>JACCDG010595442.1_pt1 | contig 67808 bp, 56 predicted proteins | sample 7442471 | NCBI WGS metagenome assembly JACCDG01 (sample SAMN15323444, study PRJNA562643) | freshwater metagenome | isolation source: river surface water | place: USA:Blue River Watershed | collected 2017-08-17 | reverse complement strand
GAGTCCTCTCTTGGGCACAGAGTGAATGAAATGAGCGATGGGCCCAAAGTAAGCCAACTGCTTGGCTTACGGAGGGACGAGAAAATCGCAGCGATGTGTGAGTTTGCCCGTAGGGCAAGGCGAGCACCGCGAGATGGGGTCGCGAGAAATTTCCGTCAGGAAATTTACTTGTGACAGAGTCCTCTCTTGGGCACAGAGTGAATGAAATGAGCGATGGGCCCAAAGTAAGCCAACTGCTTGGCTTACGGAGGGACGAGAACGCCGGAACGATGTTTTTTCAGAAGAAAAAACCGTGAGGCGGTGCCCAGACCGAAGTGTGCGTCGGCACACTGAGAGTCGAGGGAGAGTTCTCTCTTCTCTTGGTCATAGAACAAAATGAGCGGTGAACGCTCACAGGAGCGCGCTTAGCTCAGTTGGTTAGAGCACCTCGTTTACACCGAGGGGGTCCAAGGTTCGAATCCTTGAGCGCGCACAGGGGAACGAAGTAAGCCTGGGTATGCTCAGTAAGCCAACTGCTTGGCTTGCGTGAGGATGAGAAAGCCGGAGTGATGTCCGTCAGAAGACGGACCACGAGGCGGGGTCGAGAAATTTTTCCTGCAGGAAAAATATTCGTGACCGAATCCTTGAGCGCGCACAGGATGGCTGAGATAAGAGAAAAAGCAGAGTTATCCCCTGGATATACAGTACTTTGAACAAGATAAGACGCCGAGGTAGCTCAGTGGTAGAGCAGAGGACTGAAAATCCTTGTGTCGGCAGTTCAATCCTGCCCCTCGGCACAAAACGTCTGTGAATAGAAAAACGCGACTCTTTTCAAAAATCTTTCTGAACTATAGTAAGATTGAACTGGGAAGGGGTCGGGAAACGGGAGTTTCCCGTTGAAGGTGACCCAGCTTGCTGGGACTAGAGGGCGGAAGCCCTATAGAGCGCAGGCCAGTGGCCGAGCAGTGAAATACCTGCCCCTCGGCACAAAACGTCTGTCAAGAGAAAGAAGTCTATTTTTGTGTGTATTGGCTGTGGATAACGTGGAAAACTTGTTTTTCCTCAGGGACTGTAGCTCAGTGGTAGAGCGCGCGGCTCATAACCGCTTGGTCGATGGTTCGATCCCATCCAGTCCCACACAATTGAATAGTGCCAACGTCACAACAGCGGGCTTGCCTCGCCGAAGTGTAACGTAGGCGGGTATCGTATAGCGGCTATTACACGACCTTGCCAAGGTTGAGATAGGGGTTCGACTCCCCTTACCCGCTCAAAAAAGCCAAAAGATCCAGATTTGCTGGGTCTTTTGGCTTTTCTGGGTAAGAGGGAGGAGAAGGGCGTGAGCCAGCCTCGCCGAGTCTAGGCGGGTAGAAAGCGAGTAAGTGCAGCTTTCTGTATGTAGCGCCCAGGCTCTGCGTCGGAGCGCGAAGGATTCCCTTACCCGCTTGGGTTTATAAAAAGAGCCTTATTGAAGCCTTTTTTGTGTAGACAAAATATATAAAATATGCTATTATACAATGTCTATCTCATTAGAGGGTAGACATTACGGTGCTTAGCACCAGAAGGAGTCATCGTGAAGATCAGTGTCAATTATCACCGTCCGTCCCCACGCAACCAAAACACGGCGGCGTTGGATGACCTTTTTCCGGCAGTACGCCAGGCGGTATCACTCATCGATGGAGCCGAGAACTTCATTGAGGTGATTCGCATCGGATTCACCCAGAGCACCGACGAGGTTTATGCCGGTCAGGTACGGGTGACTGTCGTTGTCTCTGGGGAGGGGCTCGGGAGGCATGAGTTTCGGATTAATTCATATGAGTTCGATACACCTCAGGCTGGGGCTGCGGCGTTGAAGAGGGCGCTGTGCTTCCTCGCTGTGGAAAGGCGAAGCGAACTCGATGATCGCCGGTTGGCCATGCAGGCTTTTGATCAGCTGACAAACCCTTCTTAGGGCCTTTCAGACCGCCATCGCTCCACGGAGCCTTGGCGGTTGAACTTTTTTTGCAAAATAGTTTTTATCGTATCGATTACTTGCTTCGAGCAACAGAAACGGCCTCGAAAGAGGCTGTTTTTGTTCTATTAAAATTGTGTTGTTCTAGCTGTATGGCTTTAATGTCAGAGATGCAAAGGTATTGGACCATAACGGAGGGGTGGACAGACTTGATAGTATATGCTATAATGTATTGTTACAATTTTAAGTGACCGCATATCGCCAGCGAATGGCGAGAATGATACAGTTGGAGAAACAGATGAAGATGAAATGCATTGCTACAGTTGGTGCTGTCCCTCCGTCCCCGAATGCGGTGACAGAAGTTGAGGTATCGGTCGCACTCTATGAGCTTGCCTGCTCGGCTGAAGAGGCTCGTTCGAGCTGCTGCGATCATCTCATCGGTCTACCCCTTCGAGTGGTCACTGGTCCTGCGTCGATAGTTCATTGGGACCCCGCTTGGCACGTCGTTACGCCGGCGAATGTGGAGTATGCATACTTCACGGGCGTCAACCGGGATAAATTGCGCCTGGTTGAATCCGTGGAAAAGTCGACATGAGACCGCATGAGGAGAGTGGGACGCCCGCTCTCCTCACCTCAACTAAATTCTCATCACTTGAGACTTTTGAGAGGTATATTTAGAGTCCGATGGACAAGAAAAATACCCAATTCGGTTTTGAAAAGAGGCTAATAAACCTCTTTTTGTATGGTAAACTGTTAATATGAAAAAAATTGAACTTCTCGAGAAGAAAATTAGGACATTATACGAAGGGAAGAGCCAAAATCGTGCCGATTGGGCAGATTGGCTGTATGAGCACCATGTGTTTGTGGTGGCTGAAATCGCCAGAATACTAGCCCGGAGATACGGTGCCAATGAAGAATTGGTCATGGCATCTGCAATGCTCCATGATGTTGCTGATGCCGAAATGAGTCGGTTTGATGATCGACACAAAAATCGAAGTATCGAAATCGCTTCAGATTTCTCTCTCGAGGCTGGATTCTCAGAAAAAGAAGTAGAGGGTATCATTGATGCTATCAAATATCATAATTGCCGTGATGGACAGGCGCCATCTTCATTAGAGGGAAAAGTCATGGCAACAGCGGACGCAGTCGCTCATTTGGCAACGAACTACTACGTGCTCGCTTTGGAAGCCTTGGTGAAAGAAGGAAAGACAAAAGATCAAATCCAATCTTGGGCGCTCCCGAAGATTGAGCGCGATTTCAAGGATAAGATTTTCTTTGATGAAGTCAGAGAAGAGGTGAGAGGTGATTATGTAAGAGTGAAAGCGATATTTTCACGTTGAAAACAGAGACATGAATGCATCACAGCAGTTACCCAAAGAATCTTGGATTTCAGAGAAAGTAGAAATCCGATACTCCCCTATCGGTGGACGAGGCATGTTTGCAGTCGAAAAAATCAATGTGGATGAACCAGTATTAATCTGGGGTGGAGAGTATGTGAAGAAAGAACAGGCTGACAGGGCCATGAGCGAGGGAAAGCTAGTTATGCAGTGGGATGAAGATTTGTACAGTATCGAAGACCGAGGTGAGGATCAGGGATATTTCCTCAATCATACTTGTGACCCAAATGTTTGGATGAGTGATGCTTTTACGCTCATTGCCAGACGGGATATTTCAACGGGCGAAGAAGTGACGGCTGACTATGCTCTTTGGGAAGCTAATGAAAACAAGGTATCGAAATGGCAGTGTAATTGTGGAGCAAGTGATTGTCGTGGACGAGTGACGGGGAAGGATTGGCAGTTGCTGGCCTTGCAAGAAAAATACCAAAACCACTTCTCGCCGCTAATTAATAAACGGATTGCAAGAAGGTAATTCGAACATTACGCCAGAGGCGGACAGACATTGAAGCACCTACTTAGTCAAAAATGAGACTCTCCGCCAATTGGTGTGAGAGCCTTGTTCTTTATTGCCTCTAAATGGAGACGAACTAGGGGTGGACAAAATTAATAAAAAGTGCTATTGTATTTAGTTCCAGATTATTCTGAACCCTCGTCACGAGGTGTCGTGATAACCATCGATTGGAGACAGTCATGACCCAGTTCCTTATGTCTACTTCCGAGCTCGGTATCGGAGACTGGTGCTTGATGCCGGGAAAGCTCGAGAATCGGAAAGCAACCGCGCTGTGGCTGTGCCACAACAACGGTCAAGTCCCGGGAGAGATGTTGCAGGTGGGGCTGATGATGCTTCGGACCATCCCGCTTGATCAGCTGACTGCCGACGAAAGCCCGCCCTACTGGGCCATCGTTGGCATCCTCGAGTGGATCAGATCCAGTTTCCCGAGCGAGAACCATGTCTGCATGATTGCGTGCGACCTGTGGATCATGAACCCGATGTCTACTCCAGCGCGGGCAGGACTGATCGAACGTGTCACCCGGCGCTTTCCTGATCTGGTGCTGCCTTCAGTCAGGCTTAGACAGTACATCTAGTCGTCTGCCACCCATTTCAACACCGCCATCCTCTACGGAGTGTGGCGGTCTTCTTTTTTGATTTTACCTATAAAGGGCTGGACAAAATGGTCATAACATAGTACTCTACCCAGTCCAATTCGGACGAATGGCTGCTAGCAAGGAGACTTCAGATGCATGACGTTGTGAGAAAACTCGTGATTACCGAACGAGTGGTCAATCGAGCAATCCAAATCGCCAATCGTGGCGGCGAGGGTCGTACGGGTGCGTATGTGTGCATCATTGATCACCGCACAGGTCAGATGATCCTGCACGCCCTCATCGGCCACGGCACACCTGAAAAGATTGCCAAGTGGCGAGAGCTTTCATTGGAGAAAGCCACACGTCTTCTCAATAACCTCCCACTTGGCCATGAGACAAGTGAAGAGTCGATGGACGAGGCCAGGAGCATGTACCCAGGTGCGATCATGGGTAATGACTACATCTTTAGCCTGTCCGGTATGAAGGCGATGGATGACGAGGCCACTATGTTTCGGACGGCCATCGCACTTGGTCAGCGGAATCGTAGGCAGACTCTCAAGCGTATCAGCAGCAGTCGCAACCCACGCCTGCGGCCACTCCTCAAAGCATGCCACTGGACCGAGTAACACCTCGGCCCTGGTCAATAAACAGCAAGAGCCTGACCAGCTCTTTTTTTATTGCTGCGCACATATGTTTGTGGTATCAGGAACAGAAGAATGAGAGTATACTGCGCACACGTAACTCATGACCACATATACTATGAAAACATTTGTCGCCCTGGTCGTCGTCGTGCTGTTTCTGACACTCTTTGCTGTCGAAAATACCGCTCCTATTCTCCTACAATTTATGAGCATGGGAGTTGCCGTTCCTGCATCACTTGCTATTATCATGCCGCTTGGCATTGCTCTCCTCTTTTTTGCACTCTTTCATTTTGGAACACTTGGGAAAGCCGAGGCGGTCATCCGTGATTTGGAAGACAATGTTGAACGTGCACAAAAAGAGTTGCTGTCTGCGACGAAACGTACCCATGAACTGGAGATGGAAAATCGAAAAATGAAAATCCGTCTGGGTGACGAGACCGACACGGATGCAAATTCTCTATGATGAGTTTTCTTTTAAAATTATGGAAGAAGCTTGGGTTTTCAAAGAATATCCAGCTCAGCATCATCAGACTGTTTCAAAATCAGTTTCTCATCGGTGTGACAGGCGTGATTTTTAATTCGGAAGAAAAGGTCTTGCTGTTTCGACATACCTATCGGAAGACAGCCTGGAGCTTGCCGGGTGGCTATATGAATGGCAAAGAGCATCCGAAAGAGGCCTTGGAGCGGGAAATTTTAGAAGAGTCAGGACTAACGGTCAGTATTGATTGGCGCATGAAGATACGTACCGATCGCGATACGGCACGGCTCGATATCTCATACATCGGAACCTTTATCGGTGGCGAGTTTGTCCCGTCTGCCGAAGTCACGGAAGCGCGCTTTTGTTCGCTTGATGATTTGCCTCCGATTCGGAGGGATCAGCTTTTTATGATTGAGCGGGCTCTCGAACAGCGCCGAGCATTTTTTTCAGAGTCCGGGAGCAGCACCTCAGAAGGTATACAAAAGAGAGATCTTTCTCCCCAAGAACAGACAATCCAAGAGAAAAAAGAGATTGCTCACTTGTAAAGGTGGCAGCCAAGAGAGTGCTGTTTTTTCTTGTCGAAAAGGAATATGCTATTCTAGAGGAGAACTTTTAATACTTCCTCTATGAAGCAGTATCGAATCATTCTTTTTCTCTCAGTCTTTGCCTTTATCAACGCGGCCTATCTGAGCTACAAGGCCTATTTTTTCCGCTACATTGATCCACAGGGACTGACCTCATTCTGTGATTTTTCTTCTTTTAATTCTTGCAGTGAGGTACTGCGGCACCCCCTCTCGAATGTTTTCGGTATCCCCTTTCCGTGGATAGCATTTGTGGTATACCCCATTTTGTTTGGACTGGCCTGGTATGGTTACAAGCAGCAGTCGTATGTCCAGGCCAAGATTTTGGCAGTGCTTTCATTCCTTGGTATGTGCTTCAACGGTTTTATCATCTATCGCGAGGTGTTGCTTATCAAGGCCTTCTGCCTCCTGTGTTTTCTCTGTACACTGATTATCATTACCGTCTTCTTGCTTTCTCTCTCACTCGTGAGGGAGGCGAACAAACAATCGCCTGAAGGCAAAACTCTCTAGGGTATGTTTGGTCTGTCACCAGAAGAATTGTCGATACTTCGTGCTCTCGATACCCCGGAAAAGATTCAGGATTTCTTAGATGCCTTTCCGAGCAATCTTTCCCGATACAGTGACTCTTGTTCTTCCCCGCGGATGGCGCTCCGGAAAGGTCGCGCTCATTGTATCGAAGGGGCGTTTATCGCGGCTACCGCCCTGTGGCTCCAGGGAGAGCGGCCACTCCTCATGGATTTAAAGGCGCAAAAAAAGGACAGCGACCATGTCGTGGCTCTTTTTAAAAGAAATGGGTACTGGGGCGCCCTGAGTAAGAGTAATCATCCGGTACTATGCTACCGCGACCCTATCTATCGGACACTCCGGGAGCTCACCCTCTCGTACTTTCACGAGTATGTCTTGGTGGAGACCGGAGAAAAGACGCTTCGTAGCTATTCGCGCCCTTTTTCACTTAAACGCTTCGGGACAGCGTGGATAACCTCGGAGCGGCACCTCTGGGAGATAGCTCTCGCCCTTGATGAGTCACCTCACACCGTACTCCTTCCCCTAGGACAGGAAAAGCACTTACGCTTAGCTACCGAGATAGAGCGACAGGCGGGACGATTGACCGCTTGGAAGCGGTCCGATCCAAGGACATAGAAAAAAGAGCCAAAAACAAGCCAAAAAACCTCACATTAGATGAGTTTTTTGCTTTATATAAGCCATTTTGTTCTCTTCTGGTATTGACAAAATATCCAGGATGTGCTAATATCGATAGTTGGCTCAGGAGCTAACTCGTCCCTCTTTCGAGAGGCATGATTTATCCTAAGAACACACTATGGGTGCACGAAAAGGAATACTTTTCGCGATAGTTGTCCTCGGTATCTTGATGGAGACTCCTTCTGTCCAGGCCGCCGAAGCGTCGTTGGAAATCCCGACAGTACCGGGTTATGACTACAAAAATGACCCGTATTTGCTCGAATGGACCTTTTCCTTTGAAGATAAGACCAAGCAGCCGGAAACTCCTGTGGCTGAAATGAGCAAGGAGGAAAAGATCCTCGCTCGTTGGAAATCGAAGCAGGCACAGTTGTGGAAATCGTTACCAACAGAGCCCTTTATCATCAATGCTTCTGCCTATACGGCAGCCGCGGATGAGTGTGGAAAGTCTGATGGTATCACTGCTTCTGGTTTGAAAGTAGAAGAGAAGCGCACTCTTGCCTGTCCTCCTTCTTTCCCCTTTGGTACCAAAATTGCTATTGATGGTATGGGAGAATTTCGTTGTGAGGATCGTGGTGGTGCTATCAAAGGCAACAAAATCGATATTTATATGGAAACCAAGAAAGAAGCTTTTTCTTTCGGTCGTCGCAACTTGACGGCTCAGGTGATTCAGTAAATACTGGTAGGTGCGAGAGGTGAGGGATTTCACTTTGAAATCCCCTCCTCCACTGAGTTCCGAACGTTTCGGATTTCAGTGGAGGATTTTTTTCTCCGTTCACTCTCCAATCTCAGCCAAGAAAGGCAATGATGTTTCAGGATTCTCAGCAAGCTCTTTTGTGGGGGGGCACTCAACTACTTCCTCACATTTATCCTTGTCTTGCTCGGGTACACCGTGTGGCAAGCGGGGCGTCGGAACAGTAACTTCTTGATGGCCGAGAGCTTTGCTCGTCTGCTGTTCCCTGAGCTCGTGCTTCTCATCACTGCGCTCCTGGGAGGTATGGCTATCAGTTGGCTCGCCTCTTTGCTGGGAGAGAGCGGACAAATGCAGGTAGTTCTTTACCTGATCATGGCACTGCTTCTTCTCGCAGCACATTTCTTGTGCATGCGGTGGGTACACAAGAAGACGAGTGCTCGTCGACGACAAGCAGAAACAGCGGCCACCGCGGCCAGCTGAGCACAAACACGAAGGGCTAAGCAGGAACCTACTGCCTAGCCCTTTTTTTATTTCATGTCGCTTGCGAGCGACGTTGATTGACGCTCCCTGAGTTATTTTATACAATTGCAGTATAGGACATAACCTTCTTTATATGGGAATAAAATATAAAGTAAACGAAAATTTCTTTAAAAAGTGGACACAAGAAATGGCATATACTCTTGGATATATTTATGCCGACGGTAGCTTGGAGGATGCGACGTATATTCGCGGGAAATATCTTCGTGTTTCAAGTGTAGAAAAAAACAATATAGAAAAGATAAAAAAATGGATGGATTCTGAACATACTGTTAGTTCAATAACTCCAAAAACAAAAAACTCAAAAACGGGGTATTTATTGAGAATTGGAAGTCACGAACTCTACAACGACCTTATGAAACTCGGTCTCTATCCAAATAAATCTCTAACCATAAAGTTCCCTCTCATTCCTAAAAACTATCTAAGCCATTTTGTTCGAGGATATTTTGATGGTGACGGTTGTGTTCGGATAGATATGAAAAAGGGAAAGAAACAGTCTTTGATTTTGAACAAACTTTGTACAGTCTTCACTAGTGGGAGTAAGGAGTTTTTACTAGAGTTGGCGGCGCAAATTAACAAAGCTATAGATACTGATTTAACAAAAGTATATAATGGGCATCATTCGTTTATGCTTTCCTACACTACTTCTGATAGTGTAAAAATTTTCAAATGGATGTATGGGAAAGTAAAGGGTAACGCTTATCTAGAGAGAAAAGCCATGGTCTATAGTAGATACTTTCAACTTCGGCCCCAGAGGCTTGATAGAAAGGTAAAAAGTATACTACAATGCCTAGGTTAAAATAAGGTAAAGGGTCCGGTGGCCGATTGGCTAGGCAGGGGACTGCAAATCCCCGTAGGGCGGTTCGACTCCGCCCCGGACCTCACAGAATCATGCCGCGGTGACGGAATGGTATACGTAGGGGACTTAAAATCCCCGGATTGCAAGATCGTGTGGGTTCGAGTCCCACCCGCGGCACAGAAAAAAGACCGAGTCTTCACGACTTGGTCTTTGTTATTTGAGAAGTGCTGGAATTTTTTTGAAGTCTTCAATGAGGGTCTGGCGGAGCGAACCGTTATAGAGGGCGGCGGCTGGATGATAGAGAACAAAAACTGTTTGTTGTCTAAGACCAGGAATGTGTTGTGTAAATGATTGTCCGTGCACTTCGGAAATCTTTTTACCTGGAAGAAAATGTTCCATGGCATAACGACCGAGTGTCACGATGAGCTTCGGCTGAATGATGTTGATCTGTTCTTGCAACCATTCGGCACAGTCTGCTACTTCTTGTGGGAGCGGGTCACGATTCTCAGGTGGCCGATATTTGACGATGTTGGTAATGTAGATGTCTTCTCGCTTGAGCTGAATACTCGTGAGCATTTCAGAAAGAAATTTTCCTGACGCACCGATAAAAGGTCTCCCCTCGATATCTTCTTTTTTTCCAGGTGCCTCACCGATGAAGAGAATATCGGCATCAGGATTACCCTCCCCTGGCACCGCTTGGGTCGCTGTTTCTTTGAGTGTGCAGGGGCACGTTTGTATCCAAAGAGCATTGAGCGTGCTGAGCAATTCTTGCTTATGCATATCTGGGAGTAACGATATTATCAGGCACGTTTTTTACGCGATAGCAAACCCATCGGTAGTCTCAATAATTTTTCCAGGAACTTCGAAACCACTGGCGAGCTTGTGTCCTCCCCCACCAAACTGATGGGCAATGAGTGAGACATCGATGCCGTGGTGTTCCATAGAGCGAAGAGAAGCGCGTACGACACAGGCATCTCGTTCAGATAATACCATGGCAAATTTAGCATCGGGTACGGTGGAAAGAATGGAAGCCACCTGATAAATATCTTCGGCACAGGCCTCGCACTCGTCAATATCTTTCTGAGTCACGGCCGTAACGAGCATCCCCGTCTCTTTGTTGAACTTAGCTTTTTCAAAGGCCTTGCCCCAGAGTTTCATGGCAGAGATATTCTTGTTGGTGAAGATTATTTGGGAAATTTTTGTGAGTGGTGCTCCTCTTTTCATAAGTTCTGAAGCTATCTCCATTACTTGAGGTGAGACTCCTCCGTGCTGAAACCCACCGGTATCGAAAAGAATACCCATGAGAAGCATGGTGGCCATGGATTTGCTTATCGGCGCATCGATGGATTGGAAATAGAGGTAGAGAAGCTCGGAGGTAGAAGAATACTGTGCATCAATAATGACAACATCACCTTTGAGGTCAATATCGGGGTGATGGTCAATCAACACGATGACCTGTTCCTCACGGAATTGACCCATGAGCGTATCAAGTCCACGATCAACACTGTCGCAGCCAATGATAGCATCGTAGCTTGTGAGATCAAGTTGGTCAGGGTGAAGAAATGTTTTTTCAGCGAGACTTTTCAGGCTGTCCGGAAAAGGATTAAAACAGGCGATATCAACATGCTTTCCAAGGGACAGGAGGTATTCTTCAAATGCCAAGTTGGCACCAACGGTGTCGGGATCTGGGCGGCTATGAGCGAATAGGAGAATTCGTTCAGCTTTGGAAATAATGTAAGAAAGGGAACGAAATTCCTGATGGAAGCGTTGCATAACCCGTGTATAAGTGAAAAAAACGCCTTATTTAAGCTCCAAGAGCAACTTCTCTACTATGTCTGCTTCTTGGGCAGTAGTATCAATTTCAAAGGAAAGCTTGGGCATCGGACGCATATAGAGCTTGGCGTAGAGCTTCTTTTGAATCCCGGAGAGTTCCTTCTTGAGTGTTTCTGAAACATAGTGGGTTTCGCTCTCTGGAAACACACTGATGAACATGCGAGTATAGCGAAGATCTGGGGAGGTGTCAATCTTGGCGATGGTCATGAGAACACCAGGCTTGAGAGAAAGCTCGCGTTCCATGATTTCCCCGAGGAGTTTGCGGAGTTGTTCGTTGACTTTGGTAATGCGTAGGCTGGACATAAGGTTGAATAACTCTGTATAAATGGTGAAAAAGGCTTATTGGTGCCCCCACCAGGAATCGAACCTAGATCTCTCGCTTAGGACGCGATAGCTCTATCCATTGAGCTACAGGGGCAATTTTAGTGAGGGGCGAGTGTTCCCTGCCTGCCGGCAGGCATGTATCCACTGAACAACGCGGGCAAAATGGCAAGAGCGAACTGTACCATGTATTTCTTATCTTATCAAGAGAGAGAGAGGAAGTAAAACAAAACTCCCCTATTATGGGGAGATGTTTACACTGAGCGATTCGTCTTCGCCGGTTGGTGGAAGGTGAAGAGTGAATTGCCCTTCGACAAACTCAGGGTACTTAGCCTCGCTTCTCAGTAAGCGTATTTGTTGACTATAAAGCGAATAGTTCTTTGAAAATAGTTTACACTGAGCGAGCAAAGCGCGTCGAAGTGTGGACCATGCCGGATTCGAACCGGCCACCCCTTCCATGCCATGGAAGTGCTCTACCAAATGAGCTAATGGCCCTCCTGAGGCTGCTAGTGCTGTTGTATCTCTATTACGCCACTCCCCTATCATAGCGATTTTTCAAGATTCGTCAATTCGCATGATTTCTGGTGGAAAAGGAATGGAGCGGATCAGAGCTTATTTTTTTAGTTAAGATATTATTATAATATAATATAATGAATATGTCAATAATCTGTTATTCTGATGATAATGCTCATGAGATAATTGTTCCACGTGGAACATAAAAAAATTGAAGCCGACGTCATATATGTCAAATAACTTCTTGAATGAAAATGAAAGAGCCCCTCGTGTTCTTATAAGTAATAGCAATGTTCCACGTGGAACTATGGTACAGAAATGAGTTTTAAAAAAAGGAATGTTCCACGTGAAACAAAATGATGCCGAAGATTTTTTTGAAAATAGTATTTGTTCCACGTGGAACAAATCATGTAGTGCAGATGATTTCTCTTTCTGTGTTCCACGTGGAACATTGATGTAATATCGGATAAGGAAGTGCTAGTTTTATGCCATATCAAAGGCATTTTTTGATTTCCTCAAAGAAAGTGAATAATTGGTCTTGCGAAGTACAGTCAATTGTTCCACGTGGAACAATAAATGTAGAATAAAAAAACTCACGACCTATTCTTCTTGGTTGAGAGAATTCAGTAACACAAAGTCATTTCTTTGCTTCTAATTAATCATATGTAAATTCTGGTACATTTTCATCGCGTTTCGTCCCGTGTGAAATTCGGATAGTTTTATTTACAACAGAGTGAGGAATTATTTTCACAAGTTTGCCATTGTTCCACGTGGAACAATGTACGAGACATTGCTTTTTCGGCTTATCTGTTTTTATTAAGTAATTGTTCCACGTGGAACAGTCGAATGGATCAATACCGTGATGGTAATCTCCAGAGCTCTTTTCTTGAAAGAAACTAATTGTTGCTTTCATAGAAGGGAAAAATGAAGGTTTTTACTGCGTTTATATCCAATGTTCCACGTGGAACAATATGAATTATTAACCTCCACGTTGATACTTAACCGATGTTTCACGTGGAACATAAAAGAAATGATTAGTAAGGCTAGCAAATATTATGAATTGTTCCACGTGGAACAAATGGATAATGAAGATATTTTTTAAAAAAATGGTATATGTTCCACGTAGAACATTCCTTTGAATAATAGCTACTTTTGGGAATTACCCATAAGATATAATTGTTCCACGTGGAACAATGTACATGTCAACCTCGCTTTGAATGATTATTTCCGTGTTCCACGTGGAACATTTTTGAATTGGTATGGATAAAAGTACCTGATTTTGGCTTAAAATAGTCCTTATTTATATTGTGATAAGAAAGTGGATTGGTTCTTATTATCAGTAGGGCGACTATTGTTCCACGTGGAAAAATACCTTGCATGACTAATGTGTCTTTTAAAAGTCTAAGAAAAGTAAATTATTGACAATATATATATTTTGTATCATAATATATTATTAATATAAGTAGTGATACGTAAAATAAAAGTGTTGAAACAATAAGAGAGATACCCTCAGGTTAAGTAGAATATAAGATAAAGAGTGGTTTCTTGTTTGAGCAGTTTCCATACACGAGATTTCTTTAGTGGGGGAATGTATTGTAATAGGCATTTGTCACTGAGTGAAGAGATAGGAAATAAGTGAGTGGAATACAGAAGTAAGAAGAGTGCTTTGGTACTTCTGTTTCACTCAGTAATGAGAAACAAAGAAAGGTCTCACTTGATAGCACGTATGAAAAGAGTATTGGTATTGCGGAAAAATAATGATATACTATGCTCATGAACAAAGTAAGATTTTGTTCATTGAGTGTGTGTATGAAAAAAACAAAATTGTTTTCTATGTTGCGTAGTTTCTTCTCTGGTATTTCAGAAAAAAGTGCACGAGCTTCCATGCTCCTTTTCTTTGGTCTCCTCTTTTTGAGTGTGACTTTTTTTGTTTCAGCTGATGATTCAGTGACGGATAAAAATATTTTTCAAGATTCCGATCAGGATGGGTTGAGCAATGATGAGGAAGCATTGTACAAAACAGAGGTGCTCAATAAAGACTCTGATGGTGATGGATATATGGATGGTGTGGAAGTGGAGAGTGGCTATGATCCATTGAAGCCGGCCCCTGGTGATAAGTTGGTGCCCGATGCCGTAGGAAGAACAGAGACTGAGAGTGTCCCATCTGATGAGACGAACTTGACGGCACAGGTTTCTGCTGAAATAGCAAACATGGTGCAGGGGAGTACTACGGTAGATGGAGAAGAAATCACCATGGAGAATGTGAATGAATCAGTGCAGAACGTGTTGAGTCAATCGGATCAAGAAATCGTTTTACCAGAAGTGAGTATTGATGATATTAAAATAAAAAAAGTAGCAAAAAATTTAAAATCAGAAAAACGAAAGGAAAAGGAACGGGAGGATGCACTGGAATATTTGACGGTGATGGCGTATATTCTCGCCAATAATTCGCCGAAGAAATTTCATACGGAGGATGATCTGGGATCGGTTCTTTCGTCGATGGGTATGGATTCACTGGCGGCAATTTCTTTAGGGAATACAAATTATTTGGATGACTTGGCAGAAAAGGGAGAGAAAACCCTGAAAGAAATTAAAGGTGTTGAGGTACCAGAGGGCATGCTTGATGTTCATGTGAAGGCGATAAAGATGGCTAAGTACTCCGTAACTCTGAAGGAAGAAGTAAGTAAGACAGACGTGCAAAATGACCCACTGGGCCAGATTGCTTCGTTGTCAAAAGTGCAGGGATTTCTTGGTGTGATGTCTGATTTTTCTCAAGAAATATATGGAAAAATGACTGACTACGATATTAAAGAAATTCCAATAGAGCTCTAAGTATGGATTTTTCAAAGAAACAAATATTATCGCGTAGGAGTTTTTTGAGGGTACTTTTTATAATGGTATTGGTTTTGAATTTCTCATTGACGACTACTCCTGCTCGAGCTGGCGTTTGGGGAGAGTCAATTGCTGCGACGCTTCTCAATCAAACGTTAGATATGATTAAGCGTCAGTTGGAGGGTGCTATCTTGGGTACTTTGAAAGTAGCGGCTATTAGTGTTTTGAATAGTCAGGTGGGGCAGATGATAGGGGGAACTACTCTGGGAGACGCCCTGTTTATTTCTGACTGGGAGGATTTTTTGTATCGGCAACCGGCTGAAAAAGTGCGTGTACAGATGAATGATTTCTTCACGCTCACATTACGAGGGAAGAGCGCTACCTCAAACTATGTTGGTGTCGGTGATACGCCTGGAAGTGTGGCAGGAAATTATCCAACGTACCTGAAGCAACAAGCAGAAAGTGCACTTGCTCCGACAGAACTGAACTTCGCGTATAACCTGGATAATTATACCAATGGGAATGAATTCGCCCTGTTTAATGAGGGAGACTATCGTGGACTGAATGCCTATTTTTCTAACCCAGCCAATAACCCCTTCGGATATACGCTTTCAGCGACGGCTTTTTATACGAGAAAAATGAATCAAGAAATTGATCGGGCAAGAACTGAAGCGCAATCCTCTGGTTTTATTGGGAAAAAACAAGGGGGCAAGACCATTGCTCCAGCCGCTACGATTGAGCATATGCTATCTGATGTGCAAAATATCGGGAATAACCTGATTGCGGCAGCCGAAAACCCAGGCCAATTACTGACGGGAGTAGTAGGAGCTGTTGTGAATAAGGCAGTGACCAGCATTGTGCAGAAGGGAGTAGGGAAGATCCAGGCCAATATCCAAAGAGAAATCAAACGGGTGGATGATCAGGTGGTCAGCGCTCTCAATAAGGCAGATAAGAAGCTTGGTCCAGCAGCCAAGTTCACCAAGGAAGTGAGTCAAAAGACAGATGTGTATATCAAACCCTATACCAGCCCGCCTCCTCGGGCTAAGGATCTTGGAGTCTACTGTGGTGGGTCCTGCTAACAATAAAAAACAACCCGAAATGAGTCGGGTTGTTTTTTTATTCCTTTGAGGGAGGGCTGATTTCTTGGTGAAAAAAGAAGGGTTATTCAGCTCATACCTAAATGCCCGTTATTCTTGAGTGTGGGTCTGTCCAGATTCGAACTGGAGACCTCTACAATGTCAATGTAGCGCTCTAACCAACTGAGCTACAGACCCAAGTGTGGGGCATTTAGGTATGAGATGAACCATTAGACGGTCGGAACCTCCAGTGATTCTTTCTTGAGCGGGGAGGTAGATTCGTTCTCAAAATGCTCTTTGGGGGTGGCGAGAGTATGAAAGAAGAGAAGCCAAAGAGTTTGCCGAAGGATTCCGTACCACGCAAGAAGGATGAAGCTTCCCACAAAGAGGAGTGGCATACTGGCTTGCGGTATAAATTTCTCTGAAAGAACGACAATACCCAGCATAACGAGATTAGCGGAAAAAGTAAAGAGCGCCGTCAAAAAAAGAAAGAAGAGGCCAAAGGAGAAGCAGGCGGATTGATAGCGAAGAAAAAAATTGACCGCATTTCGAAGCGAGGAGAGAAAAGCGAGTGGAGAGAGAAGAAAGTAGTAGTAGGTGAATTCTCGCAAGAGAAATACAATCGCCATGACTGGGAGAAAAGCGAAAAAGATGAAGGTATAGAGTACGGACGGAACCGCTTTTCCTCCCAGGGCTGCAAGAAACACAGGAAGAAAAAGAATACACAGATATGAAATCAAGAAAAAAATAACAACAAGATCAATGCGTAGAGCACGAAACGTTGTTCGAAAAAGTGACGCCAATGAAGGAAAGGAAAGAGCATGTTCTTTTTTTCGTATCAATCTATCAATCATGGTAATGAGGCCACTCTTTCCAATGAGTGAAGAGAGGAGAGCGACAACAAAAAAAATGGTGAGTTCCTTTGAAGAGTGTGATGTGAGGAGTTGAATTTTCTCTAGAGTGAGCGAACCATCTGTTTGAAGAAATACTGTTTCGACGGCAAGTGGCAGTGCAATGAAAAACCCGAATACAAACAGCCGCGTTTGTATTCGGGATATCTGAAAACTTTCTGAAAGAATGTCGATGAAAGACAGTTTGTCCATACGTTTCTTGGCTCCTCGATCAAGAGTGGTTGTGGCTGGACTAGAGAGCTTTCTCTGGTTCTGGAGAAATAAGTTCTCCTTTGACCAAAGCGGCGAATTCATCTTTCTCCAGTGTTTCTTTTTCGAGTAGAACTCGAGCAATGCGATCAAGCGTAACGCGTTTTTCCGTGAGAATAGTTGTGGCTCGCTTGAAAGCATCATCGATGAGGTGTGTGACTTCAGCATCGATATTCTCAGCTGTTTTTTCCGAGTAATTTCGTTCCTCGTGCATTTCACGGCCAAGGAAAACGAGCTCTTCTTTTTTTCCGAAGGTACGAGCCCCGAGGCGACTCATGCCATAGCGAGTCACCATGTTGCGAGCCATAGCGGTGGCGCGTTCCAGATCATTTGACGGGCCGGTGGTGATATCTCCAAAAACAAGTTTTTCACTGGCATAGCCACCCAAGAAGACGACTAGTTCATCTATGAAATAATTGTAGGAATGAAGACTCTTGTCTTCATCGGGAACCGCCAGGGTGTAACCGCCGGCATGACCACGAGAGATGATGGAAACCTTGTGCACGGGATCAGCATTGGGTAAGCTGGCTCCAACCAAGGCATGACCACCTTCGTGGTAGGCGACAATCTCCTTCTCCTTTTTATTGATAACCCGGCTCCGGCGTTCTGGTCCGAGGATGACTTTTTCAACAGACTCGGCGAGCTCGGACATCCCGATTGTTTTCTTGTTTCTCCGAGTAGCGAGAATAGCGGCTTCATTGACCAGGTTGGCCAAATCAGCGCCAGAAAATCCAGGTGTTCGCTCGGCCAGGGTGCGCATGCGCACTACCTCCTCGATGGGCTTGTTCTTGACATGGATAGCGAGAATCTGTTCGCGCTCGTTGATATCTGGCAAGTCCATAGTCACTCGACGATCAAATCGCCCCGGGCGAAGCAGCGCCGGATCAAGGACGTCGGGTCGGTTGGTGGAGGCAATGACAATAACTGACGTATCAGTTTCAAAGCCATCCATTTCCACCAGAATCTGATTAAGGGTCTGTTCGCGCTCATCGTGTCCACCGCCCAAGCCGGCTCCACGATGACGTCCAACCGCATCTATTTCATCGATGAAGACAATGGCGGGAGCATTTTTCTTGGCCTGCTTGAAGAGATCGCGAACACGGGAAGCGCCGACACCGACAAACATTTCTACAAATTCGGAACCGCTGATATTGAAAAAAGGAACACCCGCTTCACCAGCGACGGCTTTAGCCATAAGGGTCTTGCCGGTCCCCGGAGGGCCAAGGAGCAAAACGCCCTTCGGAATTTTGGCACCCATGTTGAGAAATTTCTTGGGATGCTTCAGAAATTCCACAACTTCCTCAAGCTCCATTTTGGCTTCGGTGGCACCAGCCACATCTGCGAACATGATACGTTTCTTCTTGTCTTTTGGATCAAGCATACGAGCTCGGCTCATACCAAACGAAAGAGCTTGGGAATTCCCTCGCTGTGCCTGGCGCATCATAAACCAGATGAAAGCAGAGATGAGAATAAAAGGGAGCAGGAAGGGGAGGATGGCCGTCAACCAAAAACCGAAACCGGAATCCTCGGTGATAGTGAGAGTCACGTTCTTTAGTTTTTCTTTGTCGATACCGTAATTGGTAAATGTTTCCGAGAGAGAGCTCTCTGGTTCCTTACTGGCTTTTTCTTTTTTACCATCACGCAATTCAACCGCTAGTTCATTATTTTTGACAACGATTTCTTTGACCTGGTCCTGATTAATCTGAGCAACCAGCTCGTTGAGAGAAATTTCGGTCGGTTTGGCAGTGGGAGATTGGTACAAGATCACGATACCAGAAAGCAGGAGAAAGAGCAGAACGAGCGTAGAGAGATTTTTGAACAATTTTTCCATAGGGGTGATTATAACTTTAGGCTTAAGGATGAAAATCAAGCAGTCTCACTGTATCACCTTTTCGCTCTATCTTCAACCCGCGGAAGGAGAGCTGTTGATGCTTACTTTTGGTACTTTTGAGAAGCTTCATGAATTCGTCGATAATCCCTTTGGGAGGAGATTTTTTCTCACAGAGAGGCGCAAAGAGAAGACGGAACTGATGCTTGAGAGGGGCTTCCTCATACTGGAGGAGCTTTTTCACAGAAAAGAGGGTATCGGGTCCCGAAAGCACATGCGGCAAGGAAAAGGAGGTCTCAAAGAATTGGTAGTCGAGTGCGAGGAGCGACGCGGTATGGGCGAGAATTTTCTTGATACGTGGTTGATAGTCTTTTTCCAAGAGGGGAATCAGAGATGATCGGACTTTATTTCGAAGAAATCGCGGGTCGGTATTACTCGTATCGATTCGGTAGGGGATGTGACGATCAGTGAGGTAGCGCAAAATATCTTCGCGACTCATCGCAATCAACGGTCGCACCACAACACCGTTTTTTGGTCGCATAGCAGAAAGACCGGAAAGTCCGGAACCCCGAAGCAATCGCAGGAGAAGGGTTTCTGCCTGATCATCTTCGTGATGAGCAACCGCAATTCGAGTGGCTCTTTTCTCTAGGTGCAGCTTTTCAAAGAAACGATAGCGAATGGTACGGAGTGTTTCTTCGAGATTGGCAGGGGCGGGCTTTTTCGGACGGAGAACTGAAAGAGAAAGGCCATAGGCTGCTCCCTGTGCTCGAACCAAGGCTTCATCCTGGTCAGAGTCTTTCCCGCGGAGGCGATAATTGACGTGGGCAATATGAAGACGGAAGTCCTCCTTTTTTGAGAGAAGAAAGAGAACGTCGAGGAGGCACAGGCTGTCTGGTCCGCCAGAAACCGCGACAATAAAGGACTCTCCCGGTTGACAGAGCTCATACTGAGCCACGGTGTTTTGGACACGCTTTAAAAAGCGCCGTACAAAAGGAGAAATAGCCGAACTAGTCTTGCTCGGTGTGACGTTTGATGATGTCGGCAACTTGCTCGATTGTTTGCGCGAGCTTGCCCTCTTCGTTTTCGATGACGTAGTCATAGATATCAAGATGTTTGAGCCATTCACGCGTATAGGCCATTCTCTCCTTGAAGTAGGATTCGTCTTTTCCGGTGTCGCGAGCCCGTAATCTTGCTTCAAGTATTTCAATAGGGGCGGAGATATAAATGGCGGGTATTGTTGGAAAAAGTTTTTTAATAGCGATCACTCCTTTCCAGTCAACGCGCCAAATACCGATGCTCTTCTTTTTTTCTATGCGAGCCAGCTCTGTTTTGGTGACGCCATAAAGGCCATTATTTTCATTTACAGAGTATTCAGCGAATGCTTGAGCTGAAATACCATGTTCAAATGCCTCTCGAGAAATGAAGTAGTATGGATTACCCTCGCTTTCAAAGGGACGCATCTCTCTCGACGTGGTTGTTATAATACGCTCAAGAGGAAGGAGTGATTGCAGTCCGTCAATGACAGAATCTTTACCGGATCCAGCTGCTCCAGATATAATAAACACGTTTTTCATAAACACAGGCTAATTGTTTGGGAAGTACATTGAAGCTTACGATTGTGAGTGTGTGCAAAAACATCCTGACAGAGCAGGATGTTTTTGTTACGACTACGCTTGAGGCTCTTCCGCTGCTCCTTCTTCCTTGGCGGCTTTCGGAGCGCTCTTGTCCTTCACTGGGAGTAGTCCCATGCGATGACTTTTGGGTTCGATGGAAAGAATGTTCCAGGTGTAGGTCTCGCCTTCCTTGAAGACATCTTCAATCTTTTTCCCAGGATAGACTTCTTGGAATTCGCTGACATGAGCCAATCCGTGGATATCCTTGTCGAGATAAACGAAGGCACCGAAGTGATTGATCTTATCAACTTTTCCGGAAACGACATCGCCGACCTTGTATTTCTCAAGAACCACATCCCAAGGATCTTTCTTGAGCGCCTTCATAGAGAGAGAAATACGAGTTTCCTCGATACCGATGATTTTCGCTTCAACATGGTCACCCGTCTTGATCATTTCACGTGGATCATCGATAAGCTGCCAGGCCAATTCGGAAATATGTACCAATCCCTCGAGTTTTTCGCTTGGCTTCTTGCCATCCTCACGGATAGGAGGTGTAAACTTGACAAAGGCGCCGAAGTCAACGACACCACTGACTTCACCGGAAACAATGTCCCCGACTTTCAAAAGATTGATCAGCTCACGTTCCTTTTCGCTCTGGGCGGCCTTTTCTGAAACAATGAGCTTCTCGCTTTCGCGGTCAGCATCGAGAATACGCACCTGAATTTCCTGGCCGATAAGTTTTTTCAACAAATCAAGAATTTTGTTCTTGTCTCCATCCTCAACGCGAGGATAGTGTTCGCTTGCGAGCTGGGATACCGGCAAAAAGCCGACAATGCCGTTAATTTCCACCATCAGACCGCCCTTGTTGGCTTCGGATACCTTGGTGGCAATGACTTCGCGGTTGGTCAGCTTGTGCTCAATATCCTCCCAAGACTTCTCGTAGGAAGCTTCACGAATAGATAATTCGATATAACCGTCCTCATTTTCATAGCTCATGAGGGTGGCAGTCACCGTGGTGCCTACCTTCAGTTTTCCCTCCGGGCCAAGGCCGTCACGCATTTCTTTCCCCAAAACGATACCAGTACCCATGGGACCAAGGTCAACGAGGGCATAGCTTGAGGCGACAAACATGACAGTGCCGGGAATAACATCCCCAACTTCTGGTATTTCAACGACGTGTTTTGTCAACAGTTCCTCCATAGGAGAGGAAACGACGACTTCTTCGGTATTTGACATAGAAATAATGGCTTACGAGTGCGCTTGAACTCGAAATTAGTGGTTAAAAGCGCTAACAACGGCTTCCTAAAAAAACAAAAAGGCTGCAAAGGCGCCTTGGTAACAAAAGGGGAAAGCAAGGAATAGACTTCCTCGTATTCGATTGTGTTAGCCAATTAGCCCAAAAGCTCCCTCGAGCTTCAGCTGATTCTAGCCTATATTGTTGATTTACGCAAGAGGGAGGAATAAGGGGTCTGGCCCGAGGCATTTTTCTTCTATTTTTGATAAGAAATCTCGGAATTGCGGCTTGTAGGGGCGAGAACTTTCTGATAGAATAAGCGTACTATAAAGAAAGAGAGCCCTATGAATATTCAGTACTACGGAGATTATTGCTTCAAAATAAGCACAAAGCCAGCAGGAAGAGCCACAGAGGACGTCATTATTTGGACAGATCTTCTCGAAAAAGGTGCAGGACTCCGGGCGCCGCAGGGTCAGGCGGACATTGTTTTTTTGACACATGGCAATACTGATGAAGTAAAAGAAGTGTTGAAGGGTGAACCAACAGTTATTGATGCTCCAGGTGAGTATTCGGCCAAGGGTATTGCCGCATTGGGCTTCCCTACCTTTCAGGATGCTAAAGAGGGATTGGAACGGGGCCAGAATACGGTTTTTGTTTTTGAAAGCGAGGATATTCATGTCGTCTTTTTGGGGGGACTGGGACACGACCTTGATCCGGAACTGCTTGATAAGTTAAGCGGAGCGGATATTTTGTTTGTACCGGTCGGCGGAGCAGGTGCGCTTGATCCAAAGTTGGCGGCTGAGTTGGTTCGTAAGATTGAACCAAGCATTGTCATCCCTATGCACTATAAGATTACTGGTCTGACGTTGCCGGTAGAAAGTGAAAAGGCCTTTTGTGAGGCCATGGGAAATTGTCCAAAGGAAGTGCTAGCCAAACTCAACCTGAAAAAGAAAGATTTGGAGGGAAAGCAGCTTGAGGTGGTGCTGTTGGAAAGAGGGGCGTAATCTGCAATACTTATGAAGCTGTCGTTGGGAGAAAAAATTGAAGCGATACGACAGGAGCCGGAACATGTCCGAATGCGATATGTTATGCTGTGTGTGTCCGTTTCCATGGTATTTATTGTTGCTATCTGGCTGCTCTCTGTCAGTGAGAGTGTCACTAGTACAGCGAAGGATCTGCCCCAAGCTCTGGAGGCGAGCAAGCAGGGAGTAACAGGTACTCCCTCCCTCAATGATTTATTTGAGCAGGCGGCCCCGTTACGCATAGAAGAAAAGGGATTGGAAGGATCACAATTTTTTGATCAGGCCATCAGTGGTCGGGAACAGGGTAAAAGTGAGGCAAATGAGGGCATGGCAGTGCCACAGACAGAGGGTCAGTAGTAACCGTATCCATTTTCAATCAGTAGCAACAGGCATATGGAAGAAAAGAAAGAATTTCATGATGGAAAAATAGAGCTGCGTTCCATAACGGAAGAGGTGCGACAGTCCTACTTGGACTATGCTATGAGCGTTATCGTGGCGCGAGCACTCCCGGATGTACGTGATGGATTGAAGCCGGTTCATCGCCGCATTCTCTATTCGATGTGGTCAACGGGACTGCGTTCTACGGCTAAATTTCGCAAGTCTGCTACCGTTGTTGGAGAGGTGCTGGGAAAGTATCATCCGCATGGCGACACAGCCGTATACGACACTATGGTGCGTATGGCACAGGACTTTTCTTTGCGCTATCCGCTCGTATGGGGTCAGGGAAACTTCGGATCGATGGATGGAGACAGTGCTGCTGCCTATCGGTATACCGAGGCGAAGCTGAAGGCTATTGCAGAAGAGATGCTTATCGATATCGATAAGGACACAGTGGACTTCATACCAAACTTCGATGGCATGCATGAGGAGCCGCTGGTTTTGCCAGCCAAATTACCGCAGCTCCTTTTGAACGGAACAGTCGGTATCGCGGTTGGTATGGCCACCAATATTCCGCCACACAACTTAAATGAACTCGTGGATGGAATCTGTCATTTGATTGACCATCCCGAAGCGACCGTGGATGACTTGATGGAATTCATCAAGGGTCCGGACTTTCCAACGGGAGGTATTATTTACAATCAGAAAGATATTCGAGAAGCCTATGCTACCGGCAAGGGCCCTATTATGGCACGAGCCAAAGCGGAAATTATTGAAACAAAATCCGGACAGTTTCAGATTGTGGTAACCGAGATGACGTATGCCACCAACAAGGCATCGCTCATCATGAAGATTGCCGAGCTGTACAAGGAGAACAAACTGCCAGGTATCAAGGACTTGCGTGATGAGTCCGACAAGGACGGTGTGCGCGTGGTGATTGATCTCAAGAAAGAAGCCTTTCCTCAGAAGGTGCTCAATCAGTTGTATCAGATGACGGATCTGCAAAAGAATTTTAACGTCAATATGCTGGCGCTCGTTGATGGTGTTGATCCACAGATCTTGACCCTGAAGTCTATCCTGGAACACTACATCAAACATCGTGAAATCGTGGTGGTACGTCGCACGGAGCACGACTTGAAAAAAGCCAAAGACCGCGCCCATATCCTGGAGGGATTGAAGATCGCTCTCGATCATATTGATGCTATTATTGAAACCATCAAGAAGTCCGCTACCAAAGAAGAGGCGCACATGAACTTGATGAAAAAGTTCAAACTCTCCGAACTCCAGGCGACAGCTATTCTTGAGATGCGTCTCCAGACACTGGCCGGATTGGAACGAAAGAAAATCGAGGATGAGTTGGAAGAAAAATATAAACTCATTGCCTACCTGGAAGATTTGCTCAAGCATCGCAAAAAAATTCTGGCGCTGGTGAAGAGCGAGCTTATTGAAGTGAAGGATCGATTTGGCGATGAACGCAAGACCCGGGTCATTAAGGCTGGCGTGAGTGAATTCCGTCAGGAAGATTTAATACCTAATGAAGAGGCTATCATCACCCTCACCGAAGACGGGTATATTAAGCGCATGAATCCGAGCGTGTATCGAGTGCAGAAGCGCGGTGGTAAGGGTGTCATCGGAGCCACCACCAAAGAGGAAGATAAGATTGCTATGGTACTTTCGATTGAAGCTCATGATAACTTGATGTTCTTCACTAATTCCGGCAAAGTCTTTCAGACAAAAGCCTATGAGATTCCGGAATCTTCCCGGACTTCCAAGGGTCAAGCGGTGGTGAATTTCCTTCAGCTGTCACAAGAAGAAAAAATTACGGCCGTGGTGGCTCTCAATAAAGGAAGTGATTTCAAGTATCTCTTCATGGCGACGGAAAAGGGTACGATCAAGAAAACCAAACTGGAAGATTTTGAAAATGTTCGTCGTAGCGGGCTCATCGCTATCAATCTGGAAAAGGGAGATACCTTGGGCTGGGTGTCGCCGACGACCGGGAGCGATGAAGTGGTACTCACAACCAATGATGGACAGGCCATTCGTTTCAAGGAATCCGATGTTCGTCCGATGGGTCGCAATGCCGCCGGTGTCCGTGGTTTGAAATTGAAAAATGTGGATGTCTTGGTCGGAATGGATGTGGTACTAAAGGGCGATAAAGACCTTGAACTCCTTATTCTCTCCCAAAACGGCTACGGTAAGCGAAGTGATCTGAAGAGCTACAAGGTTCAGAAGCGTGGTGGCTCCGGTATCAAGACGATGAAGGTGACACCAAAGACCGGCAAGCTTATCGGTGCTAAAGTGGTGAGTATGGCCAATATCGAAGATGATCTCATTCTGACATCGTCGAAAGGCACGATCATCCGTATTCCGTTCAAGAGCGTACCAAAGCTCGGTCGTGTCACGCAGGGAGTGCGCATCATGAAACCACAATCCGGAGATAGCGTCGCAGCGTTTACGGTGTTGTAGAGAAGAAGCTAAGAAATAGGTAAAAAAAAGGGCTTCGGCGCGTTGCGTCGAGGCCTTTAGCGTTATTGGCTGTCTGATTAAGGTCCTGCTCGGAGTGTGATTCCGATGCTTGATGAACCGTCAGGCAATTGCACCGCGAGCAGTTTGTAGCCGGCAGGTTCAAGCGTGTGACCGCGCAGTTCCGTTGGGTTGCCGTTCGCGTCGGGGCTGTCCGATAACGTGAAAACCGCTACTGTCTGTCGGTCGCCGACACCATCACTGAAAACGATGTCGACTGACCGCTCATCCACCCAAGACTTTTGAATGGCGTCCCATGGTGTTTTGAGACGGAATGTTCCAATAGGGAGGGTGACTCTCATGGGATTTGCTCCTTGCCGTAGGGATGTCTTATTTAAACAAAAAGGAGCTAATATTGTCAATAATTCGGATACTTGCAGAAACAAGAAAGACGTGTTACGCTGCTATTGTTAATTTTTATACAGGAGCGTGGATTGGCCCAGAGTACCACTGAGGCGAGTCCATAGCTGACACAACGTTATGGCACTGACGCACAAGCAGAAGGAAAAAGTGACATCACCCGTAAAACGTCACGACAAGGACACTGGCTCCCCAGAGTACCAGGTGGCGAAATTTACCGAAGAAATCAAGCGTTTGACAACGCACTTGAAGAAGAACAAGAAGGACTTTCATTCTCGTCGTGGACTTTTGAAGATGGTCTCAAAGCGGAAGAAGCTGCTCTCTTACCTGGAAAAGACTAACGAAAAGTCACACAAGACACTCGTGAAAACACTGGGCCTCTAGGCCCTTTGTTTTTTAAACCAGAAGATTTTTTATAAAAGTATGGCAAAGTTTGCAGAACAAAGAGTAGGTGTGTTCGTAGATATTCAGAATATGTACTATAGCGCCCGTGTGCTCTATAGTAAGAAGGTCAATTTTAAAAATGTATTGCTCTCGGCTGTAGGAGACCGCAAGCTTATTCGAGCTATTGCTTATGGTATCAAGACCGTCGAGGCGACGGAGGAGAAATTTTTTGAGGCGCTGGAGAAGAGCGGGTATGACGTGAAGGCAAAAGACCTCCAGATTTTTCCTGATGGCTCGAAAAAAGGGGATTGGGACGTAGGCATTGCTATTGATGCTATTAAAATGGCTTCTAAGTTGGATGCCATTGTCATTGTTTCGGGGGATGGGGACTATACATCGCTCGTCGAATACCTCCAAAATACCAGCGGGTGCCGAGTTGAAGCCATGGCCTTTGCTGAATCGGCTTCTGCCAAGTTGATTGAGCAGGTGGATGATTTCACGAATCTCTCAGAGAATAAAAAGCAGTTCCTGATCTAGAGCAGGAGGAAAGGGTGAATCATGATGATTCGCTTTTTTCTTTGACAAAAGAGTGAAAAGAAGGCTAGAGTGAACACAGTTGCTTAATCATTGTTTTGTCTGGGAAGTATTGGTTAATAAGTACACGAGTGTGGCTTTGGGCTCCAGTCGCGTGTTTGTTAGCTTGCTTTCCGGACGTAGAGTCTATGGAAGGAAAGAAATGGTCCCTCCAGTTGGGAGGGCGAGAGCTCGTCATTGAGACGGGAGTGTTTGCCAAACAGGCGAGTGGCGCCGTGACGGCCCGGTATGGTGATACCGTCGTATTGGCAACAGCGGTTATGAGTAAGGAAATGTCCAAAATTACGGGCTATTTCCCCCTCATGGTGGATTACGAAGAGCGGTACTATGCTGCGGGAAAAATCAAAGGATCGCGCTTTATCAAGCGTGAAGGACGTCCGTCGGATGACGCTGTGCTTTCAGGTCGCGCCGTTGATCGTACGGTCCGTCCTTTGTTTGACAGTCGCATGCGCAATGAAGTGCAGGTGGTGGTGACGACGCTCTCGATTGATGGTGAAAATGATCCGGATCTCGTGGCGATGATCGGTGCCTCAGCAGCACTGTCACTCTCGGATGTTCCTTGGAATGGTCCGATTGGTGCGGTGCGGGTTGGTATCGCTCAGGATGGCGGCTTTGTGCTCAATCCGGTGAGCGAGGAACGGAAAACGAGTACTCTCGACCTTCTTTTGTCCGGTACCAAGGACAAAATCAACATGATTGAAGCCGGGGCCAATGAAATTACGGAAGAAAAGATGGCAGAAGCCTTTCATTTTGGTTTTGAAGCGATTCAGAAGATTGCCACCTTTATTGATGATATCCGCAAGGAAGCTGGAAAGGAAAAGCGACCAGCAGCCGTACTTCGTGGCTCAGAGGAATTTGAGGCTGATATTCGCGCGGTAGCGCTTGAGTCGGGTTTGGCTGAAGCGTTGTATCTCTTGCCAAAGCAGGCAATGGAGGCAAAAACAGCGGAAATCAATGCTACTATCGCCAAGTATGCCGCAGAAAAGTATCCAGAGCAGAAGAATCTTTCCGAATTACTGGCTCTTATTACAGACGAAGTGTCTGATGAAGCGGTGCATCACAATATTTTGGAAAAGGAGGCTCGTCCTGATGGGCGCACGCTGACAGAAATTCGTCCTATTTGGTGTAAAGTGGGTGTATTGCCACGTACGCACGGAACAGGAGTCTTCACTCGCGGTGAAACGCAGGCCTTGACGGTAACGACGCTGGGCGCCCCTGGCGATGAGATGGTAGTGGATACCATGGAAACCGATGAAAAGAAGCGCTACATGCATTTTTACAACTTCCCACCGTATTCTGTGGGTGAAGTAAAGCCAATGCGTGGTCCTGGTCGCCGAGAAGTGGGGCATGGTGCTCTGGCAGAAAAAGCCTTAGTACCAGTACTCCCAAGTAAAGAGGATTTCCCTTACACGATTCTTTTGGTTTCCGAAGTACTGGAGTCAAATGGATCTTCCTCGATGGCTTCTACTTGCGGATCCACCCTTTCTCTCATGGATGCGGGTGTACCAATTAAAAAGCCTGTGGCTGGTATTGCAATGGGAGTTATAACGGGCAAGGATGGTGCCTATAAGGTACTCTCTGATATTCAGGGCCTGGAAGATCACTACGGTGATATGGATTTCAAGGTAGCTGGCACGCGAGATGGTATTACGGCTATGCAGATGGATGTAAAGATTGATGGTCTGACGCCAGATATGCTCGCGGTTGCTATTGCCCAGGCTAAAGAAGGGCGAATGTTCATTATGGGAAAGATGTTGGAAGTTCTACCGGAACCTCGCACCGTGATGTCTCCCTATGCCCCGCGCATTATTACGCTTCATATCAATCCGGAGAAGATTCGTGATGTCATCGGGCCTGGTGGCAAGATGATCAATCAGATTATTGATGAAACTGGTGTTTCTATTGATATTGAGGATGACGGCTCGGTCTTTATCACATCGGCAGATGAAATAAGTGCTCAGAAGGCAGTGGATTGGGTACGTAACATCACGCGAGAGGTAGTTGCTGGTGAACTCTTTCAGGGACGCGTGACTCGATTGATGAACTTCGGGGCTTTTGTAGAGGTGCTGCCGAATCAAGAAGGATTGGTTCATATCTCCGAATTTTCTGACGAGCGCGTGGAAAATGTGGAAGATGTGGCCAAGGTGGGCGACATTATCCCGGTCGTGGTCAAAGAAATTGATGCGCAGGGACGAATCAATCTCTCACACAAGATGGCCAAGCGAAAAATGGAACAAGAGAAGTTGTAGTCGCTATCGAAAATTCGTGTTCTCTTGTATACTAAGAGAGGTCTCATGACCTCTCTTTTGTTTTTTTGTGCTATGAAATTTTTTTCCCAACAAACGGATACTGAAGAAAAGAACGATGCTTCACGGGAAATTCCCGCAGAGATACGGAGGGCCGTTCGTGTCATGGCAGGAAATACCAACGAAACCGTATCGGAAAAACAGTATACAACGGTTGAACCAAGTGTGAAAGCAGCCGTTCCTTCACGGCCGAGTCCATTTTTGAGCGGTGAAACAGAGGAGCAGCCAGTCGTAGAAGCAGTGAAACCCGTGTCGCATGAGCCCGTGTCGCTCGCACCAGTATGGAATAGTCCGGCAACCGCCCAGTTGAAGCCCTTGTTTGATGATCCATTGACGGTGCCTGCTCCTCTCTGGAAACAGAAGAAGGTATGGATAGTCCTCTCACTCATAGGGGTAGTGCTTTTTGGTGTTGCTCTTTGGTGGTATTTTATTCGAAAAACCACTACGTCTGTTGCTGTGCCAAGCCCGATAGTTGAGTCGGTTGCTCCAGGAGTGGGACTGGTGGCGATGCCTGAGCTGCCATATTCTCCGGTTTCACCAAATTATTTGGCTGTGGATGTTGAAACTATCACCCCAGCAAGCCTAAAAGACCTTCTTCGTCAACCAGAGGAGCGTATCTTGGCTGCCAACATGACCCAGCCTGTCGAGTTTATGCTGACAGATAAGAATAATAATCCCTTAGCATTCAGTCGTTTTGCGTATCTCATGAAACTGGATTTGAATCCGGAGCTTGTGGCTGTTTTGGGAGAGTCATTCTCGCTCTTTCTTCATAATGAAAACGGAAGATTTTCCTTGGGCTTACAGTTATCTCTTGAGACGGTACCAGGGAAAGATCCGATGAAGCTACAAAAAGAAACACTGTTGCCACGAGCGTTTGAGACAGTGCTTTTTGATGGAGTTACTCTTCCAAGGGAGACGGTCTTTCGCTCTGGCACCTACAATGGTCAGGCCGTGCGCTATGTTAATATTGATACTGCTAAAAATATTTCTTTTGACTACGCAATACGAAATACGGAGTGGCTAATCGGAACGAGTAAGGATACGCTGCGAGCTATTCTGGATAAAAAGTAAAGAAGTGGCTTAAAAAAAGGATTTTTGAAAAGAAAAAATAAAGTCACTGACTTATTTTTTTTGGTAAAAAAAGAATGTTATATAAGAATTCATTTTCTTCCAAGAAGAAACACCGAGAGTAAGCGCTTTTTTGAACACACTGATTGACCCGAGGTCTTTTTTCTGCTATAATTGACTTGTGATGTTGAAATTTCTTTGACAATTTGCTCCCCTCATTCGTTTCCGAACGGTGAAAGAGTTCCCACGCACAATTCCCCCTAATTGTGACGGGGATTCTTTCACTGTTCAAGAGTTGTGGCAATGTACCACAACCGCTCCGTCCTAACACGGAGACTAAAACAAAAACAAAAACCTCCTGAAAAATAATACAGCAGGAGAAAAACAAAAAGAAACAAAAAAACAAGTTCTTTCAAATAGAGAGGTGTTGACTACACAGAGGGCGGAAGCCGCCTTGTGCCTCCTGTGTAGTCAATAACCTCACCAAAAAAGGCTTCGCGCCAGAGAACGGTGAAGGGAGAAGTGACGAACAAGTTAGGATCGTCGCGAAAAAATGCATCTGCACAAAATACAGATCTCAAATGGATCACTGACGCTCTGCTCACCCGTTGAGCGAGGTGGCCTAGTCATCTGTTGGCACATGCAACGTCTCGGCGTACAGGCAAGAATTTATTTTTTGGCCGGCAGTACGCCGGGACACCAACATAAATGCAGTAGAAAGTGATAAGGAGAAAGTAGAAAATTAAGTGTCGTTGGAATAAGGCTCCCGGAAGGGTGTTTTTTTGTTGCTTTTTTGTGCAAGAAAGGGTATTTTTGAAAAAATAGAATGACATATGGGAACTTTTCATAATACATCGGAACTAGGGGCGCTTGGTGAAGAGCTTGGGTGTCGTTACCTTGCAAAAAAGGGATATAACATTGTGGCAACAAATTATTGCAATGTGCGAGGCAAGCGCTTGGGAGAAATTGATGTTGTGGCTGAAAAAGGAAAAGAGCTGGTGTTTGTTGAAGTAAAGAGTCGTTTGGGGACGGCAGAAAGTGGTATTTTGCCAGAGGTGGCTATTACCAGGGAAAAACTTCGTAAACTGGAACGTATCGCCCAATGTTACCTGCGAGAAAAAAAGTGCCTGGGGCGCCCCTATCATTTTGATGCGCTTTCGATTTTGTATGATGTACGGCTGAAAAAAGCCTCAATTCGACACTTAGAGCATGTTTTTTTCTAGACATAGAGGGAAAATTTTGCTATACTCAGGGTAGAAAGGTAATATGTTGATACGAAAATATATGTCTCTCGATACCCTGACACTGAAGCGCTTGAAGGAGAAGCTTTTGATGGAGAAAGCCCGTCTCGAAAGCGAATTATCTCGTTTTGCTACAGCAACAGGAACAATTGGAAGTTACGAAACACGTATTGAGGACATGGGAACTGATCCAGATGAAAACGCTTCTGAAGTGGAAGAATACGTCGATAATCTTGGTTTGGAACAAAATTTGGAAGGACAACTGAAAGAGGTACACGACGCGCTTCTCAAGATGGAGCAGGGAACCTATGGCGTGTGTGAGAAAACAGGCGAAGCTATCGCTCTTGATCGTTTGGAAGCATATCCGGCTGCCAGAACAGCTCTCTAGTCTTTTATGGGGTCTCAAAAATGGTGGGAAGGGGTGTTTTTTGTTGGGGGAAGCCTTCTGTTTCTTCAGGGAGGAGTATGGATGGCAAGAAATAGTGTAGAGGGAATGTGCAATACGGCGGGTCCTTTTGGGCTCGCCTTTCCTTTTTTTATGTCACTCGGTGTGTTTTTTCTCGCCGGAACCTTTTTTCTCTTTGAGTGGTGGATAGAGCCCGAGAAAGCCATGGGTCTATTGTGGCTCCTCTTGTTTTCGGCCGGGATGAGTAATGTGTTGGAGCGGTTGCTGTACGGATGTGTGTTTGATTTTTTTGTCCTACCGGGAGGAATCGTGTGTAATGTGGCCGATATCCTCTTGACAGCAAGTGTGGTATTTTTACTATGGAAGAGGAGGTGGGGAAAGAAAAACACTTTTTAAATGCATGCCTATGTCAGCTAAAGTGTATTCGGCAGCGACGCTTGGTCTCGAGAGTGTCCTGGTGGAAGTCGAAGTGGACGTGCTTCCTCAGGGGCTGCACGCCTTTACCCTGGTAGGATTGCCAGATACTGCTATCAAGGAGTCCCGGGATCGGGTGAGTGCTGCCTTAAAGAACAGCGGGTTTAAGCCACCACATCAAAGTGGTCGCATTACTGTCAATTTGGCACCGGCTGACTTACCAAAAAACACCCCTATTTATGACCTGCCCATGGCTCTTGGTTTTCTTCTGGTAACAGAACAACTCGTCTTTGATTTTCAAAAGAAGCTTTTTATTGGTGAACTGGCACTCGATGGTACCGTGCGTCGAGTACAGGGGGTACTTCCCATAGCGTTGTTTGCCAAAGCACAGGGGTTTGAAGAGTTGTATGTTCCTGAAGACAATGCCAAGGAAGCTGCTCTGGTGCAGGGTATTACAGTCATACCAGTCAAGAATCTATTTGAAGGAGCGGCACACCTGCGTGGTGATACGGTGATCGCTCCTTTTGTTCTGCCGCCCGAGGAACCCGAAGAGATTGATGGAGAAGCTGATATGGCCTATGTTCGGGGGCAAGAGCATGCCAAGCGAGCGCTTGAGATTGCTGCCGCCGGTGGGCATAACGTGCTCTTTGTTGGTTCACCCGGAAGTGGGAAGACGCTCCTTGCTAAAACGCTCCCGACCATACTCCCTCGACTTGATTTTGAAGAAAGTCTGGAGGTAACGAAAATATTTTCAGTAGCAGGAAAATTGCTTCGCGGGGATGCTCTGGTGAGAACTCGTCCGTTTCGTTCTCCTCATCATACTGCTAGTGCGGTCTCACTGATCGGTGGTGGCACCTACCCTCGTCCGGGAGAAATCAGTTTGGCTCATCGCGGCGTGCTGTTTCTTGATGAATTTGCCGAATTTTCTCGGGCAGTTTTGGAGAATTTACGTCAACCACTGGAGGACGGCGAGGTGACAGTATCGCGTGCCAAGGGTTCAATACGGTTTCCTGCTCGGTTTATGCTGATTGCGGCTATGAATCCTTGTCCCTGCGGATATGCCGGTGACCCGGAGCGTGTGTGTGCCTGCGCTCCTGCTCAGGCTAATCGCTATCGTCTGAAAATTTCCGGTCCGATTATGGATCGTATTGATCTTCATGTCGATGTGCCACGAGTCAAGATTGAAAAACTGGATGAGGCTGGCCAGCAGGGTGAAAGAAGCGTTGATATTCGCGCTCGGGTAGAGCAGGCGCGGGAACGACAACGACAGCGATTTACGGGCAAGCCGTACCATACGAATGCCGAGATGACCAGTCAGATGGTAAAAGAAGTGTGCGTGCTGGATAATACGTCACGAGATGCTTTACGAGAAGCGGTTGCTCGGATGAAGCTCTCTGCTCGCGGGTATATGCGTGTGCTCAAGGTGGCACGTACGATTGCGGATCTTGAGGGGGCGGATCAGTTATCCCTTTCTCATATCGCAGAGGCGCTCCAGTATCGGTTTAAAGAATAGAAACGAGGACTTCTCGTAAGAAAAAACAATGATAGGTATACAGAGGCGGCATTCTTTCTTCTTTGCAGCCACACTCTTTTTTGTCGGAGTGGGGATGGTATTTTTTTACTTTTTTCATTCGGATAGTGCACCCAAAACTGTCAAAACCGTGAGTCTGTGGGACGATGGACTGTGGTTTACGTTTCAAAATGTTGAAGAGGAAACGGTTGAGGATTTTTTGAATGCGCATGCGCTTTCTCTTAAGGAGAGGGAGAGTGTGTTCCCGTTTCCGCAGGCCACGCTTTTTTCCGGCATGAGTATATATGTAGAACGCACACACCCCATCCTTGTCCGGGTTGATGGAAAGGAAACGACCCATATGGTGGGAGTATCATCGGTTGGGGAGGCACTTATGGAGGCTGGAGTGCTCCTTGACGAGGACGATATGGTTTATCCAGAAAGGGAGTCATTTTCATTCCGTAACCAATCTATTCTGGTTACGCGCGTGGATATTCGCGAAGAAGTGGTGGAAAAATCGGTAGCCTTTGAAAAGAAATCGAATGAAGATGATGAGCTGTCGTGGCGCAAGACAGTCGTGACGCAAAAAGGAGAAAAGGGAATAGATCGTTTGGTGTATCGAGTGAGTACTCACGACGGCAAAGAAGTGAATCGCAAATTGATTCGGACGGAACGAGTCAAAGAGCCGGTGACAGAAATCGTCACACAGGGGACCTACGTGAAGCTCGGAAAGAGTCATGCGGGAGCCGCTTCGTGGTATGCTTGGACAGGAACGATGGCCGCTGCCAATCCCTGGCTTCCCAAAGGAAGTTATGTTAAGGTGACAAACACGGAAAATGGCAAAAGTGTCATTGTGGTGATCAATGATCGGGGGCCGTTTGTGCCGGGACGGATTATTGATCTCGATAAGGTGGCATTTGCCAAAATAGCGTCTCCCGGTGCCGGTGTGATCAATGTGAAAATGGAAGAGATAGTGAACTAACAACCAAACGGACAGTAACTCCATGAAGCCAGTGAAAGCGAAAAAAAGTTTAGGACAAAATTTCTTGAGAGATGAAAACATTATCGAGGAAATTTTTACCGTGGCCGATGTACACAAGACGGATTGGATATTTGAGATTGGTCCGGGAACGGGTGCCCTCACGCTGCCTCTTTTTTCCCGTATCGAAAACTATCTCGCTATTGAGATTGACCATTCTCTGGCTGATCGGTTGACTACGCAGTTTCGTGATTCGAAAAAAGTATCGATTGTCGAAGGCGATATTCTTCGTATGAATCTGGAAGAGCTTTTGACGACCACTGGTTTTGCTACACATTCGTATAAAATTATTGCTAATATTCCTTACTATATTACCGCGCCGATTATTCGAACGCTCTTATCTCTCAAGGCGCAACCACAGTCACTGACGCTTATGGTGCAGGATGAAGTGGCAGAGCGCCTTGCGGCCAAGCCCGGAAGCATGAGTCTTCTTTCAATTATGGCACAATACTCCGCCAGTGTTGAAAAAAAACTTTTTGTGCCACGGGAATCTTTTGAACCCGTTCCAAAAGTAGATAGTGCTGTGGTGCTGATTGTTCCGAAACGACAGTATGATCCGGTAGCAGAGAGGAAGGTCTTTCGTTTGGCACGAGCAGGATTTTCAGCTCGTCGGAAAACACTGGCGAATAATCTCTCGAACGCTCTCCATGTTCCCCGCGAGGAGATTGAGGAGAGGCTGCAGTCTGTCGGCCTTGCGCCTTTGGTGCGTGCTCAGGAGGTATCAGTCGAACAGTGGGAGGCATTGGCGAAAATAATGTAAGAAAGTACGAGGATACACGTCATAAGGGTAAGAACAGCATCATGGAGAGAATGGATCTGGAAAAGGCTTTTTTTGAGTTCTATGAAAACGAATCGGATGCTTTGTTCCGGTTCGTGTTTTTTCGGGTGAACAATCGTGAGACGGCTCAAGACATTGTCCAGGAGTCCTTTACCCAGTATTGGAAAGCATGTGTTGCTTTGCAGGTGATCGAAAATAAGCGAGCATTTTTATTCCGAATTGCTTCCAATAAAGTGATTGATCGGTATCGAAAAGCTAAAGAATACTCACTGGACCAGTTGACCGAAAAGGGTTTTGACGCACCGGAACAGGAAGGAATTCCCATAGAGGTGCATATCGACATGGCGCATGCCCTGCAAGTACTCAAAACACTGCCAGAGAAATATCAAGAAGCGGTGTGGTTACGGAGTGTGGAAGAGTGGTCGGTGCAGGATATTGCTCTGCATCTGGGAGAGTCTGTCAACGTTGTCTCGGTACGTATTTTTCGAGGGATACGCTTGTGGCGTGATCGATTGACTGGCAAGAATGGTGGTTTATCAAAAAAGAGAGTATGAACGAACGTCAGAAAAAAATATCGGTAGGAAAAGGAGAGCGCATCGTGTTTGCTACATGGCGAAACGAGGGTCTTTCAGCGAGTGAAAAAAACCGCTTGCGGCAGTTGTTACAGGAACAGATTCGACCTGTTTCTTTTTGGCAGCGGACGGAACAGTTTTTTCGTGGGGAAGGAGTATTGTTTCCTCATCGTCAGGCGCTCCTGTTTTCCTTGATACTCCTCTTTGTGGTGTCTGGTGGTATCGGTGTGGCAAGCGCTTCGGAACGCTCGCTGCCAGGGGAGTCGCTGTATGTTTTTAAAACGGAATGGAATGAGCCGATTCGGGGAGCGTTTCTTTTTACCTCTCAGGCAAAAGCAGAGTGGCAACGAACCAGAATAGAGCGCCGTTTGCGTGAAGCGGAAGCATTGGCTCGTGGTGGAAATTTTGGCGAAACAGAAGCGGCAGAAATCAGTGTGTTAATAGGGGAGCACCAGACCCTTCTGGATCGGTATACCGATGAGCGTGATAGTGCTTCCCAAAAAGAATGGGAAGAGCGTTTGAGGCAGGTTGAAGTGCAGGTGGAGGAAGAAAAAGAAGAGGGGGAGACCGATAGAGAAGACCATGATAATTCGGATGATGAGAAGAAAAAGGAAGAGGATGATAAGGAGAAGGGAGGACAGAGTACTCTTTTTGATGAAAGCGATGCTGAGCAGGATGATAAGAATAGAAAGGATGTTCGCACGAGAGAGGATCAGGAGAAGAATGATTTGAAAGAAAAGGAGAAATCAAGAGAGCGTACAAAGAAAGAGAAGGAAAAGCAGGATGAGAAGAGTTCATCTGGAAAAGATGATGAAAAAAAGGATGAGGATGAAAGTAAAGAGCGTGATCGTGATGGCTCGTCCGGAGGGGACGAGGAGGATGATGATTCAAATCAGGATGATGAAGATAGGGATGATGACGATGATGCCGAAGAAGACGAGAGCAAGGAGTAGTGAGGTATGTAAGATTTCTTGTCCTAAGCCGTCTTAAAAAATAGAGGTCATAACTAGTAATAAAAATATATGACAGTGCAAAAAAGTGTTTTTTCGGGGGCAGTCATAGCGGTGGTGGCGGTGTTGGTAGGGGTGCCTGGTGTAGAGGCGAGACGAGGAGCGGATGATGCCAATGAACATGCCGCTGTTTCCAGTGTTGATGTCGCGATTACCGAGGCAAAAGCGATTGAAATTGCCAAGGCACGTCTGGATGGAACGGTTAAGAAAGCAAAATTGGAACGAGAACATGGCAAAAAGACATGGCAGGTACGCATTTTTTCAACGGATGGTCTGAAGCGAGGTGACTTCCGTATCGATGCCAATTCAGGGAGTATCTTGAGAGAGAAAATCAAGAATATTGGGAGTAAGAAAGTGGAACGAGCAGAGAAGCGAGCAGAAAAAATGGAAAAGAAGAAGTTGAAGCTGGAAGAGAAGATGAAAAAGAAGGCAGCTAAGCGAGCTGAAAAAGAGGCTCGAAAATCAGGGAGCACGCGGTCTGACGATTAAGAGTTACTGCTTGTACCGAGAAAGAGAAAAGTATTTTGACCCCGGATAATCCGGGGTCTTTATTTTACAACAGTGTCAGAAAGAGAACGCCTCCATAGCAAATGGTCAGAAAAAGAATGATGCGAGGAAGCTTGCGGAAGGCAAAGAATGATGATTCATCAGTGGTTCCTTTTTGCAGGGAAAAGAAAGCAAGTCCGCCAAAAAGGAGTGCAACAGGAAAGAGAGAACGGATATGGAGGATGATGGGGCTGCCCGCAAAGAGCAGAAAGATGAGACTGCCAATCACGTACTGAGCGCGTTCGGCCCCGAGAAGCACGGGAAGAGTGTAGACGTGGTCGTGTCTATCCCCGGCAATATCCTTGAAGTCTTTGAGAGGAAGCGCTAAAAAATAAGCGATGAAGAGATAGAAAAGAAGTGAGAGCGGAAGGGCGCCCAGCGTATGTGTCGGAGTAGTTCCGATGAAGCCTGCTATCAAAACAAGAATGCCAGCAAAAGCAGCAAGCAGGGTGGCGATACCGGGGTACTGTTTTAGGCGAAGCGGAGGAGCGGAATAGAGCCAGGCGAGAGCTTGATACGAAAGCAAGAGGAGAAGCGCTCCAAAGCTTACCAACCCTGCCAGGAGGAGCGAGAAAAAGAAAAAAATCATACCATACAAGCGATAGAGTTCAAGGGGAATCGCCGAAACGATGAGGGGGCGATCGGTATTGGTTAGGGTATCAATAGCGGTATCATAACAATCGTTCACGATGACCGAAGCCAGCCAGGCACACTCGACAGCAATAAGAAGGACGATTATTCCGAGGAGGGGGAAAAACTCAAAGGCAAACTCTCCATCGGCAAAAAAGAAAGCAAGGAGTATGCCAAGAAAAAGAAGACCGGCATGGTATATGAGTTGTGGTACGCGGGCATTCTTGCAGAGAGCGGTGAAATGGCGCGGATATGTTCGGAAGAGAAACAAAGTGAGGAGGAAACTTATAAGTAGTCCATAGACGAGGCTCATCTTGAAGTTGAGAACGCTGCGAAAGTCTACAAGATCTCGACCAAGAACCTGTTCTGGTGCCAAAAAGAGGGCGGCTACGTCGGAACTTGAGATAGCAAAGAGTCCCTTTTGAAAAGAAAGTACAAGGAGGGTGACCCAAGAAGGAAAGGTACCGAGAATAAATAAGGCACTATAGGTGAGAAGGGCGACGAGTAGGATGCGTCCCCCCGATTGTTTTTTGAGAAAGGCATAGAGAGCGAGGCCAAGCGTCACGAGTACTACCTCGATACGGACACCGTAGGTGATACCAATATCGGGGGTATCGCCAAAGAGGGTGAAGAAGCGAACTACAAGACCACGCAGGCCGTCGAATTCGTAGAAACTCCAGAAGTGGCCACCCTGAAAAATAAGGGTATCAATGATGGGGGGTGTGAAAATAATAAGAAAACCAAAGAGGAGGATATTGGCGGCCTGCTTCAGGTGGGGAGCCCCCGCCAAGCGGACAACAGGAAGAATGAGGAGAAATGAACAGAGAAAAAAGAGCAGGGTGTGGCTGAACTCAAAAAAGAAGAAGAAAAAAGACTGTTCTTTGAAGAGTCCAAGGGTATTTTCGATAGTCAGGCGAACGAAGATAAGGGCAAAAAAAGCCAGTATGAACGACCCAAGGGTGAGGGGGGCATTTTCAATACGCTCTATGAATTTCAGAAAAAAGTGTTTCATAAGGGGATTGTAGCATATTCTTGGCTCAGTATAGAGAGAACGAAGAGAGTGTGTTAGAATAAGAAAACTCTTATGAAATTTTGGGAAAAGGGGTTAAATCCAGAGCAGATGCGAGCCGTACTGACTACTCAGGGGGCGGTTTTGATTTTGGCTGGAGCAGGATCGGGCAAGACAAAGACGCTGACGCACCGAATTGCCTATCTGATCGAAGAAAAAAAAGTGAATCCAGAGCGTATTTTGGCTGTGACGTTTACCAATAAGGCGGCCCAGGAAATGCGAGAGCGTATCGAAAAGCTCCTTTCGGAGAGTGGGGCGGCAGAGTATGGCGCCGTAGTATTGCCACAGTACATTGGAACTTTTCATAATATTTGTGCCAAAATTTTACGACGTGAGATCGAGGTGCTTGGCTATGGGCGGAATTTCAATATTATTGATGATCAGGACCAGCAGTCCATAGTGAAGAAGGCCATGAAGGAACTCGAAATGGATCCTGATCAGGTGCGGCCACGCTCGCTTCTTGAGGCTATCTCAAAGGCCAAAAATGCCCAAATGGAACCGGATCAGTATCTCCTTCAAACCGGAAGCTACTATGAAGAGCTGGCTGCCAAAGTGTACGAACGCTATCAAAAGCAACTGAAGGAAACAAATTCGCTTGATTTTGATGACATGATTCGTTTGACCGTGAAGTTGTTTCGAGAATTTCCGCAGGTACTGGAAAAGTATCAGGATTTTTTTCAGTATGTTATGGTGGACGAATATCAGGATACCAACTCGCTTCAGTATACGCTGGTGCACCTTCTGTCGAAGAAGCACGGGAATATCTTCGTTATTGGCGATGACTATCAGTCAATTTATGGATGGCGTCAGGCGGATATTCGCAATATTCTCAATTTTGAAAAAGACTACCCGGAAGCAGCGGTTATTGTGCTTGATCAGAATTATCGTTCAACCCAGATTATTCTCGATGCGGCTGATGGTGTGATTCGTAAGAACGTCAACCAACGACACAAGAAATTATGGACTGAGACGTTGACCGGAGAGCTTATTACCCTGTGTCCAGCGGAAGACGAAGAGGCGGAAGCGCGCTTCGTGGCGGAAACGGTGCAGGAAGAAATGAAAAAAGGGAGAAAGGCCAATGAATTTGCTGTTTTGTATCGAACCAATGCCCAATCACGGATTGTGGAAGAAATGTTTCTCAGGCATTCTATCAATTATCGCATCGTGGGCGGATTGAAATTTTATCAGCGCAAAGAAATCAAAGATGTTATCGCCTATGTGCGGCTGCTCCAGAATCCCAAGGATATCTTGGCACTGGAGCGTATTGTCAACGAGCCAAAGCGTGGTATCGGCCGAGCAACGCTTGATCGTTGGATTGCCTTTGCTCGGGCGCATGATAGGAGTGTGCTTGACGCGGCGTATGAGCTTTCAAGCGAGACCAGTGATTTACGAGATGGAAAAATCAAGGCGATAAAAATATTTGCGGATATTTTTTTGAAAATTCGCGCAGCCATGCAGGGTCGACCGGACATGAAATTAACAGAACTCCTTGATATCCTGACGGAAGAGAGTGGCTATTTTGAGAGCTTGGCTGATGGAACCAGCGAGGGTGAAGTGCGTCAAGAAAATGTGCGCGAACTGCTCTCTGTGGCACAGAAGTTCAATGATGTTTCATTGGAGCAGGCGTTGGAGCGATTTTTGGAGGAAGTGGCACTTGCTTCAGATACGGATGAGATTAATCGGGAGAGCGAAGCGGTTCACGTCATGACCGTTCATAGCTCCAAGGGACTAGAGTTTCCCGTAGTGTTTATTCTTGGCTTGGAAGAAGGTGTTTTTCCGCATTCACGAAGCGCTCTTTCGCCAACGGAAATGGAAGAAGAGCGACGATTGATGTATGTCGGTCTGACACGAGCCAAAGAACGGGTGTGCTTGCTCTATACGGAGCAGCGGACGATTTTTGGTTCGACGCAGGTCAATCCTCCCTCACGATTTATCAGTGAAATTCCCAATCATCTGATTGATGAAAAAGAGCTCAAGCGTACCGGTATGATGGGGAAGCGTTATTTTCGAAAATCATTCCATTCTTTTCCTGTGGCGACAAAGCAGGTGGGGTTGACTCATGAAAATTCCAAAACGATACCAAAAGAGGAGGGGAGAACAGGTGTACCTCTCTCTCCTGACGCTGTTCGGCCGGGCGATATGGTTGAACACCCCCAGTTTGGCTCGGGTCTCATTGTTTCTATTGCTGGGTCTCTGGCTACGATTGCGTTTAAGCGTTCCGGAGTCAAAAAAATGATGCTGGGAGTGGCTCCGTTGACGAAGGCTTAGGCAATTTTTCCAGTTACTTCTTTTTTCGTTTAGCATGGAAGGCCTGGTGGACTTCTTTGAGGCGTTCGTTGGTAACGTGGGTATAGATCTGAGTGGTCGTGATAGAGGCGTGGCCAAGCATAGCTTGGACGCTTCTGATATCAGCGCCATTAATGAGGAGGTCCGTGGCAAAGCTGTGTCGTAGAGTATGTGGATGAACATCTTTCAAAATACCGGCCTTGGTGGCATAGTGTTTGACGATGCGGGCAATGCTCCTCGTGGTAAGGCGGAGAGTCTCGCGCTTACTATTCTTTCTGTTCAGGAGACCCTTTTTGGGGTAGGCAATGAAGAGTGCCGGATCGACATCAGAACGAGCGGCCAGATAGGTCACTAGAGCCTGCTTGGCTTCCGGAGAAATAAAAACGATACGGAGCTTCCGACCTTTTCCTCGGACACTAAACTCCTCTTTTTCCAAATTGACGTGAGCCCGATCAAGGTTGACGAGCTCGGAAACGCGCAGGCCGGAAGAAAACAGCAGTTCAAGAATGGCTCGATCACGGAGACTTTTTGGCCTTGGAGGGGCTTCATCGGTGGCGGCAATCAGCCGCATTACCTCGTCATACTCAAGAAAATCAATCCGACGATCTTCGGCTTTCCCGACTTCAATTTTTTCTGCGGGGAGGACCGTGATATCTTGCTTGGATAGGTATTTGAGGAAGGTGCGGAGCACGATAGCGTGATAGGACTGCGTGTTTCTTTTCAAGGTTTCACCCTGACGGTTTGGCTTGCGGTTGAGATGGAGACGGTATGCCCGGACTTTTTCTGCGGTTATGTCTGTGGGGGTATGAATGTTCCCCCATTCAAAAAAGGATCGAAGCACCTGAGCATAGCTCTCGAGCGTCTTCGGCGACCGATTGAGTTCGATTTCGAGATGATCAAAAAACTGTTTGGCCAGTGTTTCGATGAGGGTGTGAGGGGTATCAAAGGGGCTCATGGGGGCAAGAGTATGGAATATGAGGTATTGTATCATGAAACCGGTTCAGTCGCCGGGTTTTTGGTGGTAAAAGAGAGCGGGGATCACCTCTCCTCTCTCCTTCTTAAAAGACCAGAAAACGAGAGAAGTTATACAGTGATAAAATGCTTTATATAAGCCATAAAATAAGAAAAATGAGCCTATTTTGCTTGACGGAAGACTTGCAAAAAGCTATACTGACACTTGTAAAAATTAGGGGAAAAGTTGTGATGATCGTTTTGTTGCCGAAGTCTTCGTCAACCGCGTTCTCAGCACTTTTTCCAATCGAAAGGACGACGTTTTATTACCCAGCGAAGTGAGCGAAGCGGAAGCATGCTTTCGATTCCGAACGAAGTGACGGTAAAATCAAACCGGTCCGTTATTCGTACCAATCGTTTTTTTTCTCCCCTGACAGAGCGGGTGTTGTCTTTTTGGCACAGTGTTGTCAGGATACAGGAACAAGACTGGTACACTATCTCTCCCCGTGTTTTACATACCCGCATTCATCGCTTTCAGACGCGATTTTTGCAGTTTATCAAAGAAATTTCAGGGTATCGAGTCGTGCGTTTGTTTCGCAGTTATTCGGCCTTTTCTATCGTCACCTCGAGCGCTCTTTTGGTTTCGGTCAGTAATTTTACCGAAGGCAAGGACTCCGAGAGCCTTTTATTTGGATATATCAATGGCGCTGGGGCTTCAACGGAAGAGTCTCTCTCTTCAAAACACCGTATTGCGGCTCAGATAAACAAAAAAGAGAATCTTTCCTTGGTACCGCTTGGTACCGTGGGGAGTATCGTGGATACCGAGCAAAAAGACGATGCATCGCTGTTTGATATGCAAAACGGGGTATTGGAACGCCAAGTGATGCTGTCTTCGCTTGCTGGTTCTTCTATTGCTCGTGATCCGGAAGAGGATGGCGGAGTCAAGATCTATACGGTGCAGTCCGGGGATACCGTGAGCGGTATCGCAGCCAAAAACAGCATTACGGTAAATACTATCCTGTGGGCAAATGACTTGGATAATGTCGATCAGATAAAGCCAGGAGACCAAATCTTTATCCTGCCGGTGGCCGGACTGACTTACAAGGTGGCAACAGGAGACACTATCGATTCGATTGCGGTGAAGTATCAGGCAGAAAAAGATAAGATCATCGCTTTCAATGAATTACCAGCCAATGGAGAGCTGCAGCCAGGCGAACTCATCATTATTCCAGATGGTCGCAAGGAGGAAGTAGCCAAACCAGCCACCGATGGTGGTCTGGAGCGTCGTCAGTATGCGACATCGACCGGTGGTACGGCCACGGATATTTCTTCCGGTTTCCGCAAGCTTGATGGTAAGGCAGGAACAGGGCACCGGTTCCCGTATGGGTATTGTACGTGGTATGTGGCACAAAAACGCTTTGTTCCCTGGAGTGGTAACGCTGGCACATGGCTCTACAAGGCCAAGGCAATGGGTTACAGAACCGGCCGGGCACCGGCTGTCGGCTCTATCGTGGTGACGACTGAAAATCGCTTTTATGGCCATGTGGCTTTGGTAGAAAAGGTCAGTGGAGGTAATATTACCGTGAGTGAAATGAACTACGTCGGCTGGGGAAAGAAAAGCTCTCGGACGCTTTCTGCATCGAGTCGGGTGATTAAGGGATTCATCTATTAAAAACGCAGCACTTCCGTTCTTGACCCTGCACACGTTCTGTTTTTGAGACAGGACTGCGCAGGGTTTTTCATTTTCTTTCGGGGTGTGGTATAATTTCTGAGAAAGTATTGAGAAATTTTAATCTCTTTTCTGAAGCTGACTGTTGTCGTGTTAGGGGAAAGAGGCGTCGCTTTTTTGCACCGTATGTTTTCTCTCAAAAACAAAAAACAAAATGGGGTGGTTTTTCTTCTCGCCTTGTTTCTCTTTTCGTCAGGGACGTTTTTTTTGACTCCTTCTGGTGTCCAAGCAGGATTTCTTGATATTGCTGCTGATATGGGAAATGCCGCTATTGACACCGCTCTTTGGCCGGTAAAAGCCATCATATACTACATGGTTTTTGTTCCAGTTGGTTTTTTTACTTCAGTTGCCATTACTATTTTTGAATGGGCAATTAACCCAAACTATATTTCTGGTGATGGCGGTTTGTTAAATCGTCCCGGCGTATATGATCTTTGGAAGTTTATTCGTGACTTCTTCAACCTCTTCTTTATTCTCACGCTTCTCTACACAGCTTTTACGATAGTCTTCCAGGTAGCCAAGGATTACAAAAAAACACTGCTCTCTCTCGTGCTGGCAGCTCTTTTTGTTAACTTCAGTTTCCCAATCACCCGAGTCATTATTGATGTGACCAACGTTCCCATGTACTACTTTGTCAATCAGATGGGAGCCAATGGGAGCGGAAAAGATCTCCTTGGGACTTTTCTGAGTGCTTCGCAGATGAAGCAAATTTTAGTACCAAACAGCTTGTCTTCGACGAGTATGTCAAGTTTGCTTATGGCAACAGTTTTTCTTTTCCTTTTTACAATAACACTGCTAGTTTTGGCGATACTACTCGTTGTTCGTTTGGTGGCCCTGATTGTGTTGCTTATTTTTTCATCAGTAGGATTTGCAGCCTCAGTTATTCCGGGGATGCAAAAATTTAGTGGTCAGTGGTGGGATAACTTGGCTCGTTACGCTCTTTTTGGTCCAGCTTCCATGCTGATGTTGCTTGTGGCAACACGATTTTTTGCAGAAATAAATCAAGGGGATGTTATTGTCCAGTTTTGGCAAACAGCCGCTACAAATTCTACCCCTGATTCGGCAGGAATTATTAGTGCTATGGCCATGTTTTCGGTTCCGATTATTATGATGTGGTTTGCAATTGGGCTCTCGAGTTCAATGTCTATTGCTGGTGCCGGTGTTGTAGTTGGTCAGGCCGAGAAGTTTTCCAAGTGGGCAGGGAAAAAGACATACAATAATTCTATTACGAGGGGATTCGGTTCGGGAGCGAAGGATCGTTTTCAGGGGACTTCTGTTGGTCGCTGGTTGAAGTCACCAAGTACGACGGAAGCTCGTATAAAGGGTTGGACGAAGAAAACTTCAAACTTTGTCAATCCTTGGAATGCTTCAGGTCAAGCTGGCGCTCGTACTGAGCTTCAGAAATTGAAAGACAAGCAAATCCATGAGCAGATTGGTAAGGACAAAGAGAATAAACTCAGTCAGACAGATGCTATAAATAGATTGAATTCGACCGATGACGTCATGCGTATTTCGGCAGCTACTTCTTTGGCCAATATGGATAATGGTATTCAGAACATGGATCATTTGAATAAGGCCCTGGACGCCCTGAAGGATATTGACCCGGCTACTGGAAAGAGAACGGTTTTGAATAAAAATTACACTGAGAAAGCTGTTGAGATTATTGCAAAGGCAGATAAGAAAATTATTGCAGATACTCCAGGCGTTCCCGCTACTGCTACCTCACCAGCTATTGCTCCTAAAAAAGGTCTTGAAAACTTGACGGCAGTGATTGGCTCTTTGGACAAGAATGAAAAAGCGATTACTGATCTTATATCAAAACTAGACGACTCAGCATTTTCTGGATCAGGTGCACAATATGATCGGTTAAATAGCGTATTGAGTGCAACGGGCATTCCTAATCTAGTCGCCACCTTAAAGGCGAAGGCGATCAAGGAAGGAGCGGGGCATGTCCTTGCAGAAGATTTAGTTGATAGAGGAGTCACTCCAGATGCTGCTGTGGATGCTGTTTTGGGAGACATGAAGGCAGCTAAAGATGTTGTTAAGTCTGTAAAGCTTTTTACGGATCCCCGATTTAGTACAGCTGCTCGTAATTATGTTGTTTCTTTACGTACCAGTTCTCCTGACCGGTATCTAGAAATAAAGAAAGCGGCGGCGCAAGAGTCGCCCGAGGTGGCCAGTCGTATTTAATGGGTCAGTTACCTTTTGGAGTTTTATGCTGGACTTGAATAAAAGTTTTTATTATCCGATGATTGTTTCAAATTTAGGAACAATCGAACCGCTATCCCATGAAGAGGACGGTTTGATATGGAAAAAGTTTCTTTCCGTATCTCGTTCAAAACAGGACATTCTTACCGATGAACAGATGCCAAGAAAGATTGCTGAGCTTGGTGAAGAACTCGGTCTCTCCGAGAGTGCTATTGGCTGGGTGAGTCTGCATATTCGAAAGATTTTTTTTGGTGAACTTTCCTTGTCGGATGCAGAGGTGAGTTTAGGAAAGGCGCTGGGAGCGAGTGGCGATGATTCAAGCAAGGCCAAAGCCATTGTGGAATATATCCAGCATGAAATCCTGACTATAGAGCCGAAACCAAAAGAAGAAGATACGGAGGAAGGTGAAGCAGCACAAGAACAGGCACCTGTAGCAACGGTGCGACTTCCGCTCTTGCAGGCGCTATCAAAATACGAAAGTCTGGGGAATCAACTGGTGACTCGCGAGCGAATCAGGGTGAAGTCGCAGCCCGAACCGGTACGGCCGTCGCTCCTCTATTGGATCAAGTACTATCGGGATGAGCTCGGTATTGGTCATCATGACAATGTACAACGGGGGAACTTTCTGTTTCGTTCGGAGAATGGCAAGCATCTTTCTGGAGAAGAGCGCGAGCGAGTCAATCTGGTACTGAAGTCTCTCGAAGAAAACTTCCCGCTTGAGATTGATACAGAACGGAGTGAAGTGATATTTCCGAAGTTTGAAGCAACTCCTCCTCGAGCACTGGTGCCACCAAATGAGGTTGTGAGAGTCCCAGGAGTCGCCCCGGTATCACCACCACGAACTGCTCCCGCTCCAGTCAACCCAGCCCTCAGTTTCGGACAGAACAATATGGGGAGAAGCGAGGGGGGTGTACCGGTACCCGCTTCGGGTGGAGAAATATCCTTTTCTTCAAAACATGTGTTTCCGGCTGAAAAAAAGGCGACAGAAGCTTCGGGAGTGGCACCACACCCTACGTCCGTCACTGCACATCAGGCCAGTGGCCAGACCGTACCCAGAGCCAATCCTTTCCGTATTCGCCCAGTGAGTTTGGGGAAAGAGATGGCTGAGTAGAAGAGGATAACGTGAAAGAGCAACAGTATACTACTATGATGTTTTCTGTCCCACAATTTATTGATGTCGAAGACAAGGTTGCCGGTCCACTGACCTGGCGACAATTGTTGTGGATGATTGCTATGGGAGCGATACTGCTCACGATATTTGGTATTTTTGATACCTCTCTATCTGTTATTCTTTCCCTCCCGATTGTGCTCTTTTTCTGTGCTATGGCCTTTTATCGACCGAATGGTTTTCCGATGGTCACTTTTTTGGCAAGTACCGTCATGTTTTTGTTTCGTCCTAAGATAGCGGTGTGGGAGCGACCGGTTTCGATACTACCGACTCAAAGAAAAGAATCGTCAGAAACGACGACGTCTGCTATGCCGGTAGCGGAGAAGCAGTTGACTCGGGAGCGGTTGGCCGAGCTGGCGCGCATTATCGATAGTCGGGGAAGAAACAAATAATTGAACAGGAGATAAACGTACAGGCATGGAATTACTTAAAGCAAAAAAGAATATTGGTGCCTCAAGTACTCAGCGATACGTGGATGTCGAAGAGATGCGAGATGGTGTCATGGTGCTCAAAAATGGCGCTTTGCGAGCAGTATTACTGGTGTCTTCTATCAATTTTGATCTCAAATCGAGCCAGGAACAGGACGCTATCATTTCCCAGTACCAGGCATTTCTCAACTCGCTTGATTTTCCCGTGCAAATCGTTATTCAGTCGCGACGTTTCAATATTGGACCGTATGTCGAATCGTTACGGGAAGAGGAACGCCAGCAGGAAAACGAACTGCTGCGGTTCCAGATTGGAGAGTATTCGAATTTCATCATGAACTTAAGCGAGATATCGAATATTATGTCAAAATATTTCTATATCGTCGTTCCTTTTTCTCCCGTGGAAGACAAGACCAGCGGTTTTTTTGGTCGGCTCTTTGGTATTTTTCGACCCAAACAGGCCATCAGTATGAAAGGCGAGTTTTTTGATACGTACAAGAGTCAGTTATTGCAGCGGGTAGATCATGTGGCGGCAGCCCTCTCTGGTTCCGGGGTCAAGGTCACGCAGCTTGGGACGGAAGAAATTATTGAGCTTTTGTACAATAGCTACAACCCATCATTGTTTACGACAACAGTGATAAAAAATACTGATAACATCAAGCTCGCTTAATATTGCCATCATGGACAGAATTGTTTTTAGAGATAATAAAGGACCGCTTTTGGGAAATCAGACTCCTGGTGATTTTCCGGTGAGTGCGCCCACTCCTCCGATACCGGAGCCTGAAGAGGAGTCGTCCGTTGAGGAAGTAGAAATATCGGCACCAGAGACCCCGGCGATTGAGCTGGTACCATCGGCCGTTGCAATGGAAAACATGCCTGAGAGAACAGCATTCTCGCCACGGGTGGCGACTCGCTCGGATAGTGTTCAGGGAGTGTCAAATCTTTCCATGTTTGGGAAGAGCGAAACGTCCAAAGAGGCGGAGACACTCTATCGAGAGGGGATTGCTACACTCCGTGACCTGATTGCTCCTCCTGCTATCAAGGTGGGTCCGAATAATATGCAGATTGGAGATGTGTTGTCACGGACATATTTTGTGGTGGCCTATCCGCGGTACCTCTCGACTAATTGGTTTTCTCCCATTATCAATATTGATTTCAGCATGGATATTGCTTTGTTTATTCATCCGATTGATACGGCTGAAATCATGAAAAATCTGCGAAAGTCTGCTACGCAGGTGCAGTCCCAGATTCATATTGAAACGGAAGATGGAAAAATTCGCGACCCGATGTTGGAAACGGCGCTCCTTGATATTGAAAATTTGCGCGATCGCTTGCAGCAGGGAACAGAAAAGTTTTTCCGGTGCGGTTTGTACATGACCGTGTATGGGAAAGACGAGTCGGATCTGAATGATAAGTGTCGCTCAATCGAATCTATTCTCGAGGCACAGCTGGTCTATACGAAACCGGCCATCCTGCGTATGGATCAGGGCTTTGCGGCTACTCGGCCACTCGCTATGGATGTGCTTGATGTGGCCAATAATCTCAATACAGAACCGCTTTCAACGACCTTCCCCTTTGTTTCTTCAGATCTCTCTTCCGGACAGGGAGTGTTTTACGGTATTAATAGACACAATAACAGCTTAGTGCTGTTTGACCGGTTCAAAATGGAAAATGCCAACATGGTCATTTTTGCCAAGTCCGGTGCCGGTAAAAGTTATACGGTGAAACTGGAAGTGCTCCGCTCTATGATGTTTGGGGCAAGTATTATCATCATTGATCCGGAAAATGAATACAAGCACCTCTGCGAGGCGGTTGGCGGAAGCTTCCTTAAGATTTCTCTTAATTCTCAGGTGCACCTCAACCCGTTTGATTTGCCAAAACGGGTAGAGGATGATGATAATGCCGGTGTTTTTCGGAACAATATCGCCAACCTGGTCGGTTTGCTCCACCTGATGCTTGGTTCGGTAACGGCGGAAGAGGATTCTATTTTGGACCGGGCTATTCGTGAGACCTATGCGACTCGTGATATTACTGAGAGCAGTGATTTTGCCGTGCTGACGAGCGACCTCTTTCCGACCATGTCTGATCTGTATGCGGTGCTCCAAAATATGGAGGGCGCTGAATCGTTGGCTGCTCGACTGGAGCGTTACACAGAAGGTATTTTTGGAGGCTTTCTTGACAAACAAACCAATATTGAGATGGATAATCAGTTGGTAGCCTTCAACATTCGTGATTTGGAAGAAGAGCTGCGGCCGATTGCCATGTATATTATTTTGCAGTTTATCTGGAATGAAATGCGTACGCACGTCAAGAAGCGCATCATTGTGGTGGATGAGGCCTGGGTGATGATGCAGCATGAAGACGCTGCCAGTTTCTTGTTTGGTATCGCCAAGCGGTGCCGGAAATATTTCACCGGTTTGACGACTATTACCCAGGATATCGGGGACTTCATGTCATCACGGTATGGCAAACCTATCATTACCAACTCATCACTTCAGTTGCTCTTGCGTCAATCTCCATCATCGATTGATTTGATCGCCGAGACCTTTTTCTTGACGGATCATGAGAAATTTTTGCTCCTGGAAAGTAATGTGGGAGAGGGAATCTTCTTTGCTGGTACTAAGCATGCCGCGATAGCTGTGAAGGCTTCGTACAGCGAAGACCAGATTATTACCTCTGACCCACGACAGTTGATGGAGATTGAGGAAGCAAAACGGGATTTTGATTCGGGAAATTAACGGAGTGAATCGGTATGGCACTTGTCCCTCCACAGGCAAAAATATTTGCTGCCGCGTACAAAAAGGCTGCCGGACAGGCATCTTTTACTAGGAAGCCGCCATCAGCCCTTCTGTACCTGGGATTGGCGATGATTGCTTTTTTCAAGGATTTGCTTGACCTAGCAGGACTCGGGTCTCTTCCTGGTGTGGGCACCGTGGTCACGGCCTGCTTTGCTTTTTTGATTTGGATCCTGATGGTGATGTTTGATGGCTCGGGTGGCAGATTGAAAAACAAGCTGGCGCGTTCGTTGGTGCTGATGGGTTTTTCTCTTGTTGAGGGGCTGGGATTCGGGTTGAACTTTCTTCCACTTGAGACCGGTACGGTAGTTATCCTCTATGTTATGGCACGTTCTGCTTGGAAGAAAGAGAGTGAGCGACAGGCCAAGGAAGAGCAAGCACGCAATCAGGCCAATCAGGCGCAGGCCTATCGGCTGCAGGCGCAGGTTGCTGAAGCAACACGATTGGAACGGGAATCTTTGGCGGGGGCGGGTTCATAAGAGAAAAAAGAAGGGTAGTGCGGTGAAATGAGAAAAGAAAACAAGAGTATGAACATAGCATTTGTAGGGTCAAGAAGATTTATTATTACCGGACTACTAGTGTTGTTCAGTATTTTGTTTTTGGGATACTTTGCGCAGGGAACTCAGACGGAGCAGGGAGCTCCCAATCCTATCTTCCAAACCTTCCTGGTGAGCGTGGCATTCTTCTTGGTAGTTCCGCTATTGTATTGTAAAATAGTATTGAAGGAGCCGCTTGAAAATTTAGGTTGGGGGAAAGGAAAAGTGTTTCTGGGGATTTTTGTCAGCATTCTGGCGGTAGCTGTCGCTCTCTCTAGTGTGGTGGCCCTGGCCTCGCTCACATCCTTTCGGGATAAGTTTCTTTTTGCTAACGCAGTCCAGACGGATTTTCTCTGGTTTGTGCTGTACGAAGCAGTCCTTGTCCCTTTCACTGCTCTTTTGTACGAAGTTTTTTTTCGAGGGCTGATTCAGCGGTTATGGTTGGGGTCTCTCGGGATAGCGGCGGTTCTCGTGCAGTCAGGTTTTTTTGTTGCTCTGCTGTATCTCTCTAACGATCTGACGTTGGAGCGAGTCCCGGCCCTGATATTTGCTCCGCTCTCTGGCCTTATCGTCTACTATTCCGGTTCTCTCTGGTATGCTTGGGCGGCGAGTTGGTTCTTCTTTTTCCTCAGTGATATTTTTCTCCTCGTATCTCGCTGAATAGTAACTCTATGAAATTTTTGAACCGAAAAAAAATAAATAAGATACTCAGTGTCTTGTTGTTGTGTTTCCTTGTGGGGGGCAATACTCCGATAGCCTCTGCCGGACTGTTTGGGGGGCCGAGTATTCCTTCGGCTTCGTCTATTCTGTCGGATATGGAGAAACGGTACCATCTTGATACGGGGAGTATTCAGAATCAGGGGGAGAGTCTCAACGTGGCTGATAATAAAAAACCGGTTCCGGAAGTATCACTTTTTTTCAGTCCCAGTGATCCACGGCCAGGCGAAAAGATTTCAGCTCGTGCTTTCCCGATGTATTTTTCAACGGATCAGTTTAATCTGTACTATACGTGGTACCTGAGGCGGGATGGGTGCAAGTTGAATAATAATCCCAATGCAGCTACACAGGATTTGTGTGATCGTGATGAAAACTCCAAGATTACCGTAGAAGACTGGAAGATTGAGGCAATGAAGCTGTTGGCTCAGAATAATTTTGATGTGGCTGATGCTGGTGGGTATGCGGCCGATACAGATGATGATGGCTACCGGGCGGTAGCCGGAGGAAACAACAAAGTAGGGGCTCCCAATCATTGTTATATCAATGATCCGAATTCGGGGAAAAACTACGAACTCCTAAGTGTTGATGCTGATCAGGTCACCTTTCCATGTGTGGGAGGTACTTCACCGGTCTGTATGGTGGGAGAGGGGGAAATAGAGGCAGAGAATATCGACCCGCTCAATCCAAGTTCGAGCTTTTCTTTTTCCGATACGGACGTCTGTCACGCAGCCGGTGTACCGTTTTGTGCCGGGAATGGGAGTGTAGGGTGTAACGTCGGTGTGCCACGATGCGTGGCCAATCCGACTACCACCACGTCTTGCGGTGTCGCTCTGGCGGCCTGTAATGGGAATTCTACCGATGACGATGATACGGTCTGTCGCCATTTGTTTCCGAACGCTCCTGGACAGAAAACCGGGGACGGAAGTTTTGGAGTGAACGAAGAGCGGTTTTGGGGGACGAACCCGAACGATCCAGATACGGCTGATAACGGAAACAAGGATGAGGCCAATATCGCCGGATTGGGGCAGAGTACCTTTACCTGGAACTATTTACCGGGAGATCAGGTGGGGGTGGCAATAGAGGGTACCTCGATGATTGCGACCAAGTATAATGACTCATCCTCGATGATCATGTGGGCCTTCCCCAAAAAAGACTGCTCTCCTTCTTTGGGGAGTGGTACCGGAGAACGAGTGAAGTCCATCAAGGGATACAATGTTACCATACCGACCGTCAAAATGGATCTGAACAAGTGTATTGGCTATTTAGACGGTAAGGGTGAGGAGCATACCCCGAATCTTGTTGATCCTACCCAGGGTGGGCAGGCAACTAATCTTGAATTGAGCGTGACAGCCTCCCCGGATAATCCGATTAACGATGCGACTGAGGATCAGTCCGGAGACGTTATCTCAGCTCAGGTATCCATATCAAACCTTTCGCGTACCGCTTCTGAAACCCTCTATAAATGGGAGGTAGAAATTAATAATACCCCGCGTTTTCCAGCAACAAACATCACGAAGGATCTCCAAAAATATGAGCTTCTAGGAAATGGACAGGGCATCGCGCTCGACACCCTCCGTTTGCGGATGAATATTCCGGATGATGGAAATAAACCCCTGGGAGGAAAGCGGCTCTCTGAGTATTTGGATAACGGAGTGGGGTACCTTCGTTTTTCTGTGACAGGGACAGAGAGTTTTTCAAGTGGTATCACCAGAAAGGGAAAGAGTGATGTCATCGTCAAATTTGTGTCGACGAGTGAGAAAATTTCCGCCTACAAAGTGGACGCGGTCCCCGTTGGAGATGATACGATGCATGTAGCTTTATCAAAATCCTTGATTTGCAATAACGATCCTCTGGATCGGTCAGCCTGTCGCGTCATTAAAAACGAGGTGATTGGCTTGAGCGTTGATCCGAATGGGTTAAGTGATTTCAGATGGTCTATCAATGGCGCGCCACTTATTTGTACCAGTGCCAACGTGTCACCGGACTGTGAAAAAAACAGCAACAACAACCCTTCTCCTGGTCAGCAAAATCACGTCAACTTCTTCCCGGTTTCGGGAGATCCGGGTGATACCTATGTTGTATCAATGACGGCTAATGATCTTTCTTCTGCTAAGTCTGATAAGTCGGTCACTTTGACAAGAGCCTTTCATGTGGTTGAACCTCAATTGACCATCGGATCCATGAATCTCAATACAGCTTGGCCGAAGCTTTTGGGACAGTACAAGGATGTCAATGATAAGGCCTGTCCAAATGGGATGTGTCCGGAATACAGCCAGTCTGTTTTGGAGGGATTTTCTGAAGAAGATATGGCGTTTCAGGGCATCTTTATGCCGAACTTCTTGGCTGATCGGGCCACGCGTCAGTGGACGGTTGATGGTACGCCGGTAGAGGAGGTAGCCGGTGTTCCTGGGGGCGCTATCGCCTTTGCCGCTCTGAAGGCTGCTCCCAATGTGTATAATATCGCTCTTGAGGCCTCGGTGGTACAGTCGCAGGGGATACGACAGGCACTGCGCGATATTTGGGATATCTCACCACTTGATTCTCCGGAAATTCATTTTTCTACTGGTGCCCAAATAGAACTCCTCGAGCCTGGTTTTGCTCAGGGAACGCTGCAGGGTACAAAGAAGTACATGGCGGCTATCGCCTCGTATGTTCCTGCTTCTCTCTTATTTCTCCTTCGTATTGTTCTGGCAGTGTTCCTCCTCTTGTTTACAGTCAATATTCTTCATGGGCTGTTGCCCGAGCGAATAGTTTTGCGGCGTGAGTAGGAGAAAATTCATCCTGTGTTGTTTCAATAAAAAATCCCTTGTTAAAGGGATTTTTTATTGAGATAAAAAGTCTCTACACTACGCATTCAATATGTACTACGTTCAATATGAGTGGGCAAGGAGGGACTCGAACCCTCACTCCTTTCGGAACCAGTTCCTAAGACTGGCGCGTATACCAATTCCGCCACCTGCCCAGAGGTTATAAAATTTTTGCATGTTCACCGAGGAGACGACAGAGCTCAGTTGCTTCTTTCTGTACCAGAGGGGAGTCTTCGTATTCTCCGTGATGTCTGGTGACGTCTCCGTAGGTATGTTTTTTTTGATCGAGATGGAGATTGAGAAGAAGTGTCATGCCCGTTACCTTTGTATAGCAGTGAAAACGTGGGTAACCTGATTGAGAAAAAACTCGGACGAAACTCATTTCCCCCTGCTCCTGTCGTTGAAAAACGTACCCGGCTCGTCGCAGGAGAGAAACGGGATTTTCAGTTAGTGGAGAGACTTGTAGTTTCATAGAAATGTTCTCGAGCCAAATAGTTGGCTTTCTCGCTTCGCTTTTGCACCGCTCAGTCGGAGTGCCGGGAATTCCCTGCGGGCCTGGGTCCTTCCACGAGATGGAATGACCCTTCAATTCCGGACGAAAGCCAAGCAGTTGGCTTTCTCGCTTCGCTTTCGCGCTGCTCAGTCGGAGTGCCGGGAATTGAACCCGGATTACACGAACCCGAATCGTGCGTAATTCCGTTATACCACACTCCGGAGCTTTTATTCTACCCAATGACGTTTCCGTATCATCTCGTCATCTTTTTTCTTGGTAGCGTCAATTTTCTTTTGAGCGATATCACGGAGGGTGGCGAGGTCATTTTTCTCCAAAACACGAGCCCGTTCTATGAGGATGTCATAGGTGTTTTGCTTAGGGTCTTCCAGTACTTCGCCCAATAAAACATCAAGGAGCATGCCGATTTTTGGTGAAGGAGTAAGACCAAGCTCTCGCATAAGGTCATTACCCTTGAGTGCCAGCATTTTGACAGAGAGAGGATCATGAGAAACCTTTTCTATCATGTACTCGAGGTGACGAAGCTTATAGGGCTTTGCTTTTGGGACACCGGAACCCAGTCTATCACCGATTCGGACAGCCATCAAGTCATCCATATTTTCCAGTCCGACACGTTTGACGAGCCGTCGTACCGAGCTTTCCGTTACCTCATCGACATTGTAGTAAAAAAGATGGTTATCAACGAGGAGCGTGGCGTGCTTGACGATGTCTTTGGGGAAACGGAGACGGGTCAGGATGGTTTCTGTGAGACGAGCGCCCACATGGTCATGATTATAGAATGTCGCGCGATAGCCCTCTCCGCGCTTGGTATGGGGTTTACCCACGTCATGCAGCAAGCAGGCCAATCGAACGGACAGCTTGGGGGAAGGACAGGTCTCGAGCGCTCGGAGATTGTGTTCCCAAACCGTGTAGATATGATGGAGGTTTTGGGTAACGCCAATACCAAGTTCGAGTTCCGGCATGATGTACTGAAGAAGCCCGGTTTCGTGAAGCATCTGTATGCCAAAGGAGGGATTCCTTGAGACGAGAATTTTGGAGAGTTCATCGCGCAAACGTTCTTTTGAAACAGCTGACAGATTGGCAGAAAGCTTCTGTATGGCAGCCAGACTCTGTTCGTCAATTGACCAGTTTGACGAAGAAGCGGTATTGTTTGGCTCACGTAATTCTGAGAGAAAACGAACAGCTCGCATGAGACGGAGTGCGTCTTCTGCAAAACGATCCTCCGGATTCCCAACGGCTCGGATAATTTTTTGTTGCAAATCCTTCTGTCCCTGGAAGGGATCGACCAGTGTAAAGACACCATCTTTTTTTCCGTAGGCGAGCGCATTGATAGTAAAGTCGCGACGGGCTAAATCGTCAGTGAGTGAGGCAGAGAAGGTCACGGTACTGGGATGACGTTTGTCATCATACCCTGATTCGGTGCGATACGTCGTGACTTCGACGATGTCAATACAAGAATCAGCGGCCTGAGGAGTAGAATGAGCAAACAAGGCAGTCTTTACTCCTACGGTACCAAATTCATTCTCATAAAAGCTTTCTGGAAAGCACCGAAGAATATCTTGCGGGAGGGCAGCGGTAGTGATATCCCAGTCTTTTGGTTGGCGTTTGAGTAGGAGGTCGCGAACACAACCACCGACGATGTATGCTTCAAAACCAGCCTCACCAAGAGTGTCGAGGATATGCTGAACTGGCAGAGGTATTTGTGTGAACATAGGAAAAAAGGATACATTCAAAACCCAGATAAACCACTGCTCTTAAAAAACGGAGCGCGGGCGTTTGAGGGAGTTTTGACGAGAGCTATTGTTTTTCTAGAGTGTTCGCTTTTTCTCTTCTTCTTTGTAACAGATGAGGGTATCACCCACCTGAATCTTGATAGTACCTTCAAACACAACACCGCATTCATTGCCCTGACCAACTTCGTCGGCATTCTGTTTATTTTGCTGGAGATTGAGCATTTTTCCTGTGCCCACGATATCGTCACCGCGCTTAATTTCAAGGAGTGATCCACGTAGCATTTTTCCTTCTGCTACACGACCGCCGACAATCATATCGTGTTTACCTGTTTTAAAGATAGCTAAAACGGAAAGTCTGCCGGAATCAGTGCGGACAATCTCGGGAGGAAGCAGTGCGGCCAAACGGTCTTTCAGGCCATCAACAAGTTTGTAGATGATATTGTAGGTGACAATCTCAACCTTGCTGGTTTCGGCAAGGCGCTTGGCGACGGAGGTTGGTTCGCTGCTGAAGCCAACAAGGAGGGCATGAGCATTTTCAGCTGTTCGGACATCTGATTCGGTAATGCTCCCGACACCGGCGTCGATGATTTCGAGGAGTACTTCGTCCGATTGAATAGTGGAAAGAATTTGCTCTATGGCCTCCAGTGATCCCTGCACATCAGCCTTCAGTACGATGGCGAGTTTTTTCATTTCTTTTTCCTCCTCACTTTGAATTTTTCCGGTCTTGCTCTTCGTGCTGTCTTTGAGGAGGGCTTCTTTGGAACGAAGACGTGCCAGACCCTTGCCACTTACTACTTGCACGACGTCATTTGTTTGAGGAGCGGTGTTAAAGCCATACAGGGTAGCGGGTGTGGATGGTCCGGCCTGAAGCAGATTTTTTCCACTCCAGTCTTCAATGCGACGAATACGGCCAAAGGTTCCTCCGGCAACGACGTCCTGACCTACCTTGAGGGTTCCCGTGCGAACGAGTGCGGTAGCGACAGGACCCTTCTGGGGATCAAGATGTGATTCGAGTATGACGGCAAAACCGTCACGTTTTTGATCGGCGCGGAAATCCTCCACTTCGGAGAGGAGAAGGATGTTGTCGAGCAATTTATCGATGTTGATGTTGCTTTTGGCACTGATCTCGGTGCACATAGTCTCGCCACCCCATTCTTCGAAGAGAATGCCGTGTTCGGCGAGCTCTTGTTTGACACGATCCGGTTTGGCTTCGGGCTTGTCGATTTTGTTGATTGCGACAATGACAGGGAGTTTGTGTTCCTTGAGATACTCAATAACCTCTTTGGTCTGTGGTCGAACGCCATCGTCAGCAGCAACCACAAGAATAGCGATATCAGCGATAGATAAGCCACGTTTTCGCATGGCAGCAAACGCCTCGTGACCAGGAGTGTCGATAAAGGTAATCAGCTGCTTGTGCTTTTTTGCCTGGTACGCACTGATATGCTGAGTGATACCACCGGCTTCCCCGAGGGCAACACTGGCCTTTCGGATGGTATCAAGAAGCGTGGTCTTTCCGTGGTCGACATGTCCAAGAATGGTAACGATAGGAGGGCGAGGGGACAAATTTTTTCCGGAGTTTTTTTCTTCGAGCAAGATCTTGTTTAGTCCTTCAAGGGTGAGTTGTCCCTCGAGTGTTTGCTCTTCGGCCGGTTTGGTTTCGATACCCAAATCGGATGCGATGACGCTCGCAGTATCAAAGTCAATTTCCTCATTAATAGTGGCAAGGATGCCATTCTTCATCAATTCCGTGATGACTGAGGCAACCGGTACCTGAAGCAATTCAGCCAGTTTTTTGACGGTAACCGAAGAGGGGAGACTGATAAGGGTGATGGGTTCTTCTGGATTCATAGAAAATCTTGTTTAAACGAGAGGGGTTAGAGTGTTGCTGATTTACCAGTGGAAGCTTGGGCAATAGCCTTTTTTTCTTCTTCCGTGAATGGAAAGCCATCGGGCCCCCCACTGAGAACAGGTTTGGCGTAGACGCGAGTGCCCTCTCTCGTGTGAAGCGAAGAAATGAGAACGCCTGAGTTTTTTCCATCCAAGAGAACGATGCTAAAACTCTGATTGCCCCCGACTTCTTTGAAAGGATTGAAGCGCACAACATTGGTTTTGTGGAGGCTTTTCAAGCACAGTTCGCGGAGACGATTGGAAATTTCAAACAGTTCCTGAATCTCTTGATCGAGTTCTTTGGTTTGAGCCAATTGATCAAGAAGTACCTGTTCGAGGTCTTGAGCATTTTTTCCTGAGAAAAAGACCTTTAATTGGGCAGTGAGTCGGCGTTCCCGTACAAAGAGAAAGAGTACGAGACCGATAAGAAGAATTTCGCCCAACAAAAGCGAAAAAACGACACCGTGTAAAAAATAAGGGGGCAGATTCCCAAGAAAAGCAAGCATGGCATCTGATTGAGGGCTTTGCCTGATACGGTATCACGTTTTTGGCCTATTGTAAAGCCATTTGTCTTGCCTCTTCTTCATTCTTGTTCTCCGCCAGTTGGCGGATTCGCTGCGGAAAGGGAGATTTGCCAAAGGCGGACAGGGATTCAGCCAGGGATAATTGTTTCGCCGTCGATTAACAATTCCCATGGCCCTGTTTCGCGGTTTCGCGTACTCGCGAAACATCACTCCTGCTTTCTCATCTCTCTCAGAAACCAAGTAGTTGACTTCCTCCTTCCTTACTTACTTACTTACTTACTTACTTACTTACTACCCTATCGGCAGGCAGACGTTTGTTGCGGAAGCGGGAGGATTCGAACCTCCGATACTCTTACGAGTATACCGCATTTCGAGTGCGGCCTATTCAACCTCTCTAGCACGCTTCCCCACCGTTCTGTTGTACAGGAAAAGAGCATTGAAATCAAGGTAGTAGGAGTATGACTCGATACAAAGAAGCGAGGCACATGATTGGTTTTGTCTTCTTTTTTTCTTCTTTTCAGTGTATACTGAGGGTACATTGTCCTCTTTTTAGTATGCATACAAAATCTTCACCGAACCTTACTTTTGTTGATCCGGCACTAGTAGTAAAAAAGCTGAGCATCGCTTCTGGGAGTACTGTAGCTGATTTTGGCTGTGGATCGGGGTATTTTTCTTTTGAGTGTGCGAGACATGTGGGCGCCGATGGCGTGGTGTATGCTCTTGATGTTCTTCCACAGGCGCTTGAGGCAGTGAAGAGTCAGGCCAAGACACTTGGATTACTCAATGTTATACCAAAGCGTGTCAATATTGAAAATGAGCGAGGATCCAGTCTCGGGAATGAGAGTGTCGACTGGGCTATTTTGAAAGATGTTCTTCTTCAAAATACAAAAAAAGAGGTCATTTTGCGCGAAGTGTTTCGGGTACTGAAGCCTCATGGGAAAGCTCTCATTATGGAATGGAATCCGGACGAATCTCTTGTTGGACCAGACAAAGCCCTTCGTATCAGTAAGAATCAACTCCAGGAGCTGATTGCTCAGGCAGGGTTTTTAATCGATGAGGAGCTTTCTGTTGGTGGATTCCATTATGCCTATATTGTAAAAAAATAGATTTTTATGGGTATGTTGATTCAGAAAAGAACAGTCGGTACTTTTTTTCTGTTCCTGACATTTTTTCTGTCAGGATGTGGTTTTAAAGATAATGGTTCTCCAGAGGGGAATTATAGAGTTTCTCTGGAAATCTGGGGGGTTTTTGATGACAGCGGTGCTTACAGCGAAGCAATTGCTGAATACACTAGGCTTAATCCGCATGTTGGGAGTATTCAGTATCGGAAGTTATCTCCAGAGACATACAAAGAGGATCTGATCGAGGCTTTTGCGGCGGGGAATGGGCCAGATATTTTTATGATTCGCAATGCCTGGCGGGCTCCCTTTGAGAATAAGACTGCCCCGGCTCCAGAAAGCTTGTTGACGGAGCGAGAATATCGAGAGGCGCTGGTTGATGTGGCTGCGAGCGACTTCATTGGTACGGAGAATAAGATTTATGGTATTCCACTCTCCGTGGATTCTCTCGGATTGTACTACAACAAAGACTTGTTCAATGCGGCTGGGATTACTCAGCCACCTTCAACCTGGAACGAGGTAGTGGAGGATGTGAGAAAGCTGACAGAACTCGATCAGTTCGGTAATATCACTCGTTCCGGAATTGCCCTGGGAACAGGCGCTAATATCAATCGATCCTCAGATATTTTGACGTTGCTCATGCTTCAGTTTGATCCAGACGGAACAAACTTAGTGAATGGTCGTGTTTCCTTTGCTGATAGGAAAAATATTGATGCGCTTGAGTACTATACCCAGTTTTCGCGTATTGGCTCCCCGACCTATTCTTGGAATCCTCGCCAGCACTACTCTATTGACTCATTCTATGAGGGGACGACAGCCATGATGATTAATTATTCTTGGCAGTACGAAACCGTCAAACAGAAAAATGCCAAGCTAAATATAGGCGTGGCTTCGTTGCCGCAGATGAATCCTGGCACACCAGTCAATGTTGCCAACTACTGGGGCTATGCAGTTTCCAAGGATAAGCCTGTTCGTACCCAGGCCTCTGCAGGGGATGGTCTGGCTTCGCTGGATGCTGAGAAGCAAAATTTTCTTCGCGTTTTTGAATCATGGCAGTTTCTGAAATTTTTTGCTCTATCGGGTGAGAAAAAATCAATCCAGATGATGAATGGTCTTACGGGAACAACAAAAGACTTTCCACTGACCTTTGATCCGACAGAAAAATATCTGGAAGAAACGCATAAGCCGGCGGCTCGTCGTGATCTCGTCGCTGCTCAGGCAAATACGTTGACTCTAGCCCCTTTTGCTTATGGGAACTTGATTGCTAAGAACTGGTATCAGGGCAATCCCGAAGGAGTGGACGGTATTTTGATCGATATGATTGAGAGTGTCAATCGAGGGGAAAAAAGTGGAGAGGAAGCCTTGTCGGCGGCGGCCAATCGCATCAATCTTCTCTCGCGATAGTCAGTTATGTAGAAGAGAAGGAGGATGAAAAAGCGAGGGCTTGTCAAAAAGAGATTTTTCGGGTATACTGTCTTTCAGTCTGTTGTTCTCAAGTAAGGCGTACGAACGCCTTTTTTCGATTATAAATCAGTAAAATTGGAAGGAAAGATATGGAAATCAGAAATATCGCCATTATTGCTCACGTTGACCATGGAAAAACAACCCTGACGGATGCGCTGATGCGTCAGACCGGCATGGTAACAGCGGACAATGTTTCGATGGACTCCAACGCTTTGGAACGAGAGCGTGGGATTACTATCTATGCTAAGAATGCCGCTCTTTTCTATAAAGACACCAAGATTAATATCGTTGACACTCCTGGACACGCTGATTTCGGCTCTGAAGTGGAGCGGGTCCTCCGTTCTATCGACAGTGTGGTTTTGGTTGTGGATGCTCAGGAGGGGCCAATGCCACAGACGCGCTTTGTGTTGAAAAAATCTCTGGAGCTCGGACTGAAGCCGATTGTGGTTTTGAATAAGATTGATAAGCCGGCCGCTCGACCGGAAGAAGTGAAAGAAATGGTCTATGAACTCTTTCTTGATTTGGGTGCCAACGATGAACAGCTTGATTTTGCAGTTGTCTATGCAATCGCTCGTCAGGGGCTGGCCAAGCTTTCTCTAGAAGAAGAAGGGAAGGACCTTTCGCCTCTCCTTGATACCATACTGGAAAAAGTGCCAGCTGCCGTGCATGATACGGAGCTGCCGCTTCGTGCGCAGCCATTTAACCTGGGATATGATAACTTTGTTGGCCGCCTGGCGATTGCCCGTATTTATGAGGGTAAAATGAAGGTAAATGACCAGGTGCTTATTCGGAACGCTTCCGGAAAAAATGAGACCGGACGCATCGTTAAGCTCTTTACCTTTCGGGGACTGGAGCGCGTGGAGACCGAGGTAGCTGAGGCAGGGGATATCGTCATGATTGCCGGTTTGGCCGGTATCGACATCGGTGATACTATTGGTGTTTCACCTGATCAGGAATTACTGCCCATTATTGCTATTGATGAGCCGACTATTTCGCTCAACTTTCTTGTAAATGATTCTCCCTTTGCTGGCCGGGAAGGTAAGTACGTTACCAACAAGCAGTTGCGTGAACGACTGATGAAGGAACTAGAGATTAACGTTGGATTGAAAATTGATTTTTCCGATGACCATTATAAAGTGTACGGGCGCGGTGAATTGCACGTGGCGATTCTTTTGGAGAACATGCGCCGAGAAGGGTATGAAGTGCAAGTCTCCCAGCCACAGGTTATCATCAAGGACGTTGATGGGGTAAAGTCCGAGCCATTTGAGGAAGTAACCATCGAATGTCCATTGGAAGTAACCGGAACGGTGATTGAAAAATTGGGCAAGCGCAAGGGTATCATGATGGAAATGAAAGAAGGTTCCGGTGGCTATCAGCGGTTGATTTTTGAAGTGCCGACCCGGGGGCTGTTGGGATACCGAGGAGAGTTTATGGTAGATACACGAGGAGAGGGGACGCTCTATGCTCGGGTGCTTGGTTTTCGTCCTTATGCCGGAGAAATCAAATCTCGGGAAGTGGGTTCGATGGTATCGATGGCCACCGGCAAGGCGCTCGCCTTTTCACTCAACAATCTGCAAGTACGAGGTATTCTCTATATTTCTCCATCCACAGAAGTCTATGAGGGTATGGTCGTGGGCAATGTGACCAAGGGGACGGATATGGCTGTCAATCCAATCAAGGGAAAGGCCATGAGTAACATGCGTTCCTCGGGGACGGATGAGGCTATCAAGCTTGTGCCGCCACTCGAGATTACTATCGAGCGAGGATTGGAAATTATCTTATCCGACGAATACCTGGAAGTGACACCGCATAACGTTCGGTTGCGCAAACAGTTCTTGACAGAGACTGATCGTACCAAGGCCGGACGCAAGAAGTAGCAGAAAACAAAAAATACCCCTCCAAGAGGGGTATTTTTTTATGTTCGCTAGGGGGTTTCCTTTTCTACCTTGACGACACGGACAAAGTTTCCAGGCCGGTCACCGATCAAAAGTTCCCAGGCGGGATTAGGTGAGGTGTAGTATTTGTACGCCACAAGTCCGGACTTCTCTTCCCAGCGGTCATAGCGTGATCGATAGCGGATACCACCTCTTCTGGTGAGCACATAGTAGTCGGGTTGGATGGTTTCTTTGTCGAACGTATAGGCAGTAAGACAACGACCATGGAAGAATTCACAGACACCATAATAATCAGACCAGACGGTCAGTTGTTCTGCTTCCGGGAGACTATTTAAGAACTGAGCAGCTTCATAGCCGCCATAGCCCCAGGAGTCGCTGACAAGAGCGTGTTTTGGTAGAAGAAAGTTCGAATAATTGAAATAGAAGGGCTCAATGCGGAGCAGACTAATGAGTGAGGCGCCAAAAACAAGGAAAAAAAGAGCCAGTGGCGCGAAGGCGTATTTTTTTGTGAAGAGATCAGTCAAAGAGGAAAGGCCGAGAGCGGCGAGAAAGGCCATGAAAGAGAAGAGGAGAATGCTGTAGCGAGGTGTGACCAGAACATCAGAAATAAGGAAAAGAACCAGATAGGCGAAAGAAAGAACAGGAAAGATGACTGCAAAGAAAAGAAGTTGAGGATTCTGCTTTTGAAAAGAACGAATCAGAAAAAATCCGAGACCAAAGAGTGTTATGGGTGTCAAAGTGAAAACAAGGGGGTTCCATTCAAGGAGAAAGGCTTCGAAAAAATTGACAGTGACACCGTAGTAACGCGCATTTTCAAAGTTTTTTATGTCGAAAGGAAGGGAAGCAAAGATATCCCAGTTGGGTACGCTGACCCGCAGGATGATGACTGCGGAGAGAAAGACAAAAAAGAGGAGAGGGATGATGCGAAAAAATCGGAAATGACGCTCTATAAGATGACGAATCTTGATGAGGAAGGTGCTGCGAAAAAAGAAGACATCAATAAGGAGCAGTCCAAAAAAGAAGCCGCCGGTACCAAAGAGGATGCCTTTATGAGGAATTGTGGCGAGGAATTGTTCCGAATATTTTTCATTGAGGAGGAGCGCTGGAAGGAACAGGCACAAAAGAGTAATAGCGCCACCGGTTACCAGTGCTAGTGCCGCAAGAGGGCGGCCCAGGGGAAATTTTTTTTCAGACGAAAGCGAGTCTTCTCGGAAAAGAAAAGAAGCAAGAATGAGAAAAAAGTAAAAGGGCACAAGTACTAGGGCGGCATATTTGGACAAAAGAGCAAAGCCGGTACAGAGAGTGGTCAAGATGAGGAAGCGCCACTGGTTTTCTTTGAGAAAGACGAGAAAGGAAAAGAGTCCGATGGTACCAAATGACCAGAGCAGTGAGTCAGGATTGAGAATTTGTGAGATACCAAGCAAAATGGGAGAGAGTGCCGTGAGCGTGGTGGCAAGGAGGGCGGTGTAGGGTGTTGTGAGCTTGGAAATGAGGTAAAACAATAAGATGAGCAGGCATCCGTTGAGGAGCAGGATAGGGAGGCGAAATGAGTGATAGAGAACGGCAGTTTCGTTTGTTTGACAGAGGATAGTCTTGTCTTTTTGGTCTACGCAGTGTTCTTCTGATTGTGGAGAGAGCCAGGTGGCAACACCGGAAACGAGTGCAAGGCTGACACCTGGTTTATCGTTAATAAATGTCTTGCGCCACTTTCCTTGGCTGACGGCATCCCAGTACTGTGGGATGCGCTCCGACACCCAATAGTGTTCATCAGCTGTGACGAACTCCGAAAGATGGTGCAGCCCAAAAGCCAGGTAGCTTGCGAGCACGAGAACGAATAGATATTTTGGTTGCAGAAGAGAGGAAATCATAAGAAAAATATGTAAATACAGCATAGCATATTCTCGGCACTCATGATAAAATAATAAGCGAGAAGAGTGAGTTTTATTGACTGTCATACTGGTGTAAGGTTTAGGAGTGGCTCTGTCTCATTCTCTGACACTGTCTTCGAAACAACGCTAAATATTCTACTCAGCGATGACATGAAGAGTAAATGTGTATTTTCTATGAAATATTTTTTCCTGAGTTCTCTTTTTTTGCTTCTTGGATTTTTATCCCCCGATGTTGAAGCCGCTGAAAATAAAGAGGTAATTCTCAGTGTTACCCCTCGGCAAAATGAATACTATGGCCCCTCCACGGTAACGTTGAAATGGGCAGGGGGAAATAATATAACCGAAGATGGAAATAGCTGGTATGTTCCTGCGGCATCCTGTAAGGCGGGAAACGGCTATGCTGGTGTGCTTCCAGGTAGTGGAGTACAGACTGTTTTTGTGGAAGCAACAACTACCTATACAATCGAGTGTTTTGATAGTAACGGCATTTTTTTGGCGGCTGCTTCAACAACCATAACTATTGTTCCCATAGTTCCCTTTCCTGAAATATCCTTTACTGCTTCAAAAGAGGCTGTCCCCCCGGGTGGCGGATCCGTTACGGTCACGTGGTCAACAACAAATGCTACCCAGTGTTATTCAACAGACGGAGATGCAAAGGGTTGGGGAGGGTCCAATGGTGCTGCGCTTCCTCGGCCAACGATGGGGACTATGGAGTTTAATCTCAGTGACGGAATAGGGCTTACGCTTCGATGTCAAAATGGAACGAATGCGCATTTTTCAACCACAAAGACGATCCGAATATTTGAGGAGCCACTCAAGCCAACTTTGCCCTATGCGGTTTTAGCGGCGCGACCAAATGCGGTGCCAGCACAGGGGGGAGATATCGTCCTTGAATGGACTGCTTATAATATTATGTCTGATGCAAAAACGGTTTGTCGTGCCATTAACTGGACCGTAGAAGGATCTGCTGTTCTGCCGAGTCTCGAAGGGAGTTCCGCTCCTCTCCATATTACTGAACCGCAGACATTTTTATTAGAGTGTCAAAATAAGTGGGGAGTCACTCGTAGTTCAGCGAGAGTTTTTGTGGAAGGCAAGAATGGTCCACCAGCGACTGTTTGTGGAAATGGCATAAAAGAAGGAGCGGAAGCTTGTGATGAGGGCAATATAGCTTCGGGTGGAAAAAATAGTGCTTGTCCATCGGCATGCAGTACTACTTGCGCTCTTAATATGTGTGGAAACGTTGTCCCTCCTCCCAACCCCATCCCTCTCCCCCCAGGAGGAGGAGCCGGAGGAGGTGCCGCCCCCGCTCCAGGAGGAGTGGCTCCTGCCCCCGCTCCCGCTGTCGACTCTCCCTCTCTCGTTCCCTGTGGACGAAGCCAGGATGACAAGGCTACCGCTATTGACGAACGTAAACCCTGCACCGTCTGTCACGTCGTCGTGGGTGGACAACGCCTCATCCAGTGGGGGATGAACGCCATGACCGTCATCGCGCTTACCGTCATCTTTGCCATGGGTGTCCTCTATATCATCTCCGCCGGAGATCAGGGTATGATGCAAACCGCCAAAGG
>JACCDG011004699.1_pt1 | contig 67970 bp, 35 predicted proteins | sample 7442471 | NCBI WGS metagenome assembly JACCDG01 (sample SAMN15323444, study PRJNA562643) | freshwater metagenome | isolation source: river surface water | place: USA:Blue River Watershed | collected 2017-08-17 | reverse complement strand
CCATTAGTGTACGACCCACAAAACTTCACTCCAAGAAGAGGTGTGATGACTCGTTACGCTAAGAAGATGGTTCGTCCTGAATTCTATGGTAAGATCTTGATTAAAGATTTAGCTAATATCTAATCTTTACGAAATCTAACGTAATAGTTCAATAATAAAAGGGGGGTGAGAAATCACTCCCTTTTTTATTTTATCCCTTTATGGAATTATTATATTTATAGTGGTAAACACACTAAATATATGGCAGCAGGAAAATATTCCTTTGTTTTAGAGCAAGGAGCAACTACAAATATTCAAATAAATTGGACAGATGAAAGTGGTTCGGCTATTGATTTATCAGGCTATCATGCAAGAATGCAGATGAGACCATCAATAGCATCATCCGAAATTTTCTTATCTCTTTCATCATCATTACAACCAGATGGTACAGGAATAAATTTAAGCGGGTCTAATACAGTAACTCCTTTAGCTAGTGGCGCATTAGCAATTTATATATCTGCATATTCATCATCATTATTGAACTTTGGTGAAGCATTTTATGATTTAGAAATGTGTAAAGGAAATGAAGTTATAAGATTATTAGAAGGCAAAGTTAAACTTTCCAAAAACGTAACTAGATAAAGATGGCAGTATCAGTAACAAACAGTCTTACTAATGTAAGAGTATCTACCGCAGGTGTAAATGGTAAAGATGGAACAAGTGGAACTTCAGGTACTTTTGGAAATGTACTTAGTAGTTCATTTTATATTTCTGGTTCTATAATTCCAAATACATCACCTAATGAATTAACTTCTTCATTTAGTTTGGGTTCTTCAACAAATGCATGGAAAGACCTTTGGATTTCACAGGGTACAATTTATTTTATTGGAGGAAATCAACAAACAGCATCTATTTCTATAAATGAAAATAATCAAATTGTAATTGAAGATATTAATCTAAGCGGCTCTTTAACAGCATCCTTAGCCGAAGGATATATTTGGGTAGGTGGACCTGATAATATCAGTATCATAATTCCTACATCATCATTGAGTGGTGGTGCTGGAGCAGGATTTCCATACGAAGGTGAAGCACAAATTACCGGCTCACTAATAGTAACAGGTTCAATATTTTTAAATGGTGTAAATATAGCAGGTGGTGGAGTTGGTACAAATGGTACATCTGGAACAAGCGGATTAACTATAACGGGTAGTGCTGGAACTGATGGTACAAGCGGAACATCTGGATTAACTATAACGGGTAGTGCTGGAACTGATGGTACAAGCGGAACATCTGGATTAACTATAACAGGAAGTGCGGGTACATCTGGTACATCGGGTATTGACGGTACAAGCGGAACATCTGGATTAACTATAACAGGAAGCGCTGGTTCTGATGGTTCATCTGGAACTTCTGGAACTTCTTTTAGTGGTAGTTTGGATGGATTAAATTCCTTCACTTCATCAATTGAATTGAGAGTTGTTGCTTTAGAGTATTCGGCATCTTTAAATATAAGTGGAAGTAATGGCTCTAATGGTGTGGATGGGACAAGTGGTACAAGTGGGTTAAGTATTACGGGTAGTGCTGGTTCGGATGGTACATCTGGTACAAGCGGATTGAGTATAACTGGTAGTGCTGGTTCGCATGGTACATCTGGTACATCTGGAATTTCACCGGCTAATATTGATGGAGTAATAAGTTCATCTCAACAAATAACTAACTTTGGATTTGTATCTTCTTCAACATCTGATATAACCGAACTTAATACCTATACGGGTTCAAATGATAGTGTTTTATATAGAATGATGCAAACAACGGCATCTTTAAATTCATACACAAGTTCAAATGATTTAGTAAGAAATAGAATATTACAATCAACCGCATCACTTAACACATTTACTGGTTCTATAAGAGGAGAGGTAAACGGATTAGAAGCATATACAGCATCATTAAAAGCGGCAACTTTAATATCTTCATCTGGACAACTTTCTGGATTTGCAACATTAACCGCAAATACATTTGTTGGAAATCAAATAATAACTGGTTCTTTGATAGTAAGTTCAACTGCAGTAAGTGATGCAACTTTATTGACGAGTAGTTCTAATCTTATCTTAAATTCTGGAAGTAATTTATACATTAATAATGGTGGTTCAGCAAATATAACAGGTTCATTAACTTTAACTGGTTCACTAAATGTAAGTGGCTCTACCCTACAAACTGGTAATAACACTTTAATTGGTAATACTGTATTAAGTGGTAGTCTTGAAGTTAGTGGTAGTTCTAATTTCCACAACTCAATATTCATAGTAACTGGTTCTTCACATTTTACAGGCTCTCATTTTGTAGATGGAGTATCAACATTTAGTGGTAGTATTTATATAGCAAGTGGTTCATCTTATTATAGAGCAGGAAATAAATTATTCAACTACGGTCAATGGTGTTCATTAGAAACTCAAACAGGTTCTGCAAACACCGCATACGCAATGAAATTTGGAACTCAATTAGATGGTTCAGAGGGAGTTTATGTTTCTAATAATCTTTCCAATCTTCCAACAAAGATTTATTTACAAAATAGTGGAATGTATAATATTCAGTTTTCGGCACAATTACACACAACATTGGCGGAAGCAATTGATTTTTCAATTTGGTTATCAAAAGATGGAACAAATATTACAAACTCTAATACCGAATATTCAATTGAAAGAGTTGGAGGTGGTGGATATTTAGCAGCAACTCGTAATTTCTTAGAACCAATAACAAGTGGAAGTTATGTTGAATTATTTTGGTCAGCAACAACTGCTAACGGACAATTATCATATTTACCAACTCAATCTACACCAACCAGACCAGCAACTCCATCTTGTATTGTAACAATAACGCAAGTAGCATAAAGTATGGCAATAGAATTTTCAAATGGATACCAAATCATTTCAAATAAACCATTTTATTCTAACATTGATAGTTACATAATAAATGGTGAAAGACAGGCATCTACTGGTGCAACATTTAGAGAAAATATTCTAGTTTCCAGAAGAATGACTGTGGTAGAAACCATTACAATCACCGGTTTTAGAATGGTAAGAATACCAACTGATAACTGGACAACTTTATCTACTGTTGCTTTTTACTCACCAAACGTTTCTTTGGCAGTTGTTGCTGGAAGTGGTGGAACGATTGATGGTGGAACTTCCTCTAAAAGTTTTGAGACTAAAGCAGTTACAAACCGACCAAATGTAACAGCTCAACGAGCAACACAAACTTGGCAATATGATATAAACACCATCAGAGCGGTAAACAACTCTATGACCACCCTAACACCTGGTGAATACAACTTAACGGTATCCGGAAAAAGCGGTATTGGAAATTTGACAATAGCAACCCTAACAAATTCTCTATTCCCAATCGATACCACCAAAAAGATATATCCATCATCAAATGTATCAACGCACTTTGTAATTGAAGTGTTTTAAGGATATACTCTCTCAAATAACTAATCTTCCCTTTTCTAATATTTATAAGTAACCTAAAATATATACTTATAATGGCATTAGATACACTCATATATCCTGGTTCTTCATCGTTTTTCCCAGGTCAGACCCCTTTTGGAATTTATGATACAGATTATGAATTCCAAGAAGATGCTCCAAAAGTAGCACTTTGGTGTGCTAGAAGATTAGGATACCCTATTCAAAATATTGAGTTAATAGATGAAAATTTCTACGCTTGTTTTGAAGAATCTGTATCTGAATATGGAGCACAGGTAAATCAATTTAACATCCGAAACAATTTGGATACAGTAAGGGGTAAATTAAAAAATACCAATCTTTCAAATAAATTAGTTCAAGGTTCAAACCTACCAACTCTTATTTCTATTTCCGATGCGTATGGTACATTAGCGGGAGTGGGTGGAAATACCGATATAAAGAAAGGATATGTAGAATTAGTACCTGGTCAACAAGAATATAATTTAGATACATTATGGAGTGCTGTTTCTGAAAGTGGAAAACGTATTGAAATTGTTAAAGTATTTCACGAACCAGTTCCAGCAATCAATAGATTCTTTGACCCATATTCGGTAAGCGGTCAGGGTACTCTTAACCTTATTGATGAGTTTGGGTTTGGTTCATACTCTCCGGCGGCACAATTTATATTGATGCCAATATTTGAAGATATGTTACGAATTCAGGCAATTGAATTTAATGACCAATTCAGAAAATCAGCATTTACTTTTAATATTGTAAATGGTAAGATTAGAGTATTCCCAAAACCAACATCTCAGCATATAAATCTTTATGGAAGACTTTATTTTGATTATTTTGTAAAAGATGAATTTACTGAAAATTCTACAAATATAACACCAAATGTAATTTCAGATTATTCAGATATACCTTACAACTTTATGGAATACAATGGTATTAATGATGTTGGTAAGCAATGGATTAGAAAATATACTTTGGCATTAGTAAAAGAATTATTGGGAGCTGTTAGAGAAAAATATTCTAATATTCCTATTCCTGGTTCTGAAATTAGTTTAGATGGTGCTGCATTGAGAAGTGAAGCCCAAACCGAAAAAGAAGCCTTAATGACACAATTAAGAGAAACTTTAGAGGAACTAAGTAGAACAAAACAATTTGAGAATAGAAATACAGAAACAAACGCTCATCAAGAAATGTTACGAAAAGTTCCACTACCAATTTATATAGGTTAATATTATGGCAAGATTTGCATTAGCAAGAGATATAAAATTCTTTGAAGGAATATCAAGAGAATTGGTAGATGCTGTTATTGAAACTGCAGTAGTTTTGTATAAGCTTGTCATAGAAGATAGCAAAACAAATCTTTATGGGGAATCTCTTAGTAAAACATATTATCAAGGTGTAGAGTGTACTGCTATAATTCAAAGAGATGAATCGCAAGCAAATTATGAGGGATTTGGTTCTGATGTTTCTCAAAATGTTGAGTTTCGTTTTAATAGATTTACCTTAAAAGAAAAAGATTTTTATCCTGAAATTGGAGATATAATTTTTCATAACGATGCTTATTTTGAGATTGATAATGTTAGAGAAGATTTATTGGTTGGTGGTAGAGTTGGAGAAGATGAAAGATTTTCAATAGTTTGTTCTACATTTATGACTAGAAGAAGCGCAATACAAACTGAAATGAGAGTAATATAATGGATAAAAAAGAAACAAATAGAGCCAATCAAATTTTGGTAGAAGCAGAATATATCAAAGGTGTAAAACTTATTGATATTGATACTACTATTGCTGATTATATGACATCGGTAATAATACCTGAAGTTGAAGAAAATGGTGCTAAAATAAAAGTTCCATTATTATATGGTAATGCTGAAAGATGGAACAACGCCAGAAAAGAGGGATATCTCAGAGATAAAAGAGGTAGAATACAAATACCTTTAGTGATGTTTAAAAGAAATTCTATTGAGAGAAATGATTTGATGGCAAACTTTAAAGAAGTAAATAAAATAACAACTTTTAAAAAATATTCTGCAAAAAATAGATATGAAAGATTTAGTTTGCAAAATAACGCAGCACCAAGTTATGATTTGTATAGTGTAAATGTTCCGGATTATGTAACATTAACTTATGAGGTTATGATATGGACCTCATATACGGAACATATGAATAAAATTGTAGAAGCATTTCAATTTGCAACTGATAGATATTGGGGGAAAGAAGATGCATACAAATTTAAAGTAAAAATTGATTCATTTGATAATCAGCAAGAAGTTGGTTCTGGTAGTGAGAGGATAATTAGAACAACATTTACTATGGTTGCAAATGCATATCTATTACCAGAAACTTATAATGAAAAGCCCGTTGTTAAAAAATCAAGAACTCCAAAAAGAATTGTATTTGGTGTAGAAACAGATTTGACAGGAAACCTTTTTGTAAATCCATCTTTGTATAATGAATATTCTCAAGTTATAGATTTTATTGCAGTTAGGGGTTCTCAAATGGCAATTTTTGTAAACTCAAACACAGTAAAATTAATAAATGTAAAAAAACCAATACTACCATCTGAATTGATTGGAGTATTTGATACTGCAAATTGGTTTAGAGTTTATATAAATGGTGATTTTATTTCACCAACTCTTTATACATACTCATATAATGGTGCAACAAATGAAATAGCATTTACTTTTTCTGGACTAGGATTTACATTAGATGCCCAAGATGAAGTTGCTATAACTGGAAAATTCCAAGAATTATAATATGAATATAAATCATCTTAAAAATATTATGAAGGAAATAAATGAACCAAATGAGTTTGAGTTGTTTCCTCACGATTTAAATAACCCTAATTATTGGATTTTTAAAGTGGAAAATGTAAGAATAAAAACTTTATTTTCAGAATTAGAACAATATAGAAAACCATCTGCAAGATTTGATGTTTTTATAAATGGATTATTTATATCTGAAAATGATTATGTGCAAGAGCAAGTAGAAAATGATTTTTATATTAATTTTAAAAAATTAAATTTTCCACCTTTTGACCGTTTTGGCAATCCATATAGAATTGATGAAACAGATGAAGTAAAAATAAACGGAGATTTAGAAAATATAAAATGAGAAGAAAAGTTCCAAATATAAATATTGATACAACTCAAAAGTTAAGAGATAGACTTGGATTTAAAAATTTTGTAATACAAGTTAATACTGATACTTTTATATATTCTTATACACCTGATACAATTTCAGTAAGTGAGGAAATATATTTTACTTTAACATTGATTAATAAAAGATTTATTGTAGATTTGTTAGAAATAGATAATGTTAAAGATTACATTGATATATATTTATTTGGAGTAAAACAACCACAAGATAGATATTCTGTTCAAGTAGTTGATAATAATATAATTGTTACTTTTATAGCTGATATTACTAGACTTCCTAAAGAGGTTAAGGCATCAGATTTTGAAATTAAAGGAAAAATAGCAGAAGTAGTATAATGGCAAGACTGATACCTCGTAAACAAATTGAAGAACAACAGAATATAACTGGTTCTCTTACTATTGCAGAAAATGTATTTGTAGGTAACGATGCTATTATTTCTGGTTCTTTATTTGTTTCAAAAAGCTTCTTTTTAGGAAATGATACAGGTTCAAAAAGTGAAATTACAGCTTCTGTATTTTTAAGCGGTTCTTTAACTATTGATGGTAATTTAAAAGTAGGTGCTCCCGAAACTGTTCTTTCAATAACATCTTCAAATACGATTTTAGCTGAAGATACTCAAAGATACGCTGGTATTCTTGCAAAAGATTTTGGTGCTAATCAACCTACACTTTATGTATCTTCAACCGATGGTGATGATACAAATGATGGTAGAACTATTCAATATCCACTTCGTACAATTAAAAGAGCAGCTGCATTAGCATCTCCGGGGTATGATGGTAGGTATGGTTTTGATACTGGTTCTATATCAAATGGATATGTAATTAAAGTACAAGCAGGTACATATTTGGAAGATAACCCAGTTATTCTTCCTAAAAACACAACTATTTGGGGTGCTGGTTTGCGTATTACTAAAATCAACGCAAAGAACCCTGAGCAAGACCTATTCTATGTAAACTCTGGTTGTTATATCGCAGAGGTTACTATGGGTGGATTAAGATTATGGCCTGACCAAATAAATCCACAAAGAGGATTTGCGGTAGCTTTCCAACCTGGTGCATTTATTACAACTTCACCATACGTTCAGAACTGCTCGCAGATTTCTAACCAAGAGAATTCATTTACGGAACTTTACGAAGAAATTCCTCCTGGAGGTGGTGGATTGTATGTTAATGGTGATGTAATCAACCCAGACTCTCCACTCGCTTCAATGGTATTGGATGCTTATACGCAAATTTCTCCAAATGGAGTTGGGTGTTTGGTAAATGGTAGAGGATTTATTCAGTTGGTATCTTTCTTTAATAACTTCTCATATTATGCTATTAGAGTAAACAATGGTGGACATGCTACTCTAAACAACTCAAACATTTCGTTTGGTTTGTATGGTATGTATGCTAGTGGTTCTCGTTTTATTTCTGGTAGTGGTGGTAACATTGAAGCTAGAAATAGAGTAAGAGCAAGCTGGAGTGTGGTTGTAGATGTATTGAATAGAGGTTTAGATGCTTTACCAGAAGTAACTACTTTAAACACAGCAGAAGGTATTCGTTTATCTTCACCTTCACAATATCCACAATATACAACTTCATCAAATGTAACTTTATCAACAACAGCAGCTGAAGAAATATCAGCTGATTATAAATTGATTTCTGCTATTGTAGAAAATGGTACATCTGATTTTCCAACTTTGTTAGCAAAAAGTTCTAACAAAGGATATGGAGCAGATTCACCATATAATATATTGGGAGCATCTCAATTAACATCATCACTATCAGCTTCTATTGAAGATTTAAATTCAATTAGTTCGTCTTACGGAGTTTTGTTAAGTATATTCTCAAACGGAACAGGTTCTTTTAAATTTACAGCATCTGCTGATTTGGGTGTAAAAATTACAAATGAAACTATTGATGATTTAGGTGCACCATCTTATTTATCTTCTTCTGTTTCTCAATCTTTTGAAACAATTATTAATATAATAAAAAATGGAGTATCAGCAATTCCAGCATTAACATCATCAAATAGTGCTAGTATTTACGTTGGTAACGAAATTCCATTTAAAACAGGAATTTCATCATCATTATCTGTAGTTAATAAAGTAAGTTCTTCATTTAGTATAATTTATAATATTTTATCAAATGGAACTGGAAGTAATATTTTACCAATTCCAAATGACCATAGAAGAAGTTATACCATCACAAACGTAAATAGTTCATCTTATAACTGGGATGGTGTTGGAGCAAATCCAACAATTACTCTTTATAGAGGTGAAACTTACAAATTCTATGTAAGCGCATCTGAAGCAATTGGTGGTATTGATTATCCTTTCTTTATAAGAACTAGATTAATTGAAACTATTGATAATACATACGATTATAATAAAGGTGTAATTAATAATGGTGATAGTGTGGGTAATATAACCTTTGCTGTACCATACGATGCACCTAACACTTTATATTATACATCTCAGATAGATAATACTTTAAGCGGCAAATTTAATATAATAAATAATTCAGAAACCCCATTTGATTTAATTAAAGGAACTGTAACATTTCCTAAAACAATTTCTGGAAGTTCTGAACCAACTAAAGATGTTGATATATTAAATGCTTATGAAATATTAACTGGTAGTAAATCATTTATACAAGAAGAGGTAATAAATTATGTAAGTTCTTCTTGGTCAAACATATACTATGATGAAGTAACTTGTCGTAGAGATGTTGGGCATCTGATAAACGCAGTTTGTCAAGATTTATTATATGGTGGAAATGATAATAGTATAACTGCTGGTAGATTTTATTATGAGTATCCATCTGAAGCAACAACAACACAAAAAGAACCAACAAAAACAGCAGTTAAATATGCAGCTGGTTTAGCAGAAAATTTAGTAAAAAATATTACATTTACTAAAATTGATGATAATGCTTATTTGCAAGAAAAATATAATGTTGCTGAAAACTTAAAAACTAATAAACCATTTGTACAAAAAGAAACAATTGCTTTCTTATCATCGTCTTGGTCTAATTTTTATTATAATGAAGCTAGTTGTAGTAGAGATGTTGGGTATATTGTAGATGCTGTAATTACCGATTTGAAATATGGTGGTAATGAAAGAGCAAGAGAGGCTGGAAGATTTTATTATTTATATCCATCTTTAGCAATAGTAGAGGGCGATGGTGATTCAGAAGGTCAATTAGGACAAACATTAGATGGTATGAGATATGCAGCAGGTGTTGCTGTAAATTTAGTAAAAAACAAAACATTCAATCAACCATCAGCATCAACTCAAGCAGCATATGATTTATTAAGAGAAAATAAATCTATTATCCAAAATGAAACTATTCAATATGTAAATGTTGCGTTTCCGCAATTGAAATATAATCAAAATAAATGTAGACGTGATGTTGGGTATATATTAGATGCTGTTTCAACTGATTTATTATATGGTGGAAATGAAAGAAGTGTAATTGCTGGTAGATATTATTATGATTATCCATCTGTAGCAACATCAATACAAAAGAGAGAAACTATTGGTGGAATTAAATATGCTAAAATTATTGGAGACTTTATAGTTCAAAATATAATATTAGAAACACCTAGAATTGTAAACAATGATGAAAAAAATATTAAAGTTACAACACTTCAAAATATAACATCATCATTGGGTGGTTCTACATCACAACAAAATTCTATTAGTAGTTCTTTTGCAATTATTGAAGGTATTATAAAAAGAGGAACATCAGCAATACCATCTATTTTAGCACTTAACACTGGACTAAATTGGAATTCTGGTAATCCTTTAAACGTAACAACAGGTTCTCAAATAACATCATCATATGTTACACCTGCTGAAATTAATACAATTGATAGAAACTTTAACATTGTTTCAAATATAATTGATAATGGAATAGGAGCGGAGCCTGTATTTACATCATCTATAAGTGGACTTAAAAAGATTACAAATATTGAACAAATATTTGGCGCAGCTGTATCATCTAATTTAACATCAAGCATTTCATCATCGTTTGCATATGTTGTTAGAATTGTAAGTGGTGGATTATCACAAACATCAAGTTTATTAGTACCAAATACTTCAGCAAGTATTAAAGTAACATCAACACCACAATGGTTGAGTTCAAACGTTGGTACAAATACACAAACAGCAAGTATAAGTTCATCTTTTGGTTTAGTAATAAATGTAATTACAAATGGAACGTCTGTATTACCAACTTTAGTACAAAATACGGCAGCAAACATAAAAGTAACAAACTCAAATCAATATATTTCAGCATCACATGCAGCTAGTGGTAGCGATGTTACATTTATATCTGCCTCTATTTCAAAAGTTACTCAAATTATTGAAACAGGAAATGTTGATTTATTTGCAAAACAATTATATACATCTTCAATAAATTCAGTAAATACTGTTGCTGCTTATCAAATATTAAAAAATAATATAGAATTTATAAAAGATGAAACAATAGCTTATCTAAGTTCATCTTGGTCAAGTGCATCATATAATGAAGAAAAATGTAGACGTGATGTTGGTTTGATTATAAGTGGTGCAGCAGAAGACCTTATTTGGAACGCAAATTCTGCATCAATTGTAAACGGACAATTCTATTATGAGTATCCATCACAAGCTCAGTACGCACAATTAAATCAAACATTAGATGGTATAAACTATGCTAGTAGATTAGCACAAAAGTTAATTCAAAATATTTCATTTAGTTTACCATCAACGGCAGTATCTGCATCAAATGCATTGCTTGTAAATAATAAAGAGTTCATTCAAAATGAAACAATAGCATATCTAAGTTCTTCTTGGGGTAGTTTTGAATATAATGAATCAACTTGTAAGAGAGATGTTGGACATATTATTGATGCTGTTAGAACTGACTTAGTATATGGCGGTAATGAAAGAAGTAGACAAGCTGGATTATACTATTTCTTATATCCATCTGAAGCAACAGGCTCTCAATTACTTCAAACAACCGATGGTGTAAAGTATGCTAGTAGAATAGCACAAAAAATAGTAAGCGGCTCAATATTCCAATCAGCAAACGTTGATAATTTAGAAGTAAGTAATTTACTTAGAAAAAATAAAGCATTAATTGCAGCTGAAGTTGTTGAATATGTATCTTCTTCTTGGAGTGGTGTTCAATATGATGAAGTAAAATGTAAGAGAGATGTAGGATATATTATTGATGCAGTTAGAACTGATTTAGTATATGGTGGTAATGAAAGAACAACAATTGCCGGAGAGTTTTATTATTTGTATCCATCGGCAGCAACTGTAGGTGGAGAACCTTCAGCAACACAACAATTAGACCCAACTACAACTGGTATAGAATATGCAAATGCACTTTCTCAACAAATAATTTTGGGTAATGTTTTATCTAAACCATCTGATTCTGTATTAGCAGCAAGAAAGTTGGTAAAAGATAATAGAACTCTTATTCAACAAAATACATTAGATTATATAAATGATACATATCCATCTTTAAATTACATACAATCAAAATGTTTTAGAGATGTAGGATTTATTATAGATGGTGTATTAACTGATTTAGTATATGGTGGTAATGAAAGAAGTATAACATCGGGAAGATTTTATTACAAATATCCAAGTTTAGCAACTACTGACCAAAATACAGAAACTTTAGATGGTGTAAATTTTGCAAGAGATTTATCTAAACTTATTGCTATTGGGGGAAAATCAGTTGAAGATGGATTTGATATAGTAGCTAAAATTATTGAAAGTGGAAGTGCAACTGCACCTACATTAATATCAAATACTGAAAATGGTATAAAGAAAACAGAAGAATTACAATTTAAAACAAAAAATTCAGTTAATACTTTTGATAAACTTATAGTATCATCATCATTTGGAAATGTAATTAATATTATAGATAAAGGATTATCTGCACTACCTTCAATTGTATCATCATCAGTTAAGGGTGTTGCAAGAATAGCAGGTTCTCAAATCACATCATCTAATTTTGTAGATACAACTGAAATAGAAAAAGTAAGTTCTTCTTTCGCAACAGTTTTAGATATAGTAGAAAATGGAACAGGTTCTTTACCAAATGTTGTGTTTAATACAAATGATAATATTAAAACCACAACAACACCACAATACATAACTTCATCTTTTGTTGGTACTCAAAATGAAGCTAATATAATTTCTTCTTCATTTGGGTTGGTAATGAGTATCTTAGCAAGTTCAAATACAGCATCTTTACTAAGTACATTAACTTTATCAACATCATCCTATACATCAGCTACATCAGCATCAAATGCATTTTATGCATATAATTTGTTAAAGCAAAATATAGGATTTGTACAAGATGAAACAATATCTTATTTGAGTTCTTCTTGGTCAACCGCTTCATATGATGAAGCAAAATGTCGTAGAGATGTTGGTTTAATTATTAGTGGAGCAGCTGAAGACTTATTATTTAATTCATTCTCATCTTCTGTTGTAAATGGTAAATTTTATTTAGAATATCCATCACAAGCACAAGGTGCACAATTAAACCAAACATTAGATGGTATTAGATATGCTAGTGGATTAATACAAAAAATTGTACAAAATACAATATTCCAAACAGCATCATTATCTAAGCAAACTGCTTATAACTTATTGTTAGATAACAAATATTGGATACAAAATCAAACTATTTCTAAAATAAATTCTGATTTAAGTTTACAATCTTATAATGAAGAAACTTGTAAGAGAGATGTTGGATATATAATTGATGCAATAGCAACTGATGTTTTATATGGTGGAAACCAAAGAAGTGTAGAAGCGGGTAAATTCTATTACCTATATCCATCACAAGCAACAGGTTCACAATTAGAACAAACTTTAGAAGGTATTGATTATGCAAGAATTTTAGCAGACAATGTTGTAAAAAATACCTATGTATATACACAATATACATCATCAATATTTGTACAACCTGCAGATTATTTAAAAGTAAATACAGGGTTTGATATTGTAATTGATATAATATCAAATGGTACTGGCTCTATACCTTCAATTATAAATAATGCAAAAGGATTAGTTAAACGTTCCAATCAAATACAATTTATATCAACAGCATCTATTTCAGAAACATATAAAAATGTAGCAAATTCTTCATTTGATATTGTTTTAGATATAGTAGAAAATGGAACAGGTTCTTTACCATTATTGATTAAAAATACAGCAAATGTTGTAAAGATTACTAATTCAAATCAATATTCATCATCAGTAATATTATCATCATCTTATTTTGGAAATCCATTAAATTCAATAAGTGCAAGTTTTGATAGAATAATTAATATATTAGAAAATGGAACAGGTTCTTTACCAACATCGGTTTCAAATACAAATCAAAATATTAAAGTAACTGGTACACCGCAATATATTTCTGGGTCATCGGCAACGATAACTGAAAGTAATTTAATTTCAGCATCAATTTCTATTGTAACAAATGTTATAGCAAATGGCACAGGTTCAACTTTAGGTACACTATCATTACCAACATCATCTTATACAACTGCGGTAAGTAATGACAATAGATGGATAGCTTATGGTATATTAAAAAATAATATTGAATTCATACAAAATGAAACTATTGCTTATCTATCATCATCTTGGTCAACCGCATCATATGATGAAGAAAAATGTCGTAGAGATGTTGGGTTGATAATAAGTGGAGCAGCTGAAGACTTAGTATTCAATAGCAACTCCGCATCAGTTGTTAATGGTAAATTCTATTATGAGTATCCATCACAAGCGCAAGGTGCACAGTTAAACCAAACATTAGATGGTATTTTTTACGCATCTCAATTGGCACAAAAAGTAATTAGAAATGTTGTGTTTAATTTACCAACATCTCAATCAAACGTTGCTTATGATTTACTGCAGTATAATAAACAATTTATACAAAATGAAGTAATCGAATATATTAGTTCTTCTTGGAGTACAAAACAATATGACCAAAATACTTGTAAGAGAGATGTTGGATATATTATAGATTCTGTAGCAACTGATATCAAATGGGGTGGTAATGAAAGAAGTATAAAATCTGGAGTTTATTATTATTTGTATCCATCAGCAGCTACAGGTTCTCAATTAAAAGAAACTGTAACTGGTATAAAATATGCAAAAAATTTAGCAGATAGATTACTAAGAAATCAGCAATTTATAAAAGTTTCACAAAACAAATTAGAAGCTAAAGAATTAATATTCAAAAATAAATCATTTATAGCAAATGAAGTTATTGCATATGTTTCTGCTAGTTGGAATGGTTTTTACTATAACGAAGAAACTTGTAAGAGAGATGTTGGATATATTTTAGATGCGGTAGCAACGGATATTGTATATGGTGGTAACGAAAGAAGTATTGAGGCTGGTAAATATTACTACATAGAACCATCAACAGCAACATCCACACAATTAGGTCCTACACTTAGTGGTATAGAGCATGCAAAAAATATTGTACAAGAAGTTTTAAGTAATAAAGTATTTGCATCAAGTTCATTATCTAAGCAAACAGCATTTGAATTATTAAGAAATAACAAAGATTTAATTCAAACCGAAACTATTGGTTTCTTAAATTCTGCATGGAGTTTCTTTGAATATTCTGAATCTAAATGTAGACGTGATATTGGATACATTTTAGATGCAGTAGCAACTGATATACTTTATGGTGGAAATGAAGCATCTGCAAGAGCAGGTGAATACTATTATTTGTATCCATCATTAGCAACTGTTGAAGGTGATGGAAATGAATCAGGTCAAAAAGACCAAACATTAGATGGTATTAAATTTGCTAAAGGTATTTCTGTAAAAATAGCGAATAACGAATTACTTAGTAAACCAACTATTAGTGAAATTACTGCACATGAATTATTAAATAAAAACAAAAAATTCATACAAAAGGAAACTATTGCATTCCTTAGTTCTTCTTGGGTTGGAATAAATAATTTCCAATTTAATGAAGCAAGTTGTAGTAGAGATGTTGCTTATATAATTGATAATGTAGCAACTGATTTGGTATATGGTGGTAATGAAAGAAGTTCTAAAGCAGGACAATATTATTACTTATATCCATCAGCGGCAGTATATACAGGTTCGGTTTCACCAACATCAACTGAACAAAAAGGACCTACTTTAGATGGTGTTAGTTTTGCAGCTGGTGTTTCTCAAAAAGTAATATCTAATCAAATATTAGTAAAACCAACTGAATATGTACAATCTGCATATTCATTAATGGTTCAAAATAGAGCGTTTATACAAAATGAAACTATACAATTTATAGATGCTTTCTATCCATATTTAATTTATAATAGAGAAAAATGTAGAAGGGATGTTGGATATATTGTAAATAATGTTGCAACTGATTTATGGTATGGTGGTAATCAAAGAAGTATTATTGCTGGTGATTATTATTATCGTTATCCATCTAAAGCAACAAAAACTGAACAAGTTAGAGAAACTGTAGCTGGTGTTGATTATGCAAAAGCATTATCTAAAAAGATAGTTCAAAATATTAAATTATCCGCACCAACTGTAAAAAGTAATATTGATAGTACTATTAAAATTGGTACTATTAATCAATATACTTCTTCTATAAATGCAGGAATTTCTCAAATTAATTTTGTTAGTTCATCAATATCAAATGTTACCAAAGTAATTGAAAGTGGCTTAACAGCATTACCTACATTTGTTGGAAATGGTGTAAACGCAATTAAAGTAACAAATGAATCAATAGTATCATCATCAGTATCAGCTAGTTCAATTGAGGTTGGTATAACAACTGCTTCATTTGAATTAATAAAAGATATTATATACAATGGAAGTGCTTCTTTACCTGATGCATTAGCTAATAACTTTAACTATGGATTTGAGTTATCAACTCCAACACTTCTTCATATATCATCCTATAAACAAACATTAGGAAGTGGAAGTTATAATTCTCAAACAAGTTCTCTAAGTTCATCATTCGCAACAGTTATTAATATAATAAATGGAGGAACAGGTTCAATCCCTTCTATTATAACAAATACTTCAGCATCAATTAAAGTAACTTCAGCAACACAAATATTACCATTGGTAAGTGGTTCTGAATATCAAAGGGGTAGAATTTCTAATTTATTTGGAAATGTATTGAATATTGTTGAAAATGGTGTGGGTGTAATACCAACTACTATATTAAACACATCAGCAAGCTTTAAAGTAACTAATACTGAGCAAATAAGACTTGTTGATGGTGTAAATAGAGATTTGCAATCAAAATTAGTTTCATCATCATTTGGTGTTGTAATAGATGTATTATTAAATAATGGTACAAGTTCTATATCATATGTAGGACCTCAGGCTACTCCAAATACAAATACAAAAATAACATCATCTTATAATCTATTAATTAACAATACTGATTTAATTGTTAATGAAACAATAGCTTATATGAGTTCTTCTTGGTCTTCATTCTATTACGATGAAGTTAAGTGTAGACGTGATGTTGGTTTAATTATTAGTGGAGCTGCATTTGATTTATTATATGGTGGTAACTCATCATCATTAACAAATGGTAAGTTCTATTATGATTACCCATCACAAGCAACAACAACTCAATTAGACCAAACAATAACTGCCATTAAGTACGCTAGTGGAATTGCACAAAAAGCAGTTAAGAGTACATTGATGTATCACATATCTGAATCGGCTTGGTATTCACAGGCTACTTCAGCATCTTACACATCATTATTAGCAAATAAAGGATTTATACAATCAGAATCAATTGCATATGTAAGTTCTTCTTGGGAAGGATTCCAATACAACGAAGCAAGTTGTTCTCGTGATATTGGATATATTATAGATGCAGTAGCAACTGACTTGTTATATGGTGGTAACGAAAGAAGTATTGTAGCAGGAAGATACTATTATGATTATCCATCTCAAGCTACCGATTCTCAATTAGAACCAACATTGACTGGTGTACGATATGCTAAAGGATTAGCAATGAGAGTTATATCGGGTTCATTATTAACAACAACTGATGCAGCAACTCAATACGCTTACAATTTACTAAAATCAAATAAAGTATTCCTACAAGAAGAAACTATTGGTTTTGTAAACGCTAAGTGGCAAGATTTAGATTACATTGAAAGTAAGTGTAGACGTGATACTGGATATATTATAGATGCAGTAGCAACTGATTTATTATATGGTGGAAACGAAAGAAGTGCAAAAGCTGGAGAGTTCTATTATTTATATCCATCTTTAGCAATAACATCAGCTCAAAAATCTGAAACTGTACAAGCTATTGATTATACTAGAAGATTTGCACAATCTGTGGTTAATAGTGTTTCTATTGCAGAACCACAACCAATATTAAACACAGCAAATAATATTAAGGTAACGAATGTTGCACAAATAAGTGGTACTGCAGCAACACAAAACGAAGTAAACGCAGTTTCATCATCAATTGGTATTGTAATTGATATATTATCAAATGGTACGGGTTCATTACCAACAAGTATTCCATACACTACACCATCAACTGACCCTAATGTAATAAACGCATACAATAACTTAAAATCTAACTTATCATTTATTGCAGCTGAGACAGTTGCATATATTAGTTCATCTTGGGTAACTGGTTCAAATTCAGACTTACCATTTGTTTATAACGATTTGAGTTGTAGTAGAGATGTTCAATTAATTATTAGTGGAGCAGCTGAAGATTTATTATGGAATAGTAATTCAGCATCAATTGTTAATGGTAAATTCTACTATGAGTATCCATCTCAAGCAACTGGTTCACAATTAGATGAAACATTAGATGGTATTAAATATGCTGGACAATTAGCACAAAAAATTGTATTAAATACATTATTTGTAACAGCATCTATACATGCTTCAGCATCTCACGCATTAATGAAACAAAATAAAGGATTCATACAAGCTGAAGTACTTTCTTATATTACTTCTTCTTGGAATGAATTTACATATAGTTTAGATAAGTGTAGACGTGATGTTGGCTTGATTATAGATGCAGTATCAACTGATATTCTTTATGGTGGTAATGAAAGAAGTGCAAAAGCTGGTACTTACTATTATACATATCCATCAAAAGCAACTGGTTCACAAGTTGAACAAACAATAAACGCAGTTAATTTCGCAAAAGATATAGCTGTTAATATTATTAAAAATACAACATTCACAACCGCATCTCAAGCGGTATCCGCTTCAGTAGAATTGTTAAGAAACAATAGACAGTTCATACAGGAAGAAACACTTCAGTATTTAACTGCTAGTTGGAGTACATTTAATTATAATCAGGAAAAATGTCGTAGAGATGTTGGATACATAATTGATGGTGTAGTAACCGATTTACTATATGGTGGTACTGAAAGAACATATATGAGTGCTGAGTTCTATTACAAATATCCATCTAAAGCAACTTTGTTAGGAGATGGCGATGGTGATGGACAATTAAAGCAAACTGTAGAAGGAATAAATTACGCTAGTAAAGTAGCACAAAAAGTAATTCAAAATGTATTGTTTGTAACAGCATCTCAAGCGGTATCTGCATCATTTGATTTGTTAAGAAAGAATAAACCATTTATAGCAGCTGAAACAATAGCATATGTATCATCTTCTTGGAGTGGAGTTTACTATAATCAAGCAAGTTGTTCTCGTGATGTTGGTTATTTAATAGATGCAGCAGCAACTGACCTATTGTATGGTGGTACTGAAAGAAGTGTAACTGCTGGTTCTTACTATTACGCATTCCCATCAAAAGCAACAAATGCTGGTGTACCTTCTGAAGCAAATCAATTAGACCCAACAATTACAGGTGTAAGATGGGCTGGTAGATTATCTTCAAAAGTTATTACAAATCCTAAGTTTGAAGAAGCATCCGCATCATTATTAACAACAGTTGATTTATTGAAGTTTAATAAAACTTTAATTCAAAAAGAAACAATTACTTTCTTGAGTTCTTCTTGGAGTACTTTACAATATAATGAAACAAGTTGTTCTCGTGATTTAGGATTTATTATAGATGCTATTAGAACTGACTTGGTGTATGGTGGTAACGAAAGAAGTATTGAAGCAGGCTCTTACTATTATAGAATACCTTCAGTAGCAATTTATGAATCTTATACTGATAATGGTGGAGTGGGACAGAAAAAACAAACTGTAGATGGTATAAACTTTGCAAGAGGAATATCAGAAAAGTTAGTTACAAATACACAGCTTACATATTTGGCACCATCAACTAAGAGAAGACAGGCGGCTGCTAGATTATTATCAGGAAAAGAAGAATTAAAACAAAGAGCAATCGGATATACAAATGGAGCATTCCCATATTTAGTCTATAATGAGGCTAGTTGTTCTCGTGATACTGGATTGATTGTTGATGCTTGTGCTACTGATTTACTATATGGTGGTAATGAGAGAGCAATAGCTGCAGCATCATCTTACTATAACGGTCAATTTGGAAGCGCTCAAGCGGTGATAACTTCTCAAAAATTAGAGACTCTTGAAACAAATAGATATTTAAGAACAAGAGCAGAGTTTATCACAGCTGGAGCTCCATTGGAAGAATTTGGTTCATTAATTGTGGCAACTGGTATTGACTACTCTTATAATGGAGCTGGTGTTACATTTAAAGCACTTCCTCCAAATCAGGGTGGTAGTGGTGTAGCAAACCCAATATTTGAGATTACGGAATTGGGTGGTGGTAGAATATTCTTTACCTCTGGTAACCAAGATGGTGACTTCCGTATTGGTACTGGATTGAGTATTAACCAAGCTACTGGTACTCTTGTGGGTAGAACATTTAGTAAATCTCTATTCTCATTAGTAACTCCGTTCTCATTGGCACTTCAAATATAAAACAAAAATAAAAAATGGGACAAGTATTTATACCATTAAACCGATTTCAGTCAGTTGTAACAAGTCTGACTGGTGAGCAAGATGAAATTTATGTAACTCCGGCCGGAGTATCATCTATTGTACTTTCTGCGCAAATTACAAACAATGGATATCAAACTCAACCGGTAACTATATTAGTTACATCTAATAGAGAATTACCAATTCCTTCTTTTGAGGGAATTTATAGTGGAAGTAGTTTTTTAAGTGCTTCGGTTAGTGGAAATGTTACATTGGATAACTTCTCAGGAAGTTTAGAATCTGCATCAGCTTTATTTGCACTTAACAGACAATTTATAAGAAAAGAAGTAGCAGCATATGTTTCATTTCAAAATAACTTATCAGAAACACCATTTTCATTTACATCATCTCGTTTTGAAAATTATGCGTTAGATATTACTGATGCATTATCATATGATATATTAAATGAAAAGATAATAAGAACCAATAAAGCAGCAAAATCATTTTTTACAAAAAATGGAATTAATATACTAAAAGAAACTTATACTGATGAGTATTCCGCATCGTTGGATTCAATTAATTATTTAAATACATTATCCCAACAAATAATAAAAAATCAATCAGTAACGGGTTCACAATTTGTGAGTAGATTGTATCAATCAGCAGTAACACAATCATTTACAACATTTATACCAACAAATTTAGAATTTAGTAGTTCTGCATATTTGATTGATAAATTAATAAATGTTATTACTGATACAATAGAAGCACCTAATTTAGTAGCACAACCACCAATTCAATTGGTTGCAAATGTTACTATACCAGCTGCAGATTCGTTATCACCGGTTGTTGCTGGTAAACTTGTATTGGAAGATGGTTACGGATTTATAGTTTCCGGCTCACAGGATTTATCGGTGATTTTATCACTGCTTGAATCTGCGAATGAATAACGATATACTTCATCTATTAATATTTATAGGTGATTTTTTAGATATTTATAACAAAGCTGGAAATACGGAATGGCAATTAGTAATCTTTTAACAGGTAGGGTAAGGGTAGTATCCCCAAAAAATGTAACACCGGACAGGTATCAATTTATTGATTTGTCTCAGGTAGAACCTAATTTGGGTGTTCCTAACTTTAGCGCCTCACTTTCCGGCTCCCCTGCGATTGTTGTTTCTGATGACCAGGGTAATAGAGGATTTGTTCGTAGTTTAGATTTAGATAGAGTAACTGGACAATTTACAGGTTCATTTACTGGTAGTGCTACATCATTGAGTGGTAGTTTTACAGGTTCATTCACAGGTTCTTTTTCTGGTTCGTTTAGTGGTGATGGTAGTGGTTTAACAAATTTACCTTTATCAAATACTGCAGAAAGATTAGCATCAGCATCTTTCACAGCATCGTTTTCACCAACATCTCTTAATGTAAATACAAATGTAACCATTGGTGGTGATTTATATGTATCAAAATCAATATATGCAGACCAACTAATTGTTAATATAATATCTTCTTCAATAATTTATTCATCTGGTTCAAATATTTTTGGAAATGATGATTCGGATATACAACAATTTACTGGTTCAGTTAGAGTACAATCTGAATTTATTGGTAACCATATAACAGGTTCATCTTTTAGTGGTTCATTTACAGGTTCTTTCTTTGGTGATGGTAGAGATTTATTTAATTTACCAATAGCAACAAAATTAGCAACAGGAAGCGTAACGGCTTCAGTATCTCCAGATTTAGGATTTCAAGTTATTTCGGTAGATAGTGGTTCTCAATTTACAGGAAGTGTATCTATTACTGGTAGTTTATTTGTTTCACCTTATAGTGGTTCAATTGTATTAGATTCTGGTTCATCATACTATGGTGAAGGTACATATCTTAGAAATATTCCATTATCTGCACTTAATATTGATTCTTTAATAGCAAGTAAAATTGCAAGTGGAAGTGTAACTGCTTCTGTATCTCCTAATTTCGGTCTCAAAGTTGAATCTTTAGCAAGTGGTTCTCAATTTACAGGTTCATTATTTGTTAGTGGAGCTGTAATTGCAATTTATAGTGGTTCGTTTAGTGGTAGTGGTGATAAATTATTTAATATTCCACGTTCAGCACTTGCTCCTGATGCATTACTTTCTCCATTAATTGCTAGTGGTAGTGTAACTGCATCTGTATCACCTAATTTTGGATTTGTTGTAACATCTGCTCAAAGTGGTTCTGAATTTACAGGTAGTGTTGATATAAGTGGTAGTTTATTTGTAAGCGGTACTTTATCAACAAGTCAAAGTGTTTATGTAAATTCTTATAGTGGAGCATTATATATAGCATCATCTTCAGCGTTGTACGCTGATGGACAATATTTAAGAAATATTCCTCGTTCAGCACTTACTGAAGATGCACTTATATCTGCAGAAATAAAAAGTGGTAGTGTAACTGCATCTGTATCTCCTGATTTTGGATTTAGAGTACAAACTCCATTTACAAGTTCAGCATTTGGTTCTCAATTTACGGGAAGTGTTGATGTAAGTGGAAGTGTTAGAGCATTTGCTTTCATAGGAGATGGTTCTCAGATTACAAATGTACAGGCACAAGCTGCACCTAGAATAGCTAGTGGGTCTGTTACAGCATCTGTTTCACCTGTATTTGGATTTAAAGTAGAAGCATTAGCAAGTGGTTCAGAATTTACAGGTTCAGTAGATGTTAGTGGTAGTATTTTTATTCCAAGTGGATCTGGTTTATTCTCTGGTAGCGGTAGAGGATTGTTTGATATACCTCGTTCAGCATTAGCTCCTGATGCTTTATTATCTGCTTTAATAACAAGTGGTAGTGTAACCGCATCGGTTTCTCCTGATGCAGGATTTGTTGTAACTTCTATTAATAGTGGTTCTAAATTTAGTGGAAGTGTTTATATTGAATCATCTTCATTTTTATACGCTGATGGTACATATTTAAGAAATGTTCCACTATCTGCACTAGCTACAGACGCATTGAAAGTTACATTGATGGCAACTGGTAGTGATTCTGCTTCAGTAAGTGCTTCTGTTAGTTTAGAAAAAGGATTTGTTGTATTTTCACCAAATAGTGGTTCTCAATTTACAGGTTCATTATTTGTTAGTGGTAATATTGAATTATTTACTGGTTCTTTCTCTGGTAGTGGTAAAAATTTAAGAGAAATTCCAATTGATGCGATTCCTGATTTAGACCTTTCAAAGATTGGTAGTGGTTCAGTAACAGCATCTATTAGACCAAACGAAGGATTTAGAGTAAATACATTCTCAACATTCACCGGTAGTATGATTATATCAGCATCAGCTATATATCTACCATCGGAATCAATTCAAACTGTATTTAATGTAACAAACAATGCAGCATCAGCATATTCATTTACTGGTGCAGCAACTGGATTAAACCCAACTCTAACTTTAGTAAGAGGTATAACATATACATTTAATGTAAACGCATCTGGTCATCCTTTTTGGATTAAAACAGCATTAACAACAGGAACATCAAACGCCTATAACACTGGCGTAACTAATAATGGTGATGATGTTGGTGTTATAGCATTTACACCAGACGTATCTGCACCAAATACTCTTTATTATATTTGTCAAGTTCATGGTATAATGGCAGGTACAATCAATATTGTAGATGCTATATTACAAAGAGGACCTGATGTTGTAATTAGTGGTAGTTTATTCGTATCGGATAGAATAGTAGCTAGAGAAGTTACAGCATCAATTAGTGCATCATTTATTCAAGGTGATGGTGGTGGTTTATTTAATATACCTCGTTCTGCTTTCACTGGAGATTCATTTAGAATATCATCTGGTTCTGTAACTGCTTCTGTTTCTCCTGTATATGGATTTAGAGTTGAGTCTAGTGAAAAAGGTTCTGAAATAACTGGTAGTGTATTTGTAAGTGGCTCAGTAACCGCTCAAAGTGTATCAGCTGTATCAATGAGCGCATTTGATATAAGTGGTTCATTTGTAGGAGATGGTAGTAGATTGACAAATATTTTTATACCACCATTAGAAACAACACAAATAGCTAGTGGTTCGGTAACGGCTTCGGCTAGACCTGATAAAGGATTTATAGTTGAATCAGGTCAGTTTGGTACTCAATTGACAGGCTCATTATTTGTTAGTGGAGCTAGGGGTATTGAATTAACTTCTGGTTCATCTTTTAGTGGTAGTGGTGAACGATTATTTAATATTCCTAGAACGGCTTTAGCACCAGATGCTTTAGATACTAATAGAATTCTTTCTGGTTCTGTTACAGCATCTGTATCTCCTAATTTTGGATTTAGAGTTGAATCTACTGAAAGAGGTTCTCAATTTACGGGCTCATTATTCCTAAGTGGTTCTGTATTTTTAAGAACAGGTTCATTTAGTGGTAGTGGTAGACAATTATTTGATATACCTGTAGCAGCAATTTCTGATTTAGATACATCAAAAATATTTAGCGGAAGCGTAACGGCATCTGTATCTCCTAATTTTGGATTTGTTGTAACATCAGTAGCTAGTGGTTCTACGTTTAGTGGTAGTTTAGCTGTAACTGGAACTTCTAGATTTTTTGGTGGAGTATCAGCATCTGTATTTAGTGGTAGTGGTGCTGGGTTATCAGATATTCCATTCTCTGCACTTTCTCAAGAATTATTTAGAATAGCAAGTGGAAGCGTAACAGCTTCAGCATTGCCTGATAGAGGATTTGTAGTTGAATCCGCAGCTAGTGGTTCTAGAATTACTGGTAGTGTTTCAATTACTGGTAGTTTAACTATAACTGCAACATCTGGGGCATTAATATTAGGTTCTTCATCTGCATATTATGGTGAAGGTACATATCTAAGAAATATTCCTAGAAATGCTTTAAGTGAAGATGCTTTAATATCAACCGAAATTAAATCTGGGTCAGTTACGGCATCGGTTTCACCTGTATTTGGATTTAGAGTTCAATCATTAGCAAGCGGTTCTGAATTTACTGGTTCAGTAGATATAAGTGGTAGCTTAAAAATAAAAGATGGTGGTATAGAACTTACAACAGCAAGCGCATTCTTTAGTGGTAGTGGACAAGGATTATTTAATATACCACGTTCTGCAATTGTTGAAGATGCTGTAAGATTAGCATCTGGTTCTGTAACCGCTTCTATTGCACCAAATACTGGATTTGTTGTAAATACATTCTCTACAATAAGTGGTAGTTTTATTGTATCATCTTCAAATAGGATTATTAATTCTATTGATTTAAATAGAACATTTGATGTAGTAAACGATGGTTCTAATGCATATTGGTTTAGTGGAGCAGCAAGTGGTTCAAATCCAACTATTACATTAGTAAGAAATACGGAATATACATTTAATGTAAATGCAACTGGACACCCATTTTATATTAAAGATTCTCCTGTAACAGGAGTAACACAACAATATAATAGTTGGGTAACTAATAATGGTGAAGACAATGGTACGATAACTTTCTTAGTATCAGGTAGTGCACCTAATACTTTATATTACATTTGTCAGTTCCATTCACTAATGGGTGGTGTTATAAACGTTGTAGATGCAATATCCGCTTCTGCACAAATATCATTATTGGGTGATGTTGATATGAGTGGAAGTCTTTTTGTAAATGCAATAAGTGGTGGTGTTTATATAGATTCTTCCTCTTACATTTACGCTGAAGGACAATATCTTAGAAGAATACCTCGTTCAGCACTTACTGAAGATGCTCTTATCAGTACTGAAATAAAATCAGGTTCTGTAACTGCATCGGTATCACCGGATTCTGGATTTGTAGTTACAACACCATTTACAGGTTCTCAAATTGGTTCTAGATTTACGGGTTCAATTGATGTAACTGGTAGTGTTTATATTGATTCTGGTTCATTTATATTTGCTGAAGGACAATATCTTAGAAGAATACCTCGTTCAGCACTTACTGAAGATGCTTTAATATCAACTGAAATCAAATCGGGTTCGGTAACCGCTTCGGTTGCTCCTGATTATGGATTTAAAGTAATTACACCATTTACATCATCAATAGATACTGAATATTTTAGTACTCAAATTGGTTCTCAATTTACTGGTAGTGTAGATGTAAGTGGTAGTTTATATATAAATGATATGAGTGGTGGATTATTCATCGGTTCATCATCATTCATATACGCTGAAGGACAATATCTTAGAAGAATACCTCGTTCAGCACTTACTGAAGATGCGTTAATTTCAACCGAAATTAAATCAGGTTCAGTAACGGCATCTGTAAATCCTGATGATGGATTTAAAGTAATTACACCATTTACAGCATCTGCTTTTGGTTCTCAATTTACGGGAAGTGTTGATGTAAGTGGAAGTTTGAGAGCATTTTTCTTAATAGGAGATGGTTCTCAAATTACTAATGTACAAGCAGCAGCATCTCCTTTGATAGCTAGTGGTTCTGCAACAGCATCCGTAGCAAGTGGTGACCGATTGGTAGTAACAACAGCTTATACTGGTTCTGGGATAGGTTCTGAATTTACAGGCTCAGTATCAGTTAGTGGTAGTGTATTTGCACAATTCTTTGTTGGTGATGGTTCTCAAATTACTAACGTACAAGCGGCAGCAGCACCATTTATCGCTAGTGGTAGTGCAACTGCATCCGTAGCAAGTGGTAGAAAATTTGTAGTAACAACTTCAGAAACTGGTTCATCATTTGGTTCATTATTTACTGGTTCAGTTGATGTAAGTGGAAGTATTAGAGCATTTAGTTTTATTGGAGATGGTTCTCAATTAACAAATGTACAAGCGGCAGCAGCTCCATTGATTGCTAGTGGTAGTGCAACAGCATCTGTTCAGAGCGGAAGATTTTTTGAAGTTGTTACAGCAGTACCTTCTGGATCTGTAGGAACTCAAATAACAGGTTCGGTTGAAATATCTGGTTCAATATCATCTTCAAAATATATTGGAGATGGTGGTGGATTGTTTAACATTCCTGCATCTGCTCTTCAAGACTTACAATTAGATAGAATTCAATCTGGTTCGGCTAGAACAATACAAAGACCAGATACATTAGATATTAATACTCCAATTACCGCAGCACTTTATCGTGGTGATGGTGGTGGATTGTTTAACATCCCTGCTAATGCGTTACAAGATTTGAAATTAGATAGAATCCAATCTGGGTCAGCACAAGCAGTAATATCTCCAAATTTAGGACTTGATATAAATACATCTACTAGAATACATTCTGGTTCATTAACTGTAAGTGGAAGTGTGTTTGTTAGTGGAGGTAATGTTATATTACAAAGTGGTTCATCTTATGTTGGTGATGGTAGTGGATTATACAATATTAACATAGCTAACTTATCATTTGAAACATTTATATTAAAGAGTGGAAGTGTAACAGCATCAATTTCACCTGATAAAGGATTTGTTGTTAATACATCATCATTCATTTGGGGTGATTTTTATAACACAGCAAATACTGCTTATTTAAATAAAGTAACTGCATCTCAATATGTGTTTGCACCTTTATTTACTGGTTCATTCTTAGGTACATATAACTTCCAAGGAGTTGGACCAACTGCATCGGCTGAATATCAAATATTAAGATTCAATGAAACTCAGGGTTATTTCATTCCACAACCTGAAACATCATTAACTGAAACAGTATCATTTAGTAATGTAAGCGATTTAACAATTGTACACAACTTAGGAATTTTATATCCTATGGTACAGGTTTACGCAACTGGTTCTGAAGACCAAATTATACCTGGTACAATTAAATCAATTGATGAAGATACAATACAAATTAAATTTGCTGGATTAACTTCTGGACATGTTGTAATTGGTAGTGGTGGTTCTTTAATTAGTGGTACGATTCAGGGTGATAGAGTATTTGGAACTGTTCTTTCGGCATCACATGCAATTAGAGCAGATATAGCAGATGCGGTAACTGGATTTGATTCAGCATCGTTGGTAGCATTATCTGCATCATTATCAAACGCTAACGCTTATGTAAGAAATGACCAAACATCATCAATGAGTGTATTGAGAGCTGTTAGTTCATCTTACGCATTAACCGCATCATATGTTGCAGATTTGAGTGGATTAACATTAGTAGATTATGTTAGAAATGATAGAACATCATCAATGACAGTTCTTTCAGCATCATTTGCTATAACATCTTCATACGCATTATTTGCACAAAATGCATCAAATGTAGATACAACTAATTTTGTTCAGAACTCACAAACTGCATCAATGTTAGTGGGAACTGCTTCTTTAGCATTTACCGCATCATACGCTTTATACGCTCTAAATGCGGAAGGTGTAAATACCGCATCATTCTTACAAGTAAATAAAGATAGTAACATTAACGCTAACTTAACAATTAGTGGAAGTTTAGGTGTTAGTGGTAGTATATATGCTGGTAATTTACCTTCTGGTTCATCCGAAGATGTTGTTGTTTGGAATAGTGTAACTAAAAAATTAGAAAGAAGAAATATAGTAGCAGCAGTTGGTTCATCTGGTACTGCTGGTAGTGGTGGTTCTTCTGGTACAAGCGGTTCAAGCGGCAGTAGCGGTTCAAGCGGCAGTAGTGGAAGTTCTGGTTCTAGTGGCTCAAGCGGTTCATCAGGAAGCGCAGGTACTTCTGGTACGGATGGTTCGTCTGGTTCAAGCGGCTCAAGTGGAAGTAGCGGCTCAAGTGGCTCAAGTGGAAGTAGTGGAAGTTCTGGTTCAAGCGGCACAAGTGGTTCATCAGGATCTTCTGGCACAAGCGGTACATCAGGCACTTCTGGCACAAGCGGAAGTAGTGGAAGTAGTGGTACATCAGGAAGTAGCGGCACATCAGGAAGTGGTGGTACGTCTGGCACATCAGGAACTTCTGGCACAAGCGGCACAAGCGGCACATCGGGAACTACTGGTTCTAGCGGTTCGAGCGGCACATCAGGAACTTCTGGTACAAGCGGTACAAGCGGAAGTAGTGGCACAAGCGGTACATCAGGAAGTGGTGGTACGTCTGGCACATCAGGAACTTCTGGCACAAGCGGCACATCAGGAACCTCTGGCACAAGCGGTACAAGTGGTTCATCAGGAACTTCTGGCACTAGCGGCTCAAGCGGTAGTGGTGGTACGTCTGGCAGTGGTGGTACAAGTGGCTCAAGCGGTAGTGGTGGTACGTCTGGCACAAGTGGTAGTGGGGGCACAAGTGGTTCATCTGGAAGTGGTGGTTCAAGCGGGTCATCAGGAACTTCTGGTAGTGGTGGAACTAGCGGCACATCGGGTACTTCTGGCTCGAGCGGATCTGGAGGAACTTCTGGTTCAGCTGGTAGTGGAGGTTCTGCGGGTTCTTCTGGTAGTGGAGGTTCTTCGGGAAGTTCTGGCACAAGCGGAACGTCTGGCACAAGCGGCTCATCTGGAAGTGGTGGTACAAGCGGTACTTCGGGTTCAGATGGTTTAGCTGGTACGTCGGGTTCAAGCGGCACATCAGGAACTTCTGGCACAAGCGGAACATCAGGAAGTAGCGGTACGAGCGGCACAAGTGGTACAACAGGCTCAAGTGGTAGTTCTGGCACAAGCGGTACAAGCGGCACGTCTGGTTCTGATGGAACTTCCGGTTCTTCTGGAAGCTCTGGCTCAAGCGGTACAACAGGTTCATCTGGCACAAGCGGAAGTAGTGGAACATCCGGCTCATCTGGCTCTTCTGGCACAAGCGGAAGTAGTGGAAGTTCTGGAACGTCAGGAACAACTGGTTCGAGTGGCACAAGTGGCTCATCGGGTTCTAGTGGTACATCTGGGACAGATGGTACATCTGGGTCAAGCGGCACATCAGGAAGTAGCGGCACATCAGGAACAACTGGTTCAAGCGGCACATCTGGAAGTAGTGGTACATCTGGAACATCAGGTTCAGATGGCACATCGGGAAGTTCTGGTTCGAGCGGTTCTTCAGGAACTACTGGTTCAAGCGGCACAACAGGTTCGGCTGGTACTACGGGTTCGTCTGGCACAAGTGGTATAGATGGAACAAGTGGCACATCTGGTTCAGATGGTACGTCTGGGTCTTCTGGCTCAGCGGGAAGTTCTGGAACTGATGGTTCAGCGGGTACATCTGGCACCACTGGCTCAAGTGGTACATCTGGAATAGATGGTACAAGCGGCACATCAGGTTCAGATGGTACAAGTGGGTCAAGCGGCACAAGCGGCTCAAGCGGAACTGATGGTTCGGCTGGTACAACAGGTTCATCTGGCACAAGCGGTATAGATGGTTCATCAGGAACTTCTGGCTCTGATGGCACATCGGGAAGTTCTGGTTCAAGTGGCACTAGTGGTACGCAAGGTACATCCGGTAGTGATGGCACAAGCGGTACAAGCGGCACATCTGGTTTAGATGGTACATATTTTGGTAGTAGTGGTACAAGCGGCACAAGCGGAAGTACTGGGTCTGCTGGTTCTTCTGGTTCAAGTGGTACAAGCGGCACGAGCGGTACATCTGGTTTAGATGGCACATATTTTGGTAGTAGTGGCACATCGGGAAGTTCTGGTAGTGGAGGTTCGAGTGGTACATCTGGCACATCAGGTTCAAGCGGCACAACAGGTAGTAATGGTACATCTGGAACTGCAGGTTCTTCTGGATTAGATGGAACATTCTTTGGTAGTAGTGGTACAAGCGGCACAAGCGGAACGTCTGGCACAAGCGGTTCAACAGGAACAGCAGGTTCTTCAGGTTCGTCTGGTGTTAGTGGCACAAGCGGATTGGATGGTACATATTTTGGTAGTAGTGGTACATCTGGTTCAAATGGCACATCGGGTACATCTGGTTCGGATGGCACATCTGGGTCTTCTGGTAGTAGCGGTACATCTGGAACTTCAGGATTAGATGGAACATTCTTTGGTTCAAGTGGTAGTAGTGGTTCATCGGGTACATCTGGAGCTGGTTCTTCAGGTTCATCTGGTTCAAGCGGCTCTTCTGGAACTTCTGGTTTAGATGGAACATTCTTTGGTTCAAGCGGTAGTAGTGGTTCATCGGGTACATCTGGAGCTGGTACGTCTGGTTCAAGTGGTACTGATGGTAGCGCAGGTTCGTCTGGTACAAGTGGTTTAGATGGAACATTCTTTGGTAGTAGTGGTACAAGTGGCTCAAGTGGGTCAAATGGCACATCTGGTTCAAATGGTTCGTCTGGCACAAGTGGTTTAGCAGGTTCAAACGGCACAAGCGGTACATCTGGAACTTCTGGTTTTGATGGAACTTTCTTTGGTTCTTCAGGAACTAGCGGAAGTTCTGGCACAGCCGGAACAAGCGGCTCAACAGGAACAGCAGGTTCTTCTGGTTCATCCGGCGTTAGTGGTACTTCTGGATTAGACGGAACTCTATTTGGTTCTTCAGGAACATCAGGCACAGCGGGTACATCGGGAAGTTCAGCAACAAATGGTACAAGCGGCACATCAGGAACTTCAGGTACTTCTGGTTTGGATGGAACTTTCTTTGGTTCTTCCGGTGTATCTGGGTCAAATGGTACATCAGGTACTTCTGGCTCAAATGGCACATCGGGTTCAAATGGCACATCGGGTTCAACTGGTACAAACGGCACATCGGGTACTTCTGGTTTTGATGGAACATACTTCGGTTCTTCAGGAACTTCGGGAACATCTGGGGCGCAAGGCTCTACGGGTGCAGCAGGTTCTTCGGGAACTTCTGGTACAACACCTCCGGGCTTTACATCTGGAACAAGCGGTACTGGAGGCACATCCGGTCAAACAGGTTCTTCTGGTACATCTGGTACAACACCTCCGGGCTTTACATCAGGTACAGCAGGTACATCTGGACAAACAGGTTCTTCGGGAACTTCTGGTACAACACCTCCAGGTTTTACATCTGGTACAGCAGGTACATCAGGCCAAACAGGAACCTCTGGTACGTCTGGTACAACTCCACCAAACTTTACGTCTGGTACATCTGGTACAAATGGATTTAGTTTAAATGGTACAACTGATAATGGATTACTAACATATCAAGCGGTACCTGTAGCAGCAATTGTTGAAACTAATTTAACTTTTGATGGAAGTGCTCTTTCACTAACTGGAGACCAAACTGTAAGTGGATTTATAGCATCAACAACATTTAGAGAAACTTATTATGATTATGGTACTGGTGCAACCGTTGCTATTGATTTAAGTTTAGGTAATAATTTTAGAAGACAATTTAATGGAGCATCTACAATATCATTCACAAATGTACCAGCATCAAATGCATTTGGATTTACATTAACAACAATAAACGCTGGTGCATATGCAATTACATGGCCTGGAAACTTAGATTGGGCTGGTGGTACTGCACCTATTCTTACATCAAGTGGTACTGATGTACTAACAATCTTTACATTTAATGGTGGTACAACGTATTATGGATTTGTTGTTGGTAAAAATATGAATTAATAATTATAAGTTATGAGTATAGCAAGAAAATTAATACCTTCGGAATCTGGACAAGTTTTCCCATTCGTATTTAGGATTGTAACAACAGTTGCAAATACAACATTTACAGTACCATTAACAGATTATGGTGGATTGACACCAAATTTAACAATTAGTTGGGGAGATAGTTCTGGTTCACCATTAATAACATCGTCAACATCTCCAGATAGAATTCATACATATGTATCGCCTGGTACATATACTATAACAATTAGTGGATTTATGCCTGGCTTTCGTGTTGACAATAATGCATCAATTAGAGGTCTTATTACTGAATTAGTACAATGGGGTATTGTTGGATTAAGAACTGTAAATTTTTATGGTTGTGTAAATTTAACATCAATACCTGGAAGTGGTGCTTTAAGTGGTGTAGGTGGTTATACTGGATTAGCAGAAGTTGTTTCTTTCGCTTCATTTATGAGAGGTACAAGAATAACATCCATACCAGCAGATATATTTGATTATTCACCAAACGCCACAACTTTTACAGACACTTTTTCTGGAATAACAACATTGACTACATTACCAAATGGGTTATTTAATAATGTTACACTTGCCACAACATTTGCTTCTTGTTTTTTTGCTTGTACATCTTTGATGACAGTTCCTTCTAATTTATTTGATTTGAATACTGCAGTTGTAAACTTTTCATCAACATTCAGAAATTGTTTAGCATTGACAAATGTATTACAATTTACAAATAATACATCTGTAACAATTTTTAATAATGTTTATAATATGAGTTCAACTTCCAATGCATTAACTGGAAATGCACCAACTTTGTGGTTAAGAACCCCAACACCATCTGGAACTGATGCATTTAACAATTGTTTTGGATTAAGTAACTATGCATCTATACCTGTTAATTGGAAATAATTATGTATTTAAGAATTATAAATAATGAAATTAATTATCCATACTCTTTACAAAAATTAAGAGAAGATAATCCACGTACAAGCTTTCCATCCGAAATGACAGAAAGTTTAATGAATGAATATAACATTTATGAAGTTAGAATAACACCAAAACCAAATGACCACACAAAAAATATTTCAGAAGGAACGCCGATATTAGTAGAGGGTGTTTATTATCAAAATTGGCAACAAACTGATGCTTCTATTTCTGAAATTAATTCAAGAATAGAATCTAAATGGGTTGAAATTAGGCAAATTAGAAACGAATTATTATTAGAATGTGATTGGACACAATTGAGTGATATTCCAACTGAAACAAAAACAGCTTGGCAAACATATAGACAAGAATTAAGAGATGTTACATCACAATCAAATCCTTTTAGTATAGTTTGGCCTGCGAAACCTTAATTAGTGTTGGTCTATATTTATACTAAAAGATAAAGTAAAAAGTAAATGGTAATTCACAGTCCCATATTTTCAGGTTCAATTATTCAAGATAGAGTGAACGCATTTGCGGACTTGAGTGGTTCTTTTACAGGTTCATTTACTGGTTCGTTTAAGGGAACAATTGAAGTACAACAAGCAACATTTGCTGATTTAACAGTTACAAGTAGATTACGTGTTACAGGTTCACAAATTGTAACAGGTTCAATTAATTTAACGGCTGGTGGATATTTAGTAGATGGGGTAAATGTTTTAGATTCAGCAATTGCATTTGCAATAGCATTAGGATAAAAAATAAAAATAAATGGCAAACGCATTTAAAAATAGTATAACAGGTTCAATAGGAACAACAGGGGTTAAAGTTTATGAGACTCCTGCAAACACATCTACAACTGTAATTGGTGTTGGTGTAGCTAACGTAAATTCAAATAACATTTCAGTTAGTGTAATGGTTAGGGATACATCGGCAAATAAAGCAGCATATATTGTAAAAGATGCATTAATTGTACCTGGTAGTTCTGAAGTTTTAGTTGGTGGTGAACAAAAATTAGTTTTGGAAACTGGAGATTTTCTATCAGTAACATCATCATTAGCAAATTCGGCAGATGTAATTGTTTCAGTATTGGAGATAACATAAAAGTTGTAATTAATGGAGTATTTAGGTAAAAGTCCTAATGGTTTAAATCAATTAAGTTCATCCTTAATTGCTTTATTTGTAAGTGGGAGTAAAATAGTAGATTTTTCATCTGCATCAATAAATGTAGTTGGAAGAATAACTGCTTCTGGAATACAAACATATGAAATAGATTCATTTGGTACATTACCATTGGAAGTAAAAGCTAATACTCAAATTAGTGGTAGTTTAGCAATTTCATCATCAATTACCGCTTCACTTTATCGTGGTGATGGTAGTGGATTGTTTAATATACAAGCAGATTCTATTGGAGATATTAATAGAATTAAATCAGGTTCAGCAACAGCTACAATATCCCCAAATAGAGGATTGGAAATAAATGTACCAACCTCAATAAGTGGTGGACTTGCGGTTAATGGAAACTCTAATATAACAGGTTCAGTACAAATTTCACAAAATTTAAATGTAGCTGGTAGAATACAATCAACCGAACTATTTGCACAATACATTTCATCATCAATAATTTATTCTTCAGGTTCAAACAAATTTGGAGATGCATTAACTGATAAGCAAGAAGTAACAGGTTCACTTTCAGTAAGTGGTTCAATTTCAGTAACAGGAGATTCAATACCAACCGATAATACAACAAATGAGGTGTTGGTATTGAATATGACTACTGGTAGAATCAGTAGAAGATTTGCAGCAGCAACATCGGGAACTTCTGGCACAAGCGGTACAAGCGGCACATCAGGAACTTCTGGCACATCAGGAACTAGCGGAACAAGCGGCACATCTGGAAGTGGTGGAACTAGCGGCACTAGCGGTAGTGGTGGCACATCTGGCACTAGCGGTAGTGGAGGTTCAAGCGGCACATCAGGAACTTCTGGTAGTGGTGGAACTAGCGGTACAAGCGGCACCAGCGGCACAAGTGGCACATCAGGAACATCTGGTAGTGGCGGAACATCTGGTAGCGGAGGTTCATCGGGAACAACAGGAAGCTCTGGGTCATCTGGTACATCGGGTATAAGTGGCACAAACGGTACATCTGGTAGTGGTGGTTCAAGCGGTACGTCTGGCAGCGGAGGTTCATCGGGAACTTCTGGTATAAGCGGCACATCAGGAACATCAGGCGTAAGTGGCACTAGCGGTAGTGGTGGTACATCTGGAACTGGAGGCACGTCTGGTAGCGGTGGCTCATCGGGAACAAGCGGACAAAGTGGTTCATCAGGAACTTCTGGTGTAAGTGGTACAAGCGGCTCAACAGGTTCATCAGGTACAACTGGTTCATCTGGCGTATCTGGTTCTTCTGGCACATCAGGAACTTCTGGCACATCTGGTACAAGCGGCACATCAGGAACATCTGGTAGTGGTGGTATAAGTGGAGCAGGTGGTTCATCGGGAACAACAGGCTCAGCTGGCACATCAGGAACTTCTGGCTCAAGTGGCACAAGCGGCACATCGGGTACATCTGGCACCTCTGGTACAAGCGGTATAGGTGGAGCTAGTGGTTCAAGCGGTTCATCTGGCACGAGCGGCACATCGGGTACATCTGGCACATCTGGAACAAATGGTACAAGCGGCACAGCGGGTACAAGCGGAAGCGCTGGTAGTACAGGTACTGCTGGTTCATCTGGCACTAGCGGCACAAGCGGCACATCGGGAACTTCTGGCACAAGCGGTACAAGCGGTACATCGGGTGCGCAAGGAAGTTCGGGTAGTGCGGGTAGTGCTGGTACATCTGGCACAAGCGGTACGTCTGGAACAAGCGGACAAGCTGGAGGAATAAAATATAATTTTAATACATCAAATACTGATGCAGATCCTGGTAATGGTAATATTGCATATAACAATACATCACCAGCTGCAATTTCTCAAATATTCATAGATAATATTGACCAAAGTTCAAATTCTCAAACAGCATGGTATGATACTTGGGATGATAGTACAACATTAACATCAAGAGGATATCTTATCATTTCAAGTAGAGATAGTGGTACTATAAATAATATATTTGTAATAACAGGAGCTGTAACTGCAGCTACTGGTTATTATAAAATTCCTGTTTCTTGGGTTAGTGGCACATTACCTGCAGTAAATGGAGCTCAATTAGTAGTTGATTTTAGTAGAACAGGTAATACTGGTACTGCTGGTTCATCTGGTACAAGCGGCACATCGGGAACTTCTGGCACAAGCGGCACATCGGGAACTTCTGGTAGTGGTGGAACATCCGCAACATCTGGAAGTGGGGGGTCATCTGGTACAAGCGGTACAAGCGGCACCAGCGGTACGAGCGGCACATCAGGAACTTCTGGCACAAGTGGTACATCTGGTAGTGGTGGAACATCAGCTACAGCAGGTAGTGGTGGTTCAAGTGGCACATCAGGAACTTCTGGCACAAGCGGTACATCTGGTAGTGGTGGTTCAAGTGGCACATCAGGAACTTCTGGCACATCAGGAACTTCTGGTAGTGGAGGTTCAAGCGGCACAAGCGGCACCTCTGGCACATCGGGAACTTCTGGTAGTGGAGGCTCAAGCGGTACAAGCGGTACAAGTGGCACATCAGGCACAAGAGGTACAGGTGGGTCATCTGGTACAAGCGGAACTAGCGGCACTTCTGGCACATCGGGAACTTCTGGTAGTGGAGGTTCAAGTGGCACCTCTGGCACAAGCGGTACATCAGGAACTTCTGGCACATCAGGAACTTCTGGTAGTGGTGGTACATCGGGTGTTTTAGCATTAACAGGTAATACTGATAATGGTGTAATCACATTAAATGGTACTGCACCAAATGGAACAGTTGAAAGTAATTTAACATTTGATGGTACAAACCTTAGAGTAACTGGTAACGCAACAATCACTGGTAATTTGACTGTAAGTGGTACAACAACATCAATTAATACAGTCACACTTTCTACAAATGATAGTATAATAACTCTTACTGGTTATGCAACTGGTAGTGGTGCACCTATAAATGTAAACTCTGGTATTGAAGTTGTAAGAAACGCTTCACCAACAAGACAATTTTATTGGAGTGAATCCGGACAAGAGTGGTATGCAGATTCAAACTTTGAAGCAGCTGGTAATATTGTTGGACAAGGAAACATAGTAATTAGCGGTACAATAGATACCGGTCAAGGAGCAACTGAAGTTTATCTGATGAATCAAAATGTTAGAACAACTGATAACGTAACATTCAATCAGGTAACATCTAACTTAGTAGGAAACGCAACAACCGCAACAACAGCAACTTATATAAACGTACAAGATACTAGAGCATCTGCAACCACACCACAAACGATGAATGCAAATCAGGGTGTGAGATTTGATTTTAAACAAAACTCTACAAACGGATTAAGTGATGGTGGTACATACAATGGTGTAATGTATTTCCGTAAGTATGGAAGTGGTGGTGACTGGACTGGTGGTGGTGCAAACGAATTAGGATTTACCGATAATGGTAATATGTGGTTGAGATATGGTAGTAGTACTTCTTGGGGAGCTTGGAAACGTATAATGGATACCACATCATATGCCTTTGCAGCGAATATGAACCAAAACGTTAGAACAACTGATAACGTAATATTCAATCAGGTAACTGCAAACTCTGGTGGTAATGGTGGTGCATTCTATCTATCTGATACGGCAGCTGGTTTATATAGAGATAATACTTATGATGTTGTTCTTTTACAAAATAATTCATCTGGAAATCCACTTTATTTAGCAGGAGCTGGTGAAGTAAGAGTAAGTATTGATGCAAACAATAATGAAACAGGACAAAAATTCATAGTTGGTAATAACTCTGTAAAATCAACAAATGAACTATTTTCAGTAAATGAAGATGGTACTGCGTTTGCTTCATTAGATTTTAGAGCACCAATATTTAGAGATTCAAGTGACCCATCAACTTATTTTGTAGACCCTAATAGTAACTCAAGACTATTAAACTTAGGATTGGGTGGGGTAGCTCCTGATTTAAGATTAAGTGTAAGTGGTGATGCTCATTTTAGTGGAACTATATATCAAGGTGGTACTGCTGGTTCTTACAATAGTTGGGGTTCTAGAACAATCGTAAGTAGTGGAAACTATTTTGTTGATGCTCGTTCATTCAGATTTGATAATGATGGATATGGTTCTTCTTGGTCATTAGATATAAATTCAAGTGGAAATGTTATTGCTAGTGTTGATATGAGAGCACCAATATTCTATGACCAAGACAATACTGCATATAGAATAGATGGTACAGGATTATCTACATTGTATCAACTAAGATTAGGTGGAACTATACCATATAATGATTCCAATGGTTCTAGATTCTTCGGAATGTTTGTACCAGATGGTAAATACCAAACTCGTAATTGGCATGCTGGTGATGGTGCCTTTGTGTGGGATGGTATGCAATATGTGACGGGAATTACAGATTCACCAATTGGTTCGTACTCACATAGAGGAACAGGTGGCTGGCAAGGTTGGAGACAAAATGGTTGGGTCCCTATTGATAGAACAAAAACTTATAAGGTATCTGCATGGATTAGAACTGTAAGTGGTAATCCGTTTTGTTATCTTTCATTTACTCAAGCTGGGTATGATTATTCTCAACCTGATAATGGTGGTTGGGGACAACCTTATTATTGGTATGGAGTAGCGCCAGGAACTTGGACAGAATACACAATGACAATTGGACCGGCTGGTTCTGGTGCAGGATATACTTGGTATTCATATGCAAGATTCATGCAATTAGGTTTCTTACATAACTATTTGTATAGTGGATATAGTGGTACTGCAGAATTTATAGGATTTAAGATTGAAGAAGTTGATAATACTTTAGCAAGTAATACAACTGTATTAGGTGATATATACGCTACTAGATTCATTGATAATAATGATGGTAGTTTCTTAGCTGACCCTACTGGTACTTCTAGGTTTGTAAACTTAACTCTAACAGGTCAATTAAACATTCCTAATAATGCATTAATTAATGTTAATAATGAACCTGATGTTTGGGGAGCGAGATTTAGAACAACAACATCTACTTCAAATTTAGGTTCTGCTTTAAAAAATATTATTTGGACTGGCGGTGGTACTAACGAAGGATTTGCAGTAAGTGGAGTTGGTACTGGTGGTTATGCACTTGAAGTTAGAAATGATGGTATAGCTTGGGCTAGAAGTAGTTTTAGAGCTCCTGAAATTTATGCTGACCGTTTCTATGATGATGATGGTACATTTGGATGGAGATTTGGAACTGGTGCTGGTGTAACTCGTCACATTAATATGACAAGTGGTACAGGAGACCCTTCAAACCCTGGCGGACAATTTGGTGGTATTAGTTGGGGAACAAGAGGTGATAACCAACCTTACTATATGATGTATGTTAAATCTCCATATAATAATGGATATTCAACATATACAAGACTTTCTTTAGGATGGCACACTGGTCTTGAATTGGGTGGTAATGCATCTTATGGTGGTACAACAATATTCAATGATTCTCCTGGTGTAACAAGTACAATATTAATGAGTATTGGTAGAGGTGACCAGCACGTAAGAATTTCAAATAACTTATATCTTCCATATATTCAAGACAGCACTGATGGTTCTTATTATTTAGATTTTAACTCTACATCTCGTCTTAATGAATTAATTGTAAACTCATATGTAACTCAAAACAACGATGGTGGTACTTTCTTAGTATCAAATGTATCCGAAAACAACAACTGGATATTCCAAGAAAATGCTAGAGGTTGGGGTATATTCTATTTTAATAGAGGTTCTCAAAGTGGACAAGGATATGGTACATACACAACTGTAGGTGCAGAAACTTTCTTTATAGGACAATCATCCGGTCCATCAATGCCAGGTTGGGTTGGTTACAATCCAAGCAGTAGAGTTGCTGCAATGATTTCTCATTATACTGGATATATTTGGTCTAATAGTACTATATATGCAGCTGGTGAGATGAGAGCACCAATTTTCTATGATGCAAATGACCCTAACTATCGTGTTGACCCTAATGGTACTTCAAGATTATGGTATCAAAGTGTGGGGTATGAAGATCCTGAAAAAAGATTTCACGTATTAGGTAATCATGGAGATACATCTATGAGATTAACCATACCTGCAGCTTATAATGGTACAGGTCAAAGGATTAGTATGCAGTGGTGGGTATCTGAACCAGGTAATACTTGGAATGGTGGTGGATTTGGATATAACGTTGATAATAACTTAAATAGTGGTGGTGGCGCATATTATTTTGGTAGACCTAATACAAACTATGGACAGGGTTATATAAGATTTAGTGAAGGTGGTGACATGTATTTCTATAATACGAATACGTCTGGTACTCGTGTTACAAATATGGAAATGTATCCATCAAACTATGTTTATGTAAACAACTATCTACAAGCCGGCAACTCTTTAAGAGCACCAATATTCTATGATTCAAATGATACAGGATATTATTTAGACCCAGCAACAGCAACTAACGTTGACTTGAGAATGAGAGGTGGTACTCTACATGGACCTAACTGGTCTTGGGGTGCATATATGTATGTTGGTACAAATGGTAGACCTGGAGGTGAGGCATCGGTAGTAACTACAAATGGTAACCTTCACTTAGATTGCCAAAACGGATACGAAACTTATATAAACCACTACTCTGGTAATAGAACATATTTGTATGAAATTCGTACAAACTTTATTTACGATAGAGATGATACTACATTCTACTTAGACCCATCTGGTGATAGTAGAATTAGAAACCTTTACATTTGGTATGGTAATAGTATAATCCATTATGGATATAATAATAGTGGTGCTTACGCTATGAACAACAACTCAACCTATTGGGGATTGATGTTGAACGTATCACCAAATGACTGGAGATTAGGATGGGGTGGTACTGGTTCTATTGTAGGTTGGAACTTACGTTGGGATAATGGTAGTACTGTTTGGGCAAATGGTTCATTCAGAGCACCAATATTCTATGATGCAGATGATACATATTGGTATATTGACCCAAGTACATCAGGTACATCAGCAAACTTTAGAGGTGCTGTTCGTATAACTGATTATTTCTCTCCAAATGGTTATCCAAACTGGAGTGATGTAGCATGGTTAGGTAGATATGACCAAACACAAGGTTCATATCCAATGTATTCGCCTGGCGCAATGTGGGGAGTTCACTTCCAACGTTCATCAGATGGTGCCTCTATTGGTATGGTTACTAGAGGTGGTAGCTATAATGATTACAATCTTTGTATTAACTGGGGTGATGATAGTGGTGATATTTTAGAATACAGATTTAATAATGGTAGAGTTGCTTTAATGGATATTGGAGGACAAGCTCAGTTCCCAATAATATATGATTATAACAATACTGGATTTTATGTTGACCCTAATGGTACAACATATCTTGAAAATCTTTATTCTCGTTGGTGGGAGCCAATTGGTGTAGGTGGAAACTCTGGAAATGGTACACATGCATACCGTATATTCCAAGAAGGTGGTGGATGGGGTTATCCTTATCCTGACTTGAGAATTGCATTCCATACAGGTATTAAATTAGGTGCAAACGGCCCTTCTTATGAAGGAGTTAGAATATACTCCGATTACGATATGAGTGGTATCCTAATTCAGTTAAGTGGACCTTCAAACTATTCATTCTGGCACACATGGCAGAGATTGGAAGGATACCATGGTATCTACTCTGGAATCAACTCAGCACACATTTATCCAAACAACTCTACATACGGACAGTGGAGAATTGATGGTAGTAGAAATGGATATGCTGGTATATTAATGGATGTTGGTAATACACCTGTAATGATGTTTGATGGTGGTGGTAATGGTGGATTCTATTATCAATCTGGTAGATGGATGTTCTATCATTATTTCCCATACAATTGTGTTGGTGTAAATACATCATCTACTTCACCTTCATATGGTATGTATGTTTATAGAGGTATTTACGCTACTGAAAACATTGTGGCTTATTCCGATAGACGTGCAAAGGAAAACATAGTAACTATTGATTCTGCTTTAGATAAATTACTTCAAATGAGAGGTGTTTACTATAATAGAATTGATGATGAAACTAAAAAGAGACAAGTTGGGGTTATTGCACAAGAAGTAAACGAAATACTACCAGAGGCAGTAACTTATTGTGATGTTAATGATGAGTATGGTGTAGCTTATGGTAATATTGCCGGTTTATTTATTGAATCTATAAAAGACCAACAAAAAATTATTGATAAGCAAGCTGAAGAAATAAATTTATTAAAAGATGAATTACAAAAAATTAAAGAATTAATACTTAATAATAAAGGATAGATTATGGCACTTATAAGAGATTATGAATTAGCAGGAACTGGTGTAGTTGTACCAAATGCATATCATGTAGTCACAAATGTGACAATTGAAAAAAGAATGGCAGATTCACCAGCACCAGTAGACCCAACTAGACCCGATGGAAAAACTTTTGGAGCTAATGCTGAAGGTAATGAAGTATATTGGGCAGCGGGATATGTAGCAACAATTTCTTTGACAGTTTGGAAAGATAAAGCAGCAAGAGATGCGGATGCTAGACCTATTGGATTTGTTGGGGTAAATGCTGGTGATAACAAATATGGTATTAACATTGGTACAGCAGGTATGGACCATTATTGTAAATTTTTCTTAGAAGTACCATCTCAATTAAATCATATAGAACAAGCATATAGACATCTTTTAACTACTGACTATTATAGCGGTTCATTAGAAGATTAAAATAATAAAATCAAATATTTATTAAAAAATACAAATTATGGGATATACATACGAATGGAAACTAACAGGTATAAAAAAACAAAATACAAATCAATTAGATAATGTAGTTGTTAATGCCTATTGGAACGTAAAAGCAATTGATGAAATGGGTCATTCTGGTAGTTTTACCGGAGCAACTCCATTAAATTTAAACGATGTAGACCCTAACAATTTTACCCCATATCAAAATCTTACCGAAGAACAAGTTGTAGGATGGGTTAAAAATATAGTTAGTGGTTCTGACCGTACAAGAAATTATTGGGACCATATACAAGCTCAAATAAACAAAGAAATTGATAAAAACAAATATAATAGAGTAATGGTAATGGAAGCGGATTTACCTTGGTCACCAATGTCAGGTAGTAACGCATATGGGGCAGACCCACAGCCTGTTTAGTAAAAAAACTAAATACATTAATTAATAATATCCAAAACATAGATTTATACATAGATTTGTGTTTTGGATATTTTGTTTATATTTATATGTGTATTTTTACAACCAAAAACAAATACAAACCTAAAATACAAATTGGAGAAATAAAATGGCAGAAAGAATCGTATCACCTGGCGTATTCACAAGAGAAAATGACCTATCATTCTTAGCACAAGGAGTAGGAGAAATTGGAGCAGCGTTTATAGGACCTTTTAAGCAAGGACCTGCGTTCATTCCAACTATTGTGAGAACACAATCAGAATTCGAAGAAATCTTCGGAACACCTGATGGAACTTATTATACCGAATATGCGGTACAAAGATATTTGCAAGAAGCAGGAAGCGCTACCATCGTAAGAGTTGGTGGTATTGGTGGTTATCACCAAGTAGCTCCCCTTGGTATCGTAGCAAGTGGTTCATTATCATCTGGTAGAAAAATAGTTGGAGTGCTTTATTCAACAGCTTATGGTAACAAAGGAGTTGGTTTTGCGGCAGGTTCAACTAATGTATCAAGCAGTTTAGAAGGAGCTGGTAATTTTGTTGTATCTGGATTATTAAGTTCAGCTTCAGCATTTTCAACCGGAATTTCCGCTTCAATTGTAAATACAGCTACAAATGATTTAGCAGATGTATTTGGTGAATCAGTTTTTGGTGCAAAAGCAGCTTATGTTTACAAATATTTTGAAAACGCAGCTCTTAATTTCACAGGTTCAAATACTGATGGTGCTACAGCAGTAATTACTGAATTAAACTTACCTACACAAAAGTATGGTGATATTTCCGCAGCTGAAACTCCTTGGGTTGTATCTCAAAAAGATGATAACAACAACAGATATGAGTTGTTTAAATTTGTAACTTTAGGACATGGTACTACATACAATACGAAATTTAAAGTTGGTATTTCAAATGTAAAAGCAGCTGGTGAAGATGGTTCAACTGATTACTCAACTTTCACTGTAACAATTCGTTCACATATTGATACTGATAAAAGAAAAGTTGTTTTAGAAACTTACAATAATGTAAACTTAGACCCATCATCTCCAAACTATATAGCTAAGAGAATTGGTGATAGATATTTGACAATTGATAATGATGGAAAGATTACTGAATATGGTGATTACTCTAATAAATCAAAATTTGTAAGAGTAGTAGTATCAGATGCAGGTTCATTCCCAATTTCAGCAGCACCATTTGGACACGCTGCATATATTAATCCAATTCAAACAAATTCAACAACTGAAGATGGTTGGGTGCCTGCAGTAGTTTATCAAACAGGTTCAGCAAATAACACATCATCATCTCCAATTTATTATTCTGGATTTGATTATGAATCAGTAGGTGTATCTGGTGATAACGCTGAATATTTCGCACCTATTCCTGATGGAGCAAAAGCTGGTGCAAACGTATTATTCGCATTTGATTCTCAATTAACTTATAAGATGACAGGTTCAGCAGCAGCTGATATGGTTAAGAGACAATTCACTTTAGGATTCCAATACGGATTTGATGGTTTATTCCCTGGTACAAAAGCAAATTTAGGAACTGATATTTCAGCAGCAAATACGCAAGGATTTGATTGTTCAAAATCAACATCATCTGGTTCAATAGCTTATTCAAAAGCAATTAACGCTGTAGGAAATCCTGATGAGTGGGATATCAACTTAGTTGTTACTCCTGGTATCATCCGTTCTTTACACCCATCAATCACTACAAAAGTAATTGATATGGTTGAAGATAGACAAGATTGTTTCTATATCGCTGACTTTACTGAAGCAAGTGCAACAATTACTGAAGCAACTGAGCAAGCAAACGCAGTTGATTCTAACTATGTTGGTACTTACTATCCTTGGGTTAAGACAGTAGATACAAATACAAATAAAATAACTTCAGTTCCACCATCTGTATTGTTACCAGCAGTTTACGCTAGTAACGATAGATTGGCAGCTGAATGGTTCGCACCTGCTGGTTTGAATAGAGGTGGTATCAATGGAGCTGTAAGTGTATTAAATAGACTTACACACGCTGAAAGAGATACTCTATATGAGAACAAAGTAAACCCAATCGCAGCATTCCCTGGACAAGGTATTGTAGCATTTGGACAGAAGACATTGCAAGATAAGGCTTCAGCATTAGATAGAATCAACGTAAGAAGATTACTTATTACTGTTAAGAAGTACATCGCATCAACTTCTCGTTACTTAGTGTTCGAACAAAATACATCAACTACTCGTCAAAGATTCTTAAACACTGTTAATCCTTACTTAGAGGGAATTCAACAAAGACAAGGTCTTTACGCATTCAGAGTTGTTATGGATGAAACTAATAACACACCTGATGTAATTGATAGAAACATATTAGCTGGACAGATATTCCTACAACCAGCGAAGACTGCAGAATTCATCGTAATTGATTTCAACATTCTTCCAACTGGAGCATCTTTTAACGCTTAATATGAATTTGAAATAAATTGATATTTATTAATATAAAATAAAAGGATAATAAAATGGCAGAAATATTAGAGTTTGACAAGATGTTCTATACGAACTTCGAACCTAAGATGAAGAACCGCTATGTGATGGAGATTGACGGAATCCCATCATATATGGTGAAAGCAGCAGCAAGACCTTCAATTCAGTTTGAAAAGGTAACTTTGGACCACATCAACATCAAAAGACAATTGCAAGGTAAAGGTGAGTGGCAAGATATAACTATTACACTTTATGACCCAATTGTACCATCTGGTGCACAAGCGGTAATGGAGTGGGTACGTTTAGGTCATGAATCTATTACTGGTAGACGTGGATACGCTGATTTCTATAAAAAAGATATAGATTTCTATATGTTAGGTCCTGTTGGTGATAAGATTGAGCAGTGGAAATTGAAAGGTGCTCTTATTGTAAGTGCAAACTTTGGTGATGTAGCATTTGATTCTAACGAACCTGCAACAATTGAATTATCTTTAGCATACGATTACGCTATTCTTGAATTCTAATTCAATAAAAACTATAAAAAGAAAGGGATACCCACAAAGTATCCCTTTTTTATTTTCAATTTTTTTAGATTTATGTATTTATATATACAAACTAAAAAAGATATAAAGTTATGGCAGAAGTTAATATTACGCAACCAACCCCAACACCTAAGTATGAAAGTCCTAAATTTGATTTTCCTACTGAAGTAATTGAATTACCATCCAAAGGATTGGTATATCCAGAAAATCATCCTTTAAGAAAGGGAACTTGTGAAATAAAGTATATGACTGCAAGAGAAGAAGATATTCTTGCAAATCAAAATTTTATTAAAAAAGGAATCGCTCTAGATAAATTGTTTGAATCAGTTTTAGTTGAACCTGGTGTAAACCCAAATGATGTTTTTATTGGTGATAAAAATGCTATTTTAATGGCAACACGTGTTTTAGGATATGGTGCTGATTATCATGTTGAAATGACAGACCCATTTACAGGAGAAAAGCAAGAAGTAGTGATTGATTTGGGAAAAATAAAAACTAAAGATATTGATGAATCTGTATTAAATCCACAAAACAGATACAAATTTACATTACCATCTAATAAAAAAGAAATTGTATTTAAATTATTGACACATGGTGATGAGCAAGAAATAGCAAAAGATGTTCAAGCATTAGAAAAATTAAACAAAAATTCAGCAGGAGCTTATGATGTTACAACTCGTTTGAAATATATGATTGTTTCTGTTGATGGAAATGAAGATAGAGGTTTTATTAATAAGTGGGTGATAAATTCTTTCTTAGCAAGAGATACAAAAGCATTTAGAATATATGTAAAAGATATTTCACCCGATTTGGAAACTAAATTTGAGTTTGTTTCTAAAGCAACTGGCGAAATGGAGGCGCTAGATATTCCCTTTGGGATTAACTTTTTTTACCCTTCCAACTGATTATAAAATTCAACTTCATACGCAGATTTGGGAAATGGTTCATTTCGGTAATGGATTTACTTGGACAGAAGTTTACCATATGCCAACATATCTTCGTAAATTCTATTTCAATAAATTAATAGAAATTAAGAAAAAAGAAGCTGAAGAAGCTAAAAAAGCTCAATCTAAAATGAGAATGCCGAAAGTGAGGATGCGTTAATATCCTCACTTTTTTGTTTGCGAATATTTATAGAATATAAATGGGAAATACTATGCCAAAAGATAAAAAACAATTAAAAGAAGGCCTTCCATCAATGTTAAAGAAATTTACTGATAATTTTTTTGATGGATTAAAATATGGAGCAATCAACAAAGCACTTAAAGATGCTGAGAAAAATAAAAGAATGCCACCTCCAATTGTGCAAGATTTAAGGGATTTACAAAAGAAAAGAGATGAATTGATTAAAAAAATTCAGAAATATGACCCTTCATACCAAGCACCAGAAATGGATGAATTATAATAAATAAGAAAATTAAGTAATGGCAAAAAAAGACCAAGGGATATATGGTAAGGAACTTGTAGATTTAGAAAAACAACTACAAGCGGAAAAGGAAAAAACAGCCAAAGCAATAGAAAATATTGCTAATGCTGAAAGGAATAAGAATGTTTCTGCGGAACTAAAACAAAAAGCCATTGCTGCACTTACAGAAAAGCAACTTAGAATTGAAAAACAACAAGTTGATGCACAAACTAGAATAGCTAATATAAGAATAACAAACCTAAAATCATTAGGTCAACAAGAAGCATCTTTAAAAAGTTTAAGTGGTATATACGATGGATTAAAAGAAATAGATAGAGAAAGATTGGTACTTCAAAGAAGTATGGCAGAATCTGACCCTAAAAGAGTAGAATCTTTTAATAAAATTGCTGGACTAAATAGAGATTTAGCACAACTAAGTTCAGAAGATACAATTCAAAGAGAAATAATACTTGAAAGAATCAGAGCTACTGAAAGTTCAATGGGTGGATTATCCGCTGAAGAACAGGTAGTAATGGATAAACTAAGAGAAGGTACAACTTACGCAAATCAAATGTCTTATTTGACTGAATCTCAAAAAGAACAATTAGAGGCTCAAGTCAAAGCATATGAAGGTATAAAGAAAACAATAGGTGGAATATTAGGAACTGCCGGATTATTGTTTAGTGGATTCCGAGGTTTTGCAAGAATAACTTTATTAGGAGCAGGTAAAGCCTTAACAGAATTAGGAAAAACTACAAGAGAATTTGGTGGTTATTTGGGCGGAGCCACAGTATCAGCTACTGCTTTAGGTACTGTATTTAAAGATGCAACTGGAACGGCAAAATCATTATCATCTGAATTTGGAGGATTAACCGATATTTCATTCCAAAATCAATTGAATACAAACCTTATGGCTACTAATATGGGTATTAGTGGTGATGAGGCTGCAAGATTGACAGGTAATCTTGCTCGTTTAAATGGTGGTAGTATTGAAACTGCACAAAACTTGGCAGAAGGTACAAAAGAATTAGCAAAACAAAATGGTTTAGTTCCAGCCGATATAATGAAAGATATGGCTGGTTCAGCTGAGGCATTTGCTTTGTTTGGTAAAGAAGGTGGTAAAAATATTGCACAAGCTGCTGTACAAGCTGCTAAGATGGGAACGAGTTTAAAAACTATGACCGGTATAGCGGATAACCTTTTAGATTTTGAAAACTCAATTACTAAAGAATTAGAATTAGGTGCTATGCTTGGTAAAAATATCAATTTAGATAAAGCTAGACAATTAGCTTATTCTGGTGATATTGCCGGTGCAACTCAAGAAACATTAAGAGCATTGGGTGGTGTTGATGCGTTTAATAAAATGGATTATTTCCAAAAGAAAGCCACCGCAGAATTAATGGGAGTATCTGTTGATGAACTACAAAAAATGGTTACTCAACAGGAAAAGGCAGCAACTATTGGTGGGCAGATAGAGGGTGGATTCAATACAATGACACAATCCTTAACCGCTCTAACTACTGGTCCTTTAGGTGGATTTGTTAGTGGATTAAGTGGTGCAATCGGAACTTCAAAAGAAATAGCAGGTAATTTTAAAGATGCTGGTGGATTTTTGAAAGATATGGGTGGTAAATTAAAATCATTCTTTGGAGGTAAGAAACCAGAAATACCTGGCCAATCATCTGTAGGTTCAGCTGCTCCAAAACCACCAACAGCACCACAAACACAAGCCGGTCCTGCTGACCAAGCAAATAAAATGTCAAAAGTAAATGGAAACGCATTAATTAAAGGAGCAGTTGCATTACTTATATTAGCGGCAGCTTTATTTGTAGCAGCAAAAGCATTCCAAGAATTTGCAGAAGTTACTTGGGAATCTGTAGGAATGGGATTGGTAGCATTAGTAGGTTTAGCAGGTATAGCGTTCTTATTAAGTAAGATACAGGGTGAAATGATAAAAGGAGCATTGGCTGTAGCAATATTAGGATTAGCATTGATTCCATTTGCATATGCATTAAATTTAATGTCAGCAGTTAATGGTGATGGTTTAATAGCAGCTGGTATTGCTTTGGTTGCATTTACCGCAGCTGTGTTTGGATTAGGTTTATTAATGATGGGACCTGCAGCAATAGTGTTTGGAGCTGGTATTTTAGCATTAACAGCGTTAGGTGCAGCATTAGTTGTATTTGGTGCAGGGTTATTAATGGTAGGTAATGGAATGTCAGCATTGACAGGTGCATTACCTGCTATGGTAGAACAAATAGCAGCATTATCAACTATAAACTTTTTACCAATATTTGGATTAGCAGGTGCATTAATGGCACTATCAGTTGCATTAGCTGCAGTAGCTGTTACTGGAATGTTAGCCTTACCTGCTTTATTAGCATTAGGATTGGTTGCTGGTGGAGCTTCCGCATTAATGGGTGGTGGTGATGAAGGTGGTGAGGGTGCAAAAATGGATGAATTAATTACTGAAATTAAAGGACTAAGAAGTGATTTATTAGCAGGTAAAATAGCTGTAAATATGGATGGACAAAAACTTACATCTGGTATCGGAAAAATTGTTTCAAAAAATAGCACAAATTCATACGCTAAAACTTAAAGATGGGAAGGACATTAGAAGAATTATTTAAAACGCAACGTTTAGCGGATGGCCAAACCGCTCAACAAAAATACGAAATTCGTGATAGTAAACAAAATCCTATTACGCCAGGAAATTCTTTGCTAAATCTTTCATTTAGAGGTGCGTCTGGAATACGAAAAAGTTCATCTAGTAATAACAATAGATTAAAAGAAACGTTTGTTGAAAGTGAAATAAGAGGATTAAGAATGATACATAATTTATCATCTCCAATTGTTTATGGAACTGATATAATACGTTTTAAAAAGAAATCAACAAAGCTTGTAGATACTATGAAAGATTCGGTAAATCCGGGTCAATCAAGCGGAATTGTTGGTAATCTTTTTAATAAAATAGAAAATTTTGGATTAAGAACATTATCTAAAATAGGAGTGGTATTTCCTGACCATTTGATACCAACTAAAATTTCTTTAAATGAGAAATTTAAAGCAGGTAAAGAGCCCGATACAATGACAACATTGGCAGAAATTAAAAAAGATGGTAAAGGAACAATATCAGGCCAAATTATTAAAAATGTAAAAGGAACTCCAAAACAAATACTAAATGGTGTTGTTGGTACAAGCGTAGATTTACTAAAAAAAGAAGTAAGAAAAAAATTATTTGGCGCACCAAAGCAAGGAGCTCAAAACTTAGCAAAAAAGAACGAATACGAAACTCAATATGATAGTTTTGCAAGATATACATCCACAATTGATGCATATAGTGAAGACATAGCAAAAAGAAATGATTTATCAAGTTTACAACTTGAAAAAATAAGATATAAAAAGAAAACTGAAAGAGAAGCAATTGCTAAAATAGCACAAAGTGTACCAAAATATGAACCAAAAGGATTACCAGTATCAACACCAAATTTGGGTGGAAAACTTAATTTGGATGTAAGTAGATTTAATATAAATGGTAAAGTAGCAACAATTAAAGATGGTGTTGCATCTCAATTAAGTGGAGCAAGAAAAGAAGGACAGCAATTTTTATCATCTGGTAAATTTAAAGTAGGTGATGTAAAACCATATTATCAAGATTCAGATTTAGCACCGGACCCAATTATTAGATATTCTGAAACTGTAGATGAGCAAGCAGATGATATAAAATTAAGAAACGATTTATCAACAAAATTAAATACTTTAATTGAATCTCAAAAAGCAGCTTCAAAAGATAAAAAAGAAGTAACATCTCCAATTCCTGGTTCACCTGCAAAGAGCGATTTAAGTTCAAAGGGTAAGGTATTAGGTCAATTGGAAACTCCATTAGATAAAAAGAATAAAGAAAAATTAAGTGAAGGTAGAAAAGAAGAACAGCAAAAATCTTTAAATAAAGATGAATCAGCTATAAAATCAAATACAATTAATAGGTATGATAGTGATGTAACATACGATGGTACAATTGATGAAACTCAAGATGATATTGCACTTAGAAATGATTTATCTTCAAAACTACAAGCTTTGATGGATATTAGAAAAGAAATGCAGGAAGGGGAACGAAAAGGACTTGCTCCTTTAACTAGAGATGAGGTTTCAAAAAATCAATATTCAAGATTTAAAAATAAATTAAAAGAAAGTAACAAAGCAGTATCTTTAAAAAATAGATACGGAATTGAAAGTAAAGATAAATTAGATTTTCTTAATGAAAAAACACCATATAAAGGAGAATCATTAAAATTAAAAGATGGAAGTACATTAGATGATTATGATTTTATAACTTTAAAATTCAGGTCAAAAGCAACAGGTCAATCGGTAAATTTCAGAGCTACAGTTACTGGTATAAGTGAAACTGTAAGCCCAAGTTGGGATTCTGGCAAATTTATTGGTAATCCATTTAATTATTACACTTATACTGGTATAGAAAGAAGTGTAAGTTTTAACTTTAAAGTTTATTCAACAACTCCTTTGCAACATGTAGCAGCTTGGCAAAGAATAAACTTCCTAACAGGTTTAGCGTATCCACAAGGATATAGTGGGGCATATGCAATTCCACCATTTGTAACTTTTACTTTAGGAAATCTATACAAAAATAAAAATTGTTTTATAGAATCTCTTAGTTATACAATTGATGATAATGGTGGGTGGGAAATTGGTTCTATTGGAGTTGGTGAAAATTCTCCAGTTGGAATAGATGGTAGTACTGTTTTAATGAAAGATTATAAACTTCCAATAATTATTGATGTGAATATAACACTTAAATTCCTTGAATCAGTTGGTACAAGTTCGGGAGGACAATATTATGGATTTGACAAATTACCTAAAAAAGACCAAGCTACGGGTGATTCTAATGCAACTGCACAAAAAATAGATGACTCAAATAATGATGAGAGTTTACAAACTTCAAGCGATGATGCGGAAGTTCCTACACTCAAAAATAAATTACCTGCAAAAAAATTAGAACCAGCTGGACAAACTAATACACAAACAGATAATTCAACATCTACAACAGAAAAAACAAAAGAAAATGAAGCAGCTGTTGCCAAACCAACAATACCAAATTATACAATAAAAGCATTTACATCTGGTGGGGACCTTATAGGTCAAGTATATGCTGATGGTACTCTAATTGATGAGACATCTTATTATTCTAGTTTTACAAATTCATTTACAGACGAAACAGGAAAAACTGTAGTAACTAAAGGAGAAGATGCTGTAAGAGCAGCATTAAAATTTGAATTAACTAGAATTGGAGTTTATTCTAAAAAGAATGGTAATTTTTATCCAGCAAGTCCAAATGTAAGTTAAAAATATGAGTAGATATAAAAACGATAAAACTAAAAAAACATTTGATGGTAGAGAAGTATATAGACCAAAAATATATCCTAATATTCCATTAAGCGATAGTGATGTATATGTAATGACAGAAACTGGAGATAGATTAGATACTCTTGCTTTTGAATATTATGAAGACGCATCTTTGTGGTGGATAATAGCAGCCGCTAATAATATACATGATGCCCCAATGGGATTAAAAGATGGTACTATTTTAAGAATACCATTAAATTACATTCAAATAGAAAACAATTTTAGTCAACAATAATTTATGTCAAGTTTTCCAAATTTATCAAACATAGCAGGATATGTACAAGAAGAACTAAAATCAAGAAAAGCAAATATAGAAAAAATTTCTGGATTAAATGCTTGGGTTAGAGTTTCTTCTGGTGTTGGTGATGGGTTGATTATTTTATCAAATCCAAACTTCAAACTATTTGGTGCAGCGGGCGAAGGTTCAATTTATGGTGATGGAAAAAATAGTGGTACATTAGGAACAACATGGGGTGGTGGTGGTGTGATAGCTGGTGCTGGTGATTCTATTTTTAGACCTAAACCAAATATAAGTTCAATTGAAGTTGATGAAGGTAGTGGTACTCTTAGTAGGAAAGCAACTTTTACAATTACAGCATACACAAAAGGTCAATTAGATACTTTATGTGAATATTTTTTGGAACCAGGGTATTCTATTTTTATTGAATGGGGTTGGAACTCAAAAAATTCATTAAATGCTTGGAAATCAAAATTAGATGCCGAAACTGTAGCAAATTATCAAACATTTGATAATGTAAACAACGCCAGAAGTGCATGTAAAGGTTTATATGATAACTATTTAGGATTTATTACAGGAGGCAGTATATCAATGAGTGGTAACACTTATGAGATAACTGTAAAATGTACGGGATTTACAGAACTACCTGCGTACTTTATGGGAGCTGACAATTCAGAAGAAAATGGAACGGAAGGTACAAAAATAGCAGCCCCAGAATATAGTACATCTCAAATATCAGCTGAAACTGACTTAGGTAAAAAAAGATTTATGATGGCTTTTAATAGATTGCCATCTAATAGAAGAACTGAAAGAGTTTCAGCATTAAGAGGACAATCTGATGTTGCAAATGCGGTTAATTTTATTAATGTTGATGAAACTGTAAAAGCAAAAGTAAACAAATGTACAACCGGAACTCAAATTTTAGGGTTTTCATTAAATGATGAAGAAGCAACATTTGAAAGTGGTGGTAAAAAAACAGACGTAGAGTTCCCTGCGGGAACTGAAATTATTAAAGATGATTCATTTATAAGATTTGGTGCATTGGTAAGAATTATAAATGAGATTGGTATGGAAGGATTTATTATTGGGGGTAAAGAAGTTAAAACACAAATAAGAACTGATAATACAGCATGTACAGCATTTCCAAAAATATTTAGCACAGATAAAACAAAACTATTTATACCAAATAAAACAGCACCTAAATTTGATATTGTTAAAGCAGCAAACAGTGAAACCGATAATGGTGTATCAAACGAAGAAGTAGATGATTGTTCAGTAACTGGTACAGATGGTACAACAGTACAATTTCCTGCTGCAGGTGAAATAGCAGATGGTGTAGCTAATGGTATACCTGTACAAAATAAAGTTGATAGTAGTTTTATAGGACTTAATAAAGCAGAAGGACAATGGGGGTTTTTAAATGATTTATATGTTAATTTAAATTTTGCTAAAGGTATTTTAGAAACAAAAAACTTTTCAATAAAAGATGGATTATATCAAATACTAAATGGTATGGCAGGAGCAGCTGGTGGTATTTGGGATTTTCAAATAGTACCTGGTGAAAATAATGATGAATTAAGAGTTGTTGATTTAAACCTAACCGCTACAGGTAAAGAAAAACCATTTACTTTTGAACTGCATGGTGCAAATTCTATTTTTATTGATGCATCGTTAGATTTGGATATTAGTGGTGCAAAGATGAATCAAATTATTGGTAATAGATTAGGACAGAGTATAAACGGAAGTCAAAAAGATATAAAATCAAAAACAAAAGGATTATTTACAGATAAAGAAGATAAATTACTTTCAACTATAAAAAGAAGGGAAGCTCCACCGGCATCAGATGATACTCCACCAGAGGGACCTACAGAAGATGAAATTGAAGAAGCAAAAAGAAAAAATTTACAATTATTCTTAGATAAGGTTGGATTTATGCCAAGACCTGATAAAGATGATAAATTTGATTTTGCTGCAAATTTAAGTGCTGCATGTTTTATTGTTGCTTATAATGACCAGGCTATTTTTGAATTTTTTAAAAAACAAAATGATGTGGCAGCGGTACAAACCGAATCCGATGGAACAGGTCCAATAATGCCAATTAAATTTAATTTTAGTATTCATGGTGTTAGTGGTATCAAAAGAGGTGATAAATTTATGGTAACTGGATTACCTAAAGGATATGAAAATGGATTTTTTCAAGTAACATCTATAAAACATAGTATAAGTGAAATGATGTGGAAAACTGAAATAGAAGGAAGTTATAGACAAGCTAGATAATTTTAGAATTATGATTGATATAAATAGATTTAAAAAAGTTGGAAATCCTGATTTAAAGTTTGATGCTGTAAAAATAAAAACTCATGTACCTGCACCTGTTGCGGTAGATTATAAAAAAGGATACATACCAAGATACTTTATACAAAAAGCAAATGATACTGAATCACAAATATACGAAGTTGATTTTATAGGATTTAGTAAAGTAATTGATAATCCATTTTTTGCACAAGCAACTTTAAATTGGAGATTAAAAGGAAGCGATGATGAAATAAAAAATTCTAATTATAAAGCAATAAAATTGGTATTACCAAAAATACCAAAGTTAAATTTATATCTTCCTAATTTACTTCAATTTAAAGAGAAAAAAGATTTGGAAATCTAAACAATTTTTCTTATATTTGTATTTATTAATATGGGGATGTCTTGGAATTGATTGCGATGAGAGGCATAGTATCACACGTAGTGGGAAGGTTCTCAAACCACTTTAATCTCGGAATCAAACAATAACTGACGTAGAATTATCTACTTGGAACTTCGAAGATGCTATGGCATTTGTAGGAGCTTACGATTACGCTGTAGCAGCCTAATCACCTTCCGCACTCATCGTGGAATTTAAAAAGAATGAGCATTAAGTTTACCGAAACTTTAAATCGGTTGGTGGTAGCGCTGTTCTAACCAAACGGCCCCAATTATTTTGGAAGGTGAATAAGATTAAACCTTATCCTAAACGTGTGAAAAGCTGGTATTATGGTTACTTCGTAAGACACCGGTTCGAGTCCGGTCATCTCCACAACAATCCCGAACTATTATTTGGTAGTTTGGGATTTTTTTTGTATATTTGTAGTTATGAGAATTGTTGAGTCTATTGATGAATTGAACGAATTAAAGGTAAAGCTGGAAACTGAAGCTTCCATTTGGTATCCACTATGGGTAGATAATGATAAACACCCATTAAACACCACTATTTCGTTTATATTCGTAAGAACCCAATCGGACAGGTATATACTACCACAACAACACACAGACGCTCTATTACTCTCTAATGAGCAAATAGAAGGTGTGTTGAATACCGCCGGTGAAAAGTGGGTATTTCAAAAGAAAAAGCTACTCCAATCTTTTGTTACACTTAGGGAAGGATTGAATGATGTTGACACCGCTTATTTCTTAAAGACCGGTGAAACAATAGACTACTCTCAACCATTACAACACTTAGTAGCTCCTTTATTACACAAAGGTTATAGAGAAGACATCATTCAATCCATTCCCATTCTTAAACTTGCGGAAGCAGTAGAACCCGAATTACTAAAACATACCAACCAAAAGAGTAAAACTTATAATTGGTACAACGATATATTCATTCCTACCCTTTCTCAGATTGAACAATTCGGAATCCGTGTCGTTGGGGAAAAATTTATTGATAGATGGCCACAAGCCCATAAACATCTCAAATCTGATACGGTATTCACCGAATACAATCCGTTCACTGTAACTGGTAGACCTTCTAATAGACATGGTGGTGTAAACTATGCCGCTCTCAATAAATCGGATGGTAGTAGGGATTGTTTCATCGCCGATGGTATATTCTTACAAATGGACTATAACGCTTACCACCCACGACTAATTGGTAAGTTAGTGGGGTACGATATGCCTGATGGAAACGTTCACCAATGGTTAGCTGACCAATATGGTTGTGGAATTGATGAGGCTAAGGGTGTTACGTTCCGATTACTTTATGGGGGTATTGATGATGAGTTCCGCCAAATTCCATACTTTGATAAGGTGGCCGATTTCATAGACCATTTTTGGGATGATTCGGTAGAGTGTGATTGTATCCGTACCCCAAACCGATTGATTCCACTAAGTTGGGTAGAACAATCCAATCCACAAAAGGTATTTAACTATCTCCTTCAGGCATTTGAAACTGAAGTAAACGTTGAGAAAATGCGTAGGGTGTTGGATTACATCAAAGGAACTGGAATCTCATTGAATCTATACACTTATGATTCGTTCCTATTTGATGTGCCTGTTGATGTGGATAAGGAGTTAATTAAGGGATTGAAAGGAATATTGGAAGATGGTGGGTTTCCAATCAAAGCAAGCTGGGGAAAAACTTACGGAAACCTTTAGTGGGTATATTTATAGTATATACAAAAATATGCTATAATATGAGAAAACTCTTTGTTTTATTATCGTTCCTTTTAGTTTCTTTAACATCTTTTGGACAATTACCTGATGTGAGAGTAAAGAATGAGGTATTTGATATACTTTATTCACAATCATTGGAGCAACCACTAATTATTAAGTATCGCTCTACAAACAGGCCTACAAACGTTAATAGAGGCCATATGGATTTCTATACTGAAAAGGGAATCAAAACATCGGATGGTGAAGATTACAAAACGAATGTATATGATAAAGGACATGGAGCTCCTGCAGCAACATTTTCCGATAATGAAGCAAACTTAAAGCAGACATTCTCATATCTAAATTCAATAATGCAAAATCAATATCTTAATAGAGGTGAGTGGAGAATGTTAGAAGAACAAATCCGCAAGTGGGATGATGTAGAACCAATCACTGTTTTAATAAAGACTTTCTTTGATACTCCGGTAAAACGAGTACCAACTGGAGCAGCAATACCATCACATTTACAAAAACACATTTACTTTGAAAAACAAAAGAAATGGAAATGTTTTGTATTCCTAAATGAAAGACCAAAATTTCATTGGTATGAATTAGAAATGATATGTGAAGAAGCTGACCACAAATTTTAATGAATTATGAACGTATCTCAATTAATTAATGAAATAGTATCTGAATGGGCGTATAGAGTAAACGATGGTATGCCTGATGTAAAAAACCCAACCCACATTAAAGAGTTGGGTATTGTACTTTCTGAGATGGGATTATCTTCGGTTAAAAAAGAAATTATTAATGTATTAACTGAAGCTGAAGAGGGTGGTTTTAAAAATCCAGCTCTTAATAAAAAAATTAGATATAAAAACGATAAGGGTGAAGATAAAGAAGGTATTGTTGGTAACCTTTTAAGATTACCAAAAGAACACCCTGGTAGATTGGCAGCAGAAAAAACATTACCACCAGAAGGTTCTCCAGAAAGAGATGCTCTTAATAAAGATTTAGGTGGTGAAGGTCAACCACAAAAGCCTGAAGATGAAAAAGGTAAAGAAGGTGGTGAAGCTGGTGGTGGTGAAGAAGATAAAGCAAAAGCTGCACAAGCTATGTTTGACCCAAAGAATGACCCTGCTATGGCAGCTCGTATGGATAAAGAAAAAGAAGTTCAAGCTCAATTAGCAGCAGATGCTGAAAAACAAAAAGCAAAGCCAGAAACTCCAGCAAATCAAAAAACAAATAAAGAATTAGCAAAAGCAGCAGGATTTGATAACGTTGGTAGTTGGTATAATGACCTTAACAAAAAAGCAATGTCTGATGATCCTGAAGTAGCATCGCAGGCACAAAAAGATTTAGATACATACGAAAAGAATAAAGAAAAAGATGCATCTGCGGCTAAAGGTGGGCCTGAAGGTGGACCTGATGCCGAACCACCAAAGCAAGAGCCGGATAGACCTGATACAACTCCACCGCAAGATACCACATCACCATCCGATGATAGTGGATTATCACCGCAAGAAAAATATAAAAAAGAAAAAGCAGAATTAAAAAGAAAAGAAGAAGAAAAAGCAGCACTTGAAAAGTTAAAGATAGATAACCCAGATCTTTTTATGACACCAGAAAAGCAAAAGAAATTTGCTCAACTAAAAAAAGATTTAGAGGTTGGTACTGAAAAAATGAAAAAAGCAAAAGAAGCTGCGGATAAACAAACAAAAGAATTAACATCAAAGTTTAAACAAAGAAAATCTTCTGAAGGAGAAAAATTAGATGTAGAAACTACTGAAAATGGTTCTTTTATTATCGGAGTAGAACATGGTGAGGGAACTCAAAGTACAAAAGATACTATTGATAATATAAAAAAGTTATCACCAGATACAAAAGTGATGTTTGTAGGTGAAGGTGGGATGAGTAAAGATGAAAATGGAAATTTAGAATTATCAGGTGAGCAAGCAGAAATTAGAGATGCAGTAAAAGGACACTTTAGCGATTCTAAAGAGAGTAGTTGGGATGAAAACGCAAATATAGCAGATGATAATTCTCCTGTATTTGATGAAGTTGGTAAAGCTTTGGGTGGAAGTAAATCAAAATCTAAAGCAGCTATTTGGTCTAATATGGTTGGACAAGGTGATGATTTAAACGCTGATGATTATTTAGATGATGAAGGTAAAACATGGTTGGTAGACCAAGCTAAAAAAGGTGGTAGTAAAGAATTTGATGGTGATGTAGATTGGAAAAATCTTTCAGATGCACAAAAGAAAGACCTTTATGAGTTAAACTTTAGAGATGACCAAAACTATGGTGAAACTGAAATTAGTAAAGCACAAGAAGCATACAATGGATTCCGTCAGAAAGAATTAGATAGAAAAATTAAAGAAGCAGAAGATGAAGGATATACTGTAATCGCTCCAGTTGGAAACTCTCACGTTGATATGTGGAGACAGAGAAATAAAGGTGAACAAAAGCCAGAACAACCTTCGGCAGAAAAACCTGAAGAACCAACAACTGAACCAGAACAACCTTCGGCAGAAAAACCTGAAGAACCTCAACAACCAAAAAAACCAGATGTTACAATACCTGGTGAAAAACCTGGAACTATTGTTAAAAAGAGTGATGGTAAGCCTGATGTAACATTACCTGGTAAAAGCGTAGAACCATCTACAGAAAAACCTTCTGATACTGAGAAGCCTGAGGATACAAAAGATGATAAAGAAGACATTAAAAAAGAAAAGCCTGGTCAAGAGGCAACATCTTCTTCTGGTAAAAAGATATATAGTGTAGGTGGTGGGTATTATTCTGATAAACCAAATGGACCTGCAAAGTATGTAAGAACTGAAAATGTAGTAGATTTAGCATTTTCGGATATTATTACAGAAGATGTATTTGCGTTATTTGAAAAAACAATTTCAGCAACTTTATCAAATGGTAAAAAAATTACGGTACAAGAGTTACCACCAAGAGCTGTAAAGAAAGCAACTCAAAAAGCAAAAGCGGCAGCGGCATCATACAAAGAGCCTGAGCAAAAACCTCAAGCTCCTAAAGGTGAAACACCACCAACGGATAAAAAAGTTCCGCCACCACCTCCACCTGTTCCACCAAAAAAAGCAGCAACTCCACCACCCCCGCCTCCAACTAGAAAAGAAGAGCCGGCAGAACCTGGTAATCCAAAAGGTGAATATAAACCTGACCCAAATCTAAAACCAAAAGTTGATGATAAAGGTAATGTGGCTGGAACTGATATACCTGCTCAAAATGAAGAAAATCCAAATCCTAAATTTGTAAATAAAGTTTCTACAAAATTAGATAATTTTTACAAAGATGTATTGGATGAAGAAGAAAGAGCACAAAAAGCAGTAATTGAAAAAATGAAAGCAGATGGTAAACTACCTGCTGATTTTAAAGAAGTACATCCTTTACCATTTGGATTCAAACACCCAGCATTAAAAGATAATCCTGAATTACAAAAGGAATTTGCTGATTCGGTTAAAAAAGAAAACAAACCACCGCATTGGGATTTGTGTAAAGTATCAATTCCTGGTACAAATAAATTCTGTGATGAAAATATAGGAATACCAAGAGATAAAATGCCACAATTAGGTGGTAAACCAAAACCTGGTTCAGAAGGTGAGGCAAAAGCAAAAAGAATTGCTGACCAAAATGTAAGAAAGAAAATGGGATTGCCTGCTGATGGTGAAATTCCTACCGATAAAAAGCAAGAGTATGATGATTTATATGCAAAAGAAAATACTCAACATGTTAATGTAGAAAAAGAATTTGAAGATTATTTAAAATCAGAAGGTATAAATGTAAGTGATCCTGTTGAAGTACCTGCATCATCTCTAAAGGCAACTCAAAGTGAATTAGTTGGTGAGCAAATTGTAGGTATGGTAAATTCTTTAGAGCAAGACCCAAATAATCCATTTATTACAGCACCTATAATGGTGACAAGAGATGGATATGTTATTGATGGACATCATAGATGGGCAACCATTCAGGCGTATAATATGAAACATACTCCACCAAATGGTGATAAAGAACCAATAAAAATGAAAGTAAGAGTAGTTGATGAAGATATTGAAACACATATCCCAAGAGCAAACGCTTTTGCTGAAAAGATGGGTATTGAAACAATGAGCGGTAAGGGTAAGCAAAAAGATGAACCAAAACCAGCAACTTCTACAAAACCATCAACTTTATCTAGAATAAAAGAAAAGTTAAAAAAATGGAATAAGGAAGAAAAAGAATACTTCAATATGGGGTATCACAAACCTGGTTCTGATGCAAGAAAATCTATTAGTGAAAGATTAAAAGATAAAGCTTCTGGTGCTTGGAAAGCCGTAAAAGATGGATTTAAGCACGAAGTAGAAGAATTCAAAACAGCTGGAAAGGCTGTTGGAAAGCTATTTAGTAAAGCTGGAGGATGGAACGATTTATCACATCACGAAAAAGATGCCCTTAAAGCAGTTGGTGTTAAGATAGTAACTACTGCACTTTTTGGTGCGGCTATGGGTGGATTATCGTATGGAGCTGTTGGATTTGCTAAGCACGTTGCTATTGAATTTGTACCACACGTTGTTGCAGAAACTTTCCTTAAAGGAGCTGGTAGAGCTGCACTATTTGCGGATGCTGAAGGTGAAGCTGAAATGGATGCACAATTTATTAAGTTTACCGAAATGATTGCTGATGGGTTGGAAAATATGAAAATTAGTCCTGAACAAATGGAAAAAATGATTGATTCTTACAACAAAAAGAAAGAAGAAGATACTATGAAAAAAGAAACTTCAATAATTGATGAAATTATATTAGAGATTTTAAATGAAAATCCTATAAAAAAAGCAGATGACGTTTTAAATCAAACTGTAAAAAATCCAGAAACAGGAAAAGATATTAAAGTTGCATCCGCATTAAAATATAAAGGTTCTAAGAATAAAGGACAAATACAAGCATATCAATCAGCAGTTGGATTACTTAAAAAAGCAGGTGTATCTGGGAGTGAATTAGGAACACAAAAGAAACAAACTCAAATTCCTGGTCAAGGTTTAGGATTTAGAAAAACAAAAGAAAAAGAATTAGAACCAACACCAACAGCTACTAAACCAGCTAAAGGTGCTAGAATAATTGGTGGTAAGGATAAAACACTTGCTAAGGTAGATACTTTAAAATCAAAAGAATTTACACAAAAACAAATTCCTGATGATGCTAAGTTTTCTGAAAAAAATAAAAAATTTCAAGTTGGACCTCCACCACAGCCATATAAATTACCAAAAGAAATGTTTGCTGGAGCAAAAGTTCCACCAAGACATTTGAAAGCATTGGAAAGAATGATGAACACTAAATTCAGTAACGAAACGGCAAAGTGGTCACATTTCTCTGATTTGCCAGGTGGAGCCGGACAAATATCTGCACAGGCAGGTGAATTAATGACAATGATTGGAACAACTTTAGATGATAAACAAGCTGAAGCATTTTATAAATCATTGGTAGAACATGAGCAAAAGCAGATAGAAGCAAATCCTGATTTAAAAATTGAAGGAAAAAGAATTGTAACAAAGAGTTGGATTCAAGCGGCAATGAATAACAGAAAAGCTATCAGAAATAGATTAGCTAAAGAATATCCGGGTGCAGTAATTGAAGCTGGTTCTTGGGATACTGAAGGTGAAGTTGAAGCAATGGGATTAAAAGATTATAAAAAGAATAAAGGTTTTTCAACTGATGCGTATTTTAAAATTAAAACCAAAGATGGACAGCAAATTTTAGATGAGGTATCTTTAAAAAAATCAACAGCAGTAAACTTTTTAAATTCTGGTACAGGTAAGTTATCGGAATGGGATAGTAATATACCCGATGAAATAAGTCCAATTGTATATCAAAAAAACCAAAGAGCAGCATTACTTAATTTTGGTTCAAAAAATTTAAAAAATTTACAAAAATTAGTTGCCAAAGATCCTGAATTTCAAGCAATAGTTAAATCTAAAAAAATTACTTTAGAAGATGCATTAAAAAAATTACAAGCTAATAGAGGTAGTAGAGATGTAAATAAAGTTGTATTATCAGCCATTACAGCCGCAGCTAAGAAAGGAGATAAAGCAGCTGTTAAATATCTTCAACAAGTGCAAGATACACATAAAAAACATCAAAAAGATGTAATTACTGCTTTGGGTTCTAATCCTAAATTAAAGCAAGGTATGTTAGCATCTATTAGAGAAGAATTTCCATTAAAAGCAGTAGGTGAGGGTGAAGAATCTATGGCTATTGGGCCTAATTCATTGGATAGAGCAGTATTAAAAAATATATTTGATACATCCGATTTCAATGAAATTAAAGAAGGTTTGTTTGCTGTTACAAATGAAGAACCACCTTATTTAGCATATAAAGCTGGTAAAAAAGGTAGAGTAATTCCTATTGCAACAATTGGTGTAAGAGAAGATGGTGTAGGATATGGTGGACAGATTAAGTTTGAAATGCAATTGGATAAAAGATTTGCAAAAATATTAGAAGCGGCAAATAAAAATATATACGGATAAAAATAACTGAAAATACCCTTTCATCCAAATTTTCATATTTATAGATAAGTAAAAAAAGAAGGAAAACGAGGATGAAAACACAGTTATTATGTACGTTTACAACGAAAGGTGAGTTACAAAATACATTACAACTAATAAGAGAAACTTACCACATCGTTTACAATTACATTTATATTCTCCAAAATAAGGCGAATTTAGATGAATTATTTATCACGTACAACATTGATACAGCTTTCCAACCGGATACCCCGTTGGAAAATACTATTTTAATACATAGAAAGAAAGAATCTAATACATTATATACTATTAACGCACTTAACGAATTAGTAAAAGAGGAAAATGGTGGGGTACTGGATAATTCATTTGTAATTAATTGGCAGAAATTTAAAAATTCAATCATATTAACAAACGCCGAAGGTACTAAGAAAATTCAAACAAGAGTTTTTGAAGTAATTGATTTTGGTGATGGTAAAGAAGTTATATCTAACGAAAATAAATAATATTACAATGTTATTAAAAAGAGGTGATAATAACGAACACGTTAAACAATTGCAAACAAAATTAGGTTTAGAACCAATAGGAAACTATGGTCCTAAAACGGAAGAAGCTGTAAAAGCATTTCAATTAAAAAATGGATTAAATCCTGATGGTATTGTAGGAGATGGTACTTGGGCAAAAATTATGGGTGAAAACACACCAGCGCCTGTACCACCTGCACCTATCGCACCTGTTGGTGGATTGAAGTTGGACAAACTTAAAGGACATATTCCTGATGCGGTAATCCAAATGATTCCTGATACGGCAGCTAAATTCCAAATAAACACTCCATTAAGATTAGCACACTTCTTAGCACAATGCGGACATGAGAGTGGTGGATTCAAAGCAACACAAGAGAACTTAAACTATTCAGCAAAAGGTTTGATGGGTATATTCAAAAAATATTTCCCAACCGAAGCTATTGCAAACGCTTATCAAAGAAACCCACAAAAGATTGCAAACAAAGTATATGCAAGTAGAATGGGTAATGGTGATGAAGCGAGTGGTGAAGGCTACAAATTCAGAGGACGCGGATATATCCAATTGACAGGAAAGGATAACTATACTGCATTTGGTAAAGCAATTGGTGAAGATATCCCTTCTAATCCTGATGTAGTAGCATCTAAATACGCTTTACTTTCAGCAGCATGGTTTTTTAATAAGAATAAATTACACATAATGGCTGATGGTGGTGCAACCGATGCAGTAGTAACATCTATTACAAAAAGAGTAAATGGTGGAACTATTGGATTAGCGGACCGAATAAAACACTTTAAAGAATATTATCATTTGTTAGCATAAAAAATAAGGGAGTACAAAAATACTCCCTTTTTTATTTGGAATTGTCACAAATTTTTCCTATATTTGTTACATAATAAATAAAAACTTAAACCCCTTAGTTATGAATGATTTTCAATTGTTGGAAGTTAAAACCGCTGTTGACTTACAAAATCAAATCAACTACCAAATCGGAATAACTGGATTTGCCAACATAGATTTGGCCAATCGTTTAGAAACCCTTTTAGATACGTTTACTCCATCCCAAATTGACCTATTTATAGAGTTAATGGAATCTTAAAAAAAGATTTGGAAATATCAGGAATTCTTCGTATATTTGTATCTCCTTTATATTTATATATGTAACGGAAGTGTAGGAAAGACACTATAATCCAACCTTAAAACATAAACGTTTTAAAACTTAAACTCTTAAAACTTAAAAGACATGGCTATTAATTTAGACGCAATCAAGAGCAGACTTAACAAACTGCAGAACACCCAAAGAACTACAGTAGAACTTTGGAAGCCGGCACCAGGCAAACACACAATCAGATTGGTGCCGTACAAGTTCAACAAAGAAAATCCTTTCATTGAACTTTATTTTCACTACAACATCAACAACAAAACTTATCTATCTCCGATGTCATTCGGTAGACCTGACCCAATCGTTGAGTTTGCTGACAAACTTAAAAGAATGGGTGATAAGGAAGATTGGAAAGCTGCAAAGAAAATGGAGCCGAAACTTAGAACATTCGTACCAGTATTGGTAAGAGGTGAAGAAGGTGAAGGTGTACGTTTTTGGGGCTTTGGAAAAACTGTATATCAAGAAATTCTTGGTTATATGGCTGATCCTGATTATGGTGATATTACTGACCCAGAAAGTGGTAGAGATATTACTGTTGAAGTAGTATCTGCTGAAGACAGTGGTACTTCTTACCCTGTAACAACAATCCGTGTTAAACCAAAAGAAACTCCATTAGCAGCAACTAAAGCTGAGAATGATAAGTATCTTAACGAACAAAAGGAAATTACTGACCTTTATTCTGAACTAACTTATGCAGAATTGAAAAATGTATTAGAAGGTTGGTTGAATCCATCAGCCGCAGCTTCTGAAGATGAGAAATCAGTATCAGCTGAAACTTTATCTTCAACAGCTAACGATGATGATGAAGCACCATTTGATACAACACCATCAAAACCAGCCGCAGCACCAGCTAAGAAATTAGATGATGTAGCAGCAGCATTTGATGACCTTTTCAATTCATAAAATAAGTTATAAAGAATATGGCAAAAGCAACTAAAGAAGTTGATTTGGCAGCAGTGCTTGCTGAATCACTAAACAAACAATCAAAAGACCAAAGAGTAGCATTCTTTTTGGACTCTGATGAAGCACCCACAAATGTAGATGGTTGGATTTCAACCGGAGCATCGTTGTTGGATGTTGCTATCTCCAATAGACCTTATGGGGGTTTGCCTGTTG
>JACCDG011940814.1_pt1 | contig 68224 bp, 63 predicted proteins | sample 7442471 | NCBI WGS metagenome assembly JACCDG01 (sample SAMN15323444, study PRJNA562643) | freshwater metagenome | isolation source: river surface water | place: USA:Blue River Watershed | collected 2017-08-17 | reverse complement strand
CGGAGCCTGTAAATCTGGCGGCGATCCTCAAGGGTGAGCTGGCCGTAATGCGACGTCATTCAAAAGACCTCCAAGTGCGAAAAGAGGGGTTTTTAAAGGAAAGTCGCACTTGGAAATAGATTCCACCATCTTTTATAGACTTTATCAGGAATATATATTATGGAAAATAATATATAAGATATCTATAAAGAACTAACCTAAGCCGATTGGCCTGTAAAGCCCCAATTATCCCAAGCTTGGGCCTAAATTAAGCCGCGCGCTTGTCGATCCAAGTGGTATTTTCTTCGACTTCCATTGATTTATTGACACTAATACTTTGTTTAATCCAACCTGGCGCGTCACTGGCCGGAAATGAATCCATGGATGACAATTCAACGGTATCGTTTTCCGGCGTATTGCCAAGCAAGCCATTAAACCAATTTTTTAGTTTTTGCGTAATCATAATCCCTCTCTATCCGCGGCTATTCTGCCGTCATGGTTCAGCTGTAAATCGTATCGACTATAGGCCCGACCGAAATAAACCCGCAAGGCAGAATGATATAAAGGGCTGAATTTTTTATGATTAAAATAATGTTACTTGTAATTTAATTTACCAATCACCATAACCACTACGTCCGCTAGCATACCCATACCCACTTGTGGCACTGGCATATTGGCTGCGATCATTATAGCGCCCGCCTCCATATTCGTCTCGATCTTTCCGAGGGGCAGCCGGCACAGGCGGATGTTTAGCACCATGCGATTGAACATGATAGCCTGGACGAACCAAACCTTTCGCCGCGTGAATCAAAGTAGGCAAACTGGTCATATTGCTAATTTGAGCAGAGTCAATTGGAGTGCCAGCACGTGCTGCTTTATCATGCAATGCTGTAACCAATGCTGTGACACAATCATAATTTGGGTCTGGCTTGCGCGCCATAATACCTAATGCACATTCCAATACTTCGGTACTAAGAACATTAGAGTTTGCTAAGTTTATAAGGATATTGTGGGTGTTAGTTGTGCTCGGAGTTCCAACGGATCGATCTTGAGCGCAATCCGCAGCCAATCCATAGCGAATGCGGAATAAAGCATAGTCTGCCAATTTTTCAGGGGGATTAACACGGCTGATCGCAGTTGGATCATAATATCTATCTTCGAATACACTACCTCTTCGACCGAAACCACCAAAAGGATCATTCCACCAACTCATAGCTACCTCCTGTTATAAATTCTGCTAATCTCTTTTTAATGAAAATCCAATATTTGTAAAGCACTAGTTTTATTCATTACGGCTATAAATTTATTTTATAATAAAATTACTTTCCTTATATTTCAATCACCATTCCATCAAACCCCGGCTCAATTCCAGGTGGGCATTTGGCTAGCAATTTATCGTAATCCAGCTGTGCGCTCATATGGGTCAGAATCACCCTATCCGGCTTTAACTGCCCTGCCCAATCCACGACTTTGGCGAAATGCGCGTGGCTTTGGTGTGGGTCGTTCATAAAACAATCGACGATCCAGGTTTTGATACCTCGCAACGATTCGAATGCTTGGGGCGAAAAATCCACCACATCGGTGCAATACGCAAAATCATGGATACGGAATCCAAAACTTTTGATGAATCCATGTTCTTGTTCGATGGGTAAAATATTCAAATGCCCGACACGGAATGATTCGAAAGGCTGGATCAAATTCTCCTGCAATTGCGGTTTGTAAAATCCGTGTCCTTCGGGCAGTTGTTTCAACACATATCCGAAAGATTGCTTGATTTCGTCGATGGTGGCTTGGCCGGCATAAATTGGAATCGCTTTTTGCATCAATCGGTTCACGCCGCGCATATCATCGATGCCGTGCAAATGATCGGCATGGGCATGGGTATATAGCACCGCATCGATGCGTTGAATATTGGCGGATAATAATTGTTGCCGCAAATCTGGCGAGGTATCGACCAGAATTCCCAAATCGCCATCTTCAATATAAATCGACGGGCGCAGACGGCGATTTTTTGGATTAATCGGATCGCACCGGCCCCAATTATTGCCAATCAAAGGCACCCCGCCCGAACCGCCACATCCAAGGATAGTGATTTTCATTCTTACTCCGTAATTATCATCCCGAGCGAATGCGAGGGATCGCCAGATGTAAGGCCTTATATCTGTAGATCCCTCACCCCTAAAGGGTTCGGGATGACAAAGTTTATTTAGCCTTCTTAAACAATCTATAAAAATTTTCTGTCGTTACCTTACCGATTTCCGCCAATGTGACATTGCGCACATCCGCCAATTGTTGCGCGGTGTGCAGGACAAAGGCCGGTTCGTTCGATTTGCCGCGCATCGGCACCGGCGCCAAATATGGCGAATCGGTTTCAACCAGAATCCGATCCATCGGAAGAATCTTGGCGATATCGCGTAAATTCTGCGCGGTTTTATAGGTCAAGATACCGGAAAACGATACATAACCGCCCAATTCCACCCCTGCCCTGGCCAGTCTCTCGCCGCCGGTAAAACAATGCAGCAAAATCGGAAACGCGCCGCGCGCGGTTTCATCGCGCAAAATCATTTCGGTGTCTTCGTCCGCGTCGCGGGTGTGGATGATGATCGGCAACTGGGTTTCACGGGCGATCGCGATATGGTCGCGGAAAATTTTATGCTGCACGTCGCGCGGCGCGTAATCGTAATAATAATCCAATCCCGCCTCGCCGATGCCGATCACCTTGGGATGCGCGCAATATTTTAAAAATTCCTCGCGCGGCCACATGGTTTCGGTCGCGGCGTTATGCGGATGGATGCCGATGGAACAATAAACCGGATCGTTTGCCTCGGCGATTTTCAAAACCTTAGGCCATTCGGTCAATTTCGTGCTGATGGTCAGCATTTTATCAACCCCGGCGTTTTTCGCCCGCGCCAAAATCCCGGCCGTATCGGCGATCAGCGGTTCGTAATCGAGATGGCAGTGCGAATCGATAAACATCTTAGGTGCCGGTTTTCGCCGCGTCTTCTTCGACGAATCTTGGGAACACTGGTACGGCCGGGTTCAATGCGGTTCCTGGCACCAATGCATGCGCCGCACCAGCATGGGCAAATGTACGTTTGGCGGCGGGAACATTGACGATATCCAGAACCTTCGCCGATGCTTCGGGCATAAAGGCCTGTGATGCCAGTCCCAAATGCCGGATGACTTCCAGCAATACATATAAAACCGTTTCCATCCGAACCGGATCGGTTTTACGCAAGGTCCATGGCGCGCCGGTATCGACATATTGATTGGCCGAAACCACAAGTCCGTTCAACGCATCCAAGGATTTATTGATCGCTTGAACATCCAATTCTTTGCGCATTTTATCGATCAAGCCATAGGCCTGATTCAAAATTTCCTGATCGGCCGGTTGCAAGCCGTTATTTTTCGGCACCACACCGCCAACATTTTTATGGATAAAGGCAACAACGCGTTGCACCAGATTGCCGTAATCATTGGCCAGTTCCGTGTTCATGCGGCGCAGCATCGATGCATGCGAAAAATCGCCATCATTGCCAAACGGCACTTCGCGCATCATGAAATAACGCACTGCATCCAGGCCGTATTTTTTTACCAATCCCAGCGGATCGATCACGTTGCCCAGCGATTTTGAAATTTTTTGGCCTTCATTGGTCCACCAGCCATGCGCGAATACGCGTTTTGGCGGGGCGATGTCGGCAGCCATCAAGAATGCTGGCCAGTACACGCAGTGAAAGCGAATAATATCCTTGCCCACCATATGCAAATCGCATGGCCAGAAATTTTTGAAATCCGCGCTGTTCACATCGGGGTATCCAATTGCGGTGATGTAATTACTTAACGCTTCGATCCAAACATACATGATATGTTTGTCGTCGTTCGGCACCGGCACGCCCCATTTGAACGATGTGCGCGATACTGATAAATCCATCAGCCCCCCTTTAACGAAACTAAGCACTTCGTTACGGCGCGATTCGGGCGCGATGAAATCCGGGTTTTGTTCGTAAAATTTCAACAACCGGTCTTGCCAGGCGGATAATTTAAAGAAATAACTAGGCTCTTCCACCCATTCGACATCGGCGCCGGTCGGCGCCTTGCCGTTTACCAATTCGCTTTCGGCATAAAAAGCTTCGTCGCGCACCGCGTACCACCCGGCATATTTACCGATATAAATATCGCCCTTTTCGACCAGTTTATTCCAAAATGCTTGCGCGCATTTTAAATGCCGATCTTCGGTAGTGCGGATAAAATCGTCTTCGGAAAAATTCATCGTGCGGCAAAGATCGCGGAAATTTTGCGAAACCTTGTCGGTAAAGGCTTTTGGATTCATGCCAGCCTTTTCCGCCGCTTTTTCTACCTTTTGCCCGTGTTCGTCCGTGCCGGTCAGGAACCGGACATTATATCCATCCAGCCGTTTGAACCGCGCCAGCACATCGCAAGCGAGTGTGGTATAAGCATGGCCGATATGCGGCACGTCATTGACATAATAAATCGGCGTGGTGATATAAAAATTTTTCTGGGTCATCGGTTCCTCGTTCCCTCGGCCTATAATTATGCAGCCATCTTGGCCATAACGTTCAGCCAGGTTTGCTTGCCGTCAAGATACAGGAATTGCTGCTTTCCAACAAGGTCTTGCATATGGTCGTAATAATCCAGCCAGGCATGGGCCGGTTTCAATTGCAGCATGATTTGCCTTGTTTGTTCGAACTGCGGCATGGCGACGGGGCGAATCGCGCCTTCACACAAACGGTTGAAAATCATTTGCGCCACGGCCGGGGTCGCATCGCATTTTTCCGCCAGCATATGAATGCGTGGCCATTCCACCTTTTTCGCCTGCATGAATTCCAGCATGCGTTTAATTTCGGCATATAATGTCAACGCCTCGGCCTCGATCAATTGTTTTAAATTGCCCAAACTGCCGGAAGCGAATTGAATGTAAAAATCCTGGTCTTCGGCGCGATGCACGGCGGGAAAATGTTCGTGCATAAATGCGCTCAATTCCGTATCCGCCAGCGGCGTGAACTTCAACACGCGGCAACGCGACCGAATAGTTGGCGGGAAATAACCCAAGGTCGACGCCACCAGAATAATCAGCGATTTTGGCGGCGGTTCTTCGAGAATTTTTAACAATGCGTTAGATGCGTTTTTATTCATCATTTCCGCGTCATCGATAATCACAATGCGCCAACTGCCCTCGCCCGCGGCTAGGCGCAAAAACGCGGGCACTTCGCGGATCGCATCGACGCCCAATTCATTTTTTTTCTTTTCGCCTTCTTTGACGCGCGTATCCAGGATCAATAAATCCGGATGCGTACCCAATTCCACCTTGCGGTAAATCGGATGATCGGGATGGTGGATCGAATCGGGGGTTACCGGCGCTGGCTCCGCCGCTTCGGCAAATAACATGGTGGGTTTGCTTGCGGCGATTTCAACCGCCTTGGCACTGATCGTTCCGGCCAATAATTCCCGCGCGGCGTGACGGGCGAATGTGGATTTGCCGATGCCCTTTGGCCCCAGAAAAATCCAGCTTTGCGCCATTTTGCCGGATTTGCAGGCATCCCAAAATTGTTGTTGCGCGGTTTGGTGGCCGATAATGCTGCGCATGGGCCTATCCCGCTTTTTTCTGTAAATCGTGCAAATGGAACCGGGTTGTTACCGCGTTTATGATGCGCGCGGTCACGTCATCCAAACTTCCCGTGCCATCGATGACCAGGCAACGGTCCGATTCCGCGCCCGCAATATCCAAAAATGCGCCGCGCAAGATGCGGTGAATTTTATTATACGCCGCTTCGATGCGGTCTTTTTTCCCTTTGCGTTTATCGACGCGTTTCAATGTGGTGTCGGATGGCAAATCGATAATCAATGTCAGATCCGGTTTGAAATCGCCCAAGGTTGCGTTTTGAATGGATTGCACGGTTTCACGCCCCAGGCTTTTGACATAGCCTTGATACGCCATGGTCGAATCCATGAACCGGTCGCAAATAACCCAGGTGCCTTTCGCCATCGCCGGTTTGATCAATTTTTCGACATGCTGGCGACGCGCGGCATTCAGCAATAACGCCTCGCTGATCGGATCCCATTTGTCTTCTTTGCCGGACAGTAAAATTTCGCGGATTTCCTCGGCTTCGGGTACGCCGCCGGGTTCGCGCGTAACGATCACATCCAGACCATAAGATTGCAGCGCCGCCGCAAGCCGTTTGGCTTGGGTAGATTTTCCAACGCCTTCACCACCTTCGAGGGTGATGAAACGTCCGATTTTGGCGTGCGCCTGATTCATAAATTATTGGCCTGTCAGTATATAGCCGATACCCTTTGTAATACGGCTGATCAAGCCTAGTTTAGCAATATTTTCCGAAGCATAAAGCGGATAATCTCTGCTTTGTCCGGCCCCAATTTGCACTGATAAGGCTGCAATTGGCTGATCCGCCGCGATTGGGGCAACGACCGGCTGGTTATATTTCAGCTTTATGGTCACATTGGCGCGGTCGGCATTGGCCACGGTTAAGAAAATATCGTCTTTGGCGGTCAAACTGACTTTATCTTTTTCGCCCATCCAGACCGGAATTTCGCCGATCACCTGGCCGGGTTTCACGATCGCATAATTGCGGAATTCGCGGTACGCCCATTCCATCAATCGTTTCGATTCATCGGAACGTTCTTGCATGGATTTCAATCCATTCACCACCATAATCACCCGGCGCCCATCGCGCAGCGCGGTTCCAACCAAACCATATCCGGCGTCTTCGGTATGGCCGGTTTTCAAACCGTCCGCGCCGGGAAATCCGTACAGCAATGGATTGCGGTTGCCTTGTTTGATTTTGTGATAAGTGAAATCGAGTTCTTTGTAATAATGCATATATTCCGGGAAATCCGCGATCAGGCGTTGACCCAGGATCAACAAATCGCGCGCGGTCATATAATGGTTCGGATCCGGCCACCCGCTGGCATTGACGAAATAACTGTTGGTCAGGCCAATTCTTTTCGCGGTTTCATTCATCAAAATCGCGAATGATTCTTCGTTGCCCGATATGCCTTCGGCCAAGGCCACGCAAGCATCGTTGCCCGATTGAATAATCATGCCGCGCAGCAAATCTTCGATTTTAACGTCGCTGTTGATGTCGACGAACATTTTCGATCCTTGTGTCGCCCAGGCTTTTTGCGAAATTTTGAACGTATCGTCCAACTTCAATTTGCCGCTTTTCAATTGGTCGAACACCACATAGGCGGTCATCAATTTGCTCATCGATGATGGCGGCATTTTTTCATCGGCGTTTTTGGCCAATAATTCCGTTTGGGTTTGCGCATCGAAAATAATGGCTTCCCGTGCCGGGGTTTCAACCGATGCCGCCAGGGCGCAGGTTGCAAAGATCAATGGTAATAAAGCGCCGAACAGCGCAAGAAAGCAGCGAAACTTCATCAAAATCCCTTATCGTTTTTTATGGTGGTCGAATTACGGTATAATTATCTTCGCATCCGTTATACCGAATTGAGCGACCCGGGATTGAAGCGTTTCCGCTTGTTGAAGATTGTCGAGCGGACCCAGGCGAACGCGGTATAACATTCTGCCTCCCCTTTCTAACGGGGTTACCTCGACTTCGGCAAGTTCTTTCAAACGTCCCACCAGTCTTTCCACATTTTGCCTATCGGCGAACGCACCGACCTGCAGATAAACGGCATTGGCCAGATCATTCTGTTGTTGAATGGGCGGGAATACCGGCATTTGCGTGCTGACCGCTGCTGGCGGCGCTTCCGATGCGCCGGCTGGCGCGATCAGGCCTGGCTGGAACGCCAGATTTTCCATCGGTGGCGGTGGTGGAGTATATCCGCCCCCGCCCATCAATGGCATATTGGGCGGCGATAAATCGACCGTTTCAATAGGCCCACCGCCATATGATCCGCCGGAACCAAATGGCATGCCGCTACCGGTGACATTGCCCGATGGCGGCGGGTTATTCATGATCAACTGGCTATTATTGCCCGGCGCGTTATAGGACGCGTAACTGTTCATATCCGGCAATTGCGCGCCGTGGGCCATGGCCAGGCGTTTGCTTTCCTCGGACAATAATTCCACGCGAACCCGCGCCGTGCCTTGCAAATCGAATCCCAGCACCCGCGCCGCTTCGTGCGAAACGTCGATAATGCGTTCTTTGCGGAATGGGCCGCGATCATTGACCCGCAAAATCGCCATGCGGTTATTATCCAGATTGGTCACCCGCACCAGGCTGGGCATGGGCAAGGTGCGGTGCGCCGCGGTCATGGAATATTTATCGAATGTTTCGCCATTGGCGGTTGGGCGGCCTTGGAACTCATCGCCGTACCAGGATGCCAACCCTTCTTCGACATAGGTCCAGTTTTCTTGCGGATAATACCACCGCCCGTCAATTTGATAGGGCTTGCCGACTTTGTATGGGATATTGGGATTGACTTGCGATTGCGAAGCATAGGGATCCCCGCCCCAAACTTTACCCAAATGGGTCACAAATTTTGTTTCTGCGCAAGCAGTTAGAATTAATAATGAATGTAACAGTACAAGCGTTCTAAGGCGCATTATAAATAATCGGCCGATGTGGTTGGAGATTTCTTGGGTTGTTCCTGCTGGCTAATCGGTTTCGCCTTGGATTTGGCCTTGCCGGGCGCGGCAATTTGATCGGCCAGCGTTCCAACGGTCAGGGCAAAATTATGCGACCGGTTCCAGCTCATGATAACTCTGTAATTGTTGAATACCAAAAACCCGGTGCCATCCTTGGATCCTTCGGGAATAATCAAAGACGCTTTGGTGGTTGTCGCGGGCAATCCCGGCAAACGGGACAATTTGACGCCCATTTGCATCCATTCCGCCAGGGTTTTTTGCGTTTCAAGACCGGTATTGGCGGGATCTATCGCTTTTACTCCCTTAACCTCGATGCCCCAAGGTTCGTCCTTTTTCCAGCCCGATTTCATCAGGTAATTCGCGGCGGACGCCAAAACATCGGCGCGTTCTTCCCATAAATCGACCCGGCCGTTATTATTGCCGTCGATGGCGAAGTTCCAGTAACTGGTCGGCATGAATTGGCATTCGCCGACCGCGCCGGCCCAAGAACTCATCATCGGGCGGTCCAAATACGGATATTTATCGATCAATTTTAATGCGGTGATTAATTCTTTTGAAAAATAGGCGCTGCGCCGGCCGTCATACGATAACGTCGCCAAGGCGCTAAGGATATTGTAACCGCCCTTGACCTTGCCATAGCGCGTTTCAATGCCCCACAATGCCACCACGACCGATTTCGACACGCCGGATTTTTCCTGAACCCAGTTCAGATATTGTTCGTTTTCTTTCAACGCCGCGCGCCCGGCTTGGAGCCGTTCGGGGCTAAGCACGCGTTTTTTATATTCGGCAAAGGTCAATTTAAATTCCGGCTGATTCCGATCTTTGGAAATCACATCCGGCAGATATTCGATGGTATCGAAATGTTTATTAATCGTCGCCGCACTTACCCCTTCTTTGGAAGCAGCGGTGCGGAAATTGCTAAGCCAAGCATAAAAATCGCTGTCATCGGCATAGGCCGGCATCGCGGCGAAAAGAATAAGGGTTAGCAGGATGGCGATTTTTTTCATGGGGGATCCTCTAAAAACTATAGTAAATCAATTAAAATGGTACTTCTTCTTTAGATATGTCGGACGGCATCCAGGGGTATTTAGTTGACCCAGCAATAAAGTCAGATTGATATAATAATCCGAGATCCCCCCAATACTCTGCTGGATCATTTTGTCCAAATGGACATGTCAAATTCTCATTTCTGACGCGCCACCATCCTTTAGTTTCATCTTCCTTATGTTTAGTATAACTTGCGCTAACCCGTGCGGACTCTATTAGTGTTCCGCGAGCAAGATTATCCTCTTTAATCAGGTCAGATTCTTCTTTAATTTTTGCTATAAGTTTCTGCAAAGAATCTTTAATAACAACATGGTGTTTCTGCAAAATAGATTTACTAAAAATTAGAGAAGTTTGCTTTTTAAAGTTTGGTTTAAAATCTTTTTCCATACGTGTGTAGGGAATATGCTCCATCACATATGTGCACAACTTTCTGAGATCACAATACTCATTTAATTTTATAATAGCTGGGGATAAGAGATTAAGCACTTTGTATGAATAATGTTCCTGCCAATATTGCTCCATATTTAAAATATCACAAACATAGCTTATTTCTATACGAACCCACTCTTCTCTTTTGCTTTGATACAATTGAATAGTGCAGGGATCGCTACTTAATTTACTTAAAGATTTGTACCAATCATCACTAGTATTGCTTGGTACAATATTTAAAATTGTAGTTATTTCTTTTAAACATTCTTCTATTCCCAAAAACGCATGCTTTATATTTTGTTTAATAAGTTCTATATCATCGTTTTTTAATGGACGAAAATGAGCCAAAGCATTTCTTACAGTCCCTATTTCATCAAATTTAGTTTTAATAATATCTTTTGCTCCTTTAAAATAACTTTTAAAGGCTGTCCATTGAGCGTCAGATAAAATTAGTCGAGTTAATTCACCGCTATTGAGGTACATAAGGGGTGAGTTTATAGGATATCCCAAATAACCATATCCTTCTGCTTGCCTCATTCTAGCAGCGGCAGCTGCTGCAATAGTTAATTGCTTATCATCTGTTCCCTGCAACATAATGTCAGTCCAATTCTCACGTGCTTGATTTTTTAATATAACATAAACAAACACGCGCAAAGCATTTTCCATTCTAAACAGGATGTTTAGAGCTTCATAATAATGAAGATGCAACCATCTCTCAGGAATTGCAATCGCATCATCCCCCTTTTTCTTTGCACTTTTCCAATCCATTAATTAAACCTTTTACAATTCAACATACCGCGGATGGGGCGAGATTCGAACTCGCGAGAGACTTACGCCTCTGCCGGTTTTCAAGACCGGTGCTTTCAACCGCTCAGCCACCCATCCTTTGCGCGAATGGGTAAGATACAGGGGGGATTAGAATCTGTCTATGGTTTTAAGAACTTCTAGAATTTCCCTCCCCCAACGAGGGGAGGGATAGAAAATTTTAGCGCCGATTGGCGCTTAGATTTTCTTGGGTGGGGGGTGATTCGATCCCCCCTACCAAGTTATTCATAAGGGCGCTTCGCACCCTAAGAATAACTATCCTCCCCCTCGTTGGGGGGAGGAATATTGGATGACAGGCGTGATCTACGCCCCACCCTGCCGCATCGCGTCCAGAATGGTATTCACGTTTCTGCGGTACATATTGATATAGGTATCCGCGTCATCCTTGACGGTATTCAAGGTTTCGGTAAACAAAACGCCGCCCAGCGGTACGCCGGTTTCGGATGCAATTTTCTGCATCACGCCGGAATTGATGGTGCTTTCGGGGAACAGGGCCTTGATATTTTCGCGCTTAATCACGTCGATGGCCGCCGCGATTTCCGCCGCCGATGGTTGATGTTCGGTCGATAATCCGACCACGCTGTAATATTCGATTTTATAATGATCCGCGAAATACCGCATCGAATCGTGCATGGTCATCATTTTGCGTTTGGACGGCGGAATTTTATTGAATTCCGATGCCGCCCAATTTTCCAATTGCATCAATTCGGCGCCATACGCCTTGTACCGGTCAACATAATATTCTTTATTTTCTGGATCCAGGCGCGACATTTCCTTGGATACGCGCGCGGCATAATGCCTTGCATGGTACGCGCTTGGGAATAAATGCGGATCGTGATCGAACGATGATGAGCCATATTTTTCTTTGCTTAGTTTTTGGTCTTTATTCAGGCCTTCAATATCCTGCGTGCGTGGGCCCAAAATCAGGGTGCCTTTGAATCCGGCTGCCTTCATCGCGCGGTCCAGCCATGGTTCCAACCCAACGCCATTGGCCATAATAATATCGGCCTTGGCGATGTTCTGCATATCGGCGTAATTCGGCTTATAATCGTGCAAATCCGCGCCTACGGGGATCAGGTTAAATATCTCGGCTTTTTTGCCGACTATATTTTTGGTCAGATCTTGCAATATGCTGAACGTTGTTACGATTTTGAATTTCGGCGCCTCGACTGGATCAGCGTCTTGCTGCGCGAAGGCCGGATAAATTCCGGATAAAAACACCAATGTCAGAATGGCGATTAAGATTTTACGCATTTTTTGCTCCCTATGAATTTAAAGACAATTTGAAACGCGAGGAATTCATCCAATGAAGTAGTAAGGATATACCGTAATTCAAGCCAAGGCATAATACAATGCTGGCCCCCGCCGGAAGGTTCCAATGAAACGAAACCACAAGGCCAATATACGAAAATACAATGCCGAAAACCGTGGCAAGCCCGATTAAATACACGATATCCCGCACCCATAAACGCGCGGCAATGACGGGCAAAATAAACAATCCCATCGATAATAACGTGCCCAAAATAAAGTATGAAAACACGATATTCACGACAAACAAACCCAGGAACAGGAAATAATACCAATTCCCTTTTAATCGGTTGATGCGCATGAAATTCGGATCGAACGATTCGGCGATGAACAGCCGGAAATGACTAACCAAAATCGCGCTGGAGCATAGCAATAATCCCAGCAGCCAGTATAAATAAGTTTCCGGCACCGCCAGCAAATCGCCGAATAAAAAATGCAATAAATCATTCTTGCTGCCAAATGCGCTGATTAAACAAACGCCAAGCGATAAAGAGATTAAATAAAACGAGGCGAAGCTGGAATCTTCTTTCAATCGGGTGGTGCGGGTGACAAAGCCTGCGAAAATCGCGACCAACAGGCCGGTGAAAACCGCGCCAGCGATCAAGGCCACAATCGACATGCCGAATAAAATATACGCAACCGCAACGCCGGGCAGAACCGCGTGCGATAATGTATCGCCAATCAAACTAAGCCGGCGCAGCACCACAAACGCGCCAACCGGAATGGTCGACAGGCATAATATAATGGTCGCGAGCAAAGCGGTTTGCATAAACCCATAATTCAAAAACGGGTCCAGGAAAATGGGCGAGAAATAATGCTGGTTTAGCATGTGGCTTGATGAAGTTTAACGATACCGGTCTGAAAATGCGGATTTTTATGTAAAATCGCGGTTTGGTTTTCCAGCGATAAAATAAAATCGAATCCCTGGCGCAGCAATTGATCGTCGTGAATCACAACCAGAATTGTTTTTCCCTGGGATTGCGCGCGGCGTAATAACGCCATCATGGCATCGCAATTGCCGCGATCCAGTTCCGCGAATGGTTCATCCAGACACCAAATATCGGCCCCCTGCGCCATCAAACGGCCCATCAAGGCGCGTTTCAATTGCCCGGCGGAAAGATCCTGGACGAATTGCGCCGCCTGGTTCTCCAAATTCACTTGCGCCAGAATTTCGGCGGTTTTTTGTTTTTGCGCGGCGCGCGGCATTCCCCGGCCAATCAATCCCATCGCGATCAAATCGCGGGTGCGCAGCGGGAATTCGCGGTCAAAATCGGAAATTTGCGGCAAATAGCCGATGGATAACGCATCGCGGTTTTTGATATCGATCGCGCCCGATGTCACCGGCACAATGCCCACCAACGATTTCAACAGGCTGGTTTTACCGGCACCATTCGCACCCATAATCGCCGTCATGCTGCCGGCGGAAAGACGCAGATCCACATTATGCAGCACACAACGTTTACCCATATGAATATGGACTTGATCGAGGGCGATCAAATCTTCGGCGCGGGTCGTAAGGGCAATAATTTCGCTCATGATGTTATGTTATAATATAACATCAGCGACAAGGCAAGCCCTAATTTAGGGAATAATGGCGGTCAAATTCCGGGTCAAAACCGCCGTTTCCAGATCGTTTTTCAAAACGCCCATCGGCTTATTTTGCGGGGCGGCGATATAAAACATTGCCGTATGATTGAATGTGTAATTGGTGTTTTTCTGGCCGTGCGCAGCGTGTTCGCCATGGCCGCCACTGTGATCGGTCGATTCCGCCCTTTCCGCGTACATTTTGTAATTCTTTTTAATGGTATCGATGGATTTCTGATCGCCGGTTAGGCCTAGGAAATCGTCGTTGAAATTGGCCAGATATTCCTTGATTGCTTTTGGCGTGTCGCGCGCGGGATCAACGGTAAAAAACAAGACCTGCAATTTATCTTTTTTATCCTGCGGTAAACCTGCATAGGCATCGGCCAATCTTTGCAAATCCACCGGGCAAATATCCGGGCAACTGGTAAAACCGAAATAAGACAAAACATATTTATCCGCGAAATCTTTTTCCGTAACCTTGCGCCCATTATGATCGGTCAGAGCAAAAGACGGATTGAAAGACATTTCAATCAGATTCGACGCGGATGAGGGCCGCATGAAGGATATGCCGATCATAATCAACACGGCAGCCAAAAGGCCGATAAAAATCGCGGTAAATTTAGACATAAGTTAGGATTATCCGGTTACTGATAAGGATCTTGGGTTTGAAACGATGGCAATTGGTAATTTCCGCCACCACCACCACGCCGGCCGCTCAGACGTTCTTGTTCCTTGCCTTCGGCTTGCATCATGATGGATTTCAAAGGATTCGGGCCAAAACCCTGTCCTTCCGGCGATAAAATGCGATTGCGATGTTCTTGCTGGCTCGCGATTTGAGCTTGGGTTTTAGCCATGTCGACCTGATAATAATCCTTTGCCCACCATTCTTGGGGAATAGACGGTTTTGGCTGTACCATATACATGTTTGGATCATCCCAAGCATCCGGTTGTGATAGTAATTGGGTCGATGGGGTTGTGTTATAAGAATTCAATCCCGCGTAATTATTATTGATTCTTAGATTGCTGCCACTGTAATTGGTTTTTCCGGTAACGGGATTGCCACGGCTTAGAATCGTATAGGCTTTTTTCAATTCATCATATTTATGCTGAATATCCTTGTTGCGTTGAAATTCAACCAATGCTTCCGGGTCGTTGCGCATGGCGGTATCCATGCTATTCAGCATTTTTTCAACTACAAATTTGCTGCAAGATTGGGTGCGGTACGGCGTGCCCAGGAATCCCGACACGCTGCTTAATTGCATAATATCGGTGCCGTATTTGCGCGCTTCGGTCCGGCATGCATCAAATTGTTCCTGATCATATTCGGATAATTTCAAATCCATCAGGCTGGACGATTGCGATGTAGTCGGCCGGCTATTGCGAACATTCGGATCGTAATCTTCGACATTTTTTCCACCCGGAAGATTGTTTGTTGGGTTCGAATTAGGGCGGAAAGGATCGAAATTTTGGGCAAAGGCGGGAGAAGCCAGAAAACCCAAACACAGCATAAGGACAACAATATTGCGCATATAAAACCCTTGAATATTGGAAGGCCAGGAAGGCCTTGCTCCTAATATAGATCGCAAATAATATTATAACAGTTTTATTGGGCGGCGGGGACTGGATTCTGGTCTTTTGTCGATAAATCTTGTTGAAATTGTTGCTGAACTTTGGGCAACAGGCTTTCGATATGGGTATTGCAATTCTTCATGGCTTCCTGCCCCAATGGCGATGCCATAAAGGCTTGGGTGTTTTGATAACTGCCTTCCTGGACTTGCATGGAACCATCACCCAGGGCCTGTTTAGTGACATTATTCGCCGTTTCTGGATCGACGTATTTTTCAAGGCAAGCAGCAAAGGCGTTGATTTGTTCGGGGGTCAATGATGTAACAACCGCCTGCACCGCCGTTTGCATGGTCCCGTCTTCGTTTACGCCAGCCGATTCATTCGCCTCGGGACCAGATTTTTTCTTGGCATAAACGGATGTTCCGGCAACCGCGCTGTTAACGGTCACAAGGGTTAGAAGCAGAATCAAAATAGCGCGCATTATCATGAGATTTATTTTTACATTAAAAACGGCCATGCGCCCAATTGGCAGCATGGCCGAATAAAATTGAAATGAGATTAGCGGCTTCTTTGCATCATAGCGGCCAGCATCGGATTGGCGGCAGCGCTCATGCCCATCAGCTTTTCGCCTCTGCCACTTCTGGCTTGCCCATGCGCCGTATAAACGTCGCTTTCAGCAAATACTTTGCTTGGATCCACTTTCATACCATCCATAAAACGGCTTCTGTCCATTAGATCACCTCTGCCTTGTTAATGACTTTTCCGCCTTTGCTGCGCATGACACCTTGCATGCGTTCGGCAAGAAACTGTTCGATCACGGCGGCGCCGCGCAAAATTTCTTCGAATTCCACTACCGGAATTTTCTGGCCGGATGTTTCCAGTTCATCCATGCGATCCAAAACCGCGTAGGTTTTTTCGCGAAGCATCAGTAATTCTTCGGTGGTTGCTTCCAATAAAGGATCTAATCTTTCGTCTAATTTTTCTCGGCTGAGTGTTTTCAAAGCCGGCAGGCGGAAGGGCGAATGGACATTCAATTTGCTGGCGCCGCCTAAATTGCCGCCAGTCATTGCATTTGCTGTATGTTCGTGTTCCCTAATCATAATCGTCGACATCCTATCGAATCCCCTACTATAACTTTTCCGTTATCATTAATTTTTGTATCTAATTAAGTATATAGCGTATCTCTTTTTATCGCAAAATGGTAAAAAAAACGTTAACAGCTGTAACATAAATTACATACTAAATAGTTATTTTATAATAATTGTATAATAATCGTTTTTTTAGGAAAAATCAAGGTTATTTTTAACGGCTAAAGTTAGGTGTTAATACTTTGAAATCTGAATTTTTTCCGATAATCAAACCGTCAATCGTATCCTTTTACCATACAAAACTAGCCGAACACATCCAGATTTACTTCGGGTAACGGATTGAAATAGGCGGCTATCAATGCGGGATCGACCGCGCTTATCCTGCTCGGGTCCCAGCGTGGGTTACGGTCTTTATCTACTACTGCAGCCCTAACCCCTTCGTAAAATTCATCGCGGCGCAAGCATTGCTGGCTAAGCAATAAATCGGTCGTTAAAGCATCGCGCAGATTTTTTCCCGCAGCACGGCGGAATGATTCCATGGTCAATGCCATGCTGGTTGGCGAATTTTTATCCATCACCGATTTTATTTCCCTGCCCCAATCGCTGTGGCCAAGATTATTGTATATATCCAGCACGCTACCGTGCGAAAAATGATCGTCGATTTTTCCCCGGTCCTGTTCGATCTGTGATGGCATATCCGGCTTGCCGCTTCCGGCCAATAAAGCATCGACATCCTGCGGCGATTGAATCGAATATAATTTATGTTTGAAATCGTGCAATTGATGCGCCGTTAAATAATGCGTTGCCATACCGGTATATAACACATCGGCGGCATTCATCGGCGTTCCGGTCAAGGCGTGATATATTCCAATTTTTCCAGGCGCTTTCGGCAGAAACCAGGCCGCGCCAATATCCGGAAATAAACCAATTGCGCATTCCGGCATGGCGAATTTGGTAGAATCGATAACGATCCGGTGGCTGCCATAAACCGACACGCCGATTCCGCCACCCATCGTCACGCCACCCATAATCGCAATGTATGGTTTAGGATATTTATGGATTTTGTGGTTCAGCGTATATTCGGTTTTAAAAATATCGTAACCAAACGCCATATCGCCGCGACGCGTGTGCATTAATCGAATATCACCGCCAGAACAAAAAGCCCGCTCCCCCGCCCCTTCAATCAAAACGGCGATGATATTGGGATCATTCCGCCATTGATCCAGCGCGACATGAATTTCCTGGATCATTTCCAAATTCAGTGAATTCAACGCCTTTGGCCGGTTCAGGACGATATGCCCGATCGGCGAATTATGCTGGATAATAACAGGCTGGCTATGCGGCATAGGTTTCCAGAACTTTGCGCGCGATAATCATTTGCATGATTTCATTGGTGCCTTCTAAAATACGATGCACGCGCAGGTCGCGCAAAATCCGCTCAACCTGATACTCACGGATATACCCGTATCCGCCATGCAATTGCAATGCTTCATCGGCGATGCTAAACGCGGCTTCGGATGCGAATTTTTTCGCCATTGCCGTGTGCAGGGTAAGATTTGGATTCTTGGAATCAAAACTTTGCGCCGCGCGATACGTCATCAAACGCGCCGCATCCAGTGCAATCGCCATATTCGCGATCTTAAATTGATTGGCCTGAAATTCAGAAATCTTTTTACCAAACTGCTGGCGCCCTTCGGAATAATTGGCCGCCATATCCAGCGCGGCTTGCGCCCCGCCCAGCGAACAGGCGGCAATGTTGATCCGTCCGCCATCCAATGCCTTCATCGCGATTTTAAATCCATCGCCCTCTTTGCCAAGCAAATTGCTTTGCGGCACGCGTACTGATTCCATCGTCATGGAATTCGTCGGCTGACTGCGCCAGCCCATTTTTTGTTCAGGCTTTCCAAACGATAAACCCTTCATGCCTTTTTCCAGCAAGATCGCCGAAATGCCGGATGCGCCGTCCCCGCCAGTACGCGCCATAACTACATAAATCTCACTGGTCCCACCCGCAGTGATAAAGGTTTTATTACCAGTGACGATATAATCGCCGCCATCTTTAACCGCTTTGGTTTTCAACGACGCCGCATCCGATCCAGCGCCCGGTTCCGTTAAACAATAACTACCCAGCGATTTCATCGATGTCATCCGCGGCAACCAATGTTTTTTATGCGCATCGGATCCGTATTCCGCCAAAATCCAAGCAACCATGTTATGCACACTAAGATACGCAGCGGTGGAAATACATCCATGCGATAAAGCTTCGAATATGATCGCCGCATCCAAACGTGACAGGCTGGATCCGCCGTAATTTTCCGGCACATAGGTTCCGGCAAATCCCAAACTTGCGGCCTCATTCAAAACATCCAACGGAAAATATTCTTTTTCATCCCACTCACCGGCCTTAGGCGCCAGCTTTTCGCGGGAAAATTTTTGCGCCATATCTTGCAGCGCGCGTTGATCGGAAGATAGTTGGAAATCCATAGGACAATCCTTATTTCTGTAACCAATTTTTTATCACGCCGATCTGCCTTTCGTCCATTAGTGACGGGGCATGGCCGGTGTTTTCTACTTCGACATATTCGACAAATGCGCCTTTTTGCAACATTTTCGATAAAATATCGGTTGGCAATACATCGGAATTTCTTCCCCGCACAATCAAGGTTGGGCAAGCAACCATTTCCCACAACGGCCATAATTCCAAATCGCCCTTTTCCGCGGCTGCCTTGAACGGTTCAACAATGCCTGGATCGTAATGCAAAACCAATCCATCACCCTCGGCCCGCGTTGAATATTTCGCCAGATGCTGCCAATGTAGATCATTGGTAATACCGAAACTGGAATAATTTTTTTGAAAATATCCCTTGGCATGTTCCAGATGAATGAATTTTGGCTTGTTCCCGGCATATATCGCAATGCGTTCCAAGGATGGTTTTGGAATAAACGGGCCAATATCGTTGACGATAAACTTGCGCAATATTCCAGGGCACAAGGCATTAATCATCATCCCTGTCAATCCGCCCATGGATGTGCCGATCCAATCGACTTGCGCGATGCCTAAATGATCCAAAAATCCTGAAATATGCTGCGCATAAGTGCCGATATTATAATCCATTTTGTTGGCTACCCAAGAACTGCGCCCACGACCGATCATATCGAGACATAAAATCCGATAATCATTTGCCAATGCCGCCGCGATAAAATCGAAATCGCGCGAATTGCGCGTCAAACCATGCACACAAACCAACACGCGCGGATTTGCCGCCTCGCCCCATTCGGTATAAGCGAGGTTTATGGGCTGTTCATTCCAAGTGAAAGAATAAATTTGTTCCCGCATCGGCCACAAAAACACAGATTAATAAAATATTACCAAATCGGATTATGGCATTATCGCGACACTGGGTCAGTGGCGAATCCGCAATATCGCTTAAATTTTTTCAAATAAGCTATCTAATGTAACGATACTTACCAAGCTTTAACCATTCCCCCCCATAATCAAGTCTGGTACCACCCTTATTTTTCAGATATTTGTCCCATGTTTGTTATCATCGGCCTCGTTGTTGTTATGGTCTGCTCGTTTGGCGGTTTCGCCATGCAGGGTGGCGATTTGGGCGTGATCATTCACGCGCTTCCCGGCGAGATGTTCGTTATCGGCGGCATGGGTCTGGGCGCGATGGTTATTTCCAATCCTGGCCATGTTTTGAAAGAAGTTGCCAAGGCATTTCCCCGCGCGATCAAAGGTTCGCACCATAAAAAAGACAGCTTTCTCGAATTATTGACGTTGCAATACACGATTTTCAAAATGATCAAAACCAAAGGTATCTTGGCGATCGAACAACATATCGAAAAACCGGACGAAAGCGATTTTTTCAAAAAATTCCCGCATTTCCTGCATGACCATCATGCCTCGGTTTTCCTGTGCGATTATTTGCGTATGTGGACGCTGGGCACCGATAATCCGCATGAAATGGAAACCATTATCGATGGCGAGCTGGAAACCCATCATCATGAAACCGAACAAGTCGCCAGCGCGGTGCAAAATCTAGCCGACGGTTTACCGGCGCTCGGGATCGTTGCCGCGGTTCTGGGCGTTATTAAGACGATGGGTTCGGTCGATCAGCCTCCGCCAATTCTGGGCGGTATGATCGGTCACGCTCTGGTCGGTACATTTTTGGGCGTGTTTTTAGCCTATGGTATCGCGGGCCCGCTGGCCAACAATCTGAAGGCAATTTACGGCGAAGAAGCCAAATATTTTTCCTGCATTAAAACCGGTCTTTTGGCGCATATGCAAGGTTACCCACCATCAGTATCGGTGGAAATGGCGCGCAAATCCTTGCCTTCGACGGTACGTCCATCCTTCTTCGAGGTCGAGGAAGCGTGTTCCAAAGTAACGCTATAGGCGGGGCACATGGCCGATAAAAAAGGCAAATCGGACGAAAAACCGGTTATCATTAAAAAGATCAAAAAAGGTCATGGACACGGCCACCATGGCGGTGCGTGGAAAGTGGCTTATGCCGACTTCGTGACGGCGATGATGGCGTTCTTTTTGTTGATGTGGCTGCTTAATGCAACCAGCCAAGAACAGAAAATGGGTATCGCCAACTATTTCAACCCAGTTACCGTTACCAAAGTTAATATCTCCGGTTCCGGCGGCGTTTTAGGCGGTTTGACCGCAGGCCCAGAAGGCGCGATGAAACAAGATACCACGACGATGTCGGTATCGCCCTCGATGACTCCCCCGCAAGATGTAACCGAAGGCCCGGATAATGAATACCCAGCTTCGTCCACCGATCCTACCGAGGACAAAAAGCTGGAAGAATTGGTTGCAAAAAAAGAAGAAGCCCAATTCAAACGCGCCGAGGAAGAATTGCGTAAAAGCATCGAATCCGATCCTGAATTAAAAAATCTGGCAGACAATCTTTTAATCGACCGCACGCCCGAAGGTTTGCGCATTCAAATTATCGATCAGGATAAAGTGGAAATGTTCGCGGTCGGCAGTGCGCAAATGTACGATTACACCAAAAAGATCCTGGAAAAAGTAACACAAATCATTTTAAAAATGCCAAACAAGGTTTCAATCACCGGCCATACCGATGGACGGCAATACTCCCCTAACGCCACTTATACTAATTGGGAATTGTCTTCGGACCGCGCCAATGCCGCCCGGCGCGTCCTGCGCGCATCGAACGTGCCTGAAGAACGCATTGCCCGCGTGCTGGGCCGTGCAGATCGTGAACATTTGATTGCCAAAGATCCGATGGATGCCAAAAACCGGCGTTTAAGCATTATTTTGTTGACCGAAACCAACAGCAAGGCGTTCGAAACTTTGCGCGATAATCCGCTGGGTTCGTCCGATCCGATATTTAAAGAAAAGACTGCGGAACCAGTGAACGCGCCGATTATATCCAGCCAGCCCCCAACACCCGCACCATAATTTTATTGGCGCCTGTCTAAGTACGGCAAAAATGTTTCCGGCGCACCCTTGAAAATTTTATTATATGGCGCGTCAATTTCTGCTCTACATGGACCAAAATAATTCGTTGCTCCCGTCGATTTATTAGTGTGTTTAGCAATGCATTTTTCAACAAATAATTCTCTCAAAGCCAAAACCTCTTTGGTATTGCCCATCGCGCGGCAAGTAATAATATCACGCACGCTTAGGCATTCCAACATCCGGCATGTGAATTCCGATGTTGGATTTTCATAACAATCCGCCGGTGTTTTAACCGCCGTTCCGGTATATCGTAGAAAACGATCAACCGGCTGTGGGGATTTGGAATAGTCAGGCAAAGCCAGCGATCTTGTAATTAAGCGATTAAATTTGTCGGGATCAACCCACTTTCTCATGTCCGGGTTCAGCATTCTTTGCAACAGAAACTCTTCCCACGAAGCTTTTGTTACTGTTTGATAAAGACCTTGTTGTTGCGTGGTAATTAAATCCGCGTCGGTAAAGCCTAGAAATTTTAATGCCGCCTGTGCATTCAGAAATTTAGGTTTGAATGGATCCACTTGCAGCCAGTGATTCGCGTCAGTCGAAAACAAACCGCCCACGGATTTAGATGACATATATTCCAAACAATAATTTTCGTTAAATTCGCGGCCATCCAATACATCGACCGTCGTACCGCGCACGAACCGGCATAATTCCTTGTTCTTTTGAGCATTGGCAACTTCGATTAAACAAATATCGCGCCAACCGATGACTTGGACGCCAGGACGAGCATTGGATTTGCGCACTTGGGCTTCGAGCGAGATACGATCGCACCAGGCTTTATCGGCGGTCGTCATTCCCAATAATAAATAATATTCTTCCAGCCCGTTGGGCAGCCGCCATACCTGATCGATTCTTTTGGCAGCCGGGGCCGCATTTTTAGCCACCTGGGGTTGGGCGGTTATTTCAAATGGGAATTTTGGCGCGTCACTGGTTTGCGCCATGGCGGGAAAGCCAATAGACAATAGAACTAAGGCGATTAACAAAGCTCTAAACATAATTCATTATAACCTTAAATTATGGCCAGAATTGGAAGATTTATTCTTTAAACTTGCAAGATTGCGGGAAGCCGCGAGGCACCATACGTCCGGAATGGCCGCGTTTGCCCATCCAATCCATTATATTAGTCTCGGTCACCGGTTTGTCACCCTTGTACCAGGTTAAACCGGCTTTTTTATCGAATACCTGCGCATCGGTGGCGCGGCCGTCTTTATATTTCTGAAGCGTCACGCCCCTGCCCTTATTCATCGTTGGAACTTCGGATTTTTCGATGACCAGCATTTTACGGTTCTGGCCGACAATCGCGACCATATCGCCAATGGCGGGAACGCAGGCAACGGCCTTTTCGGTATCCGGCAAATTCATGATTTGCTTGCCGTTTTTAGTTTGCGCGGCGACTTCGGATTCTGGAACAATGAATCCGCGCCCATCGCTTGCGATCATCAGCAATTCACGCGCTGGATCGTGGATAAACAGGCTGACGATATCGTGTTCTTGCGGAATTTCGATGGACAGACGCACCGGTTCGCCGAATCCACGTCCCGAAGGCAATTTCGCGATATCGAGCGTGTAAAATTTGCCGTTGCTGGCGAACAAGGTCACCTTGTCCGTGCTTTGCGCGGGAAGAACGAATTTTTCCGCGTCGCCCTCTTTATATTTCAATTCCGATGCATCGGTCACATGGCCTTTCATGCAACGAATCCAGCCGCCGGCGGAACACACCACCGTCACCGGTTCTTTTTCCACTTGGGCAATCGGAATCACCACGGCCGATGGCGCATCGCCGAATATGGTGCGGCGCTTGCCATTTGGATGTTTGTCGCCGAATTTATCTTTGATGTCTTTGACAATATCGGACACTGCTTGCCATTGCAGATCTTCGTTTTTCAGCAATTTTTTAATGGCGGCTTGTTCTTTTTCCAGATCATCGGTTTCTTGGCGGATCTGCATTTCTTCCAATTTGCGCAAATTGCGCAGGCGCATATTCAAAATTGCCTCGGCCTGAACCTCGGTAAGCTTGAATTTTGCCATCAATTTTGGCTTGGGCTCGTCTTCGTTCCGAATAATCTTGATAACCGCATCCAGATTCAAATAAACGATCAAATATCCGGCCAGAATTTCCAGGCGGTTTTCGATATGTTCCAGACGGTATTTTTTGCGGCGGATCAGAACTTCTTTTTGATGTTCCAGATATGCTAGCAAGATTTCTTTTAAATTCATCACGCGTGGAATCTGATTTTTATCCACGACGTTCATATTGATGCCAAAACGCGTTTCCAGGTCGCTGTGCTGGAACAACATGGCCATCAACTGCTCCGGTTCGATATTCCGGCTTTTCGGGGATAAAACCAGGCGCACGCGCGTATCGGATTCATCATGAATATCATCCAGGAACGGAAGTTTCTTTTCTTCCATCAAACTGGCGATTTGTTCGATCAATTTGGCTTTACTGACCTGATACGGGATTTCATGCACCACGATTTGCCAGGTGCCGCCTTTTAATTTCTCGACTTCCCAACGCGCGCGCAGACGCAAACTGCCCCGGCCGGTCGTATAGGCATTTTCAATCGTTTCGCGCGTTTCGACAATTTCGCCGCCGGTTGGAAAATCCGGCCCTTGGACATATTCCAATAACGACGCCACACGCGCATTCGGATGTTTAATTAAATGAATCAGGGCCGAACAAATTTCGCCCACATTATGCGGTGGGATATTCGTTGCCATACCAACGGCGATACCGCTGGTGCCATTGGCCATTAAATTTGGAAACGCGCCCGGCAGAACCACGGGTTCAGTGTCGCTGGAATCGTATGTGGGGCGGAAATCGACCGCATTTTCACGAAGGCCAATTAACAACGCCTCCGCCACATTGGTCATTTTACATTCGGTATAACGCTGCGCGGCGGCATTATCGCCATCGATGCTGCCAAAATTGCCTTGGCCATCGACCAACGGGTAACGCATCGAAAAATCTTGCGCCATACGGACCATGGCGTCATACACGGCAACCTCGCCATGCGGGTGGTATTTACCGATCACATCGCCCACAACGCGGGCGCACTTTTTATATCCGCCATCGGATTTCAAACCCAATTCGTGCATCGCGTATAACAAACGGCGATGCACGGGTTTTAATCCATCACGCACATCCGGCAAGGACCGCGAAACAATGGTCGACAGCGCGTACGAGAGATAACGCTCGCTTAACGCTTCGGTCAATGGAACGGACTTAATCTCGCCCCCGAATAAATCTGCGGTTTTTGCCATGCTATGCTTGTAACAGCTCCAGCTTGCGAATCAAGAGTCCGCGCGCGGTTGGCGCCGATTTTCGTCTGGGATTGAGGATATGTTGATCCAGAAAATAACCGCTTAGGCGTAAACTGTCTAAAATATCGGCTTGCGGTAAATTATCATTGATTGCTTGCGGCCAATTGTCATTGGCATAAAATTGATAAATAAAGTCCGGCAGACGCAATAATTTATCCAGCCAAGGCTGCGCCGCATCGCGGCAAACCGCCCGGCCCGTTTTCGGCGATATATGCGTTAAATTATCCTGCGTCCCTGTCACCGCACAAGCCGACAGGTCCAGGCCAAATCCCAAATGTTGCAACAAATTCACTTCCCACAAGGCATAGGCCAGCATCCAATCCGCGCCTTGCAAATTGCCCAGCAGATTTAAAAGACTGTCGTATAAAACCGGATAAGGTTGTTGATCCGGCAAGCCAAGTTGACACCAACCGCAGGCCGATTGCATGGCCAGCATCACCGGGCCCATGGTCATGAATTGCGCCGCCAGCGGCCGGTGCATTTCGGCCTTGATCGTGCCCAAATGATCGGCAAGCCGCGCCTGCCATACGATATGAATCAGATTTCCGGTTTGATAAAGACCCTGAGTCGCAGCGGTGGGTTTACGCACCAATCCATTCACCCGGCCATGATCGCGGGTAAAAGTGGAAAGGATATGATTATTTTCGCCAAGCCTGGAACAGGACAGAACGATGCCATCGCCGGAAAGTTGCATGATTTATTGTGTTAGAAACAGGGGTATACCGTCAAGATTTAAGCCTATTATGCCCAAAATCTTTGGGGGTATGTGGTTTAAATCAAAACTCCAGCCCCATATCCTTGTAAAAGGCTTTGTTTTCCGCCCAATCCTCGCGGACTTTGACGAACAGAAATAAATGTACCGGGCGGTCGAAGGCTTTTTGCATCTCTGCCTGTGCGGCCTCGCGGATTTTTTTGATTTGCGTGCCACCCTTGCCCAGGACGATGGGTTTATGCGCCTCGCGCGCCAGAATCACGGCCTGGTCGATTTTTACGCTGCCGTTTTTATAATCTTCCCATTTTTCGGTATCGACGTGAATGCCATACGGCAATTCTTGGGATAATTGCAGGAATATTTGTTCGCGGGTTATTTCCGCGGCAAGCAAGCGTTCGGAAATATCGGTCAATTGATCTTCGGGATAATGCCACGGCGCTTGGGGTAATAATTGCATGACGCGGGTGCGTAATTCATCAACCCCCTCGCCCCGCAGCGCGGAAATGACATGAATTTCGGCGTTGGGATCCTGGGCAATAACCGATTGCCGCACCGTTTCAATAACGTCTTTTTTGACGATATCGCATTTGTTAAGCACATATAATTTTTTATCCGGCGCACGGTTTTTCGACAAGACATCGAAAATTTGCTGCGCCGATTGTTTGCTTTTTAAATCGATCAGGAAAATCGCGATATCCGCCGCATCGAATCCATCGCGTGCGGATTTGACCATGGCTTTATCCAGGCGCGTTTTCGGGGCAAACAGGCCGGGCGTGTCGACCAATACCATTTGCGCATTGCCTTCGACATAAATTCCCTGCACGCGGAAACGAGTGGTTTGCACCTTTGGCGTGACAATAGTGATTTTTTGTTTCAGCAACGCGTTGACCAGCGTCGATTTGCCGGCGTTCGGTTCGCCGACAATCGCGGCATAACCGAAATGTTGGAGAGATTTATCTTCCATTTTAAATACCCTCCCCTTGAGGGAGGGTCAAAGACGCGAAGCGGCTTTGGGGTGGGGATGCGGTGATAAATATTATAGATGATCTTACTAGGATAGGCTGAAGTCCCCACCCCAAAATTTGCTCTACAAATTTTGACCCTCCCTCAAGGGGAGGGTAAATTGTATTTTTATCCATGATTTTTTTCCAACTCTGCCAGCAACTGCCCGGCTGCTTCTTGTTCCGCGATACGTTTGTTTTTGCCGGTACCGCTTTTCACCGGGTAATTGGCCAAGGAAACTTGTACCGTGAATGTCGGTTGATGCGCCTTGCCCTTGGTCTGGGTCACATCGTATTTCGGCAAGCCAAGCCCCCGCGCTTGTGCCCATTCTTGCAAATCCGTTTTCGCATCGCGCGGCGGGGCGGAATCGCGTTCCACTAATGGCTGCCACAAGCGGCCAATAATTTCCGCCGTTTTTGCAAAGCCCACATCGACATAAATCGCAGCGATCACCGCCTCCATCACGTCAGACAACACCGATGGCGTAATATCCTTGGCCTGTACGTCGCCGATTTTACAGGCGAAATTTAACAGGTCGATTTGTTTGGCAACCTCGACCAAGGCTTCTTGGCGCACCAATGCCACGAACCGTTTCGATAAATCCCCTTGGCGTTCTTCGGTAAAACGGTGATACAGCATTTCCGCAACCACCAAACCCAAAACGCGGTCGCCCAGGAATTCCAGGCGTTCGTAACTTTGCAGTTTTTTGATGATCGATCCGGGCGTGCGCAGCGCCTTTTCCAACAACGCCCGATTTTGAAAACGGTAATCCAGTTTTTCTTCGAGCGGGCGTAAAATATCTTCCATCAGTGAATTTTCACTAATAAACGGTCATACCGGATCGCAAATGGCCAATTCCAGATTTGCCACCATGGCGATCCGCCCTTCATGGAAAAGAAAACATATTTCGCCTGACCGATCAAATTTTCCGCCGGTACAAACCCGACGGAACTTTCTACCCGGCTATCCATGGAATTGTCGCGGTTATCGCCCATGAAAAAATAATGGCCTTCGGGAACTTTGTATACTGGCGTGTTGTCCAATCGCGCTTCGTCGGTCAATTCCAAAATCGGATGGATCAACCCGCCATCCGGCAAGGTTTCGCGGTATTGCATGAATCGCGTCGGCGCGACGTTCGGAATCGGGCTGTTCGGTTGATCGACGTAATCTTCGATCCGGGCGCGGGTAACCGCCTTGCCATTGATATACAGAATGCCTTTTTTCACTTGAATCTCGTCGCCCGGCAAACCGATCAGGCGTTTGATATAATCGGTGCGGTTATCGCGCGGTAATTTGAATACGATCACATCGCCGCGTTTTGGAATTTCTTCATCCACGCGCCCATCGAACAACGGCAGGCTAAGCGGCATGGAATGTTTGCTGTACCCATAAGAATATTTGCTGACGATAATATAATCGCCGACCAATAACGATGGCAACATCGAGGTCGATGGAATGCTGAACGGTTCAAAAATAAAAGTGCGGATCAGCAATGCGAGCAACACCGCATAGACGATGGTTTTAAAAGTTTCCAGCCACTCCCCCGTTTGGGATTTGGTTTTGGATGCTTGGGTCGTATCGGTCATATCTTGGGCCATCGCATTTCTTAGCGTAAATTAAAGAAAATAATATAAGGGATTGCGCCGTTTCGATCAAATCTTTGCTGTGATTTAGGCCGCCGGATTCGTTGAAAGAACCACAAAAGCCACAGCATAATCGTCTTCTTCGGCCAGGCTTAAATTCGCCTGTAATTGCGCGCCTTTTGGCAGGTGCGGCGCCGCCAATTCGGCCGCTTTTCCTGCAATTTTCAGGATTGGCCGGCCATTTTGGTCATTGCTGACGCTGAAATCCGAAAACCGGACCCCCTTGCGGATGGCGATGCCAAGCGCCTTGGCGGCGGCTTCCTTAGCGGCAAAACGGCTGGCCAGGGTGCGCGCCGGGCGGTAACTGCGCATGGCTTTTTCCCGCTCCTCGGTACTGAACACGCGGTTTAAAAAACGCGGCCCGAATTGATTCAGCACGTTTTCAATCCGGTCGATTTTTACGATATCCGTGCCGATGCCGATAATCATGCGCTTTCCGCCTTTGGCGCATTTCGCGCCTGATCCATCACAAACCGCATATGCCGCACCGCACCAGTAAGGCCAATGAACATAGATTCCGCCATTAAAAAATGGCCGATATTCAATTCTGTAACTTCTGGGATCGCGGCAATAAGCCCGACATTTTCATAATTCAAACCGTGCCCAGCATGGCAAACCATGTTCATGCGAACGGCTTCTTTTGCAACGCGCGCAATTTCTGCGATCAGTCCCGGTTGTTCCGCCGCCGGGGCCGCACAATAAGTTCCGGTATGCAGTTCCACGGTTTTAATACCAATATCCCGCGCCAAGTTTAATTGCGTCCAGTTAGGATCGATAAAGGCGGCAACATTGATTTTCGCCGCCGCCATGCGCATGACCATATCCATAAATTGTTGATTGGCACTCGCCAAATCCAAACCGCCTTCGGTGGTCAATTCCGCCCGTTTTTCCGGCACCAAACAAACCGCATGCGGTTTTACTCTCATGGCGATATCGAACATTTCCGGCGTCAGCGCCATTTCCAAATTCAATGGCACCCGGATTTTTTCACGTAACAAGGCCACATCAGCATCGCGGATGTGGCGGCGGTCTTCGCGCAAATGCACGGTAATCGAATCCGCGCCGCCATCGATCGCCGCCTGCGCCGCGCGCAGAATATCCGGATACTCGCCGCCGCGCGCATTGCGCAAAGTAGCAACGTGGTCGATATTGATCCCTAAGCGGATGGGCGATACGGATGACATTCTAAACCTCAGGAAGAAATGCGTTCGACGGAATTGATCACCGATGTGGCGCGCAGGGCCGCCATGATTTCCGTCAGGTGAGTCAAATCTTTTACTTCTACATCCACGATAATTTCAAAAAATTCCGTGCTGCGGCTGGTGATGCGCAAATTGGTGATATTGCCTTGTGCTTTTCCAATGACCGTGGACAAACTTCCCAGCGATCCAGGTTCGTTGGCGATCACCACCATCATCCGGGAAATATGTTTTTCGCCTTCCATATGCTCGACATCCCAGCCCACATCGATCCAGCGTTCCGGCTGATCGGCGAAATTTTGCAATACGTCGCAATCAGAGGTGTGAATCGAAACGCCTTTGCCAGTCGTAACAATGCCAACGATGCGATCGCCTGGCAGCGGGTGGCAGCATTTCGCGAAATGCAGCGCCATGCCGGGGATAAGCCCCCTGATCGGCAAAGAATGGCTGGATTTGGCAATTTTCGCCGGCTTAATCATATTTTGCGGCGTCGGTAATGGCTGATTCGCGGTTTTTTCTTCTGGATAAATGCTCAGCAAAACTTCTTTTGCGGTATGAATCCCCTCGCCCACCAACGCGTACACATCGTCCACATTGGTGGCGTTGAATTTCTTCATCACGCCTTCAATCAACTTGTCGCCAAGCTGTTTATTTTCGTGCCGGAAAGTTTTTTGCATAATCTGTTTGCCCAAATTCATGTACTGGGCACGTTTCTGGCTGCGCACGAATTTGCGGATATGCGATTTGGCTTTGCCGGTAACGACAAATTCTTCCCAAGTCGGACTTGGCGTTTGCGATTTGCTGGTGATAATTTCCACCTGGTCGCCGTTTTTCAACAAGGTGCGCAATGGCATAATGCGGCCATTGATTTTCGCGCCAACGCACGCATCGCCCACCGCCGAATGCACTTCGTATGCGAAATCCACCGGCGTCGCGCCGCGCGGCAGAGCCACAAGATCTCCTTTTGGCGAGAAACAGAACACTTGATCTTGGTACATTTCCAATTTCGTATGTTCTAAAAATTCTTCGGGGCTTTCGGCCTGTTCCAAAATTTCCATCAACTGGCGTAGCCAGCGAAAATGTTTGCCTTCTTTCAATCCATCGCCTTGCTTGTAATTCCAATGCGCGGCAACGCCCATTTCCGATACTTCGTGCATTTCATGGGTGCGGATTTGAATTTCGATACGTTCTTTTTCCGGGCCGATCACCGCGGTGTGCAGCGATTTATAACCGTTTGGTTTTGGGGTCGAGATATAATCCTTGAACCGGCCAGGCACGACCGGATATTGGCTGTGCACCATGCCGAGACACTGATAACATTGTTCGACATTGTCGACGATGACACGGAATGCCATCACGTCGGCCAATTGTTCGAATTCCACATTGCGCCGCTGCATTTTGCGCCAGATCGAATAAGGCGTTTTTTCACGGCCTGAAATATGGCAAGGAATTCCACCTTTGGTAAATAAATCTTTCAGCTCATCGATAATCCGGCCAACGATATTGTCGCCCTTCGCGCGCAAGAAATTAAGGCGCGCGGTAATCGAATCGCGCGCATCGGGATATAATTCGGCGAACGCTAAATCTTCCAATTCGTCTTTAACCGCTTGCATGCCGATTCGTTCGGCCAGCGGCGCGTAAATTTCCAGCGTTTCCAGCGCAATACGGCGGCGTTTTTCCGGATCCTTGAAAAAATGCAGCGTGCGCATATTGTGCGCGCGGTCGGCCAGTTTCACCAATAAAACCCGGATATCTTCGGACATGGCAATAACCAGCTTACGGAAATTTTCCGCCTGCTTGTTTTGCACGTTTTGTAATTCGATTTTGGATAATTTGGTAACGCCATCGACCAGACGGGCGATTTCCTCGCCGAATAATTTTTGAATGTCTTCCAGCGACGTTTGCGTGTCTTCGACCGTATCGTGCAGCAACGCGGTGATGATCGACGCCGCATCCAATTTCATATCGGTCAGAATCGCGGCGACTTCGAGTGGATGGGAAAAATAAGGATCGCCGGATGCGCGTTTTTGCGACCCATGCGCGCGCAACGAAAAGACATATGCCCGGTTTAGCGCGTCTTCGTCCGCATTGGGATCGTAAGATTTGACGCGCTCAACCAGTTCATATTGACGGATCACGGAATTTGATCAGCTAAAGTTTAGCTGTCCTCACCACTGCCTGGCGCGGCGTCTTCCGAAGTGGTGTCGGCGTCGGAGAATGCAGCATTGGCATCGTCATAAACGCTTAAACCGTCCATGTCTTCCAATGCTTCATCGCCCTCTTCGTCGTCATCTTCGTTAACATCGCGGATACCGGCGGCGCCGATCAATTCATCGTCGCCCATTTTCGGATCCGGCAATACCAAATCTGTTAATTCTTCTTCAGGTTCCGGCGCGATTTGCGGAATTTTTTGGAATCCTCTGATTAAAGATTCATTCAATTCTTCGGGGTCAACCGATTTTTGTGCGATTTCGCGCAACGAAATCACCGGATTTTTGTCATTATCGCGTTCGATCGTCAAAACTGCGCCTGCGGCGATATCCCGCGCGCGTTGCGCCGCCAACATCACTAATTCATAGCGGTTGGGAATAATTTCGATGCAATCTTCAACGGTAACGCGAGCCATGACTCATCCTTTCAACAGTTATTTAGTATATCAGCGAGTAGTTTAAATCCCTTAAAATAATCGCTGGAGGGAGCAAAATAATAGCCAAAAATTGTGAAATTGCAATAGTTTAATCGGCGATTTTGCCGCTCTATTGTGTCTAAATTAGATACGTTTTATAAAATTAGCCCGCTAAGCGCCACTCCAATGTTACTTCTAACAAAGGCTGCATCACGAAAGGCCGTTCCAACATGCGGGGGTGCGGCAATTCCAGGGTTGGCGGATTGTCAATGCGTTGATGGTGATAGGTCAGAATATCGAGGTCAATTACCCTCGCCTCGTTCCGGGTACCATTGCGCACCCGGCCAAAATCACTTTCGATCTGACGCAAAGCATCCAGCAATTCATATGGGTTTAGCGCGGTTTCAACCGCAATAACGCCATTCGTAAACATGGGTTGATCGGATTTCGGCACCGGTTCGGTTTGGTGCCAGCGCGATCTTTTGACAATTTCAATGCCGTATTTGGGCATCGCTGCAATCGCGGCTTCTAATGTCTGTTCCGGCGCGCCGTATTTTTCGCTTGCCAGATTTGCTCCTAGACCGATAAGAATCATGATGCGATTATACCTCCCCCGGTTATAATCTGATTGTTACATGTAAAACCACAACCAAAACACATCAGTCAATAAACCCCTCTATAGCACAAATTTAATGTTTAATCCACCAACCAATAGTTGCCAGCTTTGCCCCCGTTTATACGAATTCCGGTGCGCCAACCAGAATAAATTTCCTCAATTTCACAATGCTCCAGTGCCTTCTTTTGGCAATTTGGATGCACAATTGTTAATTGTGGGTTTGGCGCCGGGATTAAAAGGCGCCAATGCCACCGGACGGCCATTCACCAACGATTATGCGGGGGATTTATTATACGCGACATTATTGAAATATGGATTCGCACGCGGCAGTTACGCCAAACATGCCAAGGACGGTTTGGAATTGGTCAATTGCCGCATCACCAATTCCGTGCGTTGCGTACCACCGGAAAATAAACCGACGCCGATCGAGCAAAAAACCTGCCAGCCTTTCATCCGCGCCGAAATCGCCGCGATGCCGAATTTAAAATCGGTTTTGGTATTGGGATTGATTGCGCATAACGCGGCGCTGGATACATTTGGCGTTAAAAAATCAAAATATAAATTTGGGCACGCAGCGGTGCATGAATTGCCGAATGGAATCAAATTATACGATTCCTATCATTGTTCCCGGTACAACACGCAAACCAAACGCCTGACGACCGAGATGTTTGAGGGTGTGGTTGGGAAAATAAGCAATATTCTGCAGGAGATCCCTTGCGCTCAACGCTCGGGATAACCACGTTCAATACGTGATTACTTCTTCTTTAAAAACGCTGGGATGTGATCGCCCAAGCCTTTTTGCGCGGGTTCGCGATCCTGACGACTTGGCCGGTTATCGCGGCGTTCGGAACGGTCCCGGTTACGATTTTGATTATTTTCGCGGCGTTCATTATATGTCTGGCCGCGCTCACGCGGAAATTGATTGTCCCGATTTTGATTTTGATCGCGGTCGCGATTGTTATTGCGCGGATGGCGGGAACGATTGCGGTCTTGATTCGGCTCAGCATTGTCGCGATTTTCTGCGCTGCGATTTTGCAGCGGTTGCTGTTCGCGGCCTTCGGCGTTTGGTTCCCGGTCGCGATTGCGGTTATTGCGCCCTCTTCCACCGCGGCGGCGGCGTCCACGATCGCGATGTTGGTTGTCGCCTTCGGCGCGCGGCGCGGAAAAATTCGGTTGTGTTTCATCGCCTGGGGCGCGGTTGCCAATATCATCTGGAATATTATCGTCATCTTGCGGAATGCGGTTGCCAATATCATCCGCCGCTTGATCTGGCGGCAAATTATCGCCCTGATGCGTATGAAATGGACGGTGATGACGCGCCGGACGACCGCCAGTGCCGGGTTGGCGGCGGCCATGTTGATTGCGCGGGTGGCGGCGTTGACGATTGTGATGGCGTGTCGGCCCATCGCCATTTTCGTTTTCGCCTTCGGCTAATATAGTTGCCGATTCCAATGGCAACAGTTTCAATTGATCGCCGGCCAGTTTTTTAATTGGCTCGAATACTTTTTCTTCGTATTTCGTTACCAGCATCACGGCGCAGCCGCTTTTTCCGGCGCGGCCGGTGCGGCCAGTGCGGTGCACGTAATCTTCGGTATTCCACGGCACATCGAAATTGATCACGTGGCTGACATCCATAACATCAAGCCCACGCGCGGCGACATCGCTGCACACCAGCATGGTAATTTTACCGGATTTAAATTCATCAAAAGTTTTATTGCGGTCGAATTGATCCATGTCGCCATGCATCGCGCCGGCGGCGAATCCATGTTTTTGCAAAGATTTGCATAACACATCGACGTCTTTTTTCCGGTTGCAGAAAATATAGGAGTTTTTGACTTGCAGATGATTGATCACATCGCGCAACAAACTGCGTTTCGCCTTAAAATCGCTAGGCGATTTAACATAAAATTGTTCAATCGGCGTCGCGTTAGTAACCGCGCGTTCAACCTTAATTTCTTTTGGATTCATCAGGAATTTTTTTGCCAGGCGCAAAATTTCATCCGGCATGGTCGCGGAAAACATCATCGTCTGACGAATACTTGGCAACATGCCGACGATTTTTTCGATATCGGGAATGAATCCCATATCCAGCATCCGGTCGGCTTCGTCGATGACCAGTAGTTTCACATCGTTCAATAAAATGCGGCCCTGTTGATGATGATCCATCAACCGGCCCGGCGTTGCAATCAAAACATCGACGCCGCGATCCAATAATTTTTCTTGGTCTTCAAATCCAACGCCGCCGATCAGCAAAGCTTTGGCCAAAGTGGAGTATTTTCCATAGGTGTCGAAATTTTCGGCGATCTGGGTCGCGAGTTCGCGGGTCGGCGATAAAATGATCGAACGCGGCATACGCGCGCGGTGCCGCGCACCGGATAACACATCCAGCATCGGCAGAATGAAACTCGCGGTTTTACCCGTTCCTGTCGGCGCAAAGCCGAGAACGTCCCGCCCCATTAGAACCAATGGAATGACTTGTTCCTGGACAGGGGTTGGCGTGGTGTAACCGGATTCGGCAACGGCCTTTAAGACCGCATCACTTAAGCCCAAATTAGCGAATGGCATGAGATTATGGCTTTACAACTCGATATTGTTTTTATTAAGCTTGCAGACTTATAAGGAAAATATGGCCGATTGTGAAGCCATAAAGCGCAAGGCGGGTTAAAATGGCTAAGAACATATTGTTTATTCCAGGGTTGCTGTGCGACCGGCGGCTGTTTGAGGCACAAATAGCCCATTTAAACGACAAGGGCGCCAATTGCGTTGTGGCCGATATCACGCAATTTGACCGCACGGTTTCCATGGCCGAATCGATTATTAAAACCAATCTGGTCGCAGGCGGCGATTGGACCATCGTCGCCTTATCCATGGGTGGATATGTGACATTCGATTTGTTGCGTTTAGCGAGTGATAAAATATCGCGCCTGGTATTGATGAACACATCCGCCCGCGCCGATACAGATGAACAAAAACAAGTGCGCCAAGGCTTGATCGAATTGGCAGATAGGGGCCAATTTAATGGGGTAACGCCGCGGTTATTGCCTCGATTGCTGCACCCAAGCAATCTGACCAATGAAAAACTAACCAGTTTGGTTAAAACAATGGCCGAAAGTATTGGCAAAGAAGCTTTTATTCGCCAGCAAACCGCCATTATGCACCGCCCGGACAACCGGCCTTTACTGCCTAAAATCCAGCAGCCGACCATGGTGATTGGCGGCGATGGCGATGTCATCACCCCGCCCGAAATACTAAAAGAAATAAGCGGATTGATTAAGGACTCCAAATTCAGCCTGATTCCCAATGCCGGTCATTTGACGCCGATGGAATCACCATTGAAAATCAATCATTTATTAGATGATTTTATATTAAAAAGTTAATTTTATGCTGGAATATTAATATGTTGACTCCGTTTGGATATCCATTTAGAATACATGTGGAGTATTATGTCCGGAACCAGCAAGGCCTAGACTAGGGTAGAGACACGCTTATGCTGGATGGACCATATAATAATTATAACGATTTAGGAGCAAGGGTGACGGTCACTTCAGGACCACTCAAAGCATTCGAGGGCATGTGCCAGCTCGTGCGCGATCCAATCATGTTGGTCGCGACCGAAACGCGCGCGCCCTTTACCCGCGCCCGCATCGTATCGGTCAACAAGGCTTGCGAAGACCTGATCAATTTTACCGCGGGCCGTTTGTATAACCAATCGCTGCATCAATTGATCGCCGATCTGGAAGATCCGGTAAACACCGCCTGGCAGAATTATAATTTTGATTTGGAAGAACCTTGGCAAGGTCCATTGATTTTACGCACGCGCAGCAATAGCACTATTGGCGTCGACGCGTCGGTCAGCAAATTGGGCCATGATCACGGTGAGAACTTTTATACTTTGCGATTTATTGCCAAAGACGCCGCGAAAAACGGCAATGGCCAGACAAAAGCCACGCCAAGCAACACCGGATTGATTTTCAGCGATCCAACTCCCGTTACCATAGCGCCACCGCCAATCGTCACGCCGCCATCGCAACAAGGCCCGGCATTGCCGCCAGTATCGATCACCCCGGTTACTATCCCATTTGAATCTTTCGATCCTTTTGCCAGCGCCCCTATTCCATCTGTACCGCCAGCATCACCAGCGCCTGTGTCAGAATCGCCATTCGCAACCGCTGTTGCCCCGCCCGCTCCGCCAATCAATGCGCCAACTGCCACAGACACCAGCGAAGAATACGAACGCCTGGAAGCCGTATTGCGATACACCCCGGCTGGAATTTTCCGCGTCGAAGTCACGCCGGACAAAAATTTCATCTATATCTCCGCCAATCAAAAATATGAAACCATGGCCGGCCAAACCAGCGAATCCATCGCCGGTAAACGCCCCGAAGATATTATGCCGGTGGAACAAGCGCAAAATATCCGCAAATATTACTTGCAATGTTTGGACACGCGCAAGTCGACAATTTTCGAAGAATATATGGATTTGCCGATCGGCAAACGCTGGTTTCAAACCACCATCGTTCCATTGGCGGATGAAAGTGGCAATGTGGTCGAATTGGTCGGCGTGTCGTTCGATGTTACCGACCGTAAAACCACGGCCGATGCGTTAGCCGGAAAAATTTATCAGCAAGCCGCGATTGCCGAATTAAGCCAATTGGCGTTAACGCAATTGGATTTGAAAATCATGCTGGGCAAGGCGGTTGAAATTATCGCCAAGGCCTTGAACGTTCCATTTTGCAAAATTCAGGAATATTCATCCAACGAACAAATGCTGACGTTGCTTGCTGGAATCGGCTGGCAAGATGGATTGGTTGGCGAACATAAAAGTTCTATTTGGGATTCTACCCAGGCTTCGGCTGCGCTTAAATCCTTGAATCCGGTAGTGGTTGAAAATTACGATGCCGACGACCGTTTTTCGATTTCGCCATTACTGAGCGATCATCAAATTAAAAGCGGCGTTGCCGTGGTTATTTCCGGCCTGAATGGCCCGTATGGTATTCTTAGCATTCATAGCACCGAAGTCACCGCGTATGACGAAGACGAAGTATATTTCTTGCAATCCGCCGCCGATACCCTGGCCAGCGCGATTAAAAATAATCTTGCCGAACAGGCATTGCGTGACAGCGAACGATTAGTATCCTCGATCCTGGAATCCACCCAAATCGGCATCGGCGTCAGCGATCAAAGCGGGCGTTTCGTTCGCGTGAACCAGGCGTTCTGTAAAATCTTCGGCTATGAATCGAAAGATTTATTGGGCCGGGAATTTACCATATTATTGCCGTTCGCCGAACATCAGCGCGCGCGGCAAATTTATACGCAATTCATGAAAACCGGTATGGAAATGCCCGGCGAAGGCACTTGTTTGCGCAAGGATGGCCGCCCGGTCGATGTGCAAATCACCGCTGGCCGCCTGCAACGCGCCGATGGCAGTATGTTACGCGTAACGACGGTCGAAGACATTACCCAGCGCAAATTGACTGAAAACAGTTTGAAATTATTCCAATTGGCCGCATTGAATTCGCACGACGGCATCGTGATTACCGAACCTGGCCCGATCGACACGCCTGGCCCGAAAATTATTTTCTGCAACGCTGCCGCCAGCACCATTACCGGTTACGCGCAAAACGATATTCTGGGCGCGACCATGAAAATTTTCCAAGGCCCGGAAACCGAGGACATCCGTTTCCGCGACATTCAATCGGCGATGCGCCAACGCAAAACCGCCGATATTGAAATCATTCTGCACCGCAAGGACCAAACCCCATATTGGGCCCAGGTCGGCGTTGTTCCCGTGACCGATCAGCAAGGCCGCCATATGAACTGGCTGATCACGTTCCGCGATATTACCGAGCGCAAAGAAAACGAACGATTGCTCGAATTGGCGCGCGAGCAAGCGGTTACCGCCAGCGAAGCGAAATCCGATTTCCTTGCCGGGATCAGCCATGAAATCAGAACACCGTTAAATGCGATTATCGGATTTGCCGATGTGTTACGCCGGGAAATTTTTGGGCCGCTGGGCCATGAACGGTATCGTTCTTATGCCGAAGATATCCACGATTCCGGACGCCATTTATTGCAATTGATCAACAACACCCTGGATTTATCGAAAATCGAAGCAGGCGTTTTGGAATTGCATGAATCCGAAGTTCCGATTGAGGCTGTGGTACGTTCGTCCGTCGCCCTGATGCGCGATTCGGCGCAAAATGGCCAATTGACGATTGCCGTCGAATTGCCAGAAAACCCGCCAGCAATCCTTGGCGATGAAACCAAGATCAAGCAAATCTTGCTGAATATGTTATCGAACGCGATTAAATACACCCTGCCCGGAGGCAAAATTACCGTGCGCGCCTTTATCGAACCGCGCGGCCTGGCATTGCAAGTCCAAGATACCGGCGTGGGCATCCCAACCGCCGAATTGCCCAAAGTGATGCAGAAATATATGCAAGCCTCGAACGAACAAAACAAACATACCACCGGCACCGGGCTTGGCATTCCGGTAACCAAGTCGCTGATCGAATTGCACCAAGGCATTTTGGATTTAAGCAGCGAAGAAGGCGTCGGCACCACGATCAGCGCAATCTTCCCCCAAGAAAGGTTGGTCGGACAACAGTCCCGCCCCTTTCCTAGTCATAAAATAGCGTCTTAGCAATTACATACAAATAATGCGGATCTTTCTCTTGCCAGGGGCGATTTAACCTCTACATTACTCGCAATCGTAATCCCCATTGATGGAGAGTCTTATGGCCCGTTTAAAATACAACGATCTCAATTCCGCTCCCGAAAAATCCAAACCGCATTTGGAAGCCACGCAGAAAAAATTGGGATCGATTCCCAATATCTTTAAAGCGCTGGCCAATTCGCCAGCCGCGCTTGGAACTTATGGCGCGATCAACAACGCCTTGGCCGAATCGCAATTGACCCCGCAGATCAAGGAATCGATTGCCCTGATCATGGCCGAAACCAATTCGTGCCAATATTGCCTGTCTGCGCACACGCTTATAGGTGGCAAGGCTGGACTTAGCGCCAGCGACATTGCGTCTGCCCGCGAAGGCACGGCGACCGACCCTAAAACCAAAGCCATTTTGAAATTGGTCAAAGCAATCTTGGCAAGCACAGGCCATATTAGCGATGCGGAATTTAATGAAGCCAAAACCGCAGGCGTTACCGACGGCGAATTTGCTGAAATTTGCGCGGTGATTGGATTGAATTATTTCACCAATCTGTTCAATTCGGTAAGCCAAAACGACGTCGATTTCCCAAAAGTCGAATTACGCAACAAAAAAGCGGCCTAAAGCCGCCGTGCTATCCAATAAAAAAGCGCCCTAACCGGGCGCTTTTTTTATATTACTTCGCCGCCGGTTTTTCAGGCGGTGATGCCTCTGCGGCAGGGGGTGGCTCCATAGTTACGGCTGGCGCAGGAATCACGGCTGGGGGTTTTTCTTCTTCCGCTGGCGGTTGTTTGCCGGCTGCGGCCAACATTTTTCTAGCCACCCGTTTATTGATAAACTGCACATAGGGTGCCGGAATTTCATTATTGAATTGAAGGATCGTTTTAATCACTTTCGCTTCCGCACTTTTATCGAATGTGCAAATCGCGATATCCTCGACCCGTTTGCCGGTGGCATCGACAATCGAATATTCAATTGGAATATGAATTTCGGATTCCTTTTCCATCAAACCAACGTCGTTGATATCCAGTTTATTGACGGGAAGAAAAACATCCTCGATCGCCATGCGGCACATTTTTTGTTCAACCGTTAAATTCTGCGCGCAACCAACCAAAAACAAAGCCAAAACAACATAACCAAGATTGTGTTTCATGATTAGCTCGCTGTTCCAATAATAATGTAATAATAATACCGGTCCGCGGGATAGCGGAAACAGCCGTCCTGGGAAGGAGCATCCCAATTGAATTGCGCCACGAAAGTATCGCCGTTGCCACCACCGCTGACGACAAAATTAGCCGCAACGGGAATATCTGCCGCGTTCACCGTACGACCGCGATTCACCGACTCAATGATAGCGCATAATTCGGAATTTAAGCTTCGTTTTAAAACAAACATCCGCGTGCTGTAAGTGCTAAAAAACGCGGCGTCGGATGACGCCCAAAAATTATAACCATAGACACCGGTTAGAGACGGCGAAAAAACCTCGAAAGGTATTTTATTCAATTTCACTTTGGCTGCCAAACAACTATCGCCAGAACACCCATAGTCGAGATCAACGCCGGCGCTATATATCCGTTCCATGCTTTTTACGGTATCGCGGATATGCGCGCCATGCGATTTAATAACCAAAGCATAGGATTTCAAGCGATCCCGGCTGACATGAGACATATCGTTGCCGCTGGTTAAAGACATAGACGCGGTAACGGCCGCCATCAATATAATTACCAACAAAATCAATCCCAGGGCAAAACCGGATTGAGCCGAGTGCGAGGATTTATACTTATTCATAAAAACTTCCAATCACGATATAATACTGATGATTCGGCCCATCGTATCTAATACAACCTTCTTTGCGCGGCAACGGCAAATCCTGATCGGTTCCATCATATGTCAGCTGATTTGCCGTTATTATATCGACATCCAATCGTGTCGCCAGCGTTTGTTCAATGGCAATACACGCTTCCCGCGTCAACTTATCCATAAATAAAACAAGCTGAATGCGATCCGTTACATTGGATGGCGTACGAACATCATAAGCGATATCCCATTTAACGTCAGGCGCGGTAAACATTTTATCCGGCAGGTTACCGCGCGTTGATCCGCCATAAACCATGTTGTATGGACAACGCCTGTCCGCTAGGTCGGTTTCGCAATGTGGGTCCGCGCGTAACGAAGTCCTGATTTCCCGAACGCAAGTATTGAAATACGCCAAAGACGCTCTTTGGCCCTGATCCGGTCCATTATCCACCACCGTGCAACTGGATGCAATGCGTTGCACCCCGCGAAATACATCGGCGGCATTGTTACGGAAATTCATAACATCGATTCGGCTCATTTCACTGGTGACATCGAACCGGGTCGTCGTTTTTACGATAAAAGTCGTTACCGCGGCGATCAACACGATCACCAGCAATACCAACCCAATAGCAAAACCAGAATTTTGTCGGGTATTTTTAGGCACAACAACCCTCTTGTCGGTTTGTGGTTTCCAACCTTTTTCAGTATAGCGGATATTGACCCAGGATAAGGCAAGATAGCAACAAATGCTTTAAAATTGGTGGCCTATGGGTTGAAAGCGGCACATCTATTCAAAACCCTTATAAATCTATGCTTTGGAAGCCGCCCGCGTCATTTTACGCCCTTGATGGATCGGATGCAGACCTGGATAGTGGATCAAATGCTTGCCCATCATTTGCAAGATCCCATTGGCCGCTTCAATCACTTGCCTGGCATCTTTTTTGCGTCCATCCAAGATTAAATTGCCATTGGATTCTATCTCTAAGCGGCCTTGCAAAATTTGTTTTGCCTGCCAAATCGGAAAAGTAATGTTTTCATTGGCCGGTTCGCGCAAATACCAGCCATCCAATCCAAAATCATGCAATTGCTGTTCGTCTAGATGCTGAACAAAATTGCTGGAAAAACTGCAACACAGCAATCTGCGCCGCCGCTGTTGTTGTTTAATGCCTCCAGATGAGGCCGTATCGACAAAATCCTGGCGATTAACCTGGCCACCGGTTACTTCGGCAATACGAATAAGAATTTCTTCTTTGGGAATTCGTTCGCCCAAGATATATCGGCGGATCGTAGCGCTGCTGGAAAGGCCTAACAGCCGGGTAAATTCCGCGGCGTTTAGGTTTTGCTGCAATAAATAGTCGGCTAATTTCATGATCCGGATAGTAACCATTTTGGGTACTTTTTCCAGTTTCGTATCCAATTTTCTTGTTGATAAGTATACAAATTGGGTATATACCCAAACCGGATCATAGTAGGATTATTGTATGCAACAGATGAATCGTATCCGGAATTTACGCCTCGCCCGCGGCTATTCGCTGCAGGACTTGGCTGAAAAAATCGGCACCAGCAAATCGCAAATCGATAAATTGGAAAAGGGCGAACGCCGCCTGACCCTCGATTGGATGCGGCGCCTCGCCGATGGATTAACCTGTACGATTACCGATATTATTATCGCTGGCGAATCCGCGCAAACGGCGGGCAATATGAAAGCCGCGAATATTCAATCCATGCCGCGCGACCTGCCCTTGGTTGGCGGGGTCAAAGGCGGCATTCATGGATTTTTCTTTGATAATGGAAAGGTAAGCGATTTTGTCGGCCGCCCCGCCAATTTGCTGGGCATATCCAGTGCGTTCGCGGTTTACGCGATTGGCGACAGTATGGAGCCAAGATTTTTCGCCGGTGAATTATTATACGTCAATCCCAACCGGCCATTGTCCAAGGGATGTTTTGCGGTGGTTGAATTGACGGACGGCCAGGGATTGGTAAAACAGTTCCTGCGCCAGGATGATAAAACCATCACCCTCTATCAATTCAATCCCGCCAAGGAACTGACGCTGAAAAAACCCACGATCAAGAACGTATTCCGCGTCGTGGGCTCCAGCGAGCAGTTTTAGTTAGCGTTTGCGTCCTTCTGCCACAAGTCCTCTAATAGCCTGCGCCATTAGGCGAGGACCATATCCACTCGCGCCTTTAGGATATATGCCCTTTGCTGCGGCTAACCATGCCATTGGGGCTATGTCTAAATGCGCAAAACGTGTTCCCGGCTTGATAAATCGTTGCAAGAAATGCGCACCCATGCTGGCGCCCGCTGTATTAGGTGGGCCGATATTGGTCATATCTGCCTGGCCAGTGCCCGATTTCAGGCACTCATCATAATCCGAGTTCATCGGCAAACGCCATAATGGTTCACCAGTATCGCGAGATGCTTTTTCCAAAATACCTGCCAGCGGATCATCCAACGTCATCAAGCCGGCATAACTATTACCTAGTGCTACGATACAAGCGCCAGTTAATGTAGATGCTTCAATGATACTTTTCGCGCCTTGTTGTTGCGCTAAGGTCAAGCAATCTGCCAGTACCAATCGCCCTTCTGCGTCTGTATTATCCACTTCCACTGTCTGGCCTGACATTGTTTTCAAAATATCACGAAGGCGATAAGAATCACCATCTGTAACGTTTTCAGCAATGCCCATTATACCGATAACATTGGCGCGCACTTTCTGTTCAGCCAATAATACCATAGCACCCAATACTGCCGCCGACCCGCCCATATCGCAATTCATGTCGAACATGCCCGCAGATGGCTTCATCGATAAACCGCCAGTGTCATACACTAAACCTTTGCCCACTAATCCATAGATATTTGATGACGATGGATCACCCCTGTGTTTCATAACGACAACATACGGTTCATGCTTACTGCCTTGACCAACGGCCAAAATCGCTCCCATTCCGTGACGCTCAAGATCACTCTTATGCATAACTGAAACAGACAATCCAGCTTTGCCGGCCGCTTCTACTGCACTATCTCTTAATTGTTCTGTATTTAGTTCATTTGCCCGCATATTTACTAAATCGCGCACCATATGCACGGTAGGCACAACCAATCCTGCTTCTTGATGATAAGCAGCACTTAGTTTTCCAATTTCCTGCCGCGTTCCCGATGTTGCTATTTGCAAAACGGTATCGACTGCCCGAGAAGCCTCGGTTTTCTTATCCGTGTTCTTTCCCCAAGTATAATGACGCAAGGCAAAACCCATTGTCATAGGGTGTAATACACTCGCAGAAATGCCATCCGCCAACACACTAATTCTTGGTGAATCAAATCCAATTATCGCGGCAGCCATTTCACCGCCAATACGTTCTATCTTTTCTACGGCGCCGGGTTTTCTATCCTCTTCTTTGCCAATGCCAAATAATACGACACGATCCGCCCTTATCTTGTCGGTAGGCGCTATAAGAACAGCACTCTTTCCTCTGCCACCTTCAAATTTTTCTACTTCCATGGCTCGGACAATGCGACCTTCGGTCACGGCATTTAATTTAGCGCCGGCATCTGATAGCGTTGGTTTACCGTCCGCTCCTTGCGCAACAGGAACAACTATAGTCCCTGGCATTTCTGAAGTTTTCACTGATTTAACGGAAGCGAACTCAATTGGTTTTAATTTAGCCATAGAGAAATTACCTTTCTGACAGGTTTCGGATAATGATACGGAAATATACGTTACGGAAAATTGATGTAAAGCTCTATTTATCCCCTGCAACCCATTTATTTTTAACATTTTATTACCAATTCCTTAATCATTTTATGGCCTAATATGGGGGTTGTTGGTAGGAAAACGCCCACCTATGGCCTGGAATAAACCGTCTAAAAAACCGAAAAAAATAAGCTTTATCAGCGAGGCTCCACCATATCCATTGATCTGGCCGGAACACTGGCCACGGCTTAAGAAATCGGACCGCATGCCGGCCAAAGATAATGTTACCCATTTTCTGGTTGCCCGGGATTACATCCTGAATGAATTAAAAGGATTACGGGCCAATAATATTCTGATTTCATCCAACATCCCGGCCAAGAATGACGGCGAATTATTTGTCGAATATCTGGACCGTAAATTGGACGATCCCGGCGTTGCGGTTTATTTTTTCGTGAATGACCAGCCATATGTCATGGCGTGCGATGGATGGGAATATCCAAAAGACAATTTGCGGGCCATCGGTGTTACCATCGGCCATATCCGCGCTTGCGAACGTACCGTGGCGCCTTATTACCGCGATATCATGTTATCGGCCTTTGCGATTCCCACATTGGATGAAGAACAAGAAGATAAACCGCAAAGCGAAAAACAATCCAAGGCCCAAATTCATACCAACCCGCGCGAATGGTGGACGGTGTTGAATGTGGCCGAAAATGCCAGCCTGACCGAGGTCGAAGCGTCGTTCCGCACCCTGGCCCGTGCCGCGCACCCGGATTTAGGCGGTAGCGGCGATCAAATGAGAATCCTTACCCAAGCCGTATCGTTTGCCCGGCAAGAATTAAAGAATAAAAAAATAGGATTTTTTACGATTAAATAATTGGCATGCCGAGTCGAAACCGACCATCGCATCCGTCTGCCTTCGCCCGTTCGGGCTACGGCGAGACAGTCTTCCGCTTATGTTTGTATTTTACGGGTGAAGACTGGGGCGACCGAGGGGACTTGAACCCCCGACATCTAGGACCACAACCTAGCGCTCTAACCAACTGAGCTACGGCCGCCACTCTTAAAAATTATATAGCTTGCTTTTATTCAGTTGGTTAGAATTTTCATTCCCCGCTCGGCCTTTCGGCCTCACGGCTGGCCAACTGAGCTACGGCCGCCATCACGGCTTATATAGATATAAACCGAGCATGGGGTTATAGCAAAAATTACCATAAAATAAAAGGGTTTAGGAAATGATTCCCAAACCCTTTATTCCATAGGTTAAATTGCGATTTTAAGCCGCTTTATCGTCCGAACCGGCCGGGATGTAATGCCCCGTGCCTGCCCCGAATTCATCGTCAAACGCGTCTTCCCAAGAACCGATAGTGGCGGCTTTGGAATACTCGGTGGCGCGGTTTTCAAAGAAATTGGTGTGTTCGATGGCGTTCAACATTTCGTCCATCCACGGCAATGGATTTTTCGGAATGTTGTAAATCGCTTGCAAGCCCAATTGTTGCAAACGGCGGTCCCCAATCCAACGGATATAATTTTTAACGTCCTGCGCCGTCAAACCTTCGACCCCGCCCATTTCAAAAGCCAGATCGATAAACGCGTCTTCGTGTTCGATGATGGTTTCACAGGAATGAACCAATTCGCGTTTCAATTTTTCGGTCCAAATTTCCGGATTTTCTTGGATAAAGGTGCGGAACAACCGGATGGCATTAATACAATGCAACGATTCATCGCGCGCGGACCAGGACACGATTTGTCCCATGCCCTTCATTTTATTGAAACGTGGGAAATTCAGCAAAATCGCGAAGGACGCGAATAATTGCAATCCTTCGGTGAACGCGCCAAACACCGCCAAAGTTTTGGCGATTTCTTCTTTGTTGTCCACGCTGAAATTTTGCATGTAATCGTATTTGTCCTTCATTTCCTTGTATTTCAGAAATGCGGAATATTCGACTTCGGGCATGCCGATCGTATCCAGCAAATGCGAATATGCGGCGATGTGTACGGTTTCAATATTGGAGAATGCCGACAACATCATCAAAATTTCGGTCGGGCAGAATACGCGGGAATAATGCTTCATATAGCAATTATTAACTTCGACGTCGGCTTGCGTGAAAAAGCGGAAAATCTGGGTCAACAGATTGCGTTCCCCATCCGATAATTTCTTGCGCCAATCCTTGACGTCATCCGCCAAAGGAACTTCTTCCGGCAACCAATGAATGCGTTGTTGGGTCAACCATGCTTCATATGCCCATGGATAATGGAAAGGTTTATATACTGGGTTTGGCGTTAAAAGTCTGGACATGGTTTACTCCCCTTCGTGGCGTTCTATACTATGGAATAGGTTTCAATTTAAAACTGTTTCGGGAGTAATAGCAATCGCCGTCTAAGCGCTATCCACAAAACTTTTTGTTATTTTTAAATAATTCTAAAACAATAAAAAACGCCCGCCATTTTCATAAATGACGGGCGCCTTTCTTAGAATATTATTTTACGAAATTACTGGCAAGCCAGACATTCTTCGTAATTGTTCGGCTGCGCCACGCGATCATTGGCAACCGGACGGTCGATACGAATCGCATCGTCGTTGGCCGGCACTGGATCGATAATCGCGCCTTCGTTTTGTTTATCCGCCAATTCTTTTAACGGATCGCCCTGTAACTGGCCGGCGGTGACTTCGGATTCCGCGCGCTGAATCGACAACGAACGGCAGTAGTACAAGGATTTCACGCCGCGTTTCCAAGCCATATAATGGATCTGGTGCAAATCGCGTTTGTGAATATCGGCCGGGATAAATACGTTCAACGATTGAGCCTGACATACATAAGGTGTCCGGTCCGCCGCCAAATCGATTAACCAGCGTTGATCCAATTCAAAAGCGGTTTTGAAAACCAATTTTTCATGGTCGGACAGGAAATCCAAATGTTGTACCGATCCGCCGCGCAACGTGATGCTGGACCAGGTTTCATCGTTATTCTTGCCATATTGTTCCAAAACTTTTTCCAAATATTGATTGCCGACGCGGAACGAACCCGACAAAGTTTTATGGGTGAATACGTTCGCCGCAATCGGTTCAATTCCAGGGCTTGCGCCGCCGCAAATAATCGAAATCGACGCCGTCGGGGCGATTGCGATTTTATTCGAAAAACGTTCCATGATGCCGAAATCGGCCGCATCCGGGCACGCGCCGCGTTCTTCGGCCAAAACCACGCTGGCCGCGTCGCATTGCGATTTAATGTGCGAGAACATTTTGCGATTCCAAACTTTGGCCATCACGCTTTCGATTGGAATGTTGTTCTGTTGCAAGAAAGAATGCAGGCCCATCACGCCCAAACCGACCGAACGTTCGCGGGTTGCGGAATATTTTGCGCGCGCCATCGAATCCGGCGCCTTGTCGATGAAATCTTGCAAGACATTATCCAGGAACCGCATCACGTCTTCGATGAATAACGGATGGTCTTTCCATTGATGGAAATATTCGAGGTTCAGCGAAGACAAACAACAAACCGCAGTACGTTCCTTGCCGTGCAAATCCTTGCCGGTTGGCAATGTGATTTCGCTGCACAGATTGGATGTTTTCACGCTTAGACCCGCCAGTTTGTGATGTTCTGGAATCGCGCGGTTGACGTGATCGATGAACACAATATATGGCTCGCCCGTTTCGACGCGGGCGGTCAGAATACGAATCCATAAATGACGCGCGGATACGATACGAATCACCGCTTTGTCTTTTGGACTTAACAATGCCCAATCGGCGTCTTTTTCTACCGCGCGCATAAACGCATCGGTGATCAGAATGCCGTGATGCAAATTTAATGCTTTGCGATTTGGATCGCCGCCGGTTGGGCGTCGCAATTCGATGAATTCTTCAATTTCCGGATGATCGATTGGTAAATAGGATGCTGCCGAGCCACGGCGCAGACTGCCTTGGGAAATGGCCAGGGATAAAGAATCTTGGACGCGAATAAATGGCACGATGCCGGATGTTTTGCCGTTCGCGCCGACTTTTTCGCCGATCGAACGCAAATTGCCCCAATAACTTCCGATGCCGCCGCCACGCGCGGCCAGCCATACGTTTTCATTCCATAAATCGACGATGCCGTTCAAACTGTCGGTCGCTTCGTTCAAAAAGCAGGAAATCGGCAAACCGCGGCTGGTGCCGCCATTCGACAATACTGGTGTCGCCGGCATGAACCATAATTTTGAAATATAATCGTACAAACGCTGCGCATGCGCCTGATCATCGCCATAATAACTGGCGACGCGGGCGAACAGGTCCTGATAGGACTCGCCCGGCAATAGATAGCGGTCATCCAAAGTGGCTTTGCCAAACACGGTTAAATAAGCGTCACGGCTGTGATCGACGTTGACGGGCGCACCGGATTTGACTTGTACCGCATTATCTAGCATTGGACCGAACTCCCTGTTTTTTATGACGGGCTTAGGCATCGGATTAGGGTTAAAGGGTGGCTATTATTGCCTGGAACGCCGATAAAACCTAACTCCTACGCTTGGCCCAAAGTTATGCACATCTGTGGATAATATTGTGTGGATAAACACAATATGTTGGGTGAAGGAACTTAGTATCTACTAAATATAGTTAAACAAGTTCCCTTGTATGCGCAAGCTCAATTTAGTCAAATTTATGTCTTTTTTATTTTTCTGCGTCATTTTATACCGCACAAAAGTATCTTAATTATCAATTTACAATGAATTACAGTTTTATATATTTTAAATCAATTGAAAATAAGAATAAAATTAGAAATACTTGGCTAAATCGATTTCCATAATCTAGCACAGCATTTTTTACGTTCAAGTTTTGTTCTGTGGAACTGTGCAAGATTTTGGGGATAAGCAATCACCCCGTCCCGCGAAGTGGAATCCGTATGTCGCGGTGTACATCTAGCCCTAGTAGCAGACCGAATCCGATCATCACCGTTAATAACGATGTTCCGCCATAGGATAAAAGCGGAATCGGCACGCCGACCACGGGCAATAACCCCATTACCATGCCGACATTGACGAATAGATATAAGAATAAGTTCATCGACAACCCTACCGCCACCAAACGGGCGAACTGGCTGGTGGCATTGGCCGCGACCAAATATCCATAAGCAATCAGCAATACATATAAGGCGATCACCAATACGCCGCCAATCAGGCCAAATTCTTCGCCGAACACGGTAAAAATAAAATCGGTCTGCATTTCGGGCAGGAAATTCAAATGGCTTTGGGTTCCTTGCAAATATCCCTTGCCCAAAATACCGCCCGACCCCAGTGCGATTTTAGATTGCATGGTGTGATAACCGCTGCCGAGTGGATCGGCTTCGGGATTCATAAACGATACCACGCGCTGTTTTTGATAATCATGCATGAAATTCCAAACCACCGGCACCGCGATCAAAGCCAAGGTTACGCCAATCACAATAATACGGGTGCGCAATCCCGCCAAAATCGTCACTGTCGCCGCGCATAATAATAAGATCATCGCCGTGCCTAAATTCGGTTGGTGCAATACCAAGGCCACCGGCATCAATGTCAAGATCGCCGGGACAATCAATACTTTCCAGCTTTGCATTTGTTCCGCGCTGACGGTGTGATAATACCGCGCCAGCGTTAGAATCAGACATATTTTCATCAATTCTGACGGCTGCAATTGGAAAAAACCGAAATCGATCCAACGCTGCGCGCCCATGCCGACCGATCCCATAATTTCAACCGCGATCAGCAATAACAAACAGCCCGTATATAATATAGGCGCGTAATGCAACCACCATCTGCCATCGATCATGGAAATAAAAAACATCAATGCCAGGAATAACAAAAACCGGATCGCATGTTTACCGGCCCAAGGATCGAACGATCCGCCGCCAGCGGAATACAACGCCAAAACGCCGATCAACGCCAGAATCATAATTGCGCCGACAATGACCATATTCAGCCGCTGAAATTTTTCAGCCAGATTCAGATCCGAATGCAGCCGTGGCAAAAAAGTATCTTTGAGATCGTCCCAAAAGCGCATGATAATTGTACCTCTTGCCGGCAATAGTAAAGAGATACGGTTTTCAGCGCAAGCGCCGTCGTGAGGTTTACCGCCTTACCAAGCGTTTACCCATGAAAACGAACATATCCTTGGCCGCTTCGATAACGCGGTCTTGCATTTCATCCGATTGCGCAACGGTGCTGGCTGCCCTGCCGAATTCGGCCCATTGTTCGTGGGTGTTTTGGCCGTATCCGGCGAAAAACCGGGCGCCTTTTTCCGCGCTGACCGGCAGTTTTCTTTGCAATGCCTTGAAAATGAATTGCCCGCCCAGGGTGGAGCCTTCTAAAACATACATACTTCCCAAAATTTGCGCCGGGGTTTCCATGGGCGGCAAAGCGGGTTTGGTTTTACATGATTTTTCTATCGCCGCTTGGCTTACTTTTAAATGGCGCAAATCCTGGTACAGCCAATCGGTTTTCCAGCGGCCTTCCATGGATACCGGAAAATCCATCTCACGCAACAACGCTTCGAAAGGTGCTTGGATACCATACAGGCATAATAATAAATTTTTATATCCGGTTATATTTTCCATCGCGGATTTTAAATTAAATGCCTTTTCAACTGCCCGATGCTCCGCCATGGTTTCCGTGCGCAGGCGCGTCATAATTGTAACCGGCGGCAATGGTGCCGGGTTTTCAATACTGGCGGTATCGTCTGGCAATTGGGGTTCGATATATGGGTTCATAGGTAGGCCTCATGCGGTGAAGATGGCCTACCCTAGGAATTCAACACGGCCGGGTCAAACCGAACCGGCCTAGTTTATAACTATTCCAAATTTAAAATTGGCGTTTCTGTGGAAGTATTTTCCGGCGCTTGCGCGGTTTGCTCTGCCGGTTTTGGCGGCAATAAACGCTGTTGCGCCAATAACAACAAGTCCCGCGCAATTGGCGCCGCGACCGCCGATCCGCCGCCGCCATGTTCTACCACGACAGCGGTTACATACTTTGGATTCTCGACCGGGGCAAAGCCAATGAATAATGCATGGTCGCGATCTTTCCAAGGACGGTCTTCGTTTTTGATAACCCCCCGCGCCCGTTCCGCCATGGTAATGCGTTTCACCTGCGCGGTGCCGGTTTTGCCGCCCATTTCCATGCCTTCTTCCGCAATGCGCGCGCCATGCGCCGTGCCATTGCCGGCATTGACGACCTGATTCATCGATTCTTTCAAAAATGCCAAATGGCGTTTATTGAATCGCAATACTTTATCCAGCAAACCTTCTTTATCCTGCGCCTGTTCCATTTCCGGGGCAACGCGGATATGCGGCGTTACTTGCCGGCCACCATTCACCACATGCGCAGTCATCGCCGCCAATTGCAATGGCGTGGTCAACACATAACCTTGTCCGATACCGGCAACCAAGGTTTCACCCTTGTGCCAGCCTTTTTTGAAACGGGTCTGTTTCCAGCGCCGGTCGGGAATAAGACCGGATTTTTCGCCCGGAATATCGATGCCGGTTTCCTTGGCAAGGCCGATTTTACGCGCTGTTTCCGCAAGCCTATCCACACCCAGTTTCATCGCCACATCGTAAAAATAAACGTCGCAAGATTCACGAATTGCTCCCATCAAATCCAGCGATCCATGCCCGCCTTTTTTCCAACAGTGGAATTTTGCACTACCGAGCGAGGTCGCCCCGTCGCAATAAACCCGGTGCCCGGGCTCGATCGTTCCATATTCCAGCGCCGACAAGGCCGTAACGATTTTATAAGTCGATCCCGGCGCGTACAAACCCGCAATCGCCTTGTTGGTCAGCGGCGCGCGGGCATTGTTCAACAACTCTTCCCAATCCTTGATCGAAATACCATTGTTAAATAAATTGGGATTAAATCCCGGCGCCGAAGCCAGGGCTAAAATACCCCCGGTATTGGCATCCATCACCACCGCAGATCCGCTTTGTCCGACCAGGCGTTCCATGGCCAGTTTTTGAATTTCGATATCGATGGTCAAATCCATGCTCTCGCCCGGTTTGCCATCAACTTTTTCCAGCTCGCGAATAATGCGGCCGTAGGCATTGACTTCCATCTGGCTGGATCCGGCGATGCCGCGCAAGGACGATTCATATTGTTTTTCGATACCTTTTTTGCCGACGCGCAATTGCGGCGTGCGCAAAATGGGATCGTTGCCGAAAATATTTTTATTCAATTCATATTCCGATACCGGCCCGACATAACCCAGCACATGCGATGTGACATCCACAAATGGATAAAAACGGCTTTGCCCAACTTCGATGCTCGCGCCTGGCAAATCCATATTGTTCAGATGCAGTTTCGCCACCACATCCCATTTCAGATTGTCGCGCACCAAAATCGGATCGAACGCCTTGCGTTTTTCCATTTCATTGAAAATCCGGTCGATTTCATTCGGCGTCAGATCCAGTATTTCCGCCAGATAATCCAGCGTGGTTTGATTACGGTCGGATTTTTCCGGGATAAAATTTAGCCGGAAATTGCGTGCGTTTTCCGCCAATATCACACCATTGCGGTCCTTGATAATGCCGCGCGGCGGAATGATTAATTGCAAATTGATCCGGTTTTCTTCGGATAATACCGCGTACCGCTCGCCTTCAATAACTTGCAAATAATATAATCTTGCCACCAAGGCGGCCACGATCGCGCTCTGCCCGACGCCGAATAAAAAAGCGCGGCGGGAAAATTGTCTTTGGCGTTCGTAATCACGGCTCATGATCTATCGCAGACGGGTTGCGGACAAATGGACAATCCCACGGTGCAAACGCAATAAAATCGCGAAGATCGGCGGGAACAATAAATTGGTGGTCAGAATTTTTACGGCAAATACCGCAATATTGGCGTGATAACCGAAAAACAAGAAAGCGATGCTGTATATCATCGCGATATATACAACGCTGGTCATGGCAAAGCACAAGGCGATAAAATCAAAATTCCGCGCGAAAATATATTGGCGAAATTGGGAAATCGCGTACAGCAATACCAAATTGCTGACAGCATGAATTCCAAGCGGAATCGACAGCAACATGTCCTGCCATAAACCGAGCGCAAAAAATATGCTGTACTGGCAAATTTCAGGGCGCAAAATAATCCAGACAAACAAAACCATCAGCATGAAATTCGGCATGATGACGTGCACGTTCAACACCGGCCATGGTACCGCCATGATAATGGATATGAACAGGCTGAATAACAAAAACATCAGCCAGGGGTAAAATTGATCCGGACGCCGGAAAAAGGAAAGTTTGCTGGAAGGCATAAAGGGAAATTAAACCGAAGATCGCGGCAGGTAAAGGATTTAATGCGATTTGACCACTTTGGCCAATTCTTCGATCATGCTGGCAAGGCCGAAATCCGCGACTTGCACATACCGCAACCCGGCCAAATCCGCATTTGGAATCACGCTGAATTCCGTGCCATTCCAGCGCGCCACCTTACCGACCGGCAATCCAGCTGGCAAACCGCCGCCCTTGCCGGATGTCAACACATCGTCGCCTGGATTGACCGATTGTGGCTGGCCTATATACAACAATTCAATAACATCGGAATTATCGCCGCTTAAAATGCCTTGTTGCGACGACGGCCCGGCAATCACCGGAATTTTCGATGCGAAATCGGTAATTAGGATTACACGCGAGGCGTCATCCGCCACGTCTTGCACCCGGCCGATAAAATTGCCTTCGGCCAAAACCGCCTGGCCGCGTTTAATATTTTGATTGCGGCCGCCATTGATAATCAAACTGCGCACCAACCCGTTGCTGGTATCGGAAATAATCCGCGCGGTAATAAATTTCGCCGGCTTTTCCGGAACGACTTGGAGCATGCGGCGCAATTGCGCGTTTTCATCGGTCAATTTCTCTGCCGTTTGCTCGGCGGCTTTCAATTGCCGGTTTTCTTCCATCAGCCGCGCATTTTCGGAACGCAGGCTGGAAATATCCGTAAGATTCGTGACAGTTTCAGAAATGCCTTGGGTTACGCTGGACGTGAACGATAAAACCGGGTTGATCGTATCCATAAATAAAATCCGAAACCCGGCATAGGCATTGGGCGCGCCCATTTGCACCGACAGCATGATCAAGCATAATAATGTCAGCGCAAAAAACGTCACACGCGGCCAGTAGGACACGCGCGTTGCGGAAAATAAGCGCAAGCGTTTTTGGATTTTCATGACAATATGATTTTAGTCACAAAAGCGTAAATATTCAATAAATTCAACAAAATCCCAGGATTTTGTTGGACCAGAGTAGATCTTATGCAAGTCCTTAAGGACCTAATAAGCGCTAAACAACACGCTGCGCAGGGTCCGCATTTCTTCCAAACAACGGCCAGTGCCACGGGCAACGCAGGTCAACGGGTCATCAGCAATCGACACCGGCAATCCCGTCGCCCGGCGCAGAACCAGATCGAGGTTCGACAATAACGCGCCGCCGCCAGTTAGAACGATGCCTTTATCGACAATATCCGCCGCCAATTCCGGCGCGGTTTGTTCTAAGGCCACTTTGACCGCTTCGATAATTTGCGATACGGGCTCCGCCAATGCCTCGGCAATCTGGCGTTCGGTGATGCGCATTTCGCGTGGCACGCCCAATACCAAATCGCGGCCCTTGATTTCCATCACGCGGCCATCGCCTTGCGCCGGTGGGCAGGCCGAGCCGATTTCCTTTTTAATTTTCTCGGAACTGGATTCGCCAACCAATAAATTTTGTGTGCGGCGCAGATAGGCGATAATCGCTTCATCCATTTTATCGCCGCCAACGCGCACCGAACGCGCGTATACGATACCGCCGAGCGACAGAACCGCAACTTCGGTGGTGCCGCCGCCAATATCGACCACCATGGATCCGGTTGCTTCAGTCACCGGCAATCCGGCGCCGATTGCGGCCGCCATAGGCTCTTCAATCAAAAATACGCGGCGTGCGCCGGCGGATTCCGCCGATTCTTGAATAGCGCGGCGTTCCACAGCCGTCGATCCCGATGGAACGCAAATAATAATTTGCGGGCTGGTGAATGTTCTGCGGTTATGCACTTTGCGGATGAATTCTTTGATCATGTCTTCGGCGACATCGAAATCGGCGATAACGCCATCGCGCAATGGGCGAATGGCGTGAATATTTCCAGGCGTGCGGCCCAACATCAGCTTGGCTTCGTTACCGACCGCGAGCACTTGACGCTTGCCTTTGTTTTCATTGATCGCAACAACCGACGGTTCGTTCAAAACGATGCCGCGATTGCGTACATAAACCAAAGTATTAGCGGTGCCGAGATCGATCGCCATATCCGACGACATAAAGCCTTTCAAGCCTGCAAACATATTTTCTGCCTTTTTATGAGAAATTTTTGGGTATCCGATGAATTTTGAAGAGCCAGTAATTTAGTCGGTTTTACAGGTCTTTGTCACCAGAATTATGAAGATATAATGCGCCTTTATGGCAAGCCCAAGGCACACCATCTGTGGATAGTTCGAAAGTCCGTTCTTTTAGGGCTAATTGACCGTTTTGGATGGGCCGGATATTTTTGCAATAATCCGGTTCAATGCGTTGACATAGGCATAGGCGCAAGCCAGCAACGTATCGTTCGATACCCCTACCCCGTTCATATTGATTCCGTCATATTTCAAACGAACGCTGGCCTGGGCCTGCGAATCGACGCCTTCGGTAACGGCCTTGATGGAAAAAGAATCGAATTGCGCCGAAAATTCGCCAAAAGCCAGATCGATGGCAGCAAAGGTTGCCTCCAAACTGCCGCCGGCGGACATTTGACCGGTGCGTTTTTTGCCATTGACCAGCAATTCAACACGAGCCATCGGCATGCTGTCGGTACCGGTGACCAATTGTAGACTTTTTAATACCACGGCTTCGTGCTCGCGCACGATGTCGCCTTGCAATAACGCCAGTAAATCCGCATCGTAAATATGCCGTTTTTTATCCGCGAGATCTTTGAACCTTGCAAACGCCTCGACCAGCGCATTATCGCCCAGTTCATAACCCAATTCCTTGATCCGCGCCTTGAACGCGTTGCGGCCGGACAATTTACCCAGCGGCAATTCCGAACGGTTTAACCCGATCGATTCCGGCGTCATGATTTCATAAGTCTGCGCGTTTTTCAGCATGCCGTCCTGGTGAATGCCCGATTCATGCGCGAACGCATTCCGGCCTACAATCGCCTTGTTATATTGCACGTGATACCCCGTAACCCCGGAAACCAATTTCGAGGCATTGGTAATCATTTCGGTTTTAATATTGGTTTTGTATGGCAAGCGGTCTGGCCGTGTTTTCATCGCCATCACGATTTCTTCCAGCGCCGCGTTACCCGCCCGTTCACCAAGGCCATTAATGGTGCATTCGACTTGGCGCGCGCCAGCCTCGACACCCGCCAAGGAATTCGCCACCGCAAGACCCAGATCGTTGTGACAATGCGTTGAAAGAATCGCCTTGTCGATATTCGGCACTTTGTTTTTGATCAAACGAATCAATTCGCCATATTCGCCGACAACGTGATATCCAACCGTATCGGGAATATTGATGGTACGCGCGCCACTGGCAATCGCGGTTTCCACACAACGCAGCAGAAAATCATGATCGGAACGGCAGGCGTCTTCGGCACTCCATTCTACATTGTCGCACAATTTACGGGCGTGCGACACGGATTCACGTACAGCCTCTAATACCTGATCGGGGGTCATATTCAATTTGTGCTGCATGTGCACGGGCGATGTGGCGATGAAGGTGTGAATACGCGGTTGCACGGCATGTTTCAATGCTTCGGCGGCGCGGTCGATGTCTTTTTTCTGCGCGCGCGCCAGGCTGCAAACAACGGCGTTTTTAATGGTTTTGGCAACGGCCTCGACGGCGGCGAAATCGCCATTGCTGGATATCGCAAATCCGGCTTCGATAATATCGACGCCCATTTCTTCGAGGGCGTGCGCGATGCGCACTTTGTCATCCAAATTCATGGCAGCGCCGGGCGATTGTTCGCCGTCGCGCAAAGTAGTGTCAAAAATATAAATACGGTTGGAATCGGTCACAGGCAACCTCGAGAGAATTGATCTTCTTTTATCATAGCGTAAAAAGATTAGGTGTCAGTGAATTAAGCAAAAAGCCCGAGAATAAATTTAATAACGTCGTCCGAAATTATCGCGACAGTGAAACGATCATCGGTAAATTCATGCATTTTTTATTCAACAATTACCTTAATATTCAATGTTAAATTCATTGAAAAATCATAATAATTTATTAACCAATTTTCTGTATCTTAATCGGATCAAGACACCATAGTCCAAAACTAAACTGATTCAGGGGATCCGAATGAAACCAATTCTATTTGCATTGACCATCGCTATTCTTGCCATTGCGCAACCAAGTTTTGCCATCGATACCGATCTTCAAGACACGCGTCTTCGTTCCGCGGAACGGTTGGAACGCGTATTGCCGGTAGAATGGCTGGCCGATAGCATGATCGAAGACCACGCCCGCAAAGTATTGCCGATCAACCATCAAATACTGTGCGATTACATCAAAGCCAATATCGATTGGGAAACCATCCGCAACCATAACATCAAAACCATGGCGAGCCGTTTCACCACCGATGAACTAGACACATGGGCAGGAGAACATTTTACCCGTTACGGTTTGCGTTCGGGCATGGCCAGCATGATTTTATTGCCGGAAACACGCGGCATGCTGCGCACCGCCATCGATAAAGCCACCAGCAATTTTGAAACGGCGCAATATCATCAATGGCCGGGATTCAGCCTGAGCCGCCAATCGTTCCTGGAATACCAAGCCAGAAACGGCATTTATTATACGCCGACCTATCAACCGGCCTATCATTGGTCGTCTTATTGGACCACGCCAACCTATAATACCTGGTATTATAGCCGCGCCGTTTATTAAAATATTGAGTGCTACGATAAAAAGGGGCCGTTTATTCGGCCCCTTTTTTATAGGCACGAAAAACGCAGCCAAACAGCATTTTAAAGCGCTATGGATTGCAATGCTTGCACCTTAGGCCCTTGCCGATCTAGCATGGAGCATGTTCTCTCCAGCACAAAAAACCTATGCGCCTATTGGCGAACCGATTTTTTACCATCTGCATTTCGGTAATGTTAAAGGCGATTTATATGGCGGATTGACCACCGCGGTTGTCGCCCTGCCCTTATCTCTTGCCTTTGGCATCGCGTCCGGCCTTGGCGCCAGCGCCGGGCTGTATTGCGCCATATTTCTTGGGTTCTTCGCAGCTTTGTTTGGCGGCGCCCCCGCGCAAGTATCCGGTCCCAACGGGCCGATGACCGTATTGATGGCAACGATTGTCGCGCAATTCCCCTATCAACCGGAAATGTGTTTTGCGGCGATTATCCTCGCTGGTGTTTTTCAAATTCTCAGCGGTTGGCTGCGACTGGGCAAATATATATCGTTGGTGCCCTATCCGGTCATTTCTGGGTTTATGAGCGGCGTTGGCATCATTATTATAATCCTGCAAATCGCAACTTTGTCCGGCCACACTAGTTTTGCCGATATTCCCCAGGCAATCACCATGATGCCACAATATTGGGCTGACCCAAATTGGCATGCGGTGATATTGGGCCTTATCAGCCTTGGCATCGTTGTATTCACGCCAAAAAAAATTACCGATATTATTCCATCGCCCCTAGTCGCCCTGGTTTTAGGCACGATCATCGGTTTTTTTATTCTGAACGCCGCGCCGCAAATTGGCGAAATCCCAACTGGCTTTCCAATGCCGCGCTGGCCGGAAATAGGATTGGGTGAAATTTATACGCTGATCGTCCCCGCGCTGATGCTGGCTTGCCTTAGCAATTTGGATAGTCTGATGACCGCAACGGTCGCCGACAGCATGACGCGGGTGTATCACAAACCCAACAAAGAACTGATCGGCCAAGGTATCGGCAATATCATCTCCGGCCTTTTTGGCGGATTGGCTGGATCCGGCGCAACGATGCGCACGGGCGTCAATATTCGTGCGGGTGGACGCACGCCGATTTCCGGGGCTTTTCATGCGCTGATTCTGCTGGCCTTGGTGATGGGCCTGGCCCCATTGGCATCGCACATTCCGCACGCCGTGCTGGCCGGAATTTTATTAAAAGTCGGGTATGATATTATCGATTGGCATTACATCAAAAAATTCAAATCCGCGCCGCGATTCAAAATCTTTTTAATGCTGATGGTGGTGGTATTGACCGTCACGGTCGATTTGATCACGGCGGTCCTGGCGGGGGTAATTTTGGCCGCCCTGCATTTGGTTAAATCCCTGGCCGACGCGCAATTGGAATTGATGCGCCCGGTCGATTGGGCCAGCCTGGACGCGCGGCTGGATCCGCAAAGCAAAGATTTGCTAAAAAAACATCAAGACAAAATCATGCTGTATCATTTGCAAGGCCCCTTAAGTTTCGGCGCCGCCAGCGGCATGGCGCAGCGTTTAGGGCAATTTGATTCTTACGATGCGATATTCCTGGATATGACGCAGGTTTATTTTGTGGACACATCATCGGCGTTGGCGATTGAAGAAACCATCAACCAAATCCAATCGCAACAGAAAAAAGTATATTTAATCGGCCTACATCCAAATGTTTTAGGTGTATTCAATCGAATCAATATCGTTAAATTACTGAACCCGGCCTTTATCCCGAATACCCTGGAACAAGCGTTGCACCATTATGATATTACGACGGGCTAATGAACGCTTAAAATACCCGTATTTTTAACAATCAGCGGGATATCCCTAGGAAATTGGTTGTTTCCTAGGCACTTATTGGGTATTTGCTTGGCAATACGCTGATTTTCCTATAAATACCCTTATACACACTAAGGCTTTTTTTCATTTTATATGTTGTTCCATGAGCACCGGTAAGCAAAAATCCCCGCATCATTACAAGCTGGAAAATCTTCAAGTCCTTGTCGCCGATGACAGCCGGTCGATGCGCAGTTTAGTAATTGAAATTTTACGCGAATTAGGGGTTGGTAGAGTGAATTATGCGCCCGATGGCGCCACGGCCATGAAAATGATCGATCCCCAAGCCAACCGCAACAGTGGTTATGAAGAAAGTTATAATTTCGACATTGTCATTTCCGACTGGATGATGGAGCCGGTATCCGGCATTGAATTATTGAAATGGATGCGCGCCCATAAAACCGAAAGCATTCGGTACACGCCTTTTATCATGCTGACCGGATATAGCGATCAAAAACGTATTTTAGAAGCGCGCGATGCTGGCATCACCGAATTTCTGGCAAAACCTATTTCGGTAAAAAGTCTTACCGACCATTTATTGACAGTAATCGATCGTCCGCGCAAATTTATTATCAGCGAGAGTTTTATCGGGCCTGACCGCCGGCGTCGTATCATTCCTATCGATTTCCCTGACCGGCGCGCTAGCAGTAAAAAGGATGGGGAATAATCATGGCGAATCCTCCATTTGACCCAAAGAAAAAGAAATCTAAAGAAGTTATTCTGCCAAACAAACTGCGCGAAAAAGTGGGTGGCATACCCGGCAAGATGGGCAGCATCGATCCAGCAATCATCGCTCGCGCCGAGAAAAAAGTGGAAGATATTTCGAAAAATTACACCGAAAGCGCCAATACCGAATTGGTGGAACTGCAAGAAGCTTTCCAAAAATGCTCCGCCGTGCAGGGCGAATTACAAACACCCTTTATTCGCAAAATAAATATGCTGGTGCATGAATTGCGCGGCCAAGGCGCGAGTTTCGGCTATCCCTTGCTCACCGAATTTGCCAACTTCCTGTTCGATTTTACCGATGGCCTCAAAATGGCTAGCGGCCCGCAGATGGAAATCATCAAAGCACATATTGACACTATGCACATTGTCGTCGCGCAAAAAATCAATGGCGATGGTGGCGCAGTCGGTCAGCAGTTAAAGCAAACGCTGAAAATCGCAATCGAGCGTTATTCGAAAAAATCTTAGTCATCTGTCATCTCGAGCGAATGCGAGGGATCTACAGACATAAGGCCTTACATCTGGCGATCCCTCACCCCATTCGGGGATTCGGGATGACATTTTTAAAATCGCAGATTCTTATCCGGCTCCAGCTTGCGTTTCGACGACAACTTGGATTCGATTTCATTTACCGTCGATTCCAGAGCCAAAAACCTTTCCGGCGTTGGCGGGTGCGAGGAACCGTGACTGTCTTTGATCGATGCTGGACTTTCAATCGCCATCCGCCGCCAGAAATTCGGCGCATCTTCGATATCATATCCGCCGCGCGCGGTTAAATATAATCCTACATAATCCGCCTCGCGTTCGAAATCCTGACTGTACGCCCCGGCGGCAAGGCCGCTGAATGTGCCGCCTGTATTTACGCCGCCGGCTGCCGCCAATATGTCTAATAATAATCCGCCAGCAGCATTGGTTTTCTTGGCATCAATATGACGGTTCAAATTATGGCCCAGTTCATGGCCCATAACCACCGCCAGCTCGTCATCATCGCTGGCAAAACGCATCATGCCCTTGGTGAATACAATATTTTTGCCATCGGCGAAGGCGTTGATCGGATCCTTGTTTTCAATGCCCAGCAAAAAGTCGCAGGTCAAAACTGGCGTTACATTTTTGGTCATCGACGCGCCATTGCGGTTAATCGCCAAGGTTACGGGTTTTTGATCGCTAAAGGATTTATCGGCGGCTTTTTTCAAACTATTCACCAATTCCTGCGAATTGGTTTGATCATTAATTGTCTGGCCATTTAATGCCACGATCCTATCGCCGCGCCTCAATCCCGCTTCCGACGCCGGCGAGCCCGATGGAACACCGGTTACAACCGCGCCGTCGCTATCCATTTCCAAAACCCGTTTCAAGGCGCCCTTGGTTGGATCTTTCATTTTCGCGGTACCTGCCACCAACAAACCGATGCTTGGCCGGGTACGTCCATCACGGCCGCACCAATCGGCATTGGCACGCAAAATCGGGAATCCAACCCGGTTTAACCGTTCATATTGTTTTAAATTTTCTTCAACCGCCAAATCATATTGTTTCTGCCGTTCCGCATCGATCAAACCGCGATCGATCGACGATCCCGGCCCCGTCATAGTCGGCGCGACACATCCGGTTAAGCCTAAAAATAACAGGGAAATTAATGCCAAGCGTTTCATGAATACACCTTTGGTGGAATAAGATTGCGGTAAGGCGGAGAAGATAAAAAAAGAGCCTCGCTATTTCTAGCAAGGCTCCGATCAAAGTTACAGTCTATTTATGGTTAATTTATGAATCTAGCGCACCCGCATCAAACCCTGGAACATAGGACCTGTGATAAAGGTACCATATGGGGATCCAGTATCGTTCGTTGTGCTGGCATTTGCATCTTCCAATACGGCTTGTTGATATACGCCGGTACCGAAATCAATGCTGACCTTACGCGCCGCAGCAGGCTGAGCCTGTCCAACCACTTTTGGTTCTGGACCCGTTACTTGGGTATCTACTTGTGCTGCCACAGGAGCCACGCTGCTAGCCGCCGCCTCCCGCGAAGTTACCAAACCCGTGACTGCCGCTGCCGCTGTCACAGCTCCAGCTACCAATCCTAATGCGGGCGTGGTTACATGACCACGCGGAGCTGATTTAGCTGGCGCCGACGGCGATGTGTTTGCAGCAACAGTCTGGCCCTCTGGCTTCGCAACAACCTGGCCATCGGTATTAAGCATAAGTTCAAAGCCCTTCAAAAATTCATTGGCATCAATTTGAGCAACTTGCTGTCCGGCCGGTGCAAGGGCGTTCAGCTTGTTTGCAATAGCGTTGGACTGTTCAATCAATGCAATAAGAGCCTTCCCCATAAGAGCTTGCTGCTGCTTTAATTGCTTGATTACGTCTGCATCGGACAATGCTTTTTGCTTTGCCTTGCTATTTTTTCTAATGCTCGTCAACCAACCTAAACCAAGGGCTGCGGCCACACCAGCCAAAGTCCATTCCAACCAGCTACGCGGTTTTTCGACCGTTGTCGGAACAGCATCTTTGCCAGTTCCCGCAGCAGCGGCATCATCGCCACCTTTTGCAGGAGCTGAATTTTTAGCCGTTTCGTCCGCCGTTTTTACCACTGCTGGAGAAGATGACGCAGGAGAAGAAGACGAACCCACTACCGCCGTATTTAATTTACCGACAACATCGGCGGAATACGGCATATTAGTTTTTACTAATTCAGCTTCGGTAACTTGCATTTTGCCATCGGCAATCGATACTTGCGCAAGACCAATTGCTTTATTCACCAGGCCAGAATTATCGCTGCCTGGAGTTTGCAACGAAGAATTATACATACCGATTGCCAGTTTTGTTTCGTTAATTACCTGCGTTTTTTCATCGCCGGTAACTTCGGTCACATCAACGGTCAATTTTTTACCGCCCATAGCTTCGAAATCGCTAAAGTAGCGCACTACACCAGGAACAGCCGCTGGCTGCGCCGGCACGGCAAAGCGGTATACTGCTCCGTTGGAATCGATGAAGTAAGAAATGTCGTCATAATTATAAACAACACCGTAACCGCCAGTTTTGTTGACAACACCATCGACCAAACCAGCCAAGATCGGATCAATGGATCCAGCCGGAACAGACGTATCCGGCGCATCAGGATTCGATCCAGTCAACGCAGGATTAATGCCTTCCGGCACGACCGTTTTCATTGCAGGCGCATCTGGATTAGATGTAGCCAACGCAGGGTTAGTACCTGCTGGTACCACGGTTTTCATTGCTGGCGCATCAGGATCAGGCAAAGCTGTCACTGGCGCTGCTGTATCGATAGCTGCAGTGGTGGCTGTTTTCGCCGTTGGCCTCAGATGGCTAATAGGGCCTGTATTGTTATCAAAAATATACAGCATAGGATCTTGTTCGGACGATTCTGCAAACACGCTCCATCCATTTGGAAGATCGCTATTTACGGCAACAGAAGGTGCCACCGCTTGCGGAACAACCACAGCTGTTTCTGGAACCAAGCAATCAGCGCCAGTTTTCATATTATTTGCAACAGAACGTAATACGTCCACATTGCCGCGCAAATCTTGGGCTTGTGTCAACACCAATACATCGCCGGTCATGGCCATTACTTCGACTAGGCCCAGTTGATAATTACCGGCCACATCGTTTGAATTATAAGTTTGTAGAATACCGATCGTTGTATTGATCTCGGCTTGGGCACTTTGAATGACTCGTACTTGTTCTTCGCCGGTAACTTCTGTTACTTCGATCACTTCAAAAGTCGACAAAGATAAATCTTCTAACTGGACTGTAGTTGCCAATTTATAAACTGGCCCATCTGTGGTCAGCACATAAATATTGCCTTCGGCATTATACGTCAAAGCATAACCAGAATCATTGTTGGAGAATGCTTGTCCCAATTGCAACAATACTGCGTCCGTATTGACAGTCGGTGCCGCATCAGATGCAGCTGCTGCGGTCGCTGCGGGTTCCGCAGCCGGAGTGTTATTCGCGGTTGGCTCAGCCGATGATGCCGTCACAGCCGGATCAACAGGAGCCGAAGCAGCCGAGTTGGTTTCATCAACTACAACAGGTCCGGAAACAACCATGCCTTCGGTTGGCGCCAATTGCGATGCTGGATCAGGCTGAATAGGACTGAATGGCTCTGTAACAGCTGCATCCGTCACGGTTGCTACATTGCTTGGTGCCGAAGCCGGAGCTTTGGCAAGATCATCTAATTGATCTTCAACTAACTCTGCCAATGCCGAGGTTTCGGATCTAGCGGCGGAAAAACCAGCCGCTTTAATATTATCCGCAGAAATAAGAACAGTATTGGATCCTTCCCGTTCTATATATTCCGCATCAAAAGTTGCAACTTCCAAAACATCGCCCGCTTTGATCAAAGATTGCACTTGCTGCAACATAGTGACCGCTGCATCGCCTTCGGCATACGTCAATGGAATTGTGTCGGTGTTGACATTAAGCGACCAAAAGCTGATGTCATTCGTTTGCTTGGAAATTTCTTGCAAAGCTTCCAGTTTAAAGCCCGGAATGACACCGACCGGATATTGTTCACTATCCGTGACAACATACGCCACACTTGGATCGGATTTTAAAACATAGATTTTGCCTTCGAAATCGGCACCAGAAACACTCTTTACGACTGGAGCAGTTTCCGCTGGAACGGTATTGTTTACCGATTCTGTATTTTCGGCTCCATCCACAACATTTATGGTCATTGGGAGGGAAACAGTGTTTGTATCATGGGTAACGGCGGTTCCATCTTCGGTCGTTACTGTGGCTCCATTTTCTTCCGTCACTACAGTTCCATTTACAGGGCCTTGGGACGTAGTGCCGTTATTCGTTTGATCGGCGTTCATCAGCCCGGCATATAATTCGGGCATATCCGTTGCCGCCAATGTCGTAATACGGCCATTGATGGGTTGATTGCCAGTATCTTGCTCTGTGGTATTTTCATTGGCGGCGGCTAATCGCGCTTGCTCGGCTAATTTTTGTTGCGCCAAATATTGCGCTTGCGCTTCGCCCACGGAATTGAATGCAACTGGGGTCGAATCATCGGCTTGAATATCCCAAACCGCATTAAAATAGTAATTGCCGCCAACGCCGCGTTCGATATCGTCTTTATCCAAAGCACCGCTGTAATAACGCACAGAATCGCCAGCCAACGCATTGTCCGCCATCAATTTCAACAAGCCATTGGCTTGATCTTCTCCGATCACCAGGAATGGCACGCCATCGGGATTGCTGTTCCCAAAACCGGCTTCGGCGGTTTGTTTGGCAATTTCTTCAAGCGCTGCTGGATTAAATTTGGTGATAATACCGTATTTGCCATCATAAAAGGCCAAGTGCATGCCGTTTGAAACGGCGATATGCAAATCGCCATCGGATTTAAAAACGTTTTTTGGCGAATCCGACTGCATTACGCTTGGGGAAGCGTTGCTATCATCTAAACCCACTGGCTGCGCCATGGTTTGCGATGTGATCGCACCTGCTAAACCTGCTACCATGCCTAAAAATTTATTGCGCATGTGATCTCCTTAAATGGAATTTTGTATATGTGTCTCGGTATTTGTTTTTATGCTCTTGCGCGAACATTGGCGCTGCGAACTGCCATGGCAACTTGGCCATTAGGCAAAGTCCATACCGCCGAGGTTTTTTGTACTGGTTCAGCGGCCGGCTTGGATTCTTCGTTCAAGCGTTTACGCAAAGCTTCTAAAAACACCGCGGCGGCAGTTGCATTATAACCCTCCCCAGTATTCAAAATCGGAATCAATGCCGGATTGCGGACACGCAAGGTCTGGGTTCCATCCATAGAATCCGTCAACGAGCTGCTGGTCGGATCGTTAGGATTAAAACCGGGCGCGCGAAATACGCCAGTCAACACGCCGCTTGGGTTAGAGCTTTGTAATACGGCAATGGCAGCATCCGCTTTTGTTTGGAAATCCGCTGCGGAAAGAACTTGTAATTGGGTAATCGAAAATGCCGCTTCTTTGGAGAAGAATAAAGTGCGATCCGCGGTAGCGGTTGCCGCATCCAATACTTTGGCATTTACATTCATCACGCCTTCATAGCAATATACTTCGCCTTTCGAACCTTGGATCTTGGCCAGCATTTTACCATCTTCCGCGGAAGAGATGAAAACGCCTTCGCCGTCTAATTTTGCCACCGACTGAATAACGGTTTCATTTTTCGTAGGGTCAGCGGCGCTAGCCACTTCTACTTGTTGACCGCTTAATTTTACCGATGCATTACGAGTGAGCACCTGCTTGCTAGTGTTATAGCCTTGACTAGGAGTTTGGCAACCAACCATAGAGGCTGCGGTTACGCCCAAAGCCGCTGTTAATGCAATTTTGCCAATGTTATTGTTACCCATGACCCTTAATCCTCCATATAAATTAGACTTGTAAACTTTGCCTGTTAACCTTTTGCCGATGGCATTTTTGCCTTTTGACACTTATTAACTTTTAGCACTGGGGAAAAGTTATATCTTAAAAAGAACACTTGGGCAACGAAAAAATTAAGTAAAATAAGAGCGATTGAAAAATTGTATCTTTATTAGTTATGATATTGATGCGACGCAATATTATGATTT
>JACCDG010626038.1_pt1 | contig 68250 bp, 54 predicted proteins | sample 7442471 | NCBI WGS metagenome assembly JACCDG01 (sample SAMN15323444, study PRJNA562643) | freshwater metagenome | isolation source: river surface water | place: USA:Blue River Watershed | collected 2017-08-17 | reverse complement strand
TAAACCCAATTGAACATATATGGGCTAACTTGAAACGTTGCATTAGGGCAAATGATAATCGACAGAATAATTTAAGTTTAGCTATTGAACAATCTATCGCTCAGATATTTATAGGATAACTATATTAACCCATCAAGAAGTTAGGACTGAGCTAAATAAAAAAACAACATAACTATTGAGGTGAGTTTAATTTTGCTCATCTCATTTACCAATAACTTATTTAACCGCTCTAGCAACTGACGGAGTCCAGTGATTGAGAAGACAACGTGTCCAGATATTTTGTGAAATAAATCTGATTTTTTATTGGAGAGATATGTAATGATGAATTTGGCATATATATTTTCAGTATATATGCTGACCAAAATCATGCACGAGAAAGTGGATTAATAAAATTAAACAATCCAGACTTACTGCAAACCAACGCATTTATTAATAAATCATGAGTTAAAACCGCTACGAGCTATATAGTTTTAAATCCAGCATCATTGATTGAAACCACTGGAAGCATAATATGCTGGCGGTAGTATTTTAGTTCTTCTATTGACTCATGAATATCTGCCAAGGCTTCATGTTTATTGTGTTTTTTGAATCCTTCCGCAACTTTTGGATACCAACGTCTGGCTAACTCTTTGATCGTGCTAACATCTATATTGCGATAATGAAGATATTCTTCCAGTTCTGGCATATAGCGCACGATAAATTTACGATCTTGGTGAATTGTATTACCACACAATGGTGAACTGGCTTTATGAACATATTTCTTAATTAATTTTAGCAAATCTTTCTCTGCATCAGCTAAGGCTACTCCATTGGTAGCTATGCGCTCTAACAAGCCAGATTTAGTATGAGTATTAACATTCCACTTATCCATCTTTGCTAGTTCTTCTGCAGGTTGAATAATCGCATAACTGGCAGACTCAGCCAAAACATTTAGTTCGCTATCAGTAATAACTACAGCAACTTCTAAAACTACATTTTCTATCGGATTAAGTCCAGTCATTTCCATATCTAACCAAACTAGGTTATCATGATTTTTTGTTGATGCCATCAGTATCCATTCACGAAGCAATTAAAGGAGCGTATTATATCAGAAATTATAGCTTAATCATCACGTTATGAATAATTTCAGGATCGCCATGTAAATAAATTGCAGCATATCTTAATGCACCACGGAATTGTTTTACAGCAGCTAAAACCACCTCCCTGTCTGCTTGTAACTCACTCGATGCATACTCTAACAATGCGCCATTAAAATGCACCAGCTCTAACATAAAATCTTTGTCAGCTTTAACGGAATTACTAGCATACAACATGATCCGTGGATTTATTTGGACTAATTCAAAAATAAACTTCTTATCTGCCTTTAAATTTTCTACTGCATACTCTAGTGCCCAAGGATATAACTTGGTTGCCGCTATAATAATTTCTTTGTCGCATCGAACTTGAGCAGAAGCGTACTTAAAAGCCTGCCCTGAATAATTTAGCGCCTCTAAAATAAACTCTTTATCATCTTTGATGCTCTCTGCGGCATACTCTAACGCCCAACGATGTTCTTTTATTGCAGCTAAAACTATTTCCCGATCGGCTTTCAACTCATTACTTACAAATGCAAGCGCTCGTCCAGCAAAGGTTACAACAGCTAAGACAAATTCACGATTAGATTTTAGATCTTTACTCGCAAACTCCATAATATAAGGATTTTCCCTAACTACTGGTAGCATAAAGTCTTTATCCGCACGTAATGCATCTTTAATAAACTGAGTAGCAGAACCACGTTGCTTGATTGCTTGAAGTACAAACTCACGATCCGCTTTAAACTCAGCCGCCGCATACTCTAAAGAACGAGGTTCATGTTTGATTGCTGCTAAAACTACTTCGCGGTCAGATTTTAGCTCATCGCTAGCAAAATAAAGCGAGTCAGCATATTTGCTAACCATTTCCAAAATAAATTCGCGATTATTTTTAAGCGCAGGACTAACAAAATTCCAAGCTAAAGGGTTTTGTCCAATTGCCGCAGCTACAACCTCATGGTCAGCTTTTAACTCACCGGCAGCATAATACAACGCCACTCCATTTTGTTTAACTGCTTCCAGCACAATATGTTTGTCAGCACAGAGTTCTTGACTTGCAAATTTCAAGGCACTACCATCAAGGGCGACCTCGGCTAGTATTTTAGCTCGGTTTAAAGATAAATCTTGCGTGTCATTATTCATTAAAGACCTTTTTAATACGTTGTTGCAGATTATGATTGACAATGACTAGTATAGCCTGCAGATTTTAGTTTAACATATGCCTGCATTACAGACTCAGGAATTTCCTGAGTAATTTGATAACCACGAGTCGGGTAATTAATTATACGTTCAGTATCACCAACCAATTCATCTATTAAATCGTGGATAGTGCGCCCAGCGGCTAAATTTTTAAATTCAAAATTAGGTGCAGAAACTATAAGATTAATTGCACTCCAATGCACCATAAACGTGGCATATGCGCGGCGAGTAGTATTTGGTTTGGTTACTAGAATAATTTCATCAATTGCATTTAGCGATTCTAGCATCAACAATTCTTTGGTAAATTTTATATTCTCACCGATATTACTCGCGTTTTTCTCAAGTAAAATTGCAGAAGCTGGCACGCCTAGGTGCATAGCTGATTTAGCAAATACTTCAGCTTCTGTTTCATTCCAGCGCCCAGCCGTCCAATTGCCCGATTTACCACTAAAGACAATTTTACTGGCATAGCCTTGCAAATATAATCTAGCGCAGTAGTCTGCGATCCGCAAATCATAGCTGCCTAAGCCGACTATTACTCGCTTATGACTATTGATTAAATCAGGCAATTGATCTAAGCGACAATGATAGTCCCATAAAATTTTGCCTAATTCTAAATCTGTTTGGCTTACCATCAGATGCTATGAAACCATGATGCATCATCATTTAGGCTAAATGGAGTTTCCTGATAAACACAGTAATTTAACCAATTGGCAAATAATAAATTAGCATGTGAACGCCAGATTGAGCGTGGCGTGGCAGTTGGGTCATTATTGGGATAATAGTGACGCGGCACCTCAATATCTAATCCATTATTTATATCACGCAGATATTCCTCCTGCAACGTCAAAGGGTCATATTCTGAATGTCCGGTAATAAATATCTGGCGATAATCTTTAGTCGAAACTAGATAAACCCCTGATTCATTAGACTCTGCCAAAATCACTAATTCTGGATGTTTAGCAATATCTTCCCGTTTCGTTTCGGTGTGGCGTGAATGTGGCACCCAAAATTCGTCATCAAAACCACGCAATAATTTAGCTGTTTTTTGATTAATCCAATGAGGAAAAATCCCAAACATTTTGCTGGGCAATGGATATTTAGGTACTCCATAATGATAGTATAACCCTGCCTGAGCGCCCCAGCAAATATGTAAGGTAGAGAATACATTATGCTTGCTCCACTCCATAATCTGTGTTAACTCAGACCAATAATCTACCTCAGTAAACTCCATTTGCTCAATCGGAGCACCTGTTATAATCATTCCATCAAATTTAGCATGAGCAATTGAAGCAAAATCAGTATAAAAAGTCTCTAGATGTTCACTCGCCGTATTTTTTGATTCATGACTACTCGTATGTAAAAACACCATCTCAATTTGTAATGGCGTATTACCTAGTAAACGTAAAATCTGTGTCTCAGTCACGATCTTGTTTGGCATAAGATTTAAAATCACAATCCGCAATGGACGTATATCCTGATGCGCTGCTCGTTCTTCAGTCATAACAAAGATATTCTCAGCATTAAGAATATCTGTTGCGGGTAAATTATTGGGTATTTTTACCGGCATAAAACTCTTCCTTTAACTATTGTATGCTTTTTCACCATGTTCAGACATATCCAAACCACCTAATTCATCTTCTTCTCGTACACGGATACCAATCGTTTTATTTAAAATAACCAAGATAATATACGTTGCAATAAAACTAAAGGCTGCAGATAAAATTGTTACAACACATTGTTTATACAAAAGATTCCAGTTTCCATATAATACTCCGCTTGGAATGGCTGAGTTCACATCATGAGAAGCAAAAATACCAACCATAATTCCACCTAAAAACCCTGGTACACCATGGCAGGTAAACACATCCAACGAGTCATCAACCTTGTGTTTAAGACGATTATAGTAAATAGTTAAAACATAAGAAAGAAGTGAAGCAATAATTCCGATTGCAATTGCTGAGCTAATACTTACATAACCAGCTGATGGCGTAATTGCAACCAAACCAATAATTAGTGAATTACAAATACCAGTTACAGTACGTGCTTTACCGAGGAATGAGTCACAAAGCACCCATGCGACCATTGCTGCAGATGTAGCAAATAGTGTATTCGCAATAGCTTGAATCGTGATTGGTGAAATTTCCAACGCCGAACCAGCATTGAAACCAAACCAGCCAAACCACAACATTCCACAACCCAAGACCATTAAAGGTAAATTGTGTTTACCATCACCACGATCTCCTGATTTGCGAGGTTTAAGAACCATAGCGAGCGCCAAACCAGAGAACCCGGCGCTAACGTGCACCACTACCCCACCAGCAAAGTCGAATGCACCGAAATTAAATGCCCAGCCATGCGAATCCCAAACTGAATGAGCTAACGTACAATAAACCAATACTACCCATAGAACAATAAAAATCAAATAGGTTCTAAATTTTAGCCGTTCAACACCTGAACCAGAAATAATCGCTGGTGCAATACTGGCAAACATTGCTTGAAAACAAATAAATGATAATGTCAGAACTTTAGTACCGCTTACAACATCATTAATTTTAATTGGCAGCAAAAACGCCAGATCAAATGAGCCAAGAAATTTACCATTACCAGAAAAGACCAATGAATAACCAATTGCCCACCATACTATTGGAATAATCCCCAGTGTAATAATGCTCATTTTGATGGTATTTAGTGCATTGCGTCCAGAAACTAAGCCAGTATAAAAAAAAGCCAAACCAAAATTCATCAGCAAAACAAGCGTTGCAGAGAGCGCTACCCAGAGTGAATTAGCAAAAACCGAGTAATCAACAGGCATTTTCTACTCCTTGTTTACGATTGTAAAAAAGCTTCTATTTCGCGCGCAGAACCCATTCCATCGGCAATAGCATGGACAACCAAGCTCGCACCACGGACAATATCACCACCGGCAAAAACTTTTGGATTTGTACTTTGCTGGCGATTACCTGAGACTTTAATTCGTCCTTGGGTGTCAACTGCAACTTGACTAGGTGTTAACCATGGTAGTTCTTCAGGTTTAAAACCAAAAGCAGTGATTACCAGATCAGCTTTAATTTCAAACTCTGAACCATTAATGGGTACTAAAACTTTACGCCCACCAGCATCAGCCTCAAGACGAGTTTTAACAAACTTCACGCCACACACATGACCATCTTTTTCAAGTAGCCCAACTGGCTGAGCATAAAAAACAAAATCACAGCCTTCTTCAGAAGCATTGGCATATTCACGGCGTGAACCTGGCATGTCTTCACTACCACGGCGATAAGCAGCACTAACTTTAGCGGCACCGAGGCGAATTGAAGTACGAATACAATCCATGGCAGTATCACCACCACCCAGAACTAAAACTTGTTTATTCTGTACTTGCTTACGTAATTTAACTTCCGCATCATTAATCAAATCTTGATTAACTGAAGTTAAATAATCTAACGATTCAACGATACCAGTCAAACCTTCGTTAAACGAACTTTCTTTTACCGCCTGATAAGTTCCATTACCTACAAATACCGCATCAAAATCGGCAATAATTTGTTCAAAGGCAATATCTTTACCAATTTCAGTATTTAATTTAAACTCAATCCCTGCTTGCTGAAATAATTCAAAACGACGTTGAATAATATCTTTCTCAAGCTTAAATGCAGGAATCCCAAAAGTCAACAGCCCGCCGATTGCAGATTGGCGCTCAAACACAGTTACCTGAAATCCTTTGCGATTAAGAATATCGGCACAAGCCAAACCTGCTGGACCAGAACCGATTACCGCTACTTTTTTATCCAGACGTTTAATTGGTGTATAATTTGGCTGCCAGCCTTGTTTAAAGGCTTCATCGGTAATATATTTTTCAACATTACCAATCGAAACAGCACCAAAGCCATCATCAAGAGTACAACTACCTTCACACAGGCGCTCTTGCGGACAAACCCGACCACAAATTTCTGGAAAACTATTAGTTTGATGGGAAAGTTCTGCAGCTTCAACTATGCGCCCCTCATAGGCTAATTTTAACCATTGAGGAATATAATTATGCACTGGACATTTCCACTGGCAATATGGATTACCACACTCTAAGCAACGCTCTGCTTGTTGTTTAACTTCTTGAGGCTCTTGTTTGGAATAAATCTCTTTAAATTCATTTTTACGTTCTTGCAAGCTAATTTTAGGTGCATCAATCCGAGAGAGTTCAATAAATCTATTTACATTTTTTTTCATTAATGCCACCTACTATTTATAAAGATAATTCAATAAATTTGCCATACTAATCCCTTTGGGTTTAATCAAAACCAAATCGCGGGCATTACTGTCAAAATCAGCTAAAAACTGTGCTGCTTTTGATGAATGAGTTTCACGATAATGCTTCTGGATTAGCTCCTGAATATAATCGGCATGCGCTTGATACGTATCACCAGTTTCATCAAGGTAAATTGCCTCGACAAAATCATGATTTAAGTTTTCACGTACTCGTGACTTAGCATCCCAGACATAACACAATCCACCAGTCATTCCAGCGCCAAAGTTTTGATCAATGTCGCCTAAAACCGCCACCACACCACCAGTCATATATTCGCAGCCATTACTAGCCAAGCCTTCAACAACCGCAACCACTCCAGAATTACGTGCAGCAAAACGATCGCCAGCACCACCGTTAGCAAATACTTGTCCACTAGTTGCACCATATAAACAGGTATTTCCCATTACCGTTACAACACCGCTAATATTGAGGTTATTATGCTTAATTACAATCTTACCACCAGCAAGACCTTTGGCAACATAATCATTAGCTTCACCATGCAGGTATAGTTCCATTCCTGTAGTTGCCCAAACGCCAAAAGACTGTCCGGCAGTTCCTTCAAAATGAAGCGTAATCGGATTTTCTAAGCCTTTACCACCGTAAGTTTTGGCAATTTCACCAGCTAAGGTAGCGCCAACTGAACGATCAGTATTGTAAATACTATAGCTTTTATTTAACTCTTCCAAATTATATACAGCTTCCAGACAATCAGCATGAATCCGTTGATTCATTACCCCGCGATCATGTCCAATATTAGCTTCACTATAATATAGTGGATAATTGGAAGTTGTACCCGCAATTTCCAAAACTTCAGAAAGGTCAATGTTTTTGCTACTAATGTTATCTAATTGTTCAAGTAAATCAGTTCGTCCAATCAAATCAACTAATTGCGAAACACCAAGCTTAATCAACCACTGCTGAACTTCATGAGCAACTCCGCGGAAATAATTGATTACCATCTCTGGTAAGCCTTTGAAATGCTTCTGACGTAATTGCTCATTTTGCGTAGCTAAACCAGTTGCACAATTATTCAAATGACAAATCCGCAAATATTTACAGCCTAAGGCTACCATTGGCGCAGTTCCAAAACCGAAAGTTTCCGCACCTAAAATTGCTGCTTTAATCACGTCCAGACCAGTTTTAAGTCCACCATCTACTTGCAAGCGAATTTTATGGCGTAGATTATTTTGCACTAATGCAGCATGAGTTTCGGCAATACCAAGTTCCCACGGACTTCCAACATTTTTAACCGAAGTAATTGGTGCTGCACCAGTCCCACCATCATAACCCGAAATAGTAATTAAATCCGCTTGTGCTTTAGCTACTCCACAAGCAATTACCCCAATTCCAGGTTCTGAGACTAATTTCACAGAAATTTGTGCTCCAGGATTGAGCTGTTTTAAATCAAAAATCAGCTGTGCCAAATCCTCAATCGAGTAAACATCATGATGTGGCGGAGGTGAAATCAGCGTAACACCTGGTGTCGCATGACGTAAGTGCGCAATTTCAACACTCACTTTTTCACCCGGTAATTGGCCACCCTCACCTGGTTTCGCACCCTGAGCAATCTTAATCTGAATAATTTCAGCACTCATCAAGTAGCTTGGAGTAACCCCAAAACGTCCAGAGGCAATTTGTTTAATCTTTGAATTGCGATTAGTACCGTAACGTTTAGGATCTTCACCACCCTCACCTGAGTTAGAGCGTCCACCAATAGTATTCATGGCAATAGCCAATGCTTCATGCGCTTCCGCACTTAGTGCACCAATTGACATTGCAGCACTGTCAAAACGGCGGCAAATTTCTTCAATCTCATCAACTCGCACGTAAGACTTTGAGTTAGATGCTTCAGGGACTTTAATCGTAAATAAATCACGTAAACAAGTAGGTGCTCGTTGATTGACTTCATTGGCAAATGAATAATAATCTTCCAGTTCACCGCTACGCACCGCTTTTTGTAATTTACCCACTACATCTGGGTTAAACGCATGATATTCACCTTGATAGGAGTATTTAATACTTCCGCCTTGATCAACCAAAGTAGCAGCATCCCAGGCTTTAGCTGCCGTTTGTTCCAACTGTGACTGGATTGTGGCAAAACCAGCCCCTTTAATCCGCGATACTGCACTGCCAAAGCATAAATCACTCACACTATTATCAATTCCTAAGGCTTCAAATAATTGTGATCCACGATAAGAAGCAACTGTTGAAATCCCCATTTTAGACATAATTTTGAGGATACCTTTATTAATTGCACCTAAATAATTTTTGTTTAAGCTGGCTAAGTCTTTACCGCTATAGCCACCAGCAGCAATTTCTTCAATCATTTTATAGCTTAAATACGGGTAAATTGCCGTTGCACCGAATCCGAGTAAAACACAGAAATGATGTGGATCACGAGCTGTTGCCGTTTCAACAATAATATCAGTATTAAAGCGTAAGCCACGTGTCACTAGGTGATTATGAATCGCACCTAATGCCATAACGGCAGGAATTACCAATTTATCCGCAGCAATCTCACGATCAGATAAAATTAACAAGGTCGTACCTGATGCAACTAATTGTTCGGCTTTAGCTACTAAATTATTTACCGCCTGTTCTAAATTATGTTTAGTGACATCAAAACTAAGCTCCAGAGTTGCACTTACTTTCCAAGCTGCATCATGATTTAAAATTACAGCATAAACTTCTGGTGACAATACAGGTGAAGTTAATTTATAACCATGCAATGAACGCGTAGTTACTAAATCCAGTTTATCGCCCAAATAACTATCTAGAGTCATCACATATTTTTCGCGAATTGAATCAATTGCTGGATTAGTCACCTGAGCAAAACTTTGGCGGAAATAATCGGTCAATGGACGGATTTTTTGGCTCAAAACTGCAATTGCAGCATCATCACCCATCGACATAGTTGGTTCCATACCATCAATTGCCGAAACTTTAATTACACTCTCAATCTCTTCTTGCGTAACTAAGAATAATTTTTTATAGGTGTTTAAATTATGCTTTAATTCAGGGACAGTAGCACCATCAGCGCTAACTGGTGGAGTAATATAGTTATTTTGCTCACTTTGACTTAAATCAAATTGACGATAAATAGCCCGATCAAACAAGACCATTTTAGCCTGAGTATCAATTAAAATCATTTCCCCTGCACCAAGACGATTTTTGACAATAAAATCTTCGGCATCATAGTCTAAAATCCCGGTTTCTGAGGCAATAATTACCGTTCCATCCTGAGTAATTGAATAACGCAACGGACGTAAACCATTACGATCCAAACAGCACATCACCTGACGACCATTAGAAAAAACAATCCCTGCTGGACCATCCCACGGCTCATAGCCAATACCAACGGTTTCATACCACTTTTGTAACTCAGCGCTTAGTTTATTATTCCCTTCCCAATATGGAGGAATCAAAGCACGAAGAGCTTGTTTAAAATCAGCTCCAGCCATTAAAAGCATTTCCATCATATTATCTAAGCTAAACGAATCCGAACCTGATTCACTCACCATCGTTGCCAGATGGTTAATTTTATCTTGAATATTTTGTGGTAATAAACTTAGTCCACGTGACTTCGCCCACAAACGATTAGCTGAGACAGTATTAATTTCACCATTGTGCGCTACATAACGAAACGGTTGTGCTAAACGCCAACTAGGCTGGGTATTGGTTGAGAAGCGTTGATGAAATACACAAATACTGGTTTTAACTAACGGATCAGCTAAATCCAGATAAAATTCTTTTAAAATCCGCGGCAAACACAAAGCTTTATAAATAATTGTTTGGCTGGATAAACTACAGATAAAGAAATCTTGGTTATCTTTAAAACGGTATTCAATATTTTTACGTAAAGCAAAAAGTCTTAATTCAAATTCTTGCTCACTAAGATCTTCTGGTGAGTTGATAAATAGCTGTTCAATTAATGGAAGACTATTTTTGGCAATTCTTCCCAGCACTGACACGTTAATTGGTACTCGGCGAAAATGGATATCATTTAAGCCAATTTTATTACATTCTTCCGTGATAATTGTTTTTTGTTCAGCAATACTAATTTGTTCCAGCGAGAAAAATATATTTCCTGCTGCATAATTAGTTGCTAAAGTAAATTCACCATCTTCTTCCATAATACTACGAAAAAATTCATCAGGAATCTGAATTGAAACCCCGCAACCGTCTCCAGTACGCCCATCTGATTGGATCGCACCACGGTGAGATAGTTTAATCAGCGCTGCAATCCCTTTAATCAATATATCGTGCAATGGGTTGCCATATTTATTAACAATGACTCCCACACCGCAATTATCACGCTCTGTAAATTGAAATAACCCCATCGTACCCACCTAAAAGATATTATTTTATTTATTTTGTAGTAAATGCTTGCTCTAAATCAGCGATCAAATCACGCACATCCTCAATCCCAATAGACAAGCGTAATAAATCTGGAGCAACTCCAGCTGAAATTTGCTGTTCATCACTAAGCTGAGCATGAGTAGTGCTTGCTGGATGAATCACTAATGATTTAGCATCAGCCACATTTGCTAATAAAGAAAAGATCTTTAAATCGCCAACAAATTTTTTAGCTGCTGCTGCGCCACCTTTGATACCAAAGGTAAAAATTGATCCTGCACCCAGTGGAAGATATTTTTGTGCTAAAGCATGATATTTGTTATCAGTTAACCCTGGATAATTTACCCAGCTAACTTGAGGATGATTTTGTAAATACGCTGCAATTTTTTGTGCATTCTGAACATGGCGTTCAACTCGTAGCGATAATGTTTCAAGGCCTTGTAACAACATAAATGCGTTAAATGGGCTCAAACAAGCACCAGTATCACGCAAAAGCTGTACTCGCGCCTTTAGAATGTAGGCAAGATTACCAAAACTTTCGCTATAGATTAAACCATTATAGCTTTTATCTGGAGTAGTGAAATCTGGGAAACGCCCACTAGCAGCCCAATCAAAATTGCCACCATCAACAATCAAACCGCCAATGGTAGTTCCATGTCCACCGATAAATTTAGTTGCAGAGTGAACTACGATATTTGCACCTAATTCAAGTGGGCGACATAAATATGGCGTAGCAAAGGTGTTATCGACGATTAATGGAATTTTATGTTCTTTAGCAATTGCCGCTACTGCTGCAATATCAATGATATTGGCACTTGGATTACCAATTGTTTCGATAAAAATCGCTTTGGTTTTGTCTGTGATAGCCCGCGCAAAGTTTTGAGCGTCATCAGGATCAACAAAACGAGTAGTAATGCCGTATTTTGGCAAGGTATTTGCAAATAAATTATAAGTTCCACCGTACAAGCTACTGGCAGAAACAATTTCATCACCATTACTCGCAATATTCATGATTGCATAAGTGATTGCTGCTGAGCCAGAAGCAACCGCTAGTGCTGCTACACCACCTTCTAATGCTGCAATTCGTTTCTCTAATACATCACAAGTAGGATTCATAATTCGGCTATAAATATTGCCAAATTCTTTCAGCGCAAATAAATTTGCCGCATGATCAGTATCTTTAAAGTTATAAGCTGTTGTCTGATAGATTGGTACAGCACGTGAACCAGTAGTTGGATCTGGCTCTTGACCAGCATGAATTTGCAAAGTATCGAAATGTAGTTTATTTTCCATTATTACCCACCCTAAAATAATAGATTATTTAACCATAGTTGTAGCGAATTTTAGATTATAGCATAGCCGCAAAGGTTGATTTAAATTATATTGCAGCGCAATATAATTTTTATGAGTTTATTGCTATAATTACGTTCTGATTTCAAATCACACAGTAGTGCAATGCAACATAAAATAACGACAAGAACACTCTGACTAAACTAACTTTATTGCTAAAACTAAATTAAAAGGAATACCCTTATGCTAACACAAACTATTACAGTAGTAAATCCAACTGGAATTCACGCACGCCCTGCAGCACTACTCGTTAACCAAGCTAAAAAATTTACATCAGAAATTACCATAAGCAAAGATGATAAAACCGTACCAATGAAATCAGTAATTAATTTACTTGGGATGGGCTTAGAATGTAATGATACCGTTACTATTACTGCAAATGGCGCCGATGAACAAGAGGCGATTCAAAGCCTAAAAGATTTATTTCAATCTTTTGCTGCGCACGACTAAATATAATCTGATTGAAGGATGAACTCAATGCAGTACTCAAAAACACAGGAATTTATGGCAGAGATGATCGGAACTATGTTTATCCTTCTCTTTGGAAATGGCGTAAATGCAATGTTTACACTGTTTAATCTGGGTGGGTATACTAACATCACATTTGGCTGGGGACTCGGTGTCTTTCTGGGGATATTAGTGAGTAATCGCATCACAGGTGCGCACCTTAACCCAGCCGTAACGCTTGCTTTGGTTGTAACCAAACGCTTTCCATTACATAAAGCTCCGCTATTTATTTGTGCACAAATGCTTGGTGGGTTTTTGGGTGCCGCAACAGTCTATTTCTTTTATCTGGCAAAATTTCAGCAATTTGATCCCAATCTAGAACACACGGCTGGGATTTTCTCAACCTTTCCGGCAATCACTACCAGCTTTATGCCGGGATTTATGGCTGAAATTATCGCTACTGCAATTTTAATGTTTGCTATTTTGGCAATTGTTGAAAATTTTGTTAATGATAAAGCCGGATTTTTAGCTCCATTTGCCGTATCGGCATTGATTGTTGGCATTGGGATGTCGTTTGGTGCGATGCATGGCTATGCAATGAATCCGGCACGCGATTTTAGCCCGCGCTTATTTACTGCATTAATCGGATTTAAGAATAATGGTTTAACTGATGGATCATTTATCTGGGCTGCTCCAGTTTTTGGTTCATTAATTGGTGCGCCATTAGGAGCCATATTGTTTGACTTAACTTTAGCCAAAAGGAAATAATTGATGAAAAAATATATTTTAGCCTTGGATCAGGGAACTACCAGCTCACGTGCAATCTTATTTGATCGCGATGGGAATATCTGTAGTAGTAAACAGTTAGAATTTACGCAAATTTTTCCTGAGCCTGGTTTAGTTGAGCATGATCCAATGGAAATTTGGCTAACTCAGTTAACTACCGCTAAATTAGCGATGTCAGCAATTGGTGCGCAATCCGAAGATATTGCAGCAATCGGAATAACCAATCAACGTGAAACAACCATTGTTTGGGATAAAGAAACTGGTATCCCAATCTACAATGCGATAGTTTGGCAAGATCGCCGAACCTCAGACATGATAGATCAGTTAAAATCTCAGGGATATGCTGACTTATTTAAAGAAAAAACTGGTTTAGTACTGGATGCCTATTTCTCAGGTACGAAGTTAAAATGGATTTTGGATAATGTTAAAGATGCCCGTAAATTAGCCGCAGAAGATAAACTAGCTTTTGGTACAGTGGATAGCTGGATTACATGGAATCTTACCAATCGCCGTGAACATGTAACCGATGAATCGAATGCTTCACGAACTCTATTATTTAACATTCATACTGGACAATGGGACAAAACTTTATTGGAAATTCTGGATATTCCTGAAAATATTCTGCCACGAATTGTACCTTCATCAGGAATTATCGGCGAAGCTAGCTCTGGCTTATTTAATCATCGGATTCCAATTGCTGGGATAGCAGGAGATCAACAAGCGGCAACCTTTGGTAATTTATGCATAAAACCTGGGATGGTTAAAAATACTTATGGCACAGGCTGTTTCTTGTTAAAAAATACTGGAGAACATGCATTAGTATCTAAAAGTAATTTATTAACTACCACTGGTTGGCAGATTGATGGTAAACGCAATTACTGCCTTGAAGGTTCAGTATTTATTGCAGGTGCGGCTGTGCAATGGATTAGAGATGAAATGAAGTTTATTGATGAAGCATCCGAAGTAGAGACTCTGGCTAATCAGGTTAGCGATAATGGTGGTGTGTATATGGTTCCAGCTTTTGCAGGACTCGGTGCTCCGCATTGGGATCAATATGCCCGTGGTTTAATTATAGGGATTACCCGCGGTACTACCCAAGCACATATGGCACGTGCAGCATTAGAGTCAATCGCCTTTCAGGTATCCGATGTAGTACGGGCAATGAAAGCTGACTCTGGTTTAGGCTTAACTGCGCTGCGGGTTGATGGTGGTGCTTGTAAAAATAACTTCTTAATGCAATTTCAGGCTGATATTTTGGATTGTGTGGTAGAACGCCCTACTTGTCTTGAATTAACCGCACTTGGTGCTGCTTATTTGGCTGGAATAGCGGTTGGTTTCTGGCAGTCCACTGATGAACTAGAGCAAGTTTGGAAAGTAGACCGTGTATTTGAGCCGAAAATGACGATCGCTACCCGTGAACATTTACTAGAGCATTGGCATAAAGCGGTTACCCGCTCGCAAGGTTGGGCTAAGGATTAAGATGACAGATTTTGAGATTATAATTATTGGTGGTGGCGCAACTGGTCTTGGTTGCGCGGTTGAAGCGGCTAGCCGTGGCTACAAAACTTTGCTCTTAGAGGCTGCCGACTATGGCAAAGGAACTTCCTCCAAATCCACCAAGCTAGTTCATGGCGGAATTCGTTATTTGGCTAATTTTGATTTTGCTTTAGTTAAAGAAGGTCTGGAAGAACGTTATTATTTTTTAAAGAATGCCCCGCACTTGGCAAGTCAGCAAAGTTATTTGATTCCCCTGCAAGGTTTTGTTGAGAAAATCAAATACTGGTTAGGGATTAAAATTTATGATCAGCTCGCTGGCGGTAAAAAGCTTGCTAGCAGTCGTTTTTTATCTAAAGCACAAACATTGCATGAAGCCAAAGATTTAAATGCCGCTAAAATTGATGGTGGCGCAATTTATTATGATGGACAATTTGATGATAGCCGGATGTTGGTGAGCTTACTCAAGACTTTTGAACAACTGGGTGGAACAGCATTAAATTATCATAAAGTCGAAGAATTTATTTGTAATGATGGCAAAATCAACGGTGTAAATGTCAAAAATCAGCTAACTGATGAAAAATTAAATTTTACGGCTAAATTTGTTATCAGTGCCACTGGGACACTTAGCGATAAACTACTTGATCTAGCAGAACCACAACTCAAACATAATACTGTCGCAGCGGCTCAAGGTACGCATTTGGTTTTTGATAAAGAAATTTTTGATTCTGAACATGCAATCTTAGTTCCACAAACTAGCGATGGTCGGGTACTATTTATTTTGCCTTGGCATGACAAAATTGTAGTCGGTACAACTGATGTCAAAGTTGCCGAAGCCACTCTAGAACCTAAAGCACAAGCTGAAGAAATTGATTTTATTCTGGCAACGCTTAATCAATACAGCGCAAAAACGGTAACTAAATCCGATATTAAAGCGGTATTTTGTGGACAACGCCCGTTAGTTCGACCGCAAAATCAAACCAATACTGCCAAAATCTCACGCAAGCATGAACTAATGCTAAGTAACAATGGCTTAGTTACTATTGTTGGTGGTAAGTGGACAATTTATCGACGCATGGGACAAGATACGCTGGATTTTATTGAAAAACAATTTGCATTATCTGTAACTAAATCTGTTAGTAATGATTTGAAATTGTTTGGTTACACGCAGGATAAACTAAGTTATCCATTATCGGCTTATGGAGCACAATCAAGCCAAGTTAAGCAAATCCAAGAGGAATTAAATAACTTTACCCTTATCCATCCAGATTTACCGTATTTACAAGCTGAGGTAATTTATCAGGTGCGTTATGAACAGGTCAAAACAATCGAAGATGTGCTGGCGCGCCGCACTCGTGCATTATTCCTCAATAGCCAAGCTGCAATTGAGGCAGCACCAATAGTTGCTAAATTAATGGCACAAGAACTTGGTTATGACGAACAGTGGCAAGAGGTACAGATTATTGAGTTTAAACGTGTTGCTGCAAATTTTTGTCTCTCGTAAGAAATCATTGTTTAAATAATATATCACCATTTGGCAGTTGGCTTTCATAAGAGCTAATTATCTTAGGTTGTGAATTATCATTGTTATCACTAAAATTAGTATTGCTCTGGGTGATAGGTATAACCGGAGCAATAGGCATCATCAAACCAGGACCCTCATCATATATGTTACCATAGCCACCATATCCAAAAGGTTCGCCATACATATCCATACCATCAAAATACTCTTCTTCCTCAGCAATTTCCTCTTGTTTCTGATCATACGCAGCAGAAATTGCCTGCTGCCCTTGTATAACCTTAGATGCTGGAAATGCCTTGGGCTGATACGATTCCGCATCGGGAGATTTATCATTCATCTCACCCAAGAGTATAATTGGTTGACTACTATTATTTGCTTGAGGATTTGCGGCGGCAAAGGCCTGTGCAACTAAGAATATCAATACACTAGAAAATAAAAACTGTTTCACATTACGCTCCATCTGAAGTTTAATTTTAAGGAAAATTATAATTTACTTGAATACGTTACAATTTTATTACAGCGTGCCTAATGACTTAAATAATTCCAGTGCTCGCGCACGGCTTGATTTTAAATCAACCAGTGGATACGGATAATTTACACCTAAGCTAATATTTGCTGCAGCAAGAATTTCTTTAGGTGCTTCCCAAGGATTAAATAAATATTTATTTGGCAGCAAAGCCAACTCAGGAACATAACGGCGCATATAAATACCATCTGAATCAAATTTTTGCCCCTGCGTCACAGGGTTAAAGATTCTATAATATGGCGCAGCGTCGGCACCAGTACCCGCAACCCATTGCCAACTAGCACTATTATTTGCAAGATCAGCATCAATCAGGCAATCCCAAAACCAGCGTTCACCCTCGCGCCAGTCGATTAATAAATTCTTGACTAAAAATGAAGCAACTATCATACGCACACGGTTATGCATATAACCAGTTTGCCATAATTCACGCATACCTGCATCAACTATTGGAATTCCGGTCTGACCTTTTTGCCATTGGATTAATAATTTGCTATCATTCACCCAAGGGAAATTATCAAATTTACGTTGCAAGTTTATTTGAGGAATATCGGGATTATAGTAAAGTAAGCTATATGAAAACTCGCGCCAAGCCATTTGTCTCCGAAAGGCCTCAAAATTATTCTCAGCAAATTGAGCATAAGATGCATACCAAACTTGATTGGGTGATAGTTCCCCAAAATGTAAATAAGTCGATAATCTTGAAACCGCATTCTTAGCCGGAAAATCGCGCCCTTCTTTATAATTCGAAATACCTTCAGCCATAAAATCAACTAGCTGTTGTTGTGCAGCAAGTTCACCAATACTCCAATTAGCAATAATTTCTGAGCTCCAATTTTTCTGTGGCAATAACCCAAGCTTTTCTATATCTGATTGGTTGGTTTGCTGATCATTTAAAAAAAATTGTATCTGATTTGGCTTATCCAGTGGTACCCGTGGTTCTGTGGCTTTAAGACATCCATTATGGTAAAATGGTGTAAACACTCGGTATGGAGTTTTATCACTTTTTAAGACTTCCCAAGGCTCCCAAAGCAGCGAACCATTGAAAGTGTTAACCATTATACCTTTGTTCAGTAAATCTTGCTTAATCTGAGTATCACGAGCAATTCGCCACGGTTCATAGCAACGATTCCAGTTAACCGCAGCTACATTATGCTTTTCTATAAGCTCAGATAATATTACTTTAGGATCACCAGAAAATACCAATAACTGCCCATTTAATGATGAATTTAGTGCGATTAAGGATTGATACAACCAGCAACGACTAGCCGCGCCCATTTTATAGATACCAGAATTAACATCATCTAAAATATAAATGGGAATAACAAGACCTTTATTCGCAGCAGCAAATAAAGCAGGATTATCGCTTAAACGTAAATCCCGGCGGAACCAGTGTATCGTTACCATTGTACTCCTTTTATAAAATTTTAGCGCTGTTATTAACGACAGCGCTTTTGAATCTTGCTAGATATTATAACTATATTAACTTCTAGTCATAATATCTAAAATCACTTCATCAGTTTCGCGCATTCCATCACGGGCTAATTCACCAATATTACGAATGGTTGCTTCCACGTCTCCTGCAACAATTCCATCGCCAGAGGTAACAACATTACCATTCATTGCCGAAGCTGCGCCATCATAAGCGGCATAAGTTCCATTAGCTATCTTGATTGAACACGATGAGTTTGCACCATCACAAAATACCCCAGAAACACCAGCAAGAGTATTAATAATCGCTTTTCCGACTTTATCATAATCACCATCATTAATAAAAATCAGCGCGCCAGCAACTGCACCTGATGCACACATTGGACCACAATAAGCAGATAAACGCCCAATATTAGCCTTAATATGCACTGATGCCAAAATAGAAAAAATCAGCCCACGATACATAATTTCCTGAGATAAGTTATTTTCGCGACAATAAGCAATAATCGGTAGCGATGCAGTTAAACCAACATTGCCACTACCTGCAGCCGTCATAACTGGCATTGCCGAACCACCCATACGTGCATCACTTGCAGCAGCTGCATTGCTGGCACTAATATTTCGAGCATCTTTGCCATAAAAGCCACTATCCATACTTTGTTTGATATTTTTACCAGTGCTAACCCCGTAGTTGTTTTTTAGACCTTCAAGAGAAATCGCGGTATTACAATTAATAATCCGATCTAATTTAGGTTTCAATAGGTTAATATCAATAGTTTTTGCTAGCTCATAAATTAAACGAATATTCAAAATTTCGGCTTCATCTTCTGCTTTAGCCATGCCACTACCAGGAGCTTTATATTGAGTTTCACCGTCTTTGATAATTTCAGTAATATTATTATGAGTATGCTTAAGTTCAACACTTGCTGATTTTTTACCCGCAATTAGCTTAACTTTAATATACAATTTGAGATTATTATCCGATTTAGAATAAGTGACTGTATTTTTAGCCAAAAACTCTCTCACTCGAACCATATCCTCAGGCGTAACCTTGCTTAATACCATCAAATCCTGCGTCGCATCTCCAGCAAGAGCACCCATCGCTGCCGCAACTTCAATCCCAACCATACTTCCACTATTAGGAACAAAGACACTTTTAACATTTTTAATAATATTACCCGACAAAGACAGATTGATATGCTCTGGTTCTATGCCTAAAACTTCACGTGCTTTTGCTGCAGCAAGCGCAATCGCAATTGGCTCAGTGCAACCTTCTGCAGGAATTACTTCATGTTCAAATAGACTAATAATCTTATTGATTACATCTTGATTAATTTGTGTCATTAATAACCTCCATTTTTACTAAACTATGATTATACAGTAATTTCATTATCTGCGTTTTTGCGCTGCATTAAAAATGCCACTATCAAAAATAGTTGCTTAAAAACTACCCCAATTTAGATAGCTGAGTTTGCAACTGTGTGATAATCGCATTTAATTCATTAACCCGCTTGGTATCTTTAGCCACTAAGTCTGCTGGAGCTCGTTCAACGTATTGCGGATTATTTAACTTAACCTGCATTTTTTCCACTTCTTTATTGTTTTTCTCAATCTCTTTAGTCAAGCGAATTTTTTCAGCCGCAACATCAATTTCAACTTTTAACATCAAACGCGCACCCTCAGTTACCGCAACTGGAGCACTGTCAGATTCAAGAGCGATAACTAACTCGACTTCAGAGATTTTAGCCAAGACTTTAATATATTCAGCATATGCTACAAATAATTCGGGTTTAGCAGTTTCAATAAATAATGGTACTTTTACCGCAGGCTGTAGACCCATTTCGGCACGTAAATTACGCACTACTCCAGTTAATTGTTTTAACTGTGCTATTTGTGCCAATACCTGCTCACTATCTGCCACAGCATAATCTGCTGCATTAGGATAATTCGCTAGCATAACTGAGGGTTGCTCATTTTTAGAGGCTAATGGCGCAACTACCTGCCACAATTCTTCAGTAATAAATGGCATAAATGGATGCGCGATTCTAAGCACTGCTTCAAGTACGGTTAAAAGTGTATCAATCGTAGCAGCACGAATGCTCTCATCTGGAGACTGTAAATTAACTTTAGCTAATTCTAAATACCAGTCACACAACTCATTCCAGATAAATTCATAAATCCGCTGGGTCGCCAAATCAAAACGATAAGTAGTGAAACCATTTTCCACATCGGTTATCAACCGAGCCAACTCAATCAATATCCAATTATCAATCATTGAACGCTTAGTTGAAGTAGCAACCAAAGCTTTATGATTTTCAACGTTCATCAACACAAATTTAGTGGCATTGAATAATTTGTTGCAGAAATTACGACTACCTTCAATCCGTTTTAAATCAAAATTAATATAACGCGCCTGAGTCGCAGAAGTAGCTAGAGAAAAACGTAAGGCATCCGCACCAAAAGCTAAAAAGCCATCTGGGTAATCTTTGCGGGTTTGTTTTGCAATTGCTTCAGCCTGTTTAGGATTCATCAAATTTGCGGTACGTTTGGCAACTAATTCATCCAGACTAATTCCATTAATAATATCCAGTGGATCAATCACGTTACCTTTAGATTTAGACATTTTCTCACCATGTGCATCCATAATTAGACCATTGATATAAATATCTTTAAATGGAATTTCACCTGTAAATTCTTCGGTCATCATGATCATCCGCGCTACCCAGAAGAAGATAATATCAAAACCAGTTACCAGCACGTTGGATGGCAAGAAAGTTTTTAATTCTTGAGTATTATCTGGCCAGCCGAGCGTTGAAAAGCACCATAATGCCGAGCTAAACCAAGTATCAAGAACATCATTGTCTTGACGTAAATCGCTACTGCCAGCCAACTTCTCTGCTTCAGCGCGACTGCGCGCAACAAATACATTGCCTTGTTCATCGAAATAAGCTGGAATCCGATGTCCCCACCATAATTGACGCGAGATACACCAATCTTGAATTTTTTCTAGCCATTGATCATAGGTTTTTTTCCAGTTCTCAGGTACAAAGCGAATTTTGCCATTATTAACTAATTCCAAACCACGTTCAGCAAATTTGTCCATCTGCATAAACCATTGATCAGTCAACATTGGTTCGATTACTACATTAGTCCGATCCCCGCGTGGCACCATCAATTTATGTGGCTTAGTCTCAACCAATAACCCAAGTGCTTCTAAATCAGCTAAGACTATTTTACGAGCAGCAAAACGCTCTAATCCGCGGTATTTTTCTGGCGCATTATCATTGATAAAACCATCTAAAGTCATGATATTAATCATTTCCAGATTGTGTCGTTTTCCCAACTCATAATCATTAAAATCATGTGCTGGAGTAATTTTTACAAATCCCGTACCAAATGCAGCATCGACATAATCATCGGCAACAATTGGAATCTCACGCCCAACTAGAGGTAAAACTAACTTTTGCCCAATCAGATGTAAATAGCGTTCATCTTCAGGATTGATTGCAACAGCGACATCTCCCAACATCGTTTCTGGACGAGTTGTTGCAACAACTATTGACTCAGTGCTGTCTTTTACTGGATAACGAATATGCCATAAGCTACCATTTTCTTCGCTGGAGATTACTTCTAAATCTGATACTGCAGTTTGTAATTTAATATCCCAGTTAACCAAGCGCTTACCGCGATAAATATAACCTTTTTCAAATAAGCTTACAAAAACCTCACTAACCGCTTTAGATAAACCTTCATCCATAGTAAAACGTTCACGCGACCAATCACATGAAGCACCTAGTCTGCGCATTTGGTTGGTAATCGTGCCGCCTGAGTATTCTTTCCATTCCCAAACTTTTTTTACAAATTCCTCACGCCCTAAATCATGCCGTGAAATACCTTCTTGGTCTAACTGACGTTCCACCACGATCTGGGTCGCAATCCCAGCATGGTCAGTTCCAGCCTGCCATAAGGTGTTATAACCTTTCATCCGATGATATCTGATTAGTGCATCCATAATGGTTTGCTGAAAAGCATGCCCCATGTGTAAAGTTCCAGTGACATTCGGTGGTGGCAATTGAATACAGTAACTCGGCGCATTCGTATCATTACTAGGTTTAAAATATCCTTTACTCTCCCATTGCTGATACCATTTAGTTTCGATTTCACTTGGTGTATATGCTTTAGCTAATTCCATTTATTCTACTATCCTTTTGATAAAACTCACAATTAACCAAGTATTTTATCACAGCAGCATGCCCTATCTTTTGTAAAACTATTTAACACTATACAACAACTTAGTTTCTTAAAATCATCTCTATGATAAAATCACCATCTAACAAGATATTAGGATAGATAACAATATGGCAAAAGTACTGGGAATAGAAAGTTCATGTGATGAAACAGGAATCGCAATTTATGATACAGAAAACGGATTAATTGCTGACACGCTATATTCACAGATTGAACTTCATCGCCAATATGGTGGAGTTGTACCAGAATTAGCCTCACGGGATCATTTACGCAAAATAATTCCACTAATTAACGAGTGTTTAACACAAGCACAGTGCCAGTTACGTGATTTGGATGCTATCGCTTATACCGCAGGTCCTGGGCTAAATGGTGCGCTCTTAATTGGTGCAAGTATAGCTAATAGCTTAGGTTTTGCCAATAATTTGCCAGTTATCCCGATACACCATCTTGAGGGACATTTGTTATCTCCATTATTAGCAGATGAAAAACCAACTCCGCCATTTATTGCTTTGCTTGCTTCGGGTGGACATAGCCAATTAATCGCGGTTAACGCCGTTGGTGAATACGAGTTACTCGGAGATACTCTGGATGATGCAGCCGGTGAAGCATTTGATAAAACAGCCAAGATGTTAGGATTACCCTATCCTGGTGGACGCTATATTGCAGAATTGGCAGCTCTGGGACATGAAAACTATAAACTGCCACGTCCGATGTTACATAGCGGTGATCTTACCATGAGTTTTTCCGGGTTAAAAACAGCGGTACTTACACTCATTAATAATCTGACAGAACAAAATATCGTTATTGAGGGACAAGTACTGCAGGATATTGCAAGATCAATTGAAGAATCAATCACCGATGTCTTAGTCAAAAAATCAGTTATGGCATTAAAACAAACTAAAATCAAAACCTTAGTCGTCTCTGGTGGTGTCAGTGCCAATCTTCGTTTACGAGAAAAGTTAGATACCGAATTAAGTAAAATTCAAGCTCAGGCGTTTTATCCACCATTACATCTTTGTACTGATAATGGCGCCATGATTGCATTAGCTGGTGCGATTCGCCTCAAACAGCAAAAATTCACCTATAATTTTAATGTGCACCCACGCTGGGACCTTACAACTTTAACGAGCAATTAATAATGAGTATACTTACACACTTAATACCAAACATCAAACATATAAGCATCTGTGCCAATGGCTTATTCCCGACTGATACTGAAGTTATTGCACGACTAAAAAATGGTAGCCCAATAATTGCTTGTGATGGCGCACTTAATGCAATGTCAAAACATGGCATAGTTGCAGACTTTGCTATTGGCGATGGCGACTCATTAGATTATAGCAGGCTTCAAGATTTTATCAAAAATCCCTATATTCAGATTGATGATCAAAATACTAATGACTTAACTAAGGCAATTAATTTTATTGCTGAAAATTACGGATGCAACCAATCAATTCTAATTTTTGCAGCAACGGGTTTACGAGAGGATCATACCTTAGGCAATATTGCATTACTTGAGCAATACTCAACCCAGTTTAAGCAAATTGCGATGTTAAGTGACTTTGGAATTTTAGAAGCATTACCCGCTGGAACGCACAGATTAAATAGTGTTATCGGGCAACAGATTTCATTTTTTTGTTTTAATCAAAAGACAGAAATAAGTTGTGAAGAATTAAAATGGCCACTTGTTAACAAAAACTTTCTAGCACTCAATCATGGCACACTTAATCAGGCAACTGCAGCACATATAAATCTAGAAAGTAATGGCAGTGTTATTGTCTTCCGTGCTTTTGAGGTTAAGTGCTAGGCTCAAAATTAACCCGCAAATACCATAAAGCAAAAAACAAATTAGCGATAATCGTGATAACAAATAACCACCATAAACTAACAAAAAATAATATCAAAATACAAATTAGCGAACAAAAGAGCATATAACACGAGTTTAAGACATTATTTACTCCGATTACCTGTGACAGCATTTCAATTGGCGAAATTACCTGTAATTCATTATAACAAGTTACTGAATAAAAACCAGCCGAAAAACCGATCATAAATATTAAAACGTAGTTCACTACTCCGTGCCAAGAGCTACTAAATTCAGCTAAGCCTAGACAATGATCATGTGGATGAAAATTAAACCCAATTAAAATCATGCTAAAAAAGGCTATTCCAATAGCACCAAAAATCACAAATTGTTTGACTATTTTTCCATCGGAAATTTTGGCACAAGTTAGCGAGCCTAATCCAATTGAAATTGAAAAAACTGCCAATAAAATGCTGAATACATGAGCACAACCCCCCATATAAATTTGAGTAAATACCGGAAGCTGAGTAGTATAAACTATACCCATTGCCCAAAACCACGAAATTGCATGAATATTGTTCTTAATTTTCTTATTTTCAGTTATTTTACGATATGAAAGCCAAGTATCTTTAAATAAGTTCCAGTGAAACTTTTCTTTAGAACCTACTGGCATGGTCTTTTCCATACGATAACTAAGAATTAAGCCACTAAAAGTCGAAAATGCCATCAATCCCACGATAATCTCAAACTCTTCATTTGCCATATACCAGCTACCTAGAGTTTGTCCAATTAATACAGCAACGAAAGTCCCCAACTCAATATAGCCATTTGCAAGTAATAAAATTTTTCGTTCTTTAATGTATTGTGGCAAAATTGAGAATTTGATTGGACCAAAAAAGGTCGAGTGAGTACCCATAGCAACAAGTGAAAAAATTAATATTTCAATACTGCGGCTAACAATACCAGTCGCCGCTAGTAATATAATAAAAATTTCACAAATTTTGATATAACGAATTAATTTGACTTTGCTATACATATCAGCAATCTTACCGGCGTACGATGAGAATAAAAAGAACGGTAAGATAAATAAAAGAGTGGAAATATTAACCGAAAGTTCAGGGCTTAGTCCACCAATAGTTAACCCCTGATAAGTAATCATCACTAAAATAGCATTCTTTAGCATATGATCACTCATCGCATTTAAGAACTGAACGCTAAATAATGGTAAGAACTTACGTGTATTTAATAAGCTATTTTCAACTTGCATCTGGTCACTTCTATAAATTAATTATGGAGTTACTTAGTTACAACACCATTTAATGTAACCACGCCACTTTCCATCGCTATTTTACTGCTTAGCTCATTGCCACTTTCCTTGAGATAACCTTTTTTAAGCCAAACGCTAAGTTGATTGTCTAATAAAATATTCACAACTTTAACTAAAGCATCTGAGCTTTGCTTATCCATTTGCGCATTTCCAGAAGTTAAAAAATATTTCATTTGCAAAACGAAAAAATATGCCAAAATGGGTTTAGGTAAACTAAAGTCCATTTTCAAAGATAATTTTTGCATAAATTTACTTTGATCTGCCATATCTCTAGATTCAAAATTATGTGTTGTTGCATTTCCCGCTATAGAGATCATACCACTTGGAGTTTTTAACTTAAACTCATTGAGAGTTATCAACGGTGAATTAATTAATATCGGCAACATCGTAGCCTTCAATTGAGTTATAGTTTTATCGCGATTTGCCGTAGTAGACTGGTCTTCTGCCGCTGCAGAATTTAGTAAATCAGCTAACTTACTAAATGCAGGGGCATCAATATGACCAATATCCAAGTCAAAACTCATTGGACCATAGCTATTACTATTACTGGTTAAACTTTCAAATCCAGCCTTGGCTGTAGCATTAAATAAATTATTTTGATCATTGCTTAGCGAATTATAATGCACATTACTAATTGTAAAATTAGTTGGATTGATTGCATCAATTCCATTTAAGAAATCAACTGAATTAACGCCAGTCAATAAATGTACAGCTTCACCAAGCTTAAACTGGGTAATATTGCTTTCGACCAACTGAACTTTAAGATTGCGAAGATTAAAATCTGTTGTACCGACCTTAATCTGATTTACACTATAGCTAGAAACAGAGTTATAGTTAAGACCATTAAATCCAAATTCACCTTTAGTAGGTGCTATCATCGCAAAAGATGGGATTTCGAGATTATTTTCAAATTGATTAAATTTATCGTTATAAGCAATTTCCAAATCTAATCCACCCCAGTTAACTTTAACACCTGAGAGAGTCTCATCATAGTCAAATAAAGGTGAAGTTATTATGTATTTACCAGCTTTGTTTAAAAAGATTACATTATTAATCTTAATAGCAGGTTTACCATCAAAAAATTTATTGAGTATTTTATCTAACTTTTCTGGCAATGCTACTGTAGTATCGGCATAGGCAATAGTTGGATAAATTTTACCATGCAACCAACCAGCAAAAAGACCATTGGTAATATTAGTTGAGTAATTGATAACATAGTCTGCTTTATTTACAGAAGGAGCAGATTCTTTAGCTGATGCAGGCAAAAGATCAGCGATATTTTTGAGAAACTGACTATTTACTGCTAAAGTGACATTTTCACTAGAACTAAACCACCCTCGGTGATAGTCGTGTTTTACCACAGTTATCATAGATGAGTCAGTCATATGTTTAAATTGGAGATTAAGTTGCTTTTCGGCAATTACTCCAAAAAAATACGCAGTAATTACTTGCGCCAAAATTAAGATCGCGATAATCGACGTAACAACTTTAAGCTTGATCTTCAACACTTTTTTCAACATTAATACACTTCCCACCTAGGCTTAAACACTTTGTAAAATCTGAATTCAAATTTTTATTCACCCAATTCACTTGAGAATAAGGCACAAACTAAGCTATAATTATATCATTAATTCTTAATTGATTGCTATACTCTTCCTAATTCCTAGCAAGGAATTGTAAATAAACATTGTGAATGTTGATATTGTTAATTATGGTTGATTATTTTGCAACAGTCTTGGTCTTTAATTATTATAACTTAATGGTGGTGTAAATCAAATGAATGACTGTATTTTTTGTAAATTAATTCGTAAAGAAATTCCAACTAAGGTAATTTATGAAGACGATGATGTTTTTGTCTTTAATGATATTAATCCTAAAGCTGAAGTTCATCTATTGATAATTCCTAAGTTGCACATCGAAAGTATGCTGCAGTTAACTGAAGATCACCTTTCATTAATGGGTAAAATCATGGTGCTGGCAAATAAATTAGCTCTAGAGCATGGTCTACATGGTGGCTATAAAACTCAAATAAATACTGGGATTAAAGGTGGGCAAGAAGTATTTCATTTACACGTTCACCTCGTTGGTAACCGCTAATATAGTATAATTTTAATTTGGGATACAAGGACGGATGTATATGGGTAGTTTTAGTATTTGGCACTGGTTGATCGTCTTATTAATCGTAATAGTTATCTTTGGCACAAAAAAGCTTAAGAATATTGGTAAAGACGTTGGTGAAGCTGTAAAAAACTTCAAGGATGCAGTTGAAGATAAAACAGATAAAGATGATAACTCTACTAAAAAACCGGATTAACTGTGTTTGGAATTAGTTTTAGTGAGATATTGTTGATTATAATAATATCTCTTTTGATTTTTGGACCTGAACAGCTTCCCCAGATAGCAGCAAAAACAGGACGCATGATAGCATTACTGCGTAAATTTACCATAAATTTGAAATCACAACTTTATGAACAAACTGGCATGTCACAGATTGATGGTATTCGTCAAGAAATGCAACAAACCTTTAATCAATTAAAAAACCAAATTCGCCCCTTAGAAAATAAAATCACTAATTATAGCGATGAAGGTGATTTTTTATATAGCGAGTATCAATTTTTATATCAACCAGAGCTAGATTTTGAACAACAACCTGAATTATTTGATAGCTATCCTGAACAAAGCACAACAAAACAATGATTGATACTGAATCAAACTTTATTCATCATCTCGTAGAACTACGTAAACGATTAATTTTCTCAATTTTGGGTATTTTAATTGTTTTTCTCTGTTTGCTACCTTTTAGTAACCAAATATACCAAGTTTTAGCAAATCCGTTAGGTAAATTTTTACCTGGACATGCCGAACTAATAGCAACAGACATTACCTCCCCATTCTTTATACCGATGAAATTAACCGCTTTACTTGCTTTTGTAATTAGCCTGCCACATACTTTATTTCAAATTTGGCAGTTTATTGGACCTGGTTTATATCATGGAGAGCGCCGCTTAATTGCCTCTGTTATCGTTAGCTCTTTTATTTTGTTCATTTTAGGTGTTGTATTTTGTTATTTTTTGGTTTTACCAGCTATATTTCATTTTGTTGGACAATTTAAAGCTCCCGAAATTACCATGCTAACAGATATTAGTAATTATCTTAATTTCGTTTTGTCATTATTTATTGTTTTTGGACTCGCATTTGAAATGCCTGTCATTGTGTTTATAATTATTAGATTTGGAATTTTGAGCATCGACAAAGCACGTAAGATACGTTCCTATATGTTTGTGGGATGTTTTATTATTGCAGCAATCGTTACCCCACCCGATATTTTGTCGCAAACTATGCTAGCACTACCTCTCTACCTTCTTTATGAATTAGGAATCATAGCAGCCCAAATTTTTAAAGTGCCTTCTGCTGAGCTCACCTCATAGCAACTCCAGCTCGTTGCAATCTCGAAACTATTGCATCCAAACCATGCAGTGTATGTTTATAAAGCATGGCACAAGCTGCGTCTGTTTTACGCGCTATTGCCAGCTCTGCCATTTTAGCATGCTCATGATGGTTAACTACAACCATTTCTTCAGCCAGATTCGGATACGCCAATCCATAGCACCAATCTTTGATTAATAAGCAATTGTTTCTAATCTGCATTAAACTATCAAGCTCACAGCCTGCAACTAAGGCATTATGAAATTCATCATTGCGCTCAGACCACTGCTGATAAGCAACTTTAACATCACGTGACTCAACCTTGGCTAGTCGATAAATACACGCCATAATTTGTGCCTCCCATTGATCATTGCCATGCTCAATTGATTCACGCAATAGTAAAGCTTCTATTTTGGCATAAGTTTGAAATGAATCATATACCTTATCACGGCTCAATTTTGCAACTCTGAAACCGACATTATCGACTGCATCCACCAACATACCAGCAGCCAAACGCGATAGAGCTTCACGAATAGGACTGAGACCAACTTGTAAGCGATTTTTTAAATATTCACCTTTAATTTGTTCACCTGGTAGTAATTCTCCATGAATAATTAGTTCACGAATTTGCTGAATACAATTGCTAGCCAAGGTTAAGTTATCTTTACTCATTGCATAATTCTCGAATATATATATAATATCCGATATTATAAGCTACTTGTACATAAACAAGTAAAATCAATATTTATTCATTATCTTTGGTATAATTTTAATCAATCTGCATCACACTAATATTTACCGCCCCAAAATTTACCCCACCAAATAAATAGCACTTTTAAAATCATTGCCCTGCAAGGGATTCTGCGGCATTGTGGTCCTTATATTAATAGGTTAAACTAACATCATTTATTATTTTTGCAGAGCACTAGATTGACATTTAGCATAGTTAGCGCTTACAATTCACACCTCATAGATGAGAATGATTCTCATTTGCATACTTAACCGATTATAAAAGGTCATACTCCAAAATGATAGTTTTAGCGCATTTTTTTAGCTCATTTGGGCTAATTGCATACTTACTTGTTATCGCTAGCGTAGTTATTATTGCCCTTAGCATTGAACGCTTAATTACGGTTTACTTGCAACCAAAGCTACCACTAAAAACCTTACAAGCTATAACTGCTAACATTAAAAATGGTGAATTTGAGAAGGCAGATATCGAAACTGCAAAAACTCCGCAACTTTATCAAAATTGGATAAAGATAATTTTAAATAGTACACAAAAACAGGCTGAAGATGAATTAAGCCTAAACCTACTACAAACCAGAAATCATCTGCAACGTCCGCTAGAATGGTTAAATTTATTTGCCATAATTTCACCAATGCTAGGATTACTTGGAACTATTTGGAGCATGAGCCGTTCGTTTGCTTCAATTTCAAAGTCAATGACTAGTGAAGGCATGCATCAAATGATAACTTATTTGTCTGAAGCAATGTATGCAACAGCGTTTGGAATTACTCTAGCCTTAATCAGCATGTTAAGCCTCTACTTTCTTCGCCAAAAAACAGAAAGCTATTTGGCTAATTGTGAACTGTGGCTAAACAAAATTTTATTGGCTGCAACATATCATAACTCATTAATGGCAAAAAATTAGCATGATAAAAAGCAATAACACCAAATTACAACTTAGTGAACCCAATTTGATTCCGCTATTAGATTTTATGTTAGTTTTGGTTATCATGTTTGTAGTATTAGCTGGTCCAATTCGTCAGGCAATTGAACTTCCAGTTCCAGAAGTAAAAGCTGGTAGTTCGAAAGCAATTGATCATAAAAACGTACTGATTAGTTTAATTGATAAAAATAATTTTCAAATTGGTGAACAAAATTTTACCAGCCTAGCACAAATAGAGGAATTTTTAAAATCACAACCGACAAAAATAACCGAAATAACTATTGCAACCGACAAAAAGCTTGAAGTAGAAGTTTTAATGAAAGTTTTTGCAATTAGCAAATCATTGGGAATATCTACAGCTAATATTCAAGTTGACAATGAACCGCAATAATATTTAACCTAATTTATAATTAAAAAGACCAAGAGAATTACCAAATGCAAAGAAAACCACGGATTTTATCGACCATCCTATTTTCACTAAGTGCTCCAGTTTTTGCTGACGATATCGCCAATGAAAGCAGCTCAACTACATTAGAAGATATTCAAGTAGTAGCAACCAAAAACAAGCCACTACCCAAAAGCTATCAGAATTTAAGTCCACAAAATGAAAGTGCAACATTTGTTCCTGCTGTAACTGTTGCTGCACCAGGAGATACTGCCCATACCACCGCACAAGAACTAAATAATATGGCAGGAATCTCCATCGTGGGCGGTACACAAACTGTAACGCAAAATATCAGTATTGGTGGTCTTGCCCGCGATAATATCGTTGTTGGGATTGATGGGGTTAATAATTACTTTACTAACTTTGGCGGTAATGATACGCGCTTACTTCCTAGCACCTACTTATTTAAACAAGTGAGCGCAACTCAAACCGGAAGTGATATCACTATCGGTTCTGGTAACGTCGGTGGTGCGGTTAATTTTACCACTCTTGATCCAGAGGATTTATTACAGGGTGACAAATTAAGTACCCAAGCAACATTGGGAGGAAATTCGGCAACTGAGGGAGTAAACTCAAATGCAGCACTTGCTGCGCGTAGCGGAAGGGTTGCTTATTTGATTGATCTGGTGGGAACTAATGACAACAATATGCAGCTAGGCAATGGCACAACATTACCCTATTCTGCTAATACTAATTTCCAAGGCTTGGCTAAAATAACCGTCGATATTAGTGATAGTCAAAGTTTAAAATTAAGCTTTCTAAACATGCAAAATCATGGACAATACCCAGCGACTATAGTCAATAATACCAATGCTACTAATCAACCGGCAAATTTTGATTTTAATCAAAGTCAAACCACACTTGATTATCGCTATAACCCCAATAATCCATATGTTGATATCAAAGCGCAAGCATCATACCAAAGCAGTAACTATGTTCTTAACCCGATTTATACCAATTCGGGGCTAAATCAAGCACCACAAAATATTACACTCAATACTAGCAGCATTAAACTAAACAATACCACGCTAGTTGCAGAACAAAAACTGCTCTATGGAGTAGAAGCCACCAATATCAGTGGCTCTGATATGTATAGCAGTCCTACGGTATTAAATTTCCCAACTTCTCAACAGCAACTCTATGGTGTATATCTTCAGGATAGCTGGGATATCACTAGAAAAATTAACTTAACTGCTGGAACACGCTATAACAATTATCAAAATCAAAGCGCTAACGATGGGAATAGTGGCGGTGGTTTATTTACCAGCCAAGTTGGTTTAAATTACCAATTTCTTCCTGAATGGCTTGCTTTTGTTGGTTATTCCGAAGGGTTTCAAGCGCCGACGCTCTCTAATCTCTACATGAGTGGTTATCATGAATACAGCCCTGGAAATGGTTATATTTATCAAGCTAACCCTGAATTAAAACCCGAAATAGCACATAATACCAGCGCGGGGATTAAATACAAAACCAATATTAATGACGAACAAAGCTTTATGCTCTCTGCCAATGCATTTTTAAACAATGTATCTAATTATGTACTTTGGACCTATGTCGGGCAAAGTGGCTCAACTAATGTAACCCAAATGGGTAACGTTACTCAAGCGCAATTATATGGTTATTCATTGGCGATTAACTATACCTCACCATGGGTAATACTCGATACAAACTTTACCAGCACCTATGGTAGTACACAATCCAGCTATTATAATGGATCAAATAATCTGATTCCTGCAGGATCGGCATTACCGATTCCTCAGGCAAAAGGATATGTTGGTTTAGGCTTTCCAATTAAACCAATTGATAGCTTAATTCAAACCAGTTTGAACTATAGCTTAACCCAAACTCGCACACCAGCAACCGTTTACGGAACACTGCCTGAAGCTCCTGGTTACGCAATCGTAGGATTAGCTTATAGCTGGAAACCTAAACAACATCTCAAAGGTATTGAAGCAATGCTTGGAGTGGATAATCTATTTAATCAAAACTACCAAAACTACAATGGCTATACCATGTTTCCAGCATTAGGCAGAAATATCTATGCTCAAGCATCCTATAAATACTAAGGTGATATAAATGAATAGCTTTAAACCATATTTTGCAATAACACTATCGCTTTTGATAAATTTTGCTATTTTTCATCAACTCGGACAGAAACAAAATAGCTGGGAACTGGATCAGAGTGAACTACAAAGCGGTGCAGATACTGATGGCGTAATTGAGAATATCAATATTGTCAGCCAAACCACAAAAGTAGATACTACAAAGCCAGTACAAAAAACCCCAGAGGAGAAAATTAGCAAAAAAATCGTTACCGAAACTAAAAAACCAGTTGTCAAGCCACTAGCTAAACCAGTAGCTACTGAAAATTCGCCAACTAAAGTAGCGGATAACTCCCAAAATACAAAGCCTATTACAGCAGAAAATGCACAAGCAGCAAGTGGGCGAGCTAGTCCGCAGATTGCGCATAAAGCACAATTAACTTCAGCGCCACCACCGCTAGTTTACCCTGCAGAAGCAATCAAACAAAATGCCATAGGCAAAGTCTCAATTAAAGCACAAATTGATATGTATGGCAAAATAAGCAACGTTGAAGTAATTGTTTCAAGTGGTTATAAGGTACTCGATGAAGCCGCAATTAAATGGTTTCGCGAGTTAAGCTTTAAACCTGCCAGTGATGGTACAAATCCAGTTAATTCTACTGTATCACAAACTATAACATTTGATTTAAATGAAAATGATATGGGATAGTAAATTTACAGGAGTAATCTCACTTAAATATAAATCAATAATAATTTGAAGGATATAATATGAACAAAAACACAATACAGAACAATCAACTAATTTATGATTTAGTTGGAGTCGGCATTGGACCATTTAATCTTGGTCTTGCCGCTTTAAGTCAACCAATAAAAGGGCTTAATTGTCTTTTTATCGATCAAAATGAAAGTTTTAACTGGCACCCTGGCTTATTACTAGCAAACACTACCTTACAAGTGCCATTTATGGCTGATTTGGTAACTTTTGCCGATCCGCAGAGTCCGTATTCATTCATTAATTATTTGCATACACATAACCGATTGTATAAATTTTATTTTTATGAAAATTTCTTTATTTTGCGTGAAGAATATAATCACTATTGTCAATGGGTAGCACAGCAATTAGGTAATCTAAAATTTAACACTGCGGTAATTGATATTAAATTTGTTGATAGTGACATGGACGATGAAATATATCAGATAGTAATTAAAGATTTAACCAATCAAAGCGTTAGCAAAATTTACAGCAGACATATCGCCTTGGGTACGGGGACAAGTCCGCACATTCCTGCCAGACTATCTAATATTAAACACCCCAATGTACTGCACTCAGCAAATTTCTTAGAGTATGAAGCCAAGCTACGTAATTTGCAGTCAGTCTGCGTAGTTGGCTCAGGACAAAGCGCTGGAGAAATAGTTCTCGAATTACTAAAACAACAAGATCAACACCCACGTCAATTAACCTGGCTAACCAGAGCCAATGGATTTTTCCCGATGGAATATTCCAAATTAGCTCTTGAACATTTTAGCCCAGATTATATGACTAATTTTTACCAATTAGATGGCGCAACAAAACACTCATTGATTGAGAAGCAGGATTTAATGTATAAAGGTATCAGTAAGCAAACCATTGCCGATATATTTGACGAACTATATCGACAAAGTATTGGTAATAAGCCACAGCCCCTAAATTTGCTAGCCAATACTAATTTGGACGAAATAGTTGTAAATAATAATAGCTCGACACAACAAATAAATCTACATACCAATAACTTATTAACTAAAAACAGGCAGCAATTTATGTGTGATGCGGTAATTTTGGCAACTGGGTATGCTATGCAAAGCACTCAGTTATTGAATTCACTAAATCAAGATCTGGTGCAGAACGATACAAAATCATATGCATTAAACGCAGACTTTAGCCTCCAAAATAAGGCGTTAAATAAACATAAGATATTTATGCAAAATAATAGCCTAAATTCTCACGGGGTTGGTTCGCCAGATTTGGGGCTTGGTTGTCACCGAAATATAATTATCCTGAATAGTATTTTGGGTTATGAACATTATACTACGCAAAAAAACACCGTATTTCAAAATTTTAACTTCAACACTCAAAAGGGTCACGAATGCGTAAACTACACCACATTTCATTAAAAAATTTTTTAAATAGTTATCTAATCAGTCAATCGCAATTAAAACCAATGCAACAAGATAACAATTTATTTATTGATATTCCGCTAACCAATCGAGCTGAAAAATTAAGGGTTCAGATAGAGAGTATTTCGCTAAGTTATCGCTATCAATTTAAGTTTCCGGTGTTATTACTCAAAATCAATCAAACAATAGAATTACTTAATAATAATCAAGTAATTAAAATATTGCTGGAAAACTTGGCTCAGCGCGATAATTCGCCAAATGATAAGATTGAACGAGTTAAACAATTAATTAATAACAGCGACTACAATCTACAGCTAAGTTTGGATAATATTTCTCAAGCACAAATTAAATCTTTATATCAGAAGAATGTTGATTTTGCACTTAGTGAAAGCGCTTTAATTGCTGGTCACCAGATGCACCCAACACCCAAAAGTTGTGCTGGATTTAGTGATGAGGAATTTTGCCAGTATTATCCTGAATTTAAACAACAATTTCAGCTCCACTATTTTATGGTAAAAAGTAGCAATTTATATACCAAAACAAATCTTGCTCAGGGTAGCAATGAGCTTATCAAACAATATTTACTCAATACAAATAATGATTATTCTGGAAGTCTAATCCCTATTCATCCGTGGCAAGCAAAGTATTTATATCAATTACCACGAATACAACAGATGCTTAAAAATAACACACTGATTGATTTAGGTATCCAGGGAGAATACTTTAGCGCCAGCTCCTCAATTCGTAGTGTCTATGCGCAAAATTCGCCGATTATGCTCAAAATGTCACTGAATGTAATGATTACCAATTCAGTGCGAATGAATTATGAGCGTGAACTCGAGCGTGCTATTGCCGTCGATAAATTTTGGCACTCAGATATTGCTAGAGATATCCAACTCCATTACCCACAATTTAGCGCTATTACTGATCCTGCCTTTTTATGTTTACGTGATGATGAAGGTAAACTTATTGAAGAGAGTGCCGTACTTTTTCGGCATAACCCATTCATGGAAGTTGGTAATAATGTTAGCTGTCTGGCAGCACTCTGTCACGATAATGTCTTATCCCAAGGCAATCGTTTTGATTCACTAATTGTGAGTATATCGCAAAAATACTCTCTTAACAAGCAACAATCCGCTGAATTATGGTTAGATAAATTTTTGTATACTTGTATTGAGCCATTATTATGGATGTTTAGCTACTACGGTATTGCGCTAGAAGCTCATCAACAAAATTTATTAGTTAAACTAGATGCTGAAGGATTACCAATACACGGCTACTACCGCGATTCACAGGGATACTATATTAGTGAAGAAGCGATGCTGCGTTATCCGGAACATGGAGAGATTTTTAGTACATTTGCGAGTGGAACTACGAAATTTGTCAACCATCATTTTAGCTATTATCTAATTGGTAATAGCTTATTGGGGGTAATTAATGCACTTTCTGCTTCAAAAGAAATTAATGAGCAAATCTTAATCAATAACGTTCAAGATAAATTTAAATCATGGCAACAAAAGTGGCATGATGCACCATATGACTATCTCGGATCTTTACTCACGCGTAGCACGTTGCCCTACAAAGATAATCTAAGTACACGTCTATGTGACCTAGATGAACTAACCGCACCATTAGCACAACAATCAATATATTCCGAATTACATAATCCCTTTTACGCTTCTAGAATAGGAAATTAAAGCGATGAAAAACACACTATCACAAATAAACCAAACAATTACATTAAATAACTGGTTAAACGTTAATCGAAATTTAGTTGCCAAAATTCTTACTGAGTTTATGTATGAAGATTTACTGGTGACAAAAATAGAACCATTGCAAAATGGCTTATTCCAACATAGCCTAGAATTAGACGATAATATTGAATATCGATTTATTGCTGAAAGCAGAATCTTTGGCAATTGGCAGATAGATAAAGATTCAATTAGCTACTACCATCAAGGCACAGAGCAAGATGAATTGCTCGTTAGTGAATTTATTCGTAATAGTTACCAAAAAATTGGAATTGATGAATTAACGCTAGGACATTTGCTTCGGGAGTTAAACCATACTCTGATTGCAGATTGTCACATATTAAATACTTCTGATAATACTAATAGTCATCTATTAAATATAAGACAAGCATCACAAATCGAGGGATATATGCGTGGGCATCCATGGTTTGTAATTAATAAAGGACGCTTGGGCTTTTCTTATCAGGAATACCTGAGTTCAGCACCTGAAATGCGAAATTTCCAAAAGCTCGCGTGGCTTGGCGTTAAAAAAAATAAAGTTACATTTAATACTATTGATGATCTTAATTACCAGCAATTAATCATTCAAGAATTAGCAGAAGAGGATCTAAATAAATTTCAACAATTATTAAGCTCGCATAATTTAATAGCACAAGAATATTATTTGATGCCCGTTCATGATTGGCAATGGCAAAGACAAATTATCCAGCTCTTTCCTGAAGATATTGCCCGTAATAATATAGTTTATTTGGGTCATAGTTCAGATGATTATCTGGCTACTCAGTCAATCAGAAGTTTTAACAATCAAAGTGACTATAGAAAATTTCAGGTCAAACTACCATTAAGTATTTTTAATACAGCAGTCTACCGTGGCTTGCCGCATGAACGTACTGAATTAGCGCCACTACTCACTCAATGGCTAAAAGATATCCATGAACAAGACAGTTTTTTCCATCAAGAAACAAGGTTAATTATGCTTGGTGAAATTGCCAGCATTAGTTATGCTCATCCTATCTATAATCAGATTGAGGGGGTTCCATACCAATATCAAGAGTTATTGGGTGTAATCTGGCGTGAGAATGTTAATAACTATCTCGAAGAATCAGAGTTTGTTATGAGTATGGCAGCGTTAATTCATCTTGACAAAAATAATGAACCACTGGTTATTGAGTTAATCAAACGCTCTGGTCTGACTATTGCTGAATGGCTGGAGCAATTGTTTGCAGTTTGCTTACCGCCATTATTGCATTGGTTATATAAATATGGTGTCGCTTTCTCACCTCATGGTGAAAACACTATGCTCGTGATGGATGAAAACTATCAACCAAAAGCTTTAGTTCTAAAAGATTTTATTGATGATGTTAATCTTAGTGAGCAGAATATAGAGCTTCTAAAGACTCTACCCGCTAAATTACAAAATACACTTTATCGCTTATCAAATGAGGATATGGCACAATTTATCCAAACCGGATTATTCGTGGTTTTATATCGATACTTATCTGATATTTTGCTCACTCATGCGGGATATTCTGAAACACAATTTTGGCAACAAGTTCACACAGAAATTGAAAGATATCACCAAAATCACCCTGAATTAAGTGAGCAAATCCAAGGGATAAATTTATTTAGACCTCAATTTAAAAAGCTGAATTTAAACCGCTTACGTTTAATCGAAGTTGGTTATGCCGATTATAATCAACGTCCTAAAGTTGAATCGCGAGTAATGATGAATAATCCGGTAAGCTATGAAACATGGAGTAAATATGCATCATTAAAAGCTAGCAATGGAGCTAAGATTAATGTTTAAGCAAGCCCATTACAGCTATAACGATAGACAGACTAAAAATCATCTAAATATTTATCATGTTGATTTAAACCGTGACTTTGATAGACTATATACATGGATGCATCAGCCCCACGTAGCTAAATTTTGGCAACTTAATTTACACCGTGATCAACTTTTGGCGCATTTTAAAGCTGCATTAGCAATGTCACATCAGGAATTATTTATTTTACAAATCAATGGACAGATAATTGGCTATGCGGAAACCTATTATGCACCAGATGATCGCTTAGCTCAATTTTGCCAGCTCCAGACAAGTGATTTTGGCATTCATCTGTTAATTGGAGAACAGGATGCAATCGGTAAAGGCTATAGCTCACTAATAGTGTGCGGACTAAGTGATTACTTATTTACACAACATATGGCAGAGCGCGTTTTACTTGAACCAAACATAGAAGTTAGCGCACTCAGTATGTTAGAGCGCAAGCTTGGTTTTAGCAATTTGGGAAATTTAGAGTTACCCGAAAAAATAGCTACACTTTATGCAATTACCCACCATGATTTTTATCAGTATAATCCAAGTGAAATTGCTTGCGATTTAAGTAATTGGCCAATTATCAAACTACATTTCCCAAGCTTCCCCAGTGATGAGGCGGTTGATTGCTGGATTAGAGAACTAGATGAGATCTTATTACGCCAAGAATCATATGTAGTTATCAGCACATTTGATCGGGAGTATCAGTTTTCACAACAAGCTAGAAAAGTAGAAATGGCATGGTTTAAACGAAATAAGCCGTTACTAGCTAAGTATTGTTGCGCAATGCTTCGGGTTACTAACGATACAGAAATGATCGCTAAATTAAGTTCTCCGGCAATGGAAAAAGGAATGCCTTTTCGCTGTATTCCCGTTCAAACTTTGGAGCTGGCAGTACAACAAGCAAAATTAATCTTCAAAAGTGAAATCCATTCAAATGCGTAATTATAAAACCCTAGCGAGCATTACTGCTTTGGCAATTGCGAATACCACTCCGCTGTATTTTGCAACAGTAGCGCTGCCAACGATTATGCGCAGCAACGGTGTTTCACTCACCATCATTGGATTATTTGGCAGTCTTATGCTCCCTTGGGCATTCAAGTTTTTATGGGCTCCATTACTTGATCGCTACTATAGCCTAAAATTTGGTAAACGCAAAAGCTGGTTAATTCCATTGCAAACATTAATGCTAATTTGCCTGATAATTATTTATAATCTTCCACCAAATCAGCATGCTGAGTTACTCTTTGGTATAATAATTGCTTTATTAATTTGTGCTGCTACTCATTATTTGGCAAGCAGTGCGTTTATTTTGGAACAAGTTGACTCAGATCAGCTACGCTTTGGCAATTACGCACAAGTGGTTGGTACCGCACTGGGTAGCTTTACTGGCGGCGGATTATTTTTAATTACTTATCCACAGCTTGGTTGGCAAAATTCAATTCTAACATTAGTCATTGTTAACTTAATTTTGTTAATCATACAAAGTCTGGTTCAAGAGCGTACAGCACAGATTGAAGCGAATAAAGATGAAAAGCCGTCATTAATTAGCTTTCTAAAGCGTAAAAATACACGTAATTTATTATACTTATGTTTAATTTATCGTGGCTGCGAAGGCTTAGTGATGGGAATGCAGCAACCATTTCTGGTCGATAAACAAATCGCAATTAGCCTGATTGGTAAAGTTTTAGGAATTAGTGGGCTTAGTTTAAGTCTATTTGCCTCATTCCTCGTGAGTATATTTTTAAGTAACAACCGCGAAAATATTTGGCTCCTCATTTTAGGCATAATGCGGAGTATTTGCTATTTAGCTCTGGCAGCTTTAGCCTATTTTGCAATAAGCTCACAAGTTTTAATTTTTGGAGTAGTTGTAAGCAATATGGCTTGCCGTTCGATGGAAATGGTTATGTTATATACTTTCTTTATGCAAAACTGTGAATTAAAACAATCTGCAACTGATATATCTATCTTACTCTGTGCAGAAATTATTATCTATAGCTCAGGGATGATGCTAAGTGGTTATTTAGCCAAATTATTAGGTTATAGCGGATTGTTTGCTATTGGTAGCATGTTATCACTAGTGTCAACTGCTATTTGTGCTTATATTATTTATAAAATCATTAAAAGAAATCAATATCTACTGTGAAGATAGTTTTTTTATGTATTACCTTATTGGCTGGTTCGTTTGCTTATGCTCGCGACGTGGTAAATATTTATATTGCTGCTAATTATCTTGCAGATAGTACCGCACAGCAATTTGAATCAGAATGTAATTGCCAGCTTGCGCAAAATTATTTTAATGAGAATGATGAGATGCTGGCAAAATTTGCGGCAGGAGCAAGTAGTTATGATGTTGTAGTGCCAACTGCTTATGCCGCCGAACAGCTAGTCTCAATGCGTAAACTCCAACCATTGAACTTAGCTCGTCTGCCAAATTTAAAAAATATTGATTCACAGTTTCTAAATCAGGCATATGATCCGCACAATCGCTACTCAGTACCCTATGCCTATGATAACGTAATGCTCGCCTACAATAAAAAAGAATTACAACGCTTGGGAATCGTAGCAGATAGTTGGGCAGTTATTTTTGATCCAAAATACCTCAAAAAACTAAAAGGAAAAGTTACTGTCTTTAACTCTCAGCGTAATGTATTTGCTGCTGCTTTACTCTACCTAGGCAAAGACCCAAACTCAAGCAATATTAATGATCTAAAACAAGCTCGTACAGTGATCGAACGCGCGATGCCCTATTGGGCAAAATTTGATAGTGACACCTATTATCGAAGCCTCATGCGTGGCAATATCTGGCTGGCGATGAGTTATTCAGTAGACATCTTCAAAACAATTCAAGACCTTAAAGACAGCCACCAAGAAGTAACTATTGATGCGAGATTGCAAAAAGAAGGTAATATGTATGAGCTGGATAATCTGGTAATACCATTTTATGTTAGTGATACAAAGCTTGCCTACCAATTAATCAATAATTTGTTAAGTACCAAAAGCTCAATTGAGCTGGCTAATATGACTGGTGCTAGTATAATGAATAAGGTTGCGCTCGCAAAAATTGATCCAGTAATTAAAAATACACCATGGATTTACCCGCCTAATATGCAAAAAATGCATAGTTTTAAAAACTATGCACCTAAAATACGAATAATGATTAATGAGGCATGGCTGGAATTACAACTTTCATGCCATCAATAAATCTTTATATTAATTCGCATATTTCAATAATAGATAACCACGAGTCCAAGTAAGAACTGTTGTTCCATTTTGTCGAGGAGACAAAACGCCAGTAAAATTTGCTGTACTTCCATTAAATAACCCGTTAGCACCAAATAAGAAAGAATCCATAAATGTTCCATTCGGGCAGATAGCTTGTTGGAGTAGCTTATTACCAGGTTTTATTTCCGAAGCACACTTGGTTGTCAGTGCATTTTTAAATGCTATTGGATCAAATCCTGTTGATTCAGCCATTCCAAGATCAAGAGCTGTAAAATAGAAATTGTCAATACCAATAAAAGAGCTCGTACTGCTTTGTAAAACGGTTTTTAATGTCTGAAGAGTTGCAGTATCACCTTCATTAAAAGTGCCGTCATCGTTTCTTGCTAAAGATACAACCTGACTTTCAATTGTGTTATATTTATTTTGACAACTATCAAAATTAAAACTTGCACTTCCTGTCAAATTTAAAGATTCGGCACTTAGAGTAAACCAAGGTGCAGTAGTTACAGTGTTACTTGGGAAAGGATAAGGAGTTGTTAGAGTAGTTAAAGGATATAAGCTTATTCCACTTTTCTCTGCTGTATTTGAAGTATTTGCCCCTGTCGCAAAACATTCAATACCACCATTTTGGCTGCTATAACTGTATGCTCTGACATACTTACGTGCATCATCAGCACCTAACCCCAATATAGTCTTGCTATAAACATTAAAGGTTTTACCGTTAATTGATACCTGATAAACATTACTTTCATCACTTGGAGTTGTATTAGTAGGGAAAGCAATTTGCATTGAAGAACCACCAACTTCAAAGTCACCAACAGGAGTCAAGATAGTTTGACTAACTGTAGTATTACCTCCAAAGACATTATAATAGTAGTCATTCAGATTAGTCCATGTCCAAACACCCTCTTCACTATTACCATTTATTGTCCTAAATTCTCCAGTTGCATATCCCATCCCTGCCACATAAGATTTCATTCTTTGATAGAAATCAGCAATTTGTTCAGTCGTATGACTTCCTCCATTACGTTTATCTTCAGTACGCATACCAGCAGTAGCAAAAAGTTCTGTCTTAATTTGCGAGGGTTGCACTTGTAATCCGCTGCTAATAATTACTGAGTTTAATGAGTTTAGTAATGGTGCTAAGACACATGGTGCCACATCAGATTCCCCTAATCCCACAATCATAACTTGATTTCCTGATGTTTGCTCTGTACCGCCATTACAATTTACTGGTCGCACGCCTCCAGGAAGAACATCTTTTCCATTTTTATCGACCAGCTCAATTACGCCATTACCATTTAAGAAATCATTAATCCCATCATCGTCATATTCATCATCGTACTGATCATAAGTTTGTTCATCAAATAGCTTAGTTATCTGAGGATAGCCACCATTGCCAGGAATAACTTTATAAAAAGACAATCGAGTACCACTGCTACCAGCATCAAAAATTGCAGTATAAACAGGTGATGTTGCAGAAGATGAGTTAACTACAGTACCACCACTTCCACACCCAAACAAAGCCATACTGGCAATGAAAATAGTTTGAACTTTTAATAAATTTGATTTTTTCTTCATCATAAATGTCCTTTAAAATAACATATAACGTTTCATACTCAATTACATTTCACTTTTATTATTTTGCAATAGCAATTGTAACCAGTAAAAGGTACAACAATAGAAAATTTAGGATTATTTACCTAAGTTACAACATAAACAATATTCCAACAAAATTTAAATTTCTTACACCTCAATAAGTTTAGCTAAATTTTACATGTGGCTTTTTTATAACACTTTCTCAAATTATTTTCTCAAAAAGCAAAAACAATTTACTTTACTCACGCTTTATTTACAGATTATATAGTTTAATGTGATTTTATTCAATAGATAATTTTGTCTACTCCCTGTATGAGAAATATTCTTAACTACTTTTTCTAGAAATAATGCTGATTTTTTTGCCAAGCAAATGTATAATGACGATGCGAGTCAGCATCTATGCTTTCATATATGCGCTAATCAGAGACTATAACAGGAAATAGATTAATGAAATTAAACAACGCCAATTTATTACAAACCAAAGCATTTATTAACGGTTCTTGGATTCAAACTGCTGATAATTATGCGGTATTAAATCCTGCATCACTAGTTGAAATTGCTCAGGTAAGCAAATGTGGTACGAATGAGTGTAATGCCGCAATTGATGCAGCCCAAACCGCCTTAACACCGCTAAAAAAAATGTTAGCCAAAGATCGTGCTGCAATCTTACGTAATATCGCAATGCTGATGCTTGAAAATAAAGATGATTTAGCTACAATACTCACCACGGAGCAAGGCAAAAATTATGCTGAAGCACAAGGTGAAATTATATATTCAGCTGGATTTTTTGAGTGGTTCGCAGAAGAAGCTAAGCGAATCTATGGCGATATCATACCCGCCACCAAACCAAATACCAAGATTATGGTAACAAAAGAAGCCGTTGGAGTAGTCGGTGCAATTACGCCCTGGAATTTTCCATTAGCAATGTTCGCGCGTAAATTTGCCGCAGCATTTGCCGCAGGATGCCCGGTAGTGTGGAAACCATCAGAAGAAACACCATTATCAGCCAATGCATTAGCAGTAATTTGTACGCTTGCTAAAGTGCCACAGGGATGTTTGAATATCGTATCAGGTGACGCAATAGAAATTGGTAATGCATTAATGAAATCCAGTAAAGTCCGCAAAATTACCTTTACTGGTTCAACCAGAACTGGAAAACTACTGATGCGGCAAGCTGCCGATACCGTTAAAAAAGTATCCCTTGAGTTAGGTGGTAATGCACCATTTATCGTTTTTGCTGATGCTGATCTAGATGCTGCAGTTGAAGGAGCATTACAGTCCAAATTTAGAAATACTGGACAAACCTGTGTCTGTGTCAATCGTTTTTTCGTACATGATGCAGTTTATGATGAATTTATCGCCAAATTTGCAGCAAAAATTGCAGAACTAAAGGTTGGTGATGGATTTATGTCTGGAGCCACTCAAGGACCTTTGATTAATCAAATGGCATTTGATAAAGTTACTACACATGTTGCGGATGCCAAACTTAAAGGTGCTACGATAATATGTGGTGGTAAGCCACACCCATTAGGTGGTCTTTTTTATGAACCAACCTTGATTTCAAATGCCAATACCGATATGCTGTTTAATACGGAAGAAACCTTTGGACCGCTTGCCGCTTGCATACGTTTTAAGACCACAGAAGAAGCTCTCAAATTGGCAAACAGTAGTGAAACCGGACTTTCAGCTTATTTTTACACTAAAGATCTAGCTTTAGCATTTCAAGTTGCGGAGAGACTCGAAGTAGGAATGATTGGTATCAATGATGGAATAATATCTAACGAAGTTGCACCCTTTGGTGGAGTGAAAGAATCAGGTATAGGACGTGAGGGTTCTAAATATGGAATTGATGAATATCTCAACATCAAATATACCCTGATTGCTGGTTTATGAATAACTCTCATTACAACTAAAAATCAGAAAATTTGATAAATACAGTTTTGGAAATTAGTCGCGAGATTTACCAAGGTAGTAACTATATTATTGCTCAAAAAATTTCACTAACTGCCATAAACATCTTTAGCACACGCAGGAGCTAACAAATTATAGTATTGATCCTGCGGTGGATTTTTGAGCCATAAAAAAGGCTGGCAATAGCGCGTACCATACATTCCATCAATATGACTCCACATTTTATTTTTAATAACTTGCTGGAGTACCTGATTTGGGCTTTCTTGGGGATTTGAATAATCACTGGCAAATAAATCATACACTTGCTTAGGTGTTGACTTGGCATATTTTTGACGGTAATAACTTTCGCGTTTTACTCGCTGTACCAGGTTAATTTTATTGCCATCAAAACTTAGTAATCCCCGATCATCACGATCAGCGTATGGCAATGGATTAGCAAAGCTATATTGAACCGTTGTACCTACAATCTTAACTTTATCTAATGGGCAATAAGTTAAACCACTAAGACTATATTTAGCTGCCGAACTAATGGCTAAAAATTTACAGTGAATATTACTATCCGCATCCATAGTTCCGCCACTGCCACCCCACACAATAAATATATCTTGCGACTCAAGCTCTGCTTTAGCTAATATCATCAGCGCATAACTATCACCTTCTTTACCCCATGCGACCGCTTTTTTATTAAATAGTAGCTGATCACCATCATTAGTTTTTTGAATCTTAAGCGTGCCATAACGACTGTTGATAGAGGTGTCAGGTTCGCCATTGCGATAATCAGTTACACTAGCAGCGCTAACTGGTATGGTAGAATTGACCGCAACAATTGCTAATGCTGCATAAACAGAACTTAATTTAATCTTCAACATCTCTTAACCCTTTAAATTTGCTAATAATTTACCGATTTGGACAATATCATTAACTCCGTTATATTCACGCATAAAACCAAAATAATTATCAGCAATTGCAGCAAAAATTGGATCATTACGAATCTGATCTAATTCATAATTATTAAACGATGCACTATATTTAGCCTCCGCCTTAGCTTTGGCTTGTTCAGGAGTATTACGTAATTTACCATAATAAATCTCAGTCAGCGCGCGAGCATATTCATTGATTGCCCCACGATGTACCAGCACTGGATTGGTTAGGCTACGGATATAGTAACTCATCAGTATAGATAAAACTTCCTCCGGGTTTTCCAGACTGACTTTAAAATCATGACACTCACCACTAGCATTGAGTTGACGAATAATTGCCCCCTCAATATCTACTGTCTCGCCATTAATCAATAGATTAGCAGCACTTAACGCAGCATAAATCAACCCACGCATACGTAAGGCATATGGAACATCATTTAACTTACTAGCAAGGCTTTTACCACCAATACTCGCAAATGCATCCATCACGATGATATAACCATCAGTAAACAGCACCTTATCTTTGAAATTTAGTTCAAATACATTCTGATTGCGTTCTAAGCGATAGTTCAGACTTATTTCTACTGCAGATGGTTGTTGTGCTTTATAGTGTTGGTATAAATTACGATAGTACGCAAATTGCCACTCACCGATATGCTGGTAGCCAAGCACACCCTTTAATTGCAGGTAGTTGACTAATTCATGCTGCGCTGCGTTTGGATATGCTTCAAACGCTTGGTAAATACTATTTGCTAGATAACGCTCGGTTAACTCAAAACTCTCATTATCAGATAATTCGATTTCCTGATTATAATTGTTTAATCCTAAAATCTGAAATAAATTATTATTCGTGTAGCTAAAAGTATTCAGAAGCGACTTAGTATCTAGCTGATAATATTTTTGTTCTTGCTGAGCAGTTAATTTCAGCGGTGAAATTTTCGTAAAATCCCAACGTAAATCAGTATATTGATTGGCACTCACCGCGGATAACTGTTGCCATAAACCAGAATAATTAAGTTGTGAATTATGATAAAACGGATGCAACGAATGCTGCTGAACTACATTTTTATAATCAAATTTTTGCTCGGTTAAATCATTACCCACCCAGAAATCACTAAAGCTCTGCCCTAGCGTATCCAAAAATAAACCAAGCAATGGAGATGGCTTAATTGTGCTATTATCAGTTTCTTTGCGCCCGATATAGCTAAAAATAATCTGTTGTTTAGCCCCAAGAATCGTATCTAGAAAAACCTGCTTATCTTCATTAGTATAATTACGATCAGCTAATGACCAGTCGTACGCCAGCAAACTCAGCTGATTAGGACGAAATGTGCGTGGAAACTCACCAAAATTCATTCCCAGTACATAAATATGTTTAAACGGCAAATTACGCATATATTGCAGTGACGCACAAGTTATTTTGCCACTAAAAGTAAGTTTGCTCTTAAAATCACTAACATATTCGCTAAAGAGCAGATTAACAATCGCTAAGTTAAGAGTTAGTTCACTATTTTGATTGCTAATACTAGACAAAAAGTCATTGCTGATACTAAAGGAGTCATCATCACTCACTAGCTCAGTTTGTAAATTGGTTAAAATCTCATGTAGTTCGGCAAAACTAAACTCACGATAGCTCAGCGCATCCAGATAAAATTTAGTTTTTAAATTCTCCAGCAATGAAATTAACTTAATTAGTTTATTGACCAACTTAATCTGCGCATTATCCAAATCATCATAAGGAACGTAGTCACCCCTAGCAGCATGATAGAGCGGTAACTTATCGCCTGAACTCATAATTGCTTGATTAAGACACGCACCAAGCACCAGATTATTCAGAAACTGTTTAAAACTATGTACTGGATAATCATGATAACCTAATTCAGCATAATCCGTAGCATCATAGCCAAAATGTACCGCATTGGCTTTTAGCCAGCTCTTGATTAAATCAATATCGTTAGCGCTAATCTCCAGATTGAGTTGAATTTCATTTTGTGCCAAAATTTCCAATAGATAGCTCACGGGTAAATGATATGGTGCATTTAGAATCAGTTGCAGAGTTTCAAGGATTTTATAATTCTTGTGACGACGATTACCTGTCAGGCTATATCCGAGGCGTACTTGTTCACCATCAGCACGCTGAACTAATTCATTATCAAAAACTGCTTTAATATACGGAGCATAATCATCTATGTCTGGCGCAGTTACCAAAATATCACCCAGCGAAGTATCCGGATTGTTATTTAGAATATGCGCAAGCTCATTGAACATCACCTGTACTTCACGCATTGCATTATGACAAACATTAACCTTAAGCGAAAGTTGATTACCCATAAGATCATAAATTGCCGGAGAATCACTAGCGCAAAGCTGCAGAGGGTTGGTATAAAATTTATCATTACTACCCAGACGATATTCAGGACGCAAACGATAGCTTAGATTACGAATATCGTGCTGAATAATCTCAAGCATAGTCGCTGCTTGAGGTAATTCTTGGTTTGAATTAGTATTAAAATTATACACCTCAATATCACTTGCCTGTAATAACTCGATAAATTCGCGCGATTGTTGCCCCAGATTCGCCAAAAGAGGGTTACCGTCCAAGAGATAAAGATCATCCAAACTCAAGTCTGGTTTACGTAGTAGGCGCTGTTCTAACTTAGCCCGAGCTTTATTACTTAACAAATCACCATAATATTCATATGAACAAGGTTGATAATACCAATATATAGTAACTTTACTTGCTAATTTTTGAACTATCTCAAGTTGTGAAGGGTAAACACTGGTTAAACCAAAGATAAATAATTTCTCGGGTAGTTTGATATCTATAGAATTAAGATCAAGTTTCGCAAAATAGGAATAAACATCCAAAAAGGTCGCCTGTTCTCCGATTTTAGCCTCTAAATGCTGCCAGATTATTTTTTGCCAGTTTTTAAAGCGTGCCGATTTCAAATTTAGCAGTTCAGTCGTACGTAGATACAGATACTCATGAAAAATTTGCTGAAGCTGACTAGCAAGCTGATAAGTGCGTAATTTGTTTAATTCACTATCAGCATCATAAATGTAATTATTCAATTCAGTCGAATCATCACATTCAATCTTCTGGCTACACAGTAACTCATAAATTAAATACTTAGCTTGATTAAAATCATAGAGAACTGCTTGTGGATTATTTGCCAGATAAATATTTTGCAGTACAGGGCCAAGCAACACCACGCAATCAAGATTAGCACAAATACCATCGCGAGTAGCAATCAGATCTTTGAGCCAAGTAGCCATTGCTTGATTTGGAACGACAATTTGTTGTCGGGTAAATAAATTGGAGCTTTGGTCACCCTTTATGTGTGTGATTAATAAATCAACTAAACCTAACTTAGCTGGGTTACCACCAATCTCAGTACTTTGAAAAAAAAGTAAATTATCACTCATTTATTATCTCTGTGCAAAATTATCACCTTAACCCTAAACCGCCTATTTTCAAGGCTTTTTGCTTAAAAAACCTAATACTTATCCACAATTTCAGCTCAAAATATTTATTTTATTTATTTTTTACTTGACAAACCATAACACACTGTTTTAATTAAATATTGAATTTTTAAACACTTGTACCAAATCCTTGTAATCGCTTGAAAATACAGCCTTTTTCTTGTCAAGAAATTTTTTATACACAGAGTTATCCACAGCATCTGTGTATAAGCAAAAAATCTCTAAATATTGGGTGATTTAGCAAAAATAGTCTTAGCTCATTCACGTTGGGAATATACATAACCATGTTTTCGTTTAGTTATTTCCAAATCACATAATTGCAGCCATGCATCATGTTCACTTTCACAAAGCAATACCTCACTGCCTGATATTTTATCTGGTAAATTACCATATACTTTTTTAACGCACCAAGTACCCAATAAATCCTGCTCAACCGTCAACCAGTAGAATTTTTGCGTTTTAGGGTGTTCCATAAAAATCATAATTTTTCCAAGTTATACTTTGAACGCTTATAAGTTGAGCTTTTATGTATAGACTCTAAGTGATCGCAATTATAGCTAGGAGCATTGATAAAAAAGGCGACGCGGTGTAGATGAACTACATAAGGAGCCTTTTTTATCAATGCGACAACGCTAGAATTATGAGCACGACGAGTATAATTTAACTGTTTGCAGTTTTGCTTACATTCAACCCTAACAACTGTTTATATTTAGTGGTTGCGTTAGCTCTCTCAGCTAAACCAATTACACTGCTATCTGGTTTATGAATACTACCACAATTGATTAACTTACTCACGGCGGTTACATCATCTAAAAGAGCAAACTCCCCTATCTTATTAATCTGCCAATACCAGATTGCTGAGAGAATTGCGCCCTCATCACTGCGGGTAAATTCGGCAATTTCATTCATAGATAGATTGTGCCCATGAGCATTGGCAAATTCAAGAAATTTAGCATAATTATCTTTGCCAGTTAACTGCAATAAACCACCACCACGAAAATTAAAACCATCATGATCATTAATTCCATCAAGCTGGTTACCCATCCGAGAGCCATAAACTAAATCAAAGAGCCAGGGTTGTGGACAAAAGCTATCATCAGCTGCGTACTCTTCACTTTGTTTAGCCTCAATTTGCGCTTTATATTTAGCAAAAACTAACTTAGCACTTTTATAACGATAGTTACTTGATTCGCTCAAATGCCTAAAATTGGCAGACTCATGTTCACATTGCGCCAAAAAATGCGCTTGCTCAAGTGGCGAACTTATATTACAGTTTATTAATTGTTTTAAAATCAGCTCAATATTCATCACATATTTACCTGATAACACATTCTCAAGACTACATCTTAACACGAACTGATAAGCATCTTTCCGATTAGTAATCCCATAGAGATAACATGCCTAGAACAGTGCTTAACGCCTATCAAACCAAATAATTGCAGTATGGATAAGCTAATGCTCTAACTGTATAATATGGTAAAATAAGATATTATTATCTATTTGAAAACCCCAAGATGACTATACTATTTCAGCCGCTATTATCAACCTACCGCGACAATCCAGAAACCCAACGCGAAAAAGGCACATATTTTGAAAAACTAGCAATGTTATTTTGCAAAACGATGTTTACTCTCACCATTGCTCCTAAAACATGAAAATACTCAACACTTCACCTAGGCTTCTTGCCATATGACTACAGACAATATAATTTCATCGTCAAATGCTAAGTCAATTTATGAAAAGCATGTAAAAGATATAGAAAGTAATACAATTACTTCTATTCAAGGTGAATTTGGAGTAGGCAAATCTACAACAAAAAAATATCTCATTGAGCGTATAAAAAGCAATATAAATAAAAGCATATGCATTGAGTATAATGCACTCCAATATGAAGAAGCTGGGCAAATAACATCTCAATTTTATACTGAAATTGGAACAAAATTAACATATTGTAATAGATTAAAATTATATGCTTGTGCAATTCTAAAAAAAGAGAATCCTAATGCTTCTTATATAACAGGTAACTTAGGTGTAATTGGAATTTTATCGGCAACTATTGCTCTAATCTGGCATTATATGGATGAAAGTATTATTGAGAAATTTAATACAAATTGCATATTGCTTGTTTTACTACTTTTTGCTTTATTAATTTTTGGCTTTAGAAATGAATTAGTTGAAATATTTTCCAGCTTATTACCAAGAAAATCTCATGTACAAATATTAAAAAATCTAGACACCTCGGAATTTAAGGACGCTCCATTATTCATTTTTGTGGATGAGCTTGACCGGATAGATGCAAAGTCACTTCAACTATTACTTAATGAAGTTCTAATTTTGCATGTAATTTTAGATTCAATAAAAATACAGCATAAATTTTTTCTATTTTACAACCTCAATTCAGTACGTAATATATTAAGTAAATCAGATATTGCCGACGTAGATTTTTATCTTCAAAAATATATCCATAATGGATATAAAATATATAAACCTGATTTCTTGCATGCGCTACACTCCAAGATTTATAATTGCAGGAGAAAGGAAAAGATAGTAACCACTGGTGAAGGGCTAACTAACTCAAATATTTTTTCAAACCCATTCTTACCAGATAAGAAACTGATCCCAAGCTCAGAAATACTCATAGTAATCAATGAAAACTTGCTTTCATTTAGAGACTTGGAGCGGTTCATCTCTTTCTTATCGACTAGCGAATATGGTATATCTAATGCTTTAATATCAGATTTTAATATAGTTAAACAAGATTACCAATTTAAAGTTGACATTACTACAATCATAGTGTTTTTTGATTATAGATATCAGGTTAACTTAATAGACCTTCCTTTAGATATCGAGTCAATACAACAAAATAGGATAATATATAGCTTATTGCTTGATTTTGAGAAAGCTATTCAAGCGTTGTATGGATGCTCTTTATTCGGTGATACTAAATTAAAAACTCAAATAATCTCTGAAGCAAATAAAAATATATTTACTTCAGAGCTTGATCATATTTCATTGCGCTATTATGATGACTCACGTGTATATCCCAGTACAATTGAAAACGGCGAAGTAGATTTTAATATTGACTACGAAGATAAATTAGAACACATATTTTCTGAATACAACTACCGAGTAAATAATGGCTCTTCTTTAATTGACTATATTGAAGCAAATTTAGGTGAATTTAATACATCAAGACAAGCATATAATCCTCATTTAAAGGAACTTAGTAGTACAGGCTTATTATTAAACGAAACAAATTTTGATGATTTTATGAGATTTATTTTAGATCTAGAAAAAAGGCTTGCTTTATTTTTACAGCAAAAATATGAAACTTTTATATTCTCAACAGAACATGCAGCTAATTTATATGACGCAGCAATTAATTCTGTCATTTATTGCCTTGCAAAGCTGCTACCAAGCGATCCAGAGCAATTCAGTAGATTAATTAATGCTTTTATAAATTATAACAATAATAAAGAGTTTTCTACCTCTTTATTATTTTATTTAGGGTTATCAAGACTTGATTCCCCATACTATCCTATTTTTGGAACCAATCACAATAACATCTTGAAATTACTACATGAAATTGAAATATTAGATATTAATTTCTCTGATAATGAATTTAATTTTCTCTTTCTTTATGAATATTTTGATACCATCAGAAAAAGAAATAACTACCGAACCAACCATGATCTTACTATCGACAGCCACGGAAATTTAAGATTAGATAAATCAGGCTTTACGTGGGATTATAGCGTTGGTGGTATAGTAGACAAATTAACATGTGTATTAAAATCTATAAACATTGAAAATCCAATTGATACATCATATTACGGATTATTTTTTGTTATTGGTTCACTACTGTATAGTAAAAATCAAAATATATCACTTAAAAAAGATGACTTGATAATTGGCGGAATAAAAAACATTATAAGATCATGGACTGAACCTATTTTGACACGGACAATAGAATATAAAAACAAACAACTCCATAAAGATATGATTGAAATTCTAAATTTGTTTAAATAAAAACAAAAATTTTTGGCAATTTAATTAACTTCTATAAAGTGTATTAAAGTTTACAGTAGCAAAAATTAAAATACTTAGAATAAAGCAACGTTACCACTCCCACAAACAAAGAACCTGCTAAATCAGGTATAATAACCTACTTAAAAATCTATACTCAATCAGATTCATCATCCTAGGTCGTTGATTTATTCCTCACTTACAGTTAGTAAGCTTCGTCGTAAATCGCCTATTAGTATTTCCAATCTGCTTGAGTATACCAAATATAGGAAATAAATCAATGCTTGAGATTGAACACATTAATGAAATCGCTAACCTACCAGCAATCCTAACTACACAACTCACCGAACTACGGGGGTTTCTTTGACTACACAGGCAAAAAAGCCAAATTAGATGATGTAGAAAAAGAACTTGAAAATCCCGAAATCTGGAATACTCCAGATCGAGCACAAGAATTAAGCAAACAGAAAAAACAGCTGGAAACAGTTGTAATGACACTAGATCGCTTGGGCAATAGCCTTAGCGCATGCAGCGAACTATTTGAACTAGCACAAATGGAAAATGATGAAGAAACGATGCTAGTGGTTGAAAGTGATCTAAAAGCAGCACAACAAGAGCTGGATAAACTAGAATTTCGCCGGATGTTCTCACACCCAATGGATCCAAATAATTGCTTTATTGATATTCAGTCTGGCAGTGGTGGTACCGAGGCGCAAGATTGGGCGGATATGCTCTTTAGAATGTATTTACGTTATGCTGATCGTAAAGGTTTTCAGGCAGAGATTCTGGAGGAACAATCTGGCGAGGTTGCGGGGATTAAAAATGCCACAATTAAAGTCTCAGGTGATTATGCCTTTGGTTACTTACGTACCGAAACTGGTGTCCATCGCTTAGTACGTAATTCACCATTTGATTCGAATAATAAACGCCATACTTCATTTGCCAGCGTGTTTATTTATCCCGAAATTGATGATGATATCCAGATTGAGATCAATCCAGCTGACTTACGTACCGATACCTACCGCGCATCTGGTGCTGGTGGACAACATATTAACAAAACAGATTCGGCGGTGAGGATTACCCATATTCCAACCAATACCGTGGTGCAATGCCAAAATGATCGTTCACAACATAAAAACCGTGATGAAGCAATGAAGATGCTAAAAGCCAAACTCTATGAGCTTGAGTTGCGCAAAAAAGAAGCTGAAAAACAAAAGCTTGAAGATAGTAAAACTGATATTGGCTGGGGACATCAGATTCGTTCATATGTATTTGATCAATCACGGATTAAAGATTTACGTACCAATGTCGAGATTGGTAATATCCGTGGTGTAATGGATGGTGATCTTGATCCATTTATTGAAGCTAGTCTAAAACAAGGTGTTTAATATGATTAAAAGATTACTCAAAAATAAATCATTGCGCCAGCTAGCTGTTTTAGCACCACTAGGAATGATGCTTACTGCTTGCCCAAGCATAGTCACTATGTTACCATCAATGGTGCCATCTATGGTACCTTCAATTAACTATAACTCCATTGATGTACAAAACCCGAATCAAATCAGTTGTAATGAAGGTGGAATGTTTTCTTCAGAATATTGCTCGATTCCAATTAGTCGATTTGTTGCCATCACCAGCAGTAATGCCGATCCGTATTACGGAAGCGTACTATTACTTTATGGTAAAGATCATAATTTTTTCTTTGACAATATTAATAAAACTGAAATTTTGGAAAGTATTAATCTAGCTTTTATTAAAAACTATCCAGATACACCTCACTTTGCTGCACTGCCTGATGCATTGCAACACCTCTATATTGTTACCAAAGAACGCGATATCCCTGAGCATAATTATCAAAAACTGTTTGAAACCTATATTTATCTTTACACAATTAATGCGATGGATTTTGCAACCAACGGTTGTGATGCTACAACTCAGTCCTACTTAAGCGCTGCCTCAGTTAACTATCGACAACAATATATGCTTTACAAAGCATTTAGTATGCAATATACCAATGATATTCTGCATCATATCTCAGGGTCACTAACTGGTAAATATGCCAATGAACATGAGATTTACAATGCAATTTATGCCGAGGTACTAAAGCTTGATCCATATCAACTAGAAAATATGGCACAGGCAATCTATGCACGTACCAGTAGTAATTTACCTGATTTTGACGATAGTTTTTATAGTACAGGCCTAAAATTTGGCGAAATTGGTACATTTAGCTGTACGCCAATTGGTAGTATTTGGGAGAAATTTGGTTATGAATTTTTTGGGCGCGTAGTTTCAGGTTTACCACACTACGTTAGATTCAAAAATAAAGATTCATTTACTAGCTACGATGACACCATTATCCCAGTGGTAGATAATACAAAAGAGTCTAAATAATGAGTATATGATAATTAAGTTATAAATTAGCAAATTTTATTAATAGAGCCTCGTTTATTATACGAGGTTTTATTAATAAAAATACATTTGTATTTTATAACAATTTGTAAAATTATCCATAATGGATAGCTATATTTTTGCAAGTTATGCTACAATTTACTCAACTAATGGATGTTATATAAATGATTTAACTGTTCTTGATAATTACGTTCGTATTAACATTATATTATTTTGAGATATTTTTAATCACTGAATACGGAGAATTTATGCAACTACTTAAACATTTAGGGCTGATGATAGTTTGTGGAATAGCATTACTGGCATGTAATAGTGGCTCAAATATTACGTCGTCAAACTCACAGTTTCAACCCACTACAATAACCTTACCCAGTGGAACTAATATCACGATTCCAAGTACTAATCTTTATGTTCCACATAATCAAATACTACAAGTGCCAATTACAATTGTTGGCGGGAATCTTGCTAGTGGCGAATCACTGATGATTTCAGCAACGCTTACTCGCCAAAGTCAAGCTGTCAAGACTAGTAATTCTTTGGAAGAAAGCTCTAATTATAATAATCCTATAATTTCAATTTCACCTACAATAATTTCGGTGAGCCCACATCTAACAAGTACCGCATATTTGAATATTGATGACTCAGATGGTTCCACAGGAGCTTATTCAATTAGCATAACAATAAAAGATGTAAATACAGAGACCAATCTCACCTACCCAGAAGATCTGTATATGCTCATCTTAGAGCATACCTGTTCATCATCAGATTTACAATCTTGCAATGATAGGAACCGTTGCTATGCATATATAAACCCAGCAATAGCTAGTGTTAATCAAAATGGTCGTATTCAGTATAGTGCTACGGCAGTATCACCTACTAGCTACCCAGTATGCTTTGCCAATATTACCCAGCAGACTATGTGGAACTCCACTGCAGAAAGCATTGCCAGTATAAACTCATCTGGTCAGATTACCCCGATTAACCTTGGTGATACTCTCATTACTGCTGGTTCTAATACTTATAATATAAATTATCTCTGGTCGCAATCTTCTGAGTTAACTGTGGTGCCAGCTGTCCCATTTCCTGGAGGATATGGTAGCTTGTCAGTCACAAACCTAAGTGATATCACCTATAGTTGCAGCAAAGGATTAAATAAGCCTATCTATATGATGGTAAATAATGCCACAGGCATTTTAAGTCAAATCGTTCATGGCAATGCTCACCTTAGTGGATATGTAGTCGGTGTAACTAAATCTGATATCCCTATTACAGTTGGAAGCACAGGATATGGTGAAACACGTGCATTTGTTGCCGGACTGCCATTTTCATTAAATGTCAAAGCATGCCAAGATCATCTAGATTTTCCAATGACACTTAGTTATGGAGGAACTATTAATGGTTATAAATATCCAAATACAGTTGTGTATATTAAAGTTATCGAATAGCAAAGTTTTACCGTTGAAACTTTGCTATTTAAAAGAATAGGTAATCTTTTTATAGATTACCCACTCTTTTAAATATAAGGAACTAATTAATTACTCGCGGTTGTTGAGCTACACAATGAATTATCATCTGGTAACTCACGGCTAATACCATGTGGATAGCCACGATAATTAACACCAAATGATTGATGTAAATAAGCTAAAAAGCCAGTTTCACCACAACCAAGGCGCGTAGCCAAGCTTTGCCAATCTAATTGCTTGTTATTTATCGTTACCCAATTTGGCGACCAACCAGCTTCAGCTAGCCCCGGCATTTTCGGTAATGCCATATACATCAAATGATCAAAGCTTGGTAGATTTTCTGACCATAAAGTACCTTCAATACCGACTATGTTTTGTGGGTTTTTAGCTTTGGATTGAGTTTTACTTGCTGTTTCCGCCATACTCAAGCTGCTATAAGTATCAGAATACCCTGTTGCCCAAGTAAATCCAGGTTCATACATACTTGGAGTATATGCTAAATCAAAATAAGTTTTATCCGCATAAGCCAATACAGTCGGGTAATTATTATTTGCTAAGCTAACTGCTTGTCCAACTCCTTCAGAAGATGGATTCCATACCCACACATGCCCGGTTTGATTAGCTGCAACAATATTTTTACCTAAAGATGCACTTTCATTCTGAATAAATTGTTGCCAGCCAGAGAAAATTAAATCACGGTTAGAAGCAGCCAATTTCTGGAAAAATAAGTGAGATTTTTCCAATGATGACAGATTAGCCCACTCATTACGACAGCTCGTGTCATTTGTCCAAGCATGTGAACTTACTTCATCACCACCGACACTAACCTCATTATTAACCGCATAAACGGTGCTTTGATTATTAAACTGTGCGGCAATATTTTGCATAATAGTATTCATCGTTGGTGTAAATTGATTTCCAACTGAAATATCTGTTCCGTAAGTACATACCGGTAAAACATCATCGCTATAACCTTGTACTGAAACAAATTGCGAATTATCATTTGGATCAACCATTACCTCAGGTAACGCCTTAATTAATGCTCGGGCGTGCCCCGGTAGATCAATTTCTGGAATAATTGTAATTTGATTAGCATTAGCATAACTAATTAATGTTTTAATATCCTCTGCTGAGTATGAACCACTGTAAGCGCTATTAGCAAGCGGGTAAACTTGCTGAGTCAAATTAGTAGTGTCTAAATTATTTTGCGGTAGCATATTAGGACCCACCATTTGCCCTAAACCACGGTTGGCGGCAGTAGTAGTTAAATTCGGATATGATTCCAAACCTAAACGAAAGGCCTCATCATCCGCAAAATGAATATGTAAGGTATTTAATTTTTGGCTAGCCATAACATCAAGCAGCGTTTTAATTTCAGCAACGCTAAGATAATGACGTGCAGTATCTAACAATACTCCACGATATTTAAAGCGTGGATAATCAGTAACAGTCACACTAGGAAGAGTCTGCTTATTTTGTGCCCAAATTTGGCGTAGCGTTTGTAAAGCATAGTATGCGCCAGTCTGGGTAAGCGTTTCAATAGTTATATTATCCGCATTAATCGTAAGACGATAGCCTTCAGGGCTATTGGCAATTGATTTAGGATCACTAATTTCGGTAATGATAATACCAGTGTTTGCTCCACTATCATTATCAATTAGAACAGGTTTTTTCTGTTTCCAATCACTCTTAATTTTTTGTGCCCACAAACTTGCAACACTATTATTGTCATTTAACTGATTATGGATGGTTAATTGTTTCGGCGGTGTGAACCCATCACTACCAATAGCTTTAATACTAACTGGTTGTGGCACAATTCCAGGCAGTGAATCAGTGATAAAGCTTTGACTATTTTGCCAATTTGCGGTTAATTTATCCTTAATCTGCGTTTCAACTTGATTATGATCATAGCCAAGCAAAGAATATTGGGTAAGCTCCGTGCTTATCGTATAAATTCGCGGAACTCCATTTTTAGTATAATTATCACTAATTAAAAATAAATTTTGCGGAAGTGCCGAAACATTACCTGCAGGCCATTGATTACTATGAGCAAGGCGAATATAATAGCGTCCTTTTTCTTTTAGCGGGAAACTACTAATTGGCTCTAGCACTGTAAAATACCCTTGGCTTAAATCTGGCGCATTAAATGGTGATTTTACATAATGCAAATTAGCACATCCACCATCAGCATTACACACTTGCATTTCCAATGCTGGATTGATATTCTGTGCAGCTAGACTGTAGAAACTACGTGGCATATAGAACCCAATTTGCCATTTGTTTATGTCATCACCAGTATTATGAAAATTAAACATTACCGAATACTGTGCTGGCTCAGTGTCACCATCCATTTTACCAATCTGAATCTGGTCCACTACTAGGCTAGATTTCTCAACTAATGCAGCAAACGCATTATTACTAATTAAGCCAGTTAAAATCAATGCTAAAGTTTTTTTATTCATCCGCATGTAAATTTCTCCAAATATTTTGCCTCTATTATATACTAATAACCATTATTGAACCACTGGAATTAGGTAAATTTAATCAACAATGCCCATGATTTATTCTATAATTGACGGTTAACCAAATTAAATCTATTCACAGATATTCATTAAGGAGCTATTATGGATCGCAATATAGAGAAACTAGAGCCACAAATCGTCTGGAAATACTTTAAAAATATTACGCAAATTCCTCGCCCATCTAAAAAAGAAGCAAAAATTTTGGCGTATCTAATTGAAGAAGCTAAACGTTTAGAACTTGATTACGCCGTAACGCCAATTGGCAATATTATAATTCGCAAAAAAGCAACAGATAATACCCCTACGCGTAAAAAAATTGCCCTTCAGGCCCATATGGATATGGTTCCATCCAAAACTAAAGAATCTAATCATGATTTTGAAAATGATCCGATTGATGCCTATATTGACGGGGAATGGGTAACTGCTAATCAAACTACTCTTGGTGCGGATAACGGTATGGGTGTTGCAATGGCACTAGCCGTATTATCATCTACAGACATTAAGCATAATGATTTGGAAGTTTTAATTACCACCGACGAAGAAGCTGGGATGAGTGGTGCCTTTGGAATCGTTGGTGATGAATTACAATCTCAGGTATTATTAAATTTAGACTCAGAGGATGATACTGAGGTTTGTATTGGTTGTGCAGGCGGAATCAACACTAATATTAGCTACCCTTATACAAGAGTAAATGCAAAAACAGAAGCAATAACCTATAAAATTGAGTTGAAAGATTTATTTAGTGGTCACTCTGGTGTTGATATACCACTAGGACGAGCTAATGCAATTAAAGAGGTAGCACACTTATTAATTCAACTACATAACAAATTTGACATTGACCTAGTTTCAATCAGTGGTGGAAAATTACGTAATGTAATTCCGTCATATTGTGAAGCAGTCATTACTATCGCCAATCGTGAACCAAGTGAAGTGATTAACTTTATAGATAATTACGCTAAAGATCTCATACAAGAATTTGCAGATACTGACCCAAATTTGAAATTAACCATTCAGGAAATTGCATCAGCAACACACATTATTGCTCAGCATAATGCACTACATTTCATCAATGCCCTCGCCAGCGTATTTAATGGCGTATGGCGGATGAACAATAAACTGGGAATAGCTGAAACTTCAAGTAATGTTGGCGTGGTTAGCACCACTGATACTCACTTGGAGGTAGTAACTTTGCAACGCAGCGCAATGCATGCACCTAAAATAAAAGCAGCTAACAGTGTAGCCGCAGCTTTTAGACAAATTGGTGCAGAAATTGAACATTCTGATAGTTATCCAGGTTGGCAGCCAAATATTGAAAGTCCGGCTCTAGCGGTAGTTAAGCAAGTATATAGCGAATTATTTAATCACGATATTCACGTAGGTGCAACTCATGGTGGGTTAGAATGTGGTCTGATTATGGATAAATTTCCGTCACTTGATGCAATTTCGATTGGCGCAACTATTCGCTTCCCCCATTCACCAAATGAAAAAGTAAACATTCAGTCAGTTGCCAAATCATGGAAACTACTAACTAAACTAATTGAAACATTATAGTTTAAGCTTTGGCAGTTTAGTTTAAATCTAAGCTGCCATTTAATATCTATTTAATTAATATTTTGCTAACGTTAAGAATATGACACTAAATAATAAAATTACTGCATTTGGCACACAAGTAAATATAGCTGAATGTAAAATTGTGGCACCACAAGCCGATGTATTGTCGTGGCATTGTGATGATCTGCAATTTTATTTGCAAATAAAAGACGTTGCAACATATCAGGTAATTCCGGCACAAAATATAATAAACATTGAAAAAGCTTCTACGCTACAAGATGAGTATTTAATCAATACTTGGCTTTATGGTACTGTTTTTGCATATTTGTTACAACACCGTGGTTATTTAGTCTTACACGGTTCTGCCGTTTTGGTTAATGGAAGAGCTGTGGTTTTTAGTGGTGATTCAGGAGCAGGTAAGTCAACCTTGGCAGCAAGTATGGTCCACCATGGTTATCAATTAATTACTGACGATGTAGTAGCAATTCGAGCTGGCGAAAATGGACAGTTACTTATTGAACCTGGACCTTCTCGTGTTAAATTATGGTCGGATGCTCTAACACAAGTTGGAAAATCTAGTAATGGTTTACAAAAAGTTATTAATAAAGAAGACAAATACGAGCTTCCAATCTCTAAGTCTCACCCTGATGCTGTGCCACTTGCCCAATTTTATGAATTAAACCCCGCAGAAGAATGTGGAAAAATTGAGATGACTCAGCAACAGGCAAATGATAAAATAAACACCTTGATTAAGAATACTTACCGTTATCAAATGTTAAAGCCAATGGGGAAAATCGCACAACATTTCCATCAAATAGTTTCATTGGCAAAACAAATAGAAGTATATAAAATAGTTCGTCCACGTAATCAATATCTATTAAACGAATTAACCAATATACTGATCGCCAATTTTAAATAATCAATAAATATACCCTTAAATAAATTTTTAGAAAAGTAAAATGACTACTAATTTAACACTTACTTCAAGCGTACAACGCAAAGACAAAGATGTCGCAGAAACAGAATTTGAAAATAATGTAATTTTATTGCACATCGAGCATGGCAAATATTATAACTTTAATGAAACCAGTTCAGACTTATGGCATTGGTTAAAAGAAGTGACTACTGGAGAAAATTTAGCTAAACAGCTACATCAGAAATATGACTGCAGCGTTGAGCAAAGTGAGACCGATGTTCTGAATTTTTTAAATGAATTGCTCCGTGCTGATTTATTAATTAATAAATCATAAATTAGCCAGTTATGCAAGCCTTAAAATTACGTCGATTAAGTTGGAAGCTAAGACTATTTCTTGTGTTGTTATTTTTCCTTTTAGCTTTTATGAGAATCGCAATTTTAACCATTCCATTCAGAATATTAGCAAAACTTTTTTTACAGCCTAAAACATCATCTTGTAGTTCTAAGTTAGCACCAGAAAAGCATGCTATTTATGCTCGAATTATTGGTCGCATGACAGCCTCGGTAGCTCGGTATACACCTTGGCAATCCAAATGCCTGGTACAAGCTTTGGCATGTCGATTACTGCTCCGCCATTACACAATTGCTAATATTTTTTACTTGGGTGTTGGCAAAGATGAGGCAAATAAATTTATAGCTCATGCTTGGATTAATTGTTTAGATGAAACTATTGTCGGAGGTAGCAGTAGTTTTGAACGTTATAAAATAATTTCACAGTTTGAAGACATTTAATGCAAAAGCTATCTGATATGCATAATAAATACTCACCGGAATTGAGCCTAATCTTGCTTATCCTGCAAAATCAGCTAAACAATACAAAATTTATGCAGTTATTATTGCAGATACGTTGGGATTATTTATATACTTTAATCATACGTCACCGTGTAATTGAACAAGTTTATAGCAAACTAAAAAACACTCCTCAAATACCTGCTAATTTCATAGCAAAACTTAGGCAAACTAACCACCAAATAAAGTTTAACCTACTCAATATGCATGCAGAAACAATACGAATTACACGAATTTTAGAAGAGCACGATTTACCATACATAATTGTTAAAGGTATCCCATTAGCTATCGAAATTTATGGTGGTTCTGACAAAAGACAATGCAAGGATATTGATTTGTGGGTTACTCCCGACAACTTGGAAAAAGTACAAAAATTATTAATAAATGCAGGTTATCTGCAAACTTTGCCCTCTTATCAATTGAGTGGCTATAAGAAAAATTATTATCTTTGTCATAAACATGATTTAGCATTCTTTCATTCTGAACGCAAGGTAGAAATTGAGCTCCATTTTCGCTTAGAGTATTTTGGCATCAATTTTTTTAAATTTAATCAAGTAGCAACTCAACAAATTATAAGTAATAAAGATCAAATCGTTACACTGCAACATGACTACCATGTCTTATATTTAATGCTCCACGGCGCAATTCATGCTTGGTCACGCCTTCGTTGGCTGCATGATATTTACCTCTATGTAACCCAAGATAAATGTAATTTAACCAATGTTTATCAGTTAAGCCTAAAATTAGACTGTAGCCACATTGTTCTCCAGACACTAAGCCTGCTTGATAAAGTATATAACTATCAGACACCAGAAATTAATCAACTATTGTCTAAAATTGATAAAAGAAGTATATTGCTGGCACAAGCTGCATATCAATTTATTGTAGCAGATTATGAATTAACTGGAGGGCACGGGATTTTTAGCAAGATGTTTTTTAAATATCGCTTTTATTTAGCTAAACTTGCAGCAAAAGGACAGCGCCATCAAGCAATTTTTGGTGATTTATTTAAAATTGATCGCCTCTTCCCTTATTTTAATTTGCCACGAGGTTGCGAATTTGGCTACTATCTTCTTTACCCGCTATGGATAATCAAATATATCATCACTAGGAAATAAACTTGATGCAAAACAATACATTGGATTTTTTATTGCGCTTATATCGCTTTAATCCAAGAAAAATAATCTTGAGCTTCGTATTAACCATCTTGCTCAGCCTGTTTGAAGGTATCAGTATTGTTGCTATATTACCTGTTTTGAGCTTGACCGGACTTTATAGCAATGGTAACTCAAATTCATTAGTTAGACTGTTAAATAATTTAGGTACTCACCATTTAACCTTGAGTTTGGCATTAATAATCTTTATTATGTTAATTGCTGTTTCTGCAATACTACAAAGACAACAAAGTTTATTAACTGCTAATATTCAACAAAAATTTAATACTCATCTAACTACAAATTTATACCGTATACTAGCAAATACCAGTTGGAGCTACTGGCTTGGCAAAACTAAATCTGATATAAATCACGTAATCAGCAATGAAATTTCCCGAGTAACTATAGGATGCTACTTTCTGTTTCAATTGGTAGGTGCTGCTTTTATTCTCTTGATTTACTTAATTTTATCAATCTGCATTGCCCCATTTCTTACTCTTTTAATTTTTCTAGGTGGCGGAATTTTATTTATTATATTATCTTCTTTAGTTAAGAAATCACGTTACGCTGGTGCAGCAATTTCGCAATATAGTCGTGAGCTATTTTTTGGTATTAGTGAACACCTTAATGGTATTAAAGAAGTTAAGGCTTATGGCTTAGAAAATTTCCATTTAAAACAACTAAATAATTTACGCAATAAAGTAGAAAATAATTATTTGAAATTTAATCAAACACAGACCAAGCTTGATATGATTTACAAGATTGTTGCTGCATTATTTATTAGTGTTGTTTTTTATGTGGCAATTGAGTTTCTTCATCTTGGGATTGAAAGCCTTTTATTAATAATTATCATTTTCGCTCGAATCTGGCCACGCATTTCCAGTCTACAAAACTCGCTTCATTCCATTGCTGTTGCATTACCTGCTTTTAATACTATTCAAACATTAGAACAAGAAGCACTAAATGAGCAGCAAATTACTCAACAAGTAACTCAACAAATTAAACATTTAGAAACTATTACCGTTAAGAATTTAAGCTTTCGTTTCGCGAGCCAATCACAAGCAACATTACATGACATATCGTTTGACATTAAACATGGAGAATTTATCGCGTGTGTCGGGCACTCTGGAAGCGGAAAGAGTACCTTATCGGATCTATTACTAGGTCTACTCTCACCAACAGAAGGTTATATTATGGTAAATCAAATACCATTAACAGCAATCAAAGAGAGCTGGCAACAATTAGTAAGTTATGTCCCTCAAGATATTTTTTTATTTAATGCCAGCATTCGCGAAAACCTTTGCTGGTCAGCACCACTAGCAAGCGAAGATGAAATTTGGGAAATGCTCAAAATAGTACAGCTTTACCCATTAATCAAACAACTACCAAATCAATTAGATAGCTTGGTTGGTGATCGTGGAATAAATCTCTCTGGCGGCGAACGTCAGCGTCTGGTTTTGGCGCGCGCTTTATTACGCAAACCACAGTTATTAATACTAGATGAAGCAACCAGTGCTCTAGATGAACAAAACGAGCGATTAATCCAACACGCGTTAGAACAGCTTAAAGGTAAGCTCACAGTATTTGTTATTGCCCATCGCCTAAGCACGATCGCCCAGGCTGATAAGATCATTACATTAAAAGCAGGTAGTACCGAAATAACTTCGTGTAAATAAACTAGTTTAATTGCATAGTGTAGTTCTGAGAAAAACCACAATTATAATTTGTCGTGCAATTACGAGACCAATTAGAGCTAAGATTATAATACCCTAAACGTTCTCCAAACCATTGTGGATTAGTCAAACAAGTACTAGAAATTATTTGCCCAAGAGAATCTGTTATTATAAATTTCATGCTGTGAGTATTATTATAAGCATAAACACAACCATTCATTCCATTATAGCTGTAAGCAGTACATAACGATAAATTAGATGCACTATTCGTAATATAGCTTCCAGGTTGCAAACTGGCACTACCACTAATATTTTCTCCCGACATTAAATTTGTACAAGAACTATCTGAGTAATAATTGACCAAAATACTATTAATTGCCAACACATGAGTTAATGTCATGCTTAGTTGAAGCTGAGTCAAATTTTCATCTTGTAATTGTGGATATTTTAATGGCTGATAGGTAAGCAGATTGACATAATTTTCCAATAAATTTGTCGGGCTTGGCGAAGGGGATGGCGCAGGTTGAGGAGAAGGCTCTATAGTTGGTTCAGGAATCACAGCCGATGTACCAGTCCCACCATTGCATGAATCCAAAAGCACAACCATACTACCACAAGCAAGTAATACTAATAAAATTTTAATTTTTTGCATATATAATTATAGTTCATAAAAAAGCAATAGTCATCTTGTAGCATGTTATTGAGTATAGATAAATTTTGCTTTAGCCTAAATAAAGTTGACTATTTTGCATAGCTATCATTTAATTCGGTAATTTCAACGCTAATCCCCAACTCCAATTGTGTAGCACTTTTGTTAAATTCGCTATAAAGCAATGATTGTAAATTAGCGGAAGTTTCATGAAGTAATTCTGCACTACGCCCTTTTAATAATTTTACTGTCAGATGAACAAAAGCATTACGCTCTTGATTATCACCTAAAATAAACACATCATGTAAAATAAGCCTGCTTTTACAGCTAGTTAGCTGCGTTGGTAGTTTTTCAACTAATAAATTTTGACACTTTTGTAAGGTCTGCTTAATTTTATCATTTGTCTCGACAATATTAGATGATGCTTCTAAAATAAGGTGTGGCATAATAAATCTTTCTTAGTATTAATTAGCTTAGAAGCAATATTATACTGCAATCGCTATGAGATGATTTATATAATTAAGAGGGATATGATAGTTTGAATAGAATTGTTATGCTATAGCGTAAAAATAAGCTTTATGACTTTTCTTTACATTTGTATAGACATGTAAAAAGCCCAGAGATAATCTGGGCTTAGTATTTGGAGCCTGGCAATGTCCTACTTTCGCATGGGCGAACCACACTATCATCGGCGATGACTCGTTTCACTGTCCTGTTCGAGATGG
>JACCDG010988089.1_pt1 | contig 68369 bp, 53 predicted proteins | sample 7442471 | NCBI WGS metagenome assembly JACCDG01 (sample SAMN15323444, study PRJNA562643) | freshwater metagenome | isolation source: river surface water | place: USA:Blue River Watershed | collected 2017-08-17 | reverse complement strand
ATTGGAAGATGTGGTTTGCGGGTTTGTTAGGACCTTAACTCCAGAGATTATTAGGAGTGTTTGTAATGTTAGATATATGGAATTATAAATGGGATTTGGTATTATACCAAATCAAGGAGCAGTTTATGCTGATAAAGGCTACTGCGATAAAAATGCTAAAGCTACAGCGGCTAAAAGAAATCTTCATTTAGCGGCAGTTAAAAAGAACAATATGAAAAACAAGAATAAAGATCTTGATAAATTCTACACCAAGATGAGATCTCCATATGAAAGAGTTTTTAGCAAAACTAATCATCGGGTTCGATATCTGGGAATTGCCAAAAATCAATTCACTGCCTTTATGGAAGCTATTGCCCATAACTTTAACAGAATGATTGTTTTAAATGAGCTTTATCCACCACCGCAAATAACTTAAACAAGAAATTGGGGGAGGCTAAAATCTCCTCTTTTTAGGGAGTTTTACTGAGAGGATTTTACCGAAATAAGTTGGTAGAATTTGTGAAAGTAAAAAATCATTTACACAAAATAGTTGAAACCTCCTTGGATGAGTTTTAATGACGGATCTGGGTTTAAGGCTTGGTCACGTGACCCTTACCTTACATATCTTTAGCTAACAAAATATCACCAGGCTTAAATATTTTGGTTTCTCCGCCGCTAGCTTGAACTTCTACTTCGCCTTCCAAATATATAGCAATTACCATTAACATTTGGACAGCGCCATAGCTAACAATGTTCTATTATGAAACGCCATCATTCTTTTCGACAAGACTAAGCCTTACCATGGCAATGTTTATATTTGCCACCACTACCACAAGGGCATGGTTCGTTACGGCCGACATTGCCCCAGGAGTTGGGATCGCTGGATTTTCGGTCTTTTTTGTCAATATTATTTTTGACTATTGGACTCAGTAAATTTGAATTGACTTGATCATTTAAGCCAGAAAATGCCGGATCAAGTCTGGTTTGGAAGGTTTTTTGGGGCTTGATATTATTGATTAAATTATTTTTCGCAGAATCCTCTGACCCGAAATTAAAATGGACATGGGATAATCTACTTACCACCTGCTCTTCAATTCTAAACATCATATCTTCAAACAAATCAAAGGCATCTTTCTTATATTCAATTAACGGATCTTTTTGGGCATAGGCTCTTAAATTGATGCCGTGGCGCAATTTATCTAAAGATAGTAAATGATCTTTCCATTCAGAATCCATAGTCACTAAAAAAATCTGCTTTTCAATTTCAGCAAAATTATCATCGCCGCACTCAGCTTTTTTATTGACAATAATTTCATAAGTTTTGAAATTAATAAATTCTAGAATTTCATTTTCAGCAGCATATTCTTTTTCAGCTTTGGATTTAATATCTAATTTTATTCCATAAATTCTTCTAACTTCTTCCATAATGCCATCAAGATTCCATTGCTCAGGATAAGAATTTTTAGGAATATGATTGGCAACAATGTCGGCATTAATATCGGTTCTAAATTTTTTAATTTTTTCACTAACCCCTTCAAGATTAATGATTTCATTGCGCAAATTAAAAATAATTTTTCTTTGCTGATTGATCACATCATCATATTTAAGGAGATTTTTTCTGATCTCATAATTACGCATCTCAACCTTATGCTGCGCTTTATATAGGGTTTTGGTAATCCAAGGATGAAAAATCGCCTCATCATCTTTTAAGCCCAAAGTAGAAAGCATTTTTTGTAATTTTTCTGAACCAAAAATCCGCATCAAATCATCTTCCAGTGATAAAAAGAATTTTGACCTGCCGGGATCTCCTTGCCTGCCTGATCTACCTCTTAATTGATTGTCAATTCTTCTACTTTCATGTCTTTCAGTACCTAAAACATAAAGTCCGCCGGCGGCAATTGCGATTTTCTTATCTTTTTTGATTTTTTCTTCTATTTTGGCAATAGTTTCTGCCAATTTTATCGCATCGTTAATTTCTAATTTTGCTTTTTGAATCAGCATTTCAGGATTACCGCCAAGCTTAATATCGGTTCCTCTGCCGGCCATATTAGTTGCAATAGTAATAGTTTGCGGCACCCCGGCTTGAGCGATTATTTCTGCTTCCTGATCATGATATTTAGCATTTAAAATATTATGCGGTAATTTATGTTTTTTAAGTAATTGCGATAAATATTCAGATTTTTCAATACTAACAGTACCAACCAAAATCGGTTGCTGTCTTATATAGCAATCTGCAATGACCTTAACTATTGCGTCAAATTTTGCCGCTTCAGTTTTATAAATCTCATCATCTTCATCAACTCTTGATACTGGTTGGTTGGTTGGTATTTCAACTACTTTAAGATTGTAAATTTCTTCAAATTCAATCGCCTCAGTCATAGCGGTGCCAGTCATGCCAGCTAATTTATTGTAAAGACGAAAATAATTTTGGAAGGTAATTGAGGCTAGAGTTTGATTTTCATTTTTTACTTTAACCAATTCTTTGGCTTCTAATGCCTGATGCAAACCATCAGAGAATCTTCTGCCTTCTTGCATTCTGCCAGTAAATTCATCAATAATAATCACCGCCCCATCTTTAACAATATAATCAATCTCGCTTTTGAAAATTTTATGCGCCTTTAAAGCTTGATTTATATGATGAACCAGCGAGACATGTCTTAAATCATAAAGCGAGGCATTTTTCTCAATGATATTAGCTGATCTTAATAGCCCTTCCATAGTTTCAGTGCCTTCTTCAGTTAAAAAAACCGAACGCTCTTTTTCTTCGATCTGGAAATCTTTTTCTGCTAATTTTGGAATTAAGCGATTTATTTGCTCATAAATTAACGAATTATCATCAGTTGGACCAGAAATAATTAAAGGAGTTCTGGCTTCGTCAATTAAAATTGAATCAACCTCATCAACAATGGCAAAATTTCTTCTTTGAGATACTTCATCAAGGCCATATTTCATATTATCGCGCAGATAATCAAAACCAAGCTCGTTATTGGTTGCGTAAGTAATGTCGCAATTATAAGCCTGCTTTCTTGGCTGATCAGAAATATCGCCAGTTACGCAGCCAACACTAAGCCCTAAAAATTGGTAAATATTTCCCATCCATAGAGCATCTCTTTTGGCTAAATAATCATTAACGGTCACAATATGAACGCCCTCACCGCTTAATGCATTTAAATAAGCAGGCAGGGTTGCAGCTAGAGTCTTACCCTCACCAGTTCTCATCTCAGAAATTCTACCCGAATGCAACACCATGCCACCAATTAATTGCACATCAAAATGGCGCATATTTAAAACTCTTTTCGAAGCCTCTCTTACTACCGCAAAAGCCTCACATAAAATATCATCCAAAGTTTGATTATTATTTAGACGCTCCTTAAATTCAGCAGTTTTTGCCTTTAACTCAGTATCTGAAAGCAACATTATTGCTGCTTCCAAGGCATTAATTTTATTTACCTGACCATAAAATGATTTAACTACGCGATCATTAACTGAGCCAAAAATCTTTTTCGCAATATAATTGAGCATTTTTTGATTATTTTACTTATGAGTTACCATCTTAACAAAATTGTACCCCAGGTTAATCCGCCACCAAGAGCCTCAAGTACCACGATATCACCTGGCTTTATTTTATCATCACCAACCGCGCAATCAAGAGCTAGCGGAATGGTTGCAGCCGAGGTATTGCCATGATTTTCAAGAGTTACAATCACTTTTTCTTTTGGTAAATGCAGTTTTTGTGCCACCATATCTAAAATCCGAATATTTGCCTGATGCGGTACCAACCAATCAACATCGTTAATTGTCATCTGATTATTAGATAAAATTTCACTGACTGATTTGGCCATTTTTTCAACCGCATGTCTAAAAACTTCTTTACCAGCCATATGAATATAGCCGGATTTTTGATTAAAACCAACGCCACTATCGGTTCTTAAAATATCGCAATAATTACCATCAGAATGAAGTTTAGCTGCTAAAATACCATAATTTTTGTCCTCGGTTGCTTCAATAATAACTGCTCCAGCCCCGTCACTAAAAAGCACACAAGTGCTGCGATCTGTCCAGTCAACAATCCGCGATAAAATATCCGCACCAATGACTAAGGCATTTTTTACTTGTCCAGATTTAATAAAATTATCAGCAATATTTAGGGCATAAACAAAGCCGGAACAAACTGCCTGAATATCAAAAGCAAAGGCATTTTTTGCTTGCAGTTTTGATTGAATTATCGTTGCAGTTGCAGGAAAAGTAAGGTCTGGAGTAGTGGTTGCGACAATGATCATCTCAATTTCATTAGCACTCATTTTAGCCTTTTTTAAAGCATTTTTAGCTGCTAAATAGCCAATGTCAGAAGTAAGTTGCCCATCAGCAACAATATGTCTTTTTTTAATACCAGTACGCTCAAAAATCCAGCTATCGCTGGTATCAACCATTTTTGCCAAATCATCATTGGTAAGAAATTTCTCCGGTAAATAAGAACCGGTAGCGATAATTCTGCTATTAAAATTTTTAGACATTTAGATTACCTCGTTAATTTCACCATTAAAATTTGAGTTTTTTACCTCTGCGGTTATTTTATCATTAATCTTATTTTTAACAAGTGAAATTGCTACATTAATCGCATTAGCAAAACCAATTTTATCAGTACCGCCATGACTTTTTACCACCACGCCATTTAGCCCAACCAGCATTGCCCCATTATTTAATCTGGGATCAACCGCCTTAGTAACCCTAGTAATCGAAGGGCCGGCAAGTAAATAACCAAATTTTGACCAAAAGGAAGCTAAAAAACCTTCTTTAATCAGCCCAGAAATCAATTTAGAGGTTCCTTCAATTGCTTTCAATGTAATATTGCCACAAAATCCATCAGTAACTACCACGTCAACTGTCCCCTTAAGAATATCGTCACCTTCAACATAGCCGTAAAAACAATCAGCTAAATCACTATCCTTGATCAGTAAAGCAGCAGCCCGCACTGAATCCCGGCCTTTTAAGTCTTCAGAACCAACATTTAAAAGTCCAATTGAAGGATTGGCAATATTTAATACTACTTTTGCAAAAGCATGACCCATCACTGCAAATTGATATAAAACATCGGAATCACATTCAACATTAGCGCCCATATCCAAAAATACTGTGCAGCGTTTTTTTTGATTTGGAACTGAAGTAATAATTGCAGGACGGTCGATTGAGGGAAGAGAGCGCAAAACAATTTTTGACATCGCCATTAAAGCCCCAGTATTGCCGGCTGAAACCACAGCATCACTATCTTTGCTTTTAACTGAATTTATTGCTAATCTCATACTGGAATTAGTGCCTTTTCTTAAGGCAATTGAGGGCTTTTCGTCAGCTGAAATAAATTCGCTAGTATGAAATAAAAAATATCTCTCCTTAAGATTTAAGCAATTTTGGATAATAGTATTTATTTTATCAGTATCCCCATATAGTAGAAAACTAACGTTAGGATTCTTGGCCGCAACCATATCAGCGGCTTCAATAATGATTTGTGGCCCCTTATCGGCACCCATACAATCTAATGCAATAGTAATTTTATTCGTCACGAATTCAAGTCGTTAAATTGATCTTTGTATAGGCTCTTTAGCGCCAATGAATACTTGAAAGTAGCAGCTATTTTTTAACTTTTTTAACAACCTGTTTATCACCATAATAGCCATCAAGCGAGATTTGGTGAGGTAATTGATATTCACCGGTAGTTTTATTAATAACCACATTTGGTAGATTAGCATCATAAGAGCCATTGCTGCCACGACGCATATTTCTTCTGGATTTTGATTTTTTCTTTTTAGGAACTGCCATAATTTATATCTGAAACTTGTTAACTTTAATTTAGGATATATACTTACAGAAAGGCCATAAAACATTTTATGACCGTCTGTAAGCATATTTAATTTGTTTTTAAGAATTTTACTCTATAAGATCAAAAAGAGCGAAGTTAAAAGAAATCTTTGATAAAATCAATTAATAATTTAAAATTCATTTTAAAACAAGTGGCACTAAGAATAAAATTACTACCAGCCTGCTTTATATTTACTTTGTTAATTTGCTCTGCCTGCAATATTACCAGAATTGACAAAAAAGGCTATATGTTTGACTCTTCTGGCTATGAAACTCTGCAAGAGGGGGTCACAACTAAAGATAGAGTTTTAAGGATTATGGGCTCTCCTACCATAGTTTCTGATTTAAGCAATGAAGAATTATGGCTTTATTATCATGAGGATGTGAAGGAATTATTATTTTTTAAGCCAAAAGTAATCAGCAGAACAGTTATTGCTTTAAAATTTGATAATCAGCAAACAATTAAAGAGCTAAAGAATTACGATTTATCTTCGGAAGAAAAATTAACTTTCTCTACCGATTATACCAAAGCTCAAAATCATGATGAAGGATTTTTCAAAAAAATATTTGGCAATATCGGACAAATAAGGCCTTTTTAATCGGACATCTAAGATGCAATTTGCAAAAAATTTTCCCGATCATCTAAAATCAAAAATTTTGATCTCGCAGTTAATTGGCAAAAAAGTAAAATTAAAATCCCAGGGCAAGGATTTTATTGGGCTCTGCCCATTTCACAATGAAAAAACCCCCTCTTTTACCATTAATGATCAAAAAGGCTTTTACCATTGCTTTGGCTGCGGCGCAAGCGGTGATATTATTGGTTTTGTTATCAATAATGAGGGATTAAATTATAAGGAAGCGGTCATTAAATTGGCTAATGATTATGCTATTGCGATACCAGAAATCAAATATCGGCAAAATGGTGATGAGCGATATGACCAAATCGCAAGAGACTATCTGCTCCTTGCCAAAATTTGCGAATTTTTTGAAAATAATCTCAAAAATAGTAATGCAATCTCAGCATTAAATTACCTAAAAAAAAGATCAATTAGCCTAGAAATCATTAAAAAATTTCGCCTCGGCTTTGCGCCAAATAGCTATGATAGTTTAAATCAATATCTATTAGCACAAGGCTTTACTATTGAAGAAATTCTACGCAGCGGCGCAGTTGGAAAATCAGAAAATAATAAATTATATGACAAATTCCGTAATCGCATAATTTTTCCAATATCAGATAAAAGAGGGCAAATAATTGCCTTTGGTGGCCGCAGCTTAAATAATGATGAGATGCCAAAATATTTAAACTCCTCAGAAACTGCCTTTTTTAAAAAAAGTCAGACTCTTTATAATTACTCTCTAGCCAGAAAAGCAATATTTGACAAGGGCTATACTGTAATTGTCGAAGGCTATATCGATGCAATTGCCTTATATCATGACGGCCTTGAAAATGTAGTGGCCACTCTTGGCACCGCTCTTAGCAAAGATCATTTGCAGGAAATTTTTGCAATTAGTGAAAAAATAATTATCTGCTTAGATGGCGATAATGCCGGTATCAAGGCCGCTAAAAGAAGTTTAGAAATCGCACTTAGCCTGATTAACCCTCAAAAAAATATCCATTTTGCTTTTTTACCAAATCAAATGGATCCCGATGATTATATTAAAGAATATGGCGCCAAGGAATTAGAGAAATTACTGTTACAAAGCCAGTCATTATCGGAGGTTTTATTTGATTTTTCAGCAATTGAAGCCGGGATTGATATTTTAAATAAGAAACAAAAGACCACTCCCGAAGCCAAAGCAAAATTAGAAACAATTTTAAATAAAAAAATTAACCTGATCACCAATCCGGTCTCTAAAAAATATTTTTCTTATTATTGTAAGGATCAGATTTTTTCACTTGGCAGAAATTTAACTCAAAATAAGGCCACTACTCCCAAATTGACTAAAAAAACTCGCCAAAAAATCAGTGCTAAATCAGCTGATGATGTTTTTGCCAAAAATATTATCGCTTTAATGATTAAATTTCCTGATTTTGTCAATTATGAGGATGAAAATTTTAACCTCAGAGAATTACAATTTTTAAATGAGCAAAAAAACGCTATTAAAGATCAAATTATTGAAATTCTAGACAAAAACCCTAATATTAATCAGGATAATATACTGACTGCCCTTGAAAATTGTGATTTTAATGCCAATATTAAGGATATTACCGATCTTTTAGCGTCTTTTGCAGAGATTACCAGAGATAATGCCTTAACCAGCCTAAAAATTTTACTTTTAAAGGAATTATTGTTGCAAATTGATCAACAATATAAAGAATCTTTAAATGATATTGATAAAATAGAAACTCATCAAACCTCAATTATTAACCAAAAAATTACTGAGTTATTTAATTATAAAGTTACTCTTGAAAAAAAAATCTTTGATATTGAAAAAAATTTATAAGGAATTATGCCTAAAAAGAAAATAACAATAGCTAAAATAAAAATGAGCAAGCAAAAAAATAACCAGGTAAAATCTAAAGTGCTGCCTAAAAAGGAAATGGATAAAGTAAAAAAATCTAAAATTACCGATAAGAAGGTCAGTAAAAAAATCAAGATTAAAATCATAGCCAAAAAACCATCCGGCAAAAAACCGCTTAAAATCAATATTGTAACCAAAAAAGCAGAGATTGTACAAAAAAAAATTATTACCAGTAAGGCCAAGGTAAAAGAAATTGCCAAACCGAAATCTGCCCTTAAAAAAACCAATAAAAAAGATCTTAAAATCACTCACAAAACAGTTCCTGCCAAAATCAAAGACAGTAAAAAACCAAGCAAAAAAATTGTAAAAAAGCCAGAAATAAAACAAAAAGCGACCAAAAAAATAGCCGCTAAAACTACTCCTGAAGCAAAGAAAGAAGTCATCAAGCAGCCAAAGATTAAGCTTTCCAAGCAGCAAAAAAAGACTTTGCAGATTAAAAATAAAATTATTGCCAAAGGTCAAAGTGACGAGCTTGAAAAACAAAAAGCTACTGGTAAAAAAGCTGAATCTCACTCAAAAAAATCGACTGACAAACAAAATGATCTCTTAAAATCCAAGGAAAATCTAAATAGTGAATCTCAAGAGCTAGCGGCCATTCAGGATCCTAAATCACTAAGCAAAAAAGAAGGCAAAAAGAATTCTAGCGAGATTGCCACTAAACTAAAAAAACTTTTAGCACTTGGTAAATCACAGGGTTTTTTAACTTATGATCAAATTAACGAATATATTGATTCTGATGTTGATGTTAAAAAATTAGATAAAATTCTAGATATTTTAAATGAGTTTAAAATTCAGGTAATTGAAAAGGAAGATGATTTAGAAAGGCTTTTAGAGGAAGAATTAACCGCCAAGGATGAAGAAAAAAGCCTCAAAAGAAGCGAGGATTCGGTTAAAACCTATCTAAAATCAATGAGCAGCGTTAAATTGCTGACCAGAGAAGATGAGGTAGCAATTGCAATTCGTATTGAAGAAGGGCGCGGCAAAACCGTGAAAGCCCTTTATCAAAGCCCGATGATCATGAAGCATTTTATTGAATGGTATAATGGCCTGGCAAGCGGCAGCATATTGCTTCGCGACATTATCAGAATTGATGAGACTTATAATTCTGAATTAGAAGAAATGATCAAAAACAGCGAACAGCAAGCTGGTAGCGAAAATCAAAATAATAGTGATGATGATTTAACCTCAATTATCACCGATCAATTAGATATAGCGGCAGCTGAAAATTTTGAAGAGCAAACATTTGCTGATGAAGAGTTGGAAGAATTTGATGAAAGCGTAGTTTCTTTTGTTTCGATGGAAAGAATATTAATGCCAAAAATGCTTGATTTATTCCAAAAAATTTCAGAAATCTGTCAAAAAATTCTTGATAAAACTAACAATAAAAATCCATCAGAAACCAAATCTGATAAAAAAATTCAGGAATTAAGGGCGGAGTTTGAAAGACTAACCAATGAAGTTAGTTTTAATGATACTTTAATCAAAGCTTTGGTTGCTCAAATTTATGAAGCACATCATAAGCTAATTGAAACTGAAGTATCACTATTAAGATTGTCACAGCAATACAGTATTGATAAGCTTGATTTCTTGCAAAAATATGTCGGCATTGAATCGGAATCCAAATGGTTAGAAAAAATCATGGCCATTAAGGATAAAAAATGGCAGGAATTTTGTAATAAAGAAAAAAGTAACATCGCTCAAATACAAGAAAATATTCTAAAAATTGCTGCAATTATGGGTCTTGGCTTGCCGGAATTTAAGAGTTTGGTTAATTTTGTTAAAAAAAGCCAGGAAGAAGAATTCAGAGCTAAAAAAGAAATGATTGAGGCCAATTTAAGATTAGTGGTTTCAATTGCTAAAAAATACACTAATCGCGGCCTGCAATTTTTGGATTTAATCCAGGAAGGCAATATCGGCCTGATGCGCGCCGTTGACAAATTTGAATATAAAAGAGGTTATAAATTTTCTACTTATGCCACTTGGTGGATCAGGCAAGCAATCACCAGAGCAATCGCCGATCAATCACGCACCATCAGAATTCCAATTCACATGGTTGAAACCATCAATAAAATTGTCAAAACTTCAAGACAGCTCACTCAAGAATTAGGCCGCTCTCCTGATGCTAATGAGATTGCTGATAAATTATTAATGCCAGTTGACAAGGTCAGAAAAGTGCTTCGCACTTCAAAAGACCCGGTCAGTTTAGAATCGCCAGTTTCAGGTGATGATGAGGATAGTATTCTTGGTGATTTTATCGAAGATAAAACCGCTGTACTACCATCTGACGCCGCCGCTTACTCCAAACTCAAAGAAGTAACCGCTCAAATGTTATCTTCCTTAAGCCCCAGAGAAGAAAGAGTTCTACGTATGAGATTTGGTATTGGCATGGTAACAGACCATACTTTAGAAGAAGTCGGCAAACAATTCTCAGTAACCCGCGAAAGAATCAGACAAATTGAAGCCAAAGCCCTAAAAAAATTACAACATCCAAAAAGATCCAAATTACTGAAGAGCTTTATTCAGGATAGTTAATCAGTATCATTGCAGCGCAGGAATGGGTCTATGACCCATTCTTCATATTCACATCAAGAAACATAAGGATTGGCTCTTGATTTGGCATTTAAAAAGTGGCAAGTTGATTCAAACATTAGGAAGCGGTCAATAGACCGCTTCCTGCTACAGACTTGATACTGCTACATATTCCTAACAAAAATATTTTAAACCAAACATGTTAGAAAAAGATTTTATCAAATTATGCGAAGAAGAGCTCATCAGTCTTGCTAAAAAAATTGAAGATAATGACCTAGAATCATTATTTGACGTTGAATATCTCGATGGCATTCTAACCATCTTTGTTACTACCACCAGTCAAAATTACGTAATCAATAAACATTCGGCGAGTAAAAAAATTTGGTATTCTTCACCTATTAGCAGAACTGATTATTTTTCTTACAATTTAAATCAAAAAAAATGGCTTAATGACAAGGGCCAGGAATTATCGCAAAAATTAATCACAGAACTTAAAAACTTTTAGCAAATATATGACCAAAAAAATTTTACTGATTAATGGTGATGGCATCGGAGCCGAAGTAGTCAGTGGTGGGCGCAAAATCATTGATTTTTTTTCTAAAAATAGTGATAAAAAATTTACCATTGAAGAAGCTTTGCTTGGCGGTATTGCCTATGACCAAACCGGCACTCCTTTTCCGGTTGCAACTCTTGATTTAGCACGTGAAGCAGATGCAGTTTTACTTGGCGCAGTTGGTGGCCCAAAATGGGAAAATCTCGAATATAAATATCGGCCAGAACGCGGTTTACTTGGCATCAGAAAAGAGTTAGAATTATTTGCCAATCTGCGTCCAGCCAAAGTTTTTGATGCGTTGGTTGATAGTTCAACTCTCAAAAAAGAGCTAGTAGAAGGTCTTGATATTATGATTATTCGCGAATTAACTGGAGACCTTTATTTTGGTGAACCTCGTGGAATCAAGACTCTTGAAGATGGAAGTTTAGTTGGCATTAATACCATGATCTATACTTCAAAAGAAGTTACAAGAATTGCCAAAGTTGCTTTTGAACTGGCCGCTAAAAGATCAAAAAAATTATGCTCAATAGATAAAGCTAATGTGCTTGAAGCAACGGAAATGTGGCGAATAATAGTTGAAAAAATGAAAAATGAACAATATCCAGATATCAATCTCAGCCATATGTATGTTGATAATGCCGCCATGCAATTAGTCAGAAATCCTAAACAATTTGATGTAATTGTTACTGGCAATATGTTTGGTGATATTTTATCAGACATTGCCTCAATGCTAACCGGCTCTCTTGGTATGTTACCATCAGCTTCTATGGGCCAAAAATTAACCAATGGCAAACAACATGCATTATACGAACCGGTTCATGGCTCCGCCCCGGATATTGCCGGCAAAAATATCGCCAATCCAATTGCAACCATCTTAAGCGTGGCAATGATGTTTAGATATTCTTTTGATTATAATTTAGAGGCAGATGTAATTGAAAAAGCAGTAGAAAATGTTTTAAACCAAGGATTTAGAACCAATGATATTGCCAAGTCAGGGGATCAAAAAGTTTCCTGCACCAAAATGTCTGAATTAATCATTAATCAAATTGCCGATATTTTTGAAAGAGCATAAATTGATCAAAATATTTTCTATCATAATTTGCTATTTGGTAATTAATAATGCCTTTGCGCAAAATATTCGCCAAACCAGCTTTGATAACCGGCCCTATTGCGAACAAAGCGGCGGCATATGGCGTAAATATGGTAATAGTTGCTCAAATGACTGCCAGGCAAATCTTGATAAATATCCTAATTGCCTGGATAAAATTGTTTATAGTTGTGATTGTGGCCCAAATAGCTGTTGGAACGGCGCTAAATGCCTTACAATTAGGGAATATAAAATAACATTTAATCAATTAGAAAAGAAAAGATTACAAGAACTCGATGATCAAAAAAATAAAAAAATTGAACTTAAAAAATCACATGAAAATAAAGATCCATCTTTCTTTTCGGTACTGACAGATAAAGTAAAGAAACCTATAAATTCAATTACCAATAATAATTCAAATCAAGAAGAGGTACTACCATTAGTACAAATTCCAATACCAGCAGCAATCACTAATAATATCGCACCAACTAAACCTACAACTACCAATACCGCCACGCAAAATGATGATAGTCAATTTGAGGTACCGCCAGTATTTAAACAAATGATGGATCAAAAAGCTGCCAAGCAAATTGATCAGGCAATAGCTAACTCAATTGCTAATACTATTAGCAATAATAAAAATCGGTAGCTATAACTATACTAATTACTATTACTATTATACTTAGTTATCACTACTATCCTTCCCGCCTTCGCGGGAATGATACGAGAACAGTGATGATGGCACAGCAATAGTGAGGGCGACATGGCAAAAACAGGTATGGCAGGAGGAAACAAAATGATAGTATTAGAAAAAAGTTTCAGGTAGTTTTAATATATACCATATATTTTTTAACGTTTATTTTAAAATGTCAGATCGAATTTATTATTTAATTCTCAAACTACTAAACCGTTTATTTGGAGTAGCTTTGGTCATTTTTTCATTTGTTTTATTTTTGGCATTATTTAGTTTTAATGCCAACGATCCTTCTTTTAACAGCATTTCCAGTGAAGAAAAAATCAATAATTGGATGGGGATTTTTGGATCTCATATTGCGGATTTATTATTTCAAATGCTTGGTTTATCGGCATTTTTCTTGTGTTTAATTATTTTTAGTTTGGGAGCCAAAATAGCGAGCCGCTATGAGGTTAAAAATTTATTGCCAAAATTAATCCTGACTCCTTTTTGTTTACTGGCATTATCAAGTTTTTTTGCAACTTTACCAGAGCCAAAATGGTGGATTTTTAGTAGTTTGGGAGGGGTTAACGGCCATTTTATCCTATCAAAAATCGAGCATTCAATTCAATTGCCGGATTATTTAATTGCTATTATCGTTTTAATTTTATCATTAATGTCATTATCGCTAATAATTGAGGCTTCAATTGCTGATTGGCAATATTTCTTTCGTTATCTCTTGGTAACAATTCGTTTAATTTCTGAAAAAATAATCAAAATAATTGCTAAATATTCTGTTATTATCTTTGTTAAAATTAATCATCAAAAAAACCTCTCTTGGCCAAGAAAAATCTACCCAATTGATGATGAGAATAATCAAATGCAAAAAACTGTGATCGCTAAAAACGCAATAAATACCCCTATTACGCCAAATCTAAAAGATCCAAAGGCTGATAAAAAGCTTAAGAATAAAACCAAGGAGATCATTAATAATCTTAAATCTGCTTGTGGATATATGTTGCCACCAGTTGATTTATTAATTGATCGCAGCAATGAAAATAAAGATAAAAAAATTAATCCTGCTTTGGTTGAAAGTCAGTCAAAAATGCTGATGAAAGTTTTAGAAGATTTTGGAGTCTATGGTAAAATTACCGGCACCAAATTAGGCCCGGTTGTTACTTTGCATGAATTTGAGCCAACTTCTGGCACTAAAGCCTCAAGAGTAATCGGACTTTGCGATGATATTGCCCGCTCAATGAGCGCAGTTTCAGCAAGAATTGCGGTAATTCCGGGTCGCACTGCCATTGGAATTGAATTGCCAAATCCTAAAAGAGAGATGATTTTTTTAAGAGAATTAATTGAAAATAAAGATTATAAATATTCGCAAAATTCTCTGCCAATAATTTTAGGAAAAAACATCGCCGGCGAATCAATAATTGTTGATTTAGCCAAAATGCCGCATTTACTTATTGCTGGCACTACCGGTTCCGGTAAATCAGTAGGTTTAAACGTTATGATTTTATCAATAATTTTTAAATTACGCCCTGACGAATGCCGCTTTATTATGATTGATCCTAAAATGCTCGAGCTCTCAATTTATGACGGTATTCCTCATTTATTAGCACCAGTTGTAACTGAAGCCTCAAAAGCGGTAATTGCACTAAAATGGGCGGTAAATGAAATGGAAGAAAGATACCGTCTAATGACCAGTCTTAATGTCAGAAACATTGCCGGTTATAATGAAAAAGCCGAAAAAACCATCGCTGAAAATAAAAAATTATCAAGAAAAGTTCAAACTGGATATGATCCAACTAGCGGCAAACCAATTATTGAAGAAATTGAATTTGAAGCGAAAAAATTACCGCTAATTATTATCATTGTTGATGAGATGGCGGATTTAATGCTGGTTGCCGGCAAGGATATTGAAAATTCCGTACAGCGCTTAGCACAAATGGCAAGAGCGGCAGGTATTCACTTAATTATGGCCACACAGCGACCATCAGTTGATGTAATTACCGGCGTTATTAAAGCTAATTTTCCAACCAGAATCAGCTTTCAAGTAACCTCTAGAATTGACAGCAGAACCATTCTTGGCACTCAGGGAGCAGAACAGCTTTTGGGTCAAGGTGATATGATTTATATGTCTGGAGGCGCCAAAATGCTCAGGGTTCACGGCCCATTTTGTTCTGACGGCGAAATTGAAAATATTGTGCACTTCATTAAAGCCCAGGATTTCTCAGAATTTGATCAGTCTAATAAAGTTTCATTTGATATGGCGCCAGAAGAATTTGATGATAATAATCAGGATTTTGAAAGTAGCGGCAATAAGGAAGCTGATTTATATCAAAAAGCAGTGGCAATTGTTAGAAGAGATAAAAAAACTTCAATTAGCTATGTTCAAAGACAATTAAGAATTGGCTATAATCGCGCCGCAACCTTAATTGAAAAAATGGAAGCTGACGGCATTATCTCAGCACCAAATATCGCCGGCAAAAGAGAAATAATTGAATAATTAAAATGAAAAAAATCAATATCAAACAATTATTTAACGATGATTGTCAATTTATCGCCGGGGCTCATAATATCGGTCAAATCCCCATTCATAATTATCCCGAAATTGCCTTTGTTGGCGCTTCTAATGTCGGTAAATCAAGCTTAATTAACGCAATTGTTAATAAAAGAATTGCCATCACTTCCAAAACTCCAGGCCGAACCAGGCAACTTAATTTTTTTAACCTTTGTGATCAAATAATGTTGGTTGATATGCCGGGCTTTGGCTATGCCAGGGCCAGTAAAAAAGAAATTGCCAATTGGCAAAAAGTCAGCTTTGAATATTTAACCAGCAGAAGCAATCTTAAAAGAATATTTCTACTAATTGATCCAATTAAAGGCCTAACTAAACATGATCAGGAGGCAATCAATATTTTTAATGCTTTGGCGGTTGGATTTCAAATCATCATCACCAAAATTGATAAAATCAAAAATGACGAGCTGTTAAAAATAATCACAAAAATTGAAATAAGTGGCCAAAAATGGCCAGCCCTTTACCCAAAAATCATTACCGCAAGCAGCTTGCAAAAAATTGGTATTGATAAAATTCAAGAAGCAATATTTGAGATAATTAAATGAAAATATTTTTGACAATATCTATTACTAGTATTATCTTGCTCTTACTTGTTTATATAATCAATTACGCTACTTATAACGGTGATAAAAAATTTAATCTCAAACGCTATTTCCTGACAAAATGTTAAAAACACAAAAAAAGGTTAGAAATTCCAAATCTCTTAATGGCAAAAATAATCTTAATCATCAAACCAATCTAACTCCAAGGCAAATCGTTGAAGAATTAGATCGCTATATTATTGGCCAAAATTCTGCTAAAAAAGCAGTAGCTATCGCTCTAAGAAATCGCTACCGCAGAAAACAAGTTGAGAGCCCTCTAAGAGAAGAAATCGTACCTAAAAATATCTTATGTATTGGCCCCACCGGAGTTGGTAAAACCGAGATTGCACGTCGCTTAGCTAAACTTGCCAATGCTCCCTTTATCAAAGTTGAGGCTACTAAATTTACCGAAGTTGGTTATGTTGGTAGAGATGTTGATTCAATAATTCGCGATTTGATCGAAGTTGCGATCAAAATGTTCAAGCAGGAGATGAAAAAAGAGATCTTAAAAAAAGCCGAAATTAACGCGAAAAATAAAATATTGAGAGTTTTAGTTGGCAATAGCGCTACTGAGGAAACCAAAGACAAATTCCTTAAAATGATCGAACAAGGCGAATTAAATGACAAGGAAATTGAAATTGAAGTTCTAGACTCTATTCAGCCAAGCAACAGTTTTGATGTTCCTGGTGGCCATATCGGCATGATTAATATCGGCGAAATGATCTCAAAGGCAATTGGCGCTGAAAAAACCAGAAAAATTAAAACTACTGTCGCTGAAGCTCTGATAACTTTAACTGAAGAAGAAAGTAACGCCTTAGTTGATCAGGATAAAATCATTAAAATTGCAATTAAAGCCGTTGAAAATGACGGTATCGTATTTATTGATGAAATTGATAAAATCTGTAACCGCAGCAGTTTAAAAGGCGGAGGAGATGTTTCGCGTGAAGGGGTGCAAAGAGATTTGCTGCCGCTAGTTGAAGGCACCACTATCACTACCAAGCATGGGCTGATTAAAACTGATCATATTTTATTTATTGCTTCCGGTGCCTTTCATGTTGCCAAGCCATCTGATTTGCTACCGGAATTACAAGGCAGATTTCCAATCAGAGTGCAATTACAACCTTTATCTGAAAATGATTTAGTCAGAATTTTAAAAGAACCAGAATCAAATCTAATCAAACAATACAAAGCTTTGATTGCGGTTGAAAAAGTAAATTTAGAATTTTCAGATGATGGGGTTGCAGAAATTGCCAGAATTGCCCATAAGGTTAATTCTGAAATTGAAAATATCGGAGCAAGAAGACTTTATACTTTGCTAGAAAAAATTCTTGAAAATATTGGCTTTGACGCCTCGGAAATGAAAGAGGGATCGCTGGTAAAAATCAACAAAAAATATGTTGAAGAACATTTAGGAGATCTTATTTCCAGTAAAACCGATCTTTCGAAATTTATTTTGTAAAAAATGGAAAATAACAATAGTAATTACGACTCAAATCAAAAAGAGAATTTAATTAATAAAAAGCAGCAGCTTTTTATAATCAAAATAGTGATTTTATTGTTATTAATTCTACTGCCCTATTTTGGCTTAAAATATTATATCGATAATAAGGTTAACGACCTTAAATCGAAATCAATCACTTCACAAGCAGCCACTGAAGATGAAGTTTTTGATTTGAGTAGCGAATATAAGAATGATGGCAGCGTTAATTACACTACCGATGATATTGATTTGGACTTAACTATTGATGAATTAAAGAAAAATAAAAATAATTTAACTTATCGGATTTTACTTAAAAATCAGATCGCAATTAAAGATTTAAACCAGGAAATTAGTGATTTAAAATCAGAACTAGAAAAACGTAAAAATCAAGAATCAGTCATGAGAATCGTTTATTCATACTCTGATCTCAGACAAAAAATATTCTCCGGCCAAAATTGCAATACTGAATTAAAAGATTTTGAATTATTGATAATTAATAATGATTTTTTAGAAGATAAATATAATGCTCTTGCCGACAATTTAAAAGATTTTAAATCTGCAAAAATTCTAGCTACCGACTTTCGAAATTTAATCCCGCAAATCATCGCTTCCCAAAATAATAATCCAAATGATGGGCTAATTCAAAAAATTAAATATAATCTCTCAAAATTAGTGGTAATTCGAAGAATCGCTCATCCCGAAATTGATGATTTAGATGGAATTTTACTACAAATAGAAAATGAAATTGCCAGCGAATCCTACAGTGACGCCGTTAATTTGGTTACTAAAATATCGGATCCGAAATCTAATATTTTAGAAGAATTTTTACTTAATTTAAATGCGGCAGCAAATGTCAAACAGCTCGACTCCGAAATATTATATTACCTGAAAGCAATCGCTTCAAATAAATAAAAATATGTTTACCAGTTTAATTTTACTATTTAGTGCGTTAATAATTGGCTCCTCACTGGCCTGGCTACTTGATAATAATGGATCGGTAATTATTAATTGGCTTGGCTATGAAATCACCACCGATATATTGACAATCTTGCTGATATTTTTGTTTTGCGCAGCAATGATTTTTGCCATCACTTATTTACTAGCCAAAATCCTATCACTGCGCTTCCCGTTTTTTTTAAAATTCTTTGCTGCCAAGAGTCAAAATAAAACAATGCAAGGGCTGGTAAAAAAGCACTTACAAGCAATTGATCTATTGCCGGAACTCCTTCTTGCAATTGAGGTTAAAGATATTAATAACGCCAATTATTACCAAAAAAAATTCTCTAAATTAATCAAAAATCCCAATTTAAATAATTTTTTTCTGGGCCAGATTGCTGGTGGTGAAAAAAAATTTGCGCTTGCCGAAGAATATTATCACAAGATTTCTGAAAATAAATTTACCAAAATATTAATTATCAAATCAAAAATTGAGCAAGCGCTTGAAATTAAGGATGATATCACCGCAATTACCTATGCCAAAGAAATTCTCAAATTAAGAAAAGAGGATCTAGAAATCGCTAAATTATTGTTTAATTTATATAAAAAAAATGGCAATTGGCCTGAGATCAGAAGCCTGATTAATCAATATGACGTTGAAAATTTCACTGATGATTTTGAAAAAAGAGATATTGTAATCATTAATAGCGCTTTAGCTTTAGATCTTTACCAAAAAAAGCAATTTTTTGCCGCAATTAAACATTGTAAAATTGCACTAAAAATTGAGCCAAATTTTTTGCCGGTATTAGAAATAAAACTAAAATCTTATATTAAACAGGGTCTTGCCTTCAGGACTAAATGGCTTATAAAAGATTTATGGCCAACTTCCAAAAATCTGATTTTAGCAGAAATTTACGATTTAACTAATCATAAATTAAGCGCCAAAGATCGAATTGCTAAAATCAAAAAATTAGTCAAAGATCAAGATCATTATCTAAATAATCTGGCAATTGGCTTAATTGCTTTTAAGGTCGGTGAGTTTGAAACCGCCAAGCAATATTTAGTAGCCTCCTTAAAGCAAGAAAAAACCAGCAAAGCCTATAAATTACTAGCAGCTAGTGAAAAATTCCTGGCAATTAAAAGCGGACTTGATAAAACCAGCAGCTACAAAGAACAATATCAAAAATACCTCCAAAAAGCCGCATCACTACCAAAATCCGGCCAGTATATTTGCTCAAAATGCTCAAATAGCAGCCTAAAATGGAGCCCTAATTGCGCTTCTTGTATGGCTTATGATGGTATAAAAGTGTAAGGGGTGTAATAAGGACAGCTCTAATAGCAACAATATTATACTAAAATCCATATAAAATACTACATCTGGATCTTGGTATTAATCCTAATTTAAACAAAATGACGCAAGATCTTGAAAAAATTATTAACCAGGCCTTTGAGAATAAGGATCAGATCAATAATAAAACTACCGGCGATATCAGGGATGCAATTGAATTAAGCATGAAAATGCTTGATAGTGCCAAAGCAAGAATAGCAAATAAAATTGCTGGTAGCTGGCAAGTAAATCAATGGCTTAAAAAAGCAATTTTGCTTTATTTTCGCTTAAATGATAATTATCTAACCAAGCAAACTAATCATAGTGGCGATGCCTTATCTAGCTATGATAAAATCCCGTTAAAATTTTCTAAATGGCAGGAGCAAGATTTTAGATCTTGTGGCTTCAGAGCGGTCCACGGATCAATTGTCCGCCACCCATCTTTTATCGCCAAAAATGTAATCTTAATGCCCTCTTTTGTAAATATCGGCGCCTATATTGACGAAGGCACCATGGTTGACACTTGGTCAACTATCGGCTCTTGTGCCCAAATTGGCAAAAATTGTCATATTTCCGGCGGCGTTGGTATTGGTGGAGTTTTAGAACCGCTCCAGGCAAATCCAGTAATCATTGAAGATAATTGTTTCATCGGCGCCAGAAGCGAAATTGCTGAAGGAGTAATAGTTGAAGAAGGTGCGGTAATTTCAATGGGAGTCTATATCGGATCTTCAACCAAAATCATCAATCGCACCACCGGCGAAATATTTTATGGCCGAGTCCCTGCCTATTCAGTTGTAGTTCCTGGTACCATTAGCAGCAGCATGATTGACAATCAAGCCATCTCCTTATATGCCGCAATAATTGTCAAAAAAGTCGATGAAAAAACCAGATCAAAAACTTCAATTAATGAGCTATTAAGATATTGATTAGATGTTTGTTATCCTCAAACCCAAAATTAACTAAAGGATAGGACTTAAAAAAGTTAATTTTGGGTAAGAAATGGTATTATAATATATTGCACCAATTTGATTTTACAGGAGAAGATGGAGAAGCGCCAGGTCGATCTTCCATATCAATTGCAATATGCTTTCTTGGATCTTGGGGCCTTATATCATAAGCATCGCGATGTCTATAAGCAACTTTTGAAGAATGGATTGACTTTTCTAACCCTACGCCAAAATCATTATCCCAAATATATTGTTTCTCCCGTTTTTCTACTTCTTCAGTGATCATATCGCGCAGATCATCACCTAAAGTTGTATCAACCGTAATAACACTCATACCCATGAACTCTTCATTGCTTAGTATTGACTTTACCAAAATTCTAATCATATCAACAACTGCTTCTGAATATTTAGGAGGATGTGGTACAATGCGATTCGCAATATCAGAAGAACCATCTGGCTTGACACTAGTATGCCGATAATATTTATTCACCACTTCATTTAAAAAAACCTTACGAGCTATATATCCAGCCAATAAATCAATTTCAGCACCAGTACCGGTAATTTTTGCCAATCTAGCAAGCTCTTGAGTATCTTCTTCTCTAAGACCTACCGATATATGAGTTACTAGGTCTCCAATTAAGGGAATCTCATCCACTATTTTTCCAAAAAAGTCGGTAGCTATTGATTTTTTACATTCTCGAACCGCATCCTTTGCCAATTCAAGATTGATACTAGCCTTATGTGCAATTTTAAGTATCACAGTAAAAAGCGAGATAAATTGCTCATACTCTTTTCTTCTTGAGCCCTCCTTAATTCTCTTAATCTCCGAAACTTTAATATCTAGCTTTTCTCCTTTTAAACAAATAATGTCGGCAACATTTTCTTGATGTTGCTGAAAAGCCACTTGGATTTCTAAGAGACCTAAACTAAAAACCTGAACTAACCTCTTAACCCTTCTCTCGGCATTAGGAGTAAGACTAGTAGTACTTAAGGGAGAGTCAATGATAGGAGAAGCGCTATTGGCATTAGTTTTAGGAGAAAAGCCTGGGAGCCTGGGTGAAGCGACACCAGGAGAATATGATGATGATTTCTTTAGTGGCGAAACCTTGTCATAATTACGCTGCAATGCTCTCTCAATCCTGCCGTTAATACCAACATATGAACTTCCTGGCAAGGTAAACTCTAATAACGTGTTATTATTCTCAATAGCGGTCGCAAGCTTTTCTTGCATATCTTTATTAGCATAGTTATTGCCATCTAGATTAATTGCCAACAAATATTTGTTAGATGTAATTATGTCGGTAATTAATTTATAGCTGGCTTTATCAAGTTTAACTCGAGAAGCAGTTATTTTAAGAAATTTAAGTGACGTATTGTTTTTAAGGGCATCAGCAAATATTACAAAAATATTATCACAAATATTATCCAATATAAGAGTTTCGATTGTATTTTTAGATAATAGCCCCACCATTGCAGTAGCCGCATTTTTTTTAAAATGATTGCCAGATAAATCAAGAGCTTTGAGTGACGAATTAGCAATCACTGCATTAATCAGCAATGATAGATTATTATCAGTAAACTTATTGTGTGCTAACGATAGAGATTCCATCATGGTGCAATCTGGCAATATTGTAACAAGAGCAGTGACAAATTCTGATGTGTAGTCTTTTGAGAGGAGCTCGCCCTTTAAATTAACTTTCGACAGCACAACATCTTTACAATCCACAATTCCTGTACGCAAATCTTTAACCCCCCCTCTGAACTTAACACCAGATGACTCAAGCGATGATGATATTCTATTAGATTGGAAATCGCCAGTAAGTTCTATAGATCCGCGCCTCCTGCCATCTTCTGATAGCCTACTATAATTCATAAATTGACTCCAAAATCATTGCTTAAAAAACTAAGACTAATGGTAATCACAATTACTCTAACCAACAATAATTTTTAAAAATTGATTTCAGATAATTTTATATGCTTCAAAAATCAACCAATATCAATCATGATCAAAAACCTTGGCAAATATTGTCTCAACATTCTTGGTATAATAGCTAAAATCAAAAATCTTATCTAATTTTTCAGCACTGATCTTGCTTGCAACATTTTGATCATTTTTAAGTAAGGTTAAAAAATCAAGATTTTCTTGCCAGACTTTCATGGCGTTATTTTGGACGATTTTATAGGCTTCTTCACGTGAGATTTTAGCTTCTTCAATTAATGCCAGCAAGACTCTTTGCGAAAATACCAGCCCGTTTAATTTACTGAGGTTTTTTTGCATATTTTGTGGATAGATTACCAAATTCTCAATCATATTAGTGAGGCGGTTTAGAGCAAAATCAAGGGTTACAGTGGCGTCAGGAGCAATCATTCTTTCCGGAGCTGAATGCGAGATGTCTCTTTCATGCCAAAGGGCAACATTTTCAAGCATTGGCGTCACATAGCCCCTGACAATTCTAGCCAGGCCAGTTAAATTCTCGCTTAATACCGGGTTTCTTTTATGCGGCATTGCTGAGCTGCCTTTTTGGCCTGGTGAGAAAAATTCTTCAGCCTCCAATATTTCAGTTCTTTGTAAATGCCTGATTTCAACCGCAATATTTTCAATTGAAGAGGCAATTACCCCAAGAGTTGCAAAGAAAAAAGCATGGCGATCACGCGGAATTATTTGTGATGAAATTAATTCCTCTTTTAAACCCATTTTTTTTGCCACATAGTTTTGAACAAAAGGATCGACAGTAGCGCAAGTACCAACTGCACCCGAAATTGCACAAACCGCAATTTCTTCTTTTGCCTGCTTTAATCTTTTTAAATTTCTGGCAAATTCAGCGTAAAATCTTGCCATTTTTAAGCCAAAAGTAGTAGGTTCAGCATGGATACCATGTGATCTACCAACACATAAGGTATTTTTATGATCAAAAGCTTTCTTTTTTAAAGCGGCTAGTAAATTTTCAAGATCGGTAAGCAATAAATCACTAGCCTGGCTTAATTGCTTAGAAAGACAAGTATCAAGTACATCGGAACTGGTCATGCCACTATGAATAAATCTTGAAACTTCTCCAACTGACTCTGATAAATTAGTCAAAAAAGCAATCACATCATGCTTGGTCACTTGCTCAATTTCTAAAATCCGCTGCACATCAAACTTACCCCGAGCCCAAACTTCTTTAGCACTACCCTTAGGGGCAATACCCAGCTCTTCAAAAGCTTCTAAGGCGTAAGTTTCAATTTCTAACCAGATTTGATATCTATTTTCATCTAACCAAATATTAACCATCTCTGGCCGCGAGTAACGAGGAATCATATGTTTTTATTATAAAAGTTAAGGCAATATTATCTTTTTTGTCATTCAAGCAAAGGCGGCAATCCACCTTGCAACAATCGCGATGTTGCAAGGTGGATTGCCGCCTTTGCTTGAATGACAAGAAAGAAGGCGTAGAAAAACTAAAGTATAAAATATTACGAAATTTAATTAATATTTTTTTCAATCAAAGCAACAATATCACTAACCCCAAGCCCGGATTCTTCACGCATTTTAGTAATTGAGTTTTGCTCAATAAATTTATCAGCCATAAATAAAGATCTAAACTTAAAATTAGGCCTTTCTATATCGCCATTATTTAGTAAAAATTGCGCCAACACCGATCCAAAGCCACCAATTGCACCCTCTTCAACCGATAATAATAATTGGTGATTTTTAGCTAATTCTTTTACTAACTCCTGATCAAATGGCTTGGCAAAACGAGCATCGATAATTGTAATTTGAAAATTATATTTTTCTTGAATAATCTTAGCAGCCGCCATTACATTATCCAAAATCGTGCCATAAGAAATAACCGCAACCCTTTTGCCAGTAATGATAGTTTTTGCTTTACCAATTGCAAGAATCTCCAAATCATCAAAATCAATTTCACTATTAGCCTCTCCCCTTGAATATCTAACCGCCGACGGGCAATCATTAATTGTAAGCGCAGTATTAATCATCTTCACCAATTCTTGACCACAGCTTGGAGCCATCAACACAAAATCAGGCAAATTAATCAGATAAGCAATATCAAAAGAACCAGCATGGGTTGGGCCATCAGCACCAACAAAACCGGCGCGATCCATCATAAATCTTACCGGCAATTTTTGAATCGCAACATCATGAACCACCTGATCAAAGGCGCGCTGTAAAAAAGTGGAATAAATCGTCACAAATGGCTTTAAACCCTCACAAGCAAGACCAGCGCCAAAAGTTACCGCATGTTGCTCGGCAATCCCAACATCAAAATATCTTGTAGGTATTTGGCTGGCAAAAATATCTAAACCGGTACCAGAAGGCATTGCCGCAGTAATTGCAACAATTTTATCATCAATCTTAGCTAAATTAGTTAATTTAGTACCAAGAATTTTGCTATAGCTTGGATAAGCAGCGGCTAATTTTTCCTGCACTCCAGTTGCAACATCAAATTTAGTCACCGCGTGAAGACTATCCTTACTTTTCATCACCTCATTATAGCCACAGCCTTTTTGAGTAACGCAGTGAATTAAAATTGGACCATTTTTATTATCGTCACGAATATTTTGTAATATCGGCACTAACACATCCAAATTATGGCCGTCAATAGGACCAACATAATAAAATCCCATCTCTTCAAAAATATTGCCTCCCATCCACCATTCTTTGGCCGCTTTTTCAAATTTGCGAGGATATTTAGATAATGATTTTGGTAATTTATTTGCAAATTTTTTAGAAAAATCGCGGAATTTTAAATAAGATTTTGAAGAAGCTAGTCGCGATAAATAATTAGACATTGCTCCAACTGGCGGCGCAATTGACATGTCATTATCATTTAAAATCACAATTAAACGATCACTGCCAATAATACCAGCATTATTCATCGCTTCATAAGCCATCCCCGCACTCATCGCCCCATCGCCAATTACCGCAATCACATTATTTTTTTTATCTTCAATCTGATTGGCGACATTAATTCCAAGTGCCGCTGAAATTGAAGTTGAGCTATGCCCGGCCCCAAATACATCATATTCACTTTCACTTCTTTTGGTAAAAGCCCCAAGGCCGTAGGGCTGGCGAATAGTGGTAATGCGGTCCTTGCGGCCAGTTAGAATTTTATGAGGATAGGATTGATGGCCAACATCCCAAATTAATTTATCTTTTGGAGTATCAAAAACATAATGAATGGCAACCGTAATTTCAACCACCCCAAGCCCAGCGCCAAGATGGCCACCGGTTTTAGACACTGCATTAATAGTTGCAGATCTGAGCTGCGCTGCAATTTGCTTAATTTCAGCTAGTGAGAATTTCTTTAAATCTCTAGGATATTCAACCTGGTCTAAAAGCGGCGCTTTTAAATTACTATCTGCTGATTCTTTTGATTGATCGGAATTCATTTTAAGAAATTTTGATTAAAAATATTTAGAGTTTGTTGACAATCTTTTTTAATTTCAGATTTTGGCATATTTTTAGTGCTTTTTTGAGAAAATTACGATAAATATCTGGAAATATTTTGAGTGATTTTTTCAAAAAATAAGCAAAAATAGGGCAAAATCTGGCATTAAAAAAGATTGTCAATAAACTCTATGGCACTTTAACTAGGGAGCTGTATCTTTTCAACTTAAAAAATAGCAAAAATCTTTAAATATTTATCAAAAAAATGCATTTAAGTAAAAAACAGCAAATAATTGGAATTTCCTGCCTGATCTTAAGCCTGACTTTTACCGCCCTTTCTGCCGGAATCAATGTTATCACTTATCCAGCAATTTTAATTGCCAATTCAGTACCGGTTTTATTGATTGGATTTGCTTTTTCGTTTGAATTAATCGCCGGTATTGCCACCTCTTTTTTTCTAAGTCGCATGATCAGTAAAATCGGTCTTAAAAATTCGATTATTATTTTTACCTTAATTTATATCGCAATTATTCTGGGGATTTATTTTTATATTAATTACGCCTTTTGGCTTTTTTTATCAGCATTAAACGGTATTTGCTGGATTAGTTTTTTTGCTATTCGCCAAGCCTGGATTAATAATTTGATCAGTAGCAAGCAAAGAAGCGTAATGATTGGACTCTCAGGAGCGGTAGTTTCAACCGGATTTTTAGTAGCTCCAATGATTGTCGATCATTTTGGCGCCAGAAATTATCAATTATTTTTAATCTCGGCAATTTTTGTAGCAATTTCATCCTTAATGTTAATACCAACCAGAAAAACCAGCCCCAGCAAAATTATCGCTGCCCGAATTGCCTTTAAAAGCTTTTTTAAGTCGATCCCCCAAGCTTTTTTGGGAAATTTTGTTGCTGAATTACAAATATTTTCAGTTCTGGTTTTTAGCATAATTTTAGGCCAAAAAATCGGCTATAGCACTGAAAAATCAGGGTTTTTAATCAGCGCTTTTGCCGCCAGCGGCATTTGTGATTTATGTTCGGGAATTTTAATCAAAAAACTTGATAATCCTAAGCAAATGATCAATATTGGAATTCTGCTTTGCCTATTATCAGCGATTTCTGCCATGATTTGGCATCAAAATTATTTATTACTATTAGCGATTTATTTCATTTATGGCGTGTCAATTGGCCTAACTTTTGTAGCCGCAAGCACCGTCACCAATAATTATTACCAAAAAGAACAGCTAATTGCTGCTAATACCACCTTTCAGGCAATTGGCACCATTGGCGCCTTAATTGGATCTTTATTGATTGGATTTTTTATGCAAATTTTTGATTTTTATGGCTTTTTTATCGCCATTATTTTGGTTAATTTTACAGTCTTAATTTACAATCGATTTTATGTCAAAGAAATTACCAATTAGACTTGGAGTAAATATTGATCACATAGCAACCATCAGAAATGCCCGTGGCGGCAGTCATCCCGACCCAATAGAAATTGCCAAATTAGCCAAAAAAGCCGGCGCTGACGGCATCACCGCCCATTTAAGAGAAGATCGCCGCCATATTGGTGACCATGATATTCAAAGATTAAAAAAAGAAATCTCCCTGCCACTAAATTTAGAAATGGCAGCAACTGATGAAATGCTGGCAATTGCACTTAAAATAAGACCAAACGCCGTTTGCATTGTTCCTGAAAAAAGACAAGAAATTACCACCGAAGGCGGACTTGACATCATCAAAAATCAAGCAATATTAGCGCCAATGATCAAAAAATTACGCGCCAAAAAAATCCGCATCTCACTTTTTATTAATGACGACCCAAACCAAGTAAAAAAAGCCCAAGAATTAGGCGCCGACATCATCGAACTCCACACCGGCAAATTTTGCGAAGCCACCGGCAAAAAACAAGCAGCAGAATTTCAAAAATTATCCAAAGCCGCCAAATTAGCCACCAGCCTAGGGCTAGAATGCCACGCCGGTCACGGCCTTAACTATTTAACAGCCAAAAAAATCGCTACAATCCCAGAAATTAGAGAATTAAATATCGGCCATTTTATAATTGGCGAAGCAATAGCAGACGGCATTGAAAAGGTGATTAGGAAAATGAAAAAAATGATTGCGCAGGAACTTATACCAAAATCCATATAAAATACTGCATATAACAAAATATTTTTAAAGATGAAGCTATAAGTAGTATTTTATATGGATTTTGGTATTATATGTTGAACTTAAAATTTAATTAATGAGCTATTTATGGGCTTAAAAGACAGAATGGCAAGAGGAGTTGCCAAAAAAAAACCAGACTCTCTGATAGGTAAATTGGCTGAAAGATTTTTAATAAAATCCGAGATCAAGAAACAAAGAGCTCAACCTAAAAAAAGAGGGGATGAAGCGGATGAAAATTTAGAAGATCTTAAGGACACTACAAGATATTCATTGGCTAGAGGCATATTATCAGGGGATGCCGCCAGAAAACAAAGAAAGGATTATCAAAAAACTACTGATCAAGCCGCATCTTCTGCTGCAGCAAATCAGATTGAAAAATTAAATAGTGAACTAGATCAAGCTAGAAAAGCTTTAACAGCTAAAAAACCAGATATACAAAATCAAAAAAAAGCTATTGCAGCTCGTATAAAAATTGGCAACATATATTATAACTTAAATTTTGCTTTAGATCAAGCAATCAATCATTTTTCAAAAGCCCTGGAAATGCTTGATCAGTCTTTGTCTGAAGATTTTGTCAAATGCTATATGTATATTATATCTTGTCATCAAAAAAACAAAAACTTTACTGCATTACTAGAGCAATATGGGTCAATTGGTGTTATTGACGAAGCTATATTAAAGCCTTTTTCTAAAGATATCATTACAATAATTGAGAAGGCAATGAAAGCCCGTAAAGAGTTGAAAGATTTTGATGGATTAAATGAAATATTTAAAAAATTTAAAAAAATTTTTTCTCAAAAAGACAGGCAAAGCCAAGATCCAAATCTAATATATGCGTTGGCAAGTATTTATAATATAATGGCTTCATGTCAAGATGATGAAAATAAGAAAAATCGGTATCAAGAGTCAGCTCTTGGGTTTTATCAAACTTACTTGGGACAAATAAAAGGCCAAGTTAATAATTTAGCCATTGCTAACTGTCATTACGAAATTGCTCAAATTCATGAACAAAGAAATGATCAAAAGCAAGCAAAGAAAAATTACCAAGCAGCGGGCCAGAATTACCACCGATTCCTTGATCAACCACTAACAGCCGATACTGACCCCGGTAATATTGAAGAATTCAAAAATCAACTAGAAATAAAGGTTATAGAATATGAAGAAAGCTTTAGCAAAAAACTCTCTTCAAAATCATTCGACTGCCATCCTTTAGCCCATGCAATTGATAGCTATAATGATGTCTTTAGGAAACAAAAAATAGCTGATCAAAGGAGGGAAGCGGAAGATAAATTAGCGGAAATAGCAAAAAAATTGCCACCAAAATCAAGAACCAAAGTTGTTAGTGGCGAACCACATAAGGCAAAATGTATTGTTATGTAGATAAACTGCGCTCGATGAAATAAGCTTCTGAATTATATTCTGGCTCTTCTGGATTGCCGCGACGCGGCAATCCAGAAACCACACAATGATATCATCAATAAAATCAATGGTTTAAAACCATATGAGGCATAAATCGTGGAGCCATTTAATTTTTTTGGAATATCAATATCAACTACCCCCCCCTGATTTAATTCGATTTTAGCAATTACTCGCCCCAAAGCATCAAAAGCGCCGGAAATTCCGGTATTGGCAACTCTAATTAATGGCATCCCATATTCAATTGCACGCATTCTTGCCATGTCAAAATGTTGATAGGGGCCGCTGCTACTACCAAACCAGGCATCATTAGTGAGATTGATGATTAGATCGGGATTTTGATTTTTGGTGATTTCATATAGGCTGGTTGAAAAAATTATTTCATAACAGATTAATGGCGCAAAAGAAAAATATTTAGTTTTGATGATTTTGCTTTTATTGCCACTGCTAAAGTCAATATTGCCGATATTTATTTTGGTTACTAAAGAGAAAAATTCTGAGAATGGCACATATTCACCAAATGGTACCAGATGGTTTTTGTCGTAAAAATTACTGATACCTTGATGATCAATAACATAAATACTATTCCAGATTTTAGTCATCTTACCTTGATCAAATTTTGCTCTCAAGGCACCACTAATCAAGACGGTATTATCCTTTATAACCGTTGACTGAAGATAAGAAATTAAACTCAAATTATCATTTAAAATATAAGGCATTGAAGTTTCTGACCAGATAATTGCGGCGATATTTTTTGTCGATTTTGAATTGCTTAATTCTATATGTTTTTTGAGATTTTGCAAAATTAAAAACTGATCCCATTTGGAATCCTGCTTGATATTGGCTTGGATGATTCTGATTTTAGGGGTATTTGGATCATTGATTGCAGATAAATCAGCTGATAATTTATTGATTCTAAAATGGCCGTAAAGAAAGCTGATGATTAAGAAAATGGTGATAAAGATTATGTAAAAAATTGAACTTCCTGGAGTTCGCTTTGTCATCCCCACTACCCTTTTTATTATCCCCGCGAAGGCCGAGATCCAGCTCTGCGTAAACCATGTTAAAGAAAAACCGGATCCCCGCCTTCGCGGGGATGACAAATAAGAGAGTGGGGAGGATAAGCGAGAGTATAGTGATGACGGCAAAAATTTACTCCTCACAAACCAATATTTACCCCTCACCCTAACCCCCTCTTGCAAGGAAAGAGGGGATTGACCTGAATTAATAATTATGGTGGGAGTTAAGCAAACCAAAACAGCAAAAAGACTGAGGCCGTAAATGCCAAAAATTGCTGATAATTGGCTTAAGCGATCGCTAAAAAGCCAGCTATAGCCAATTAAATTCCAGGCAAATCCGCTAAATAAATATGATCTTAATAGCTCAGAAATTAGCCATAATAATGAAAAAATGATGATTTTTTGACTTTGATTTAACTGAAATTTTGAGATGATTTTTTGGTAAAAAAAGCCAATTAAAGCAAAATAACCAGCTAAGAATCCCGGGATTAAAATTAAAGCAAAAGGAATTAGCCAGGCAAATTTTGCTGCTTCAACTAATAGTGAAATTGCAATCCAATAAATGCCGGCAAAAAAATATCCAAAGCCGTAAAACCAACCGATTTTAAAGGATTTTTGAGGAATAATATCTGGTTGGTTAATTAGGATAAAAAAACCACTAATTGAAATTATGGCTGCTAAAAATAAATGAAAGGGGGCAAAAGATAAATCGCATAAAGCACCAGCAATAAAAGCATAAAAATATACATTTAATACCGATATTATGCGATTTTTAATCATTTATTTTGACCCTGCTAACACTGGTTTTCTAACATAAACATCAAAATCATTGATCCTATATTTTTTTGAAGGCTTGATATTATCAAACACATCTTTTTTTCTTTTCTTTAAAAGAGTAGCTCGATATCTTGGTTTAGCGCTAATGATGATATGACCCTTATAGCTGAAATTCTTAAAGAAAATTTCTTTAAATTCCGGATTGAAAAATGATTTTTCTAGATAACTCAAAGCGCAAGGATTTCTAGAATATGGACTCATACTATTATCAGCAACAATAATTTTTACATCATTATTTTGCATCTGAGAAATTAGACTGTCATAAAAATAATTATCAACAAAGATTGGATTTGATGGCGACGTAATATTTTTATCTAAAGATTTATCGCGTTGATTATATAGGCTGATGACCGAATAAAATTTATAGTTATTTTCTTTATTTAAATATTGATTTAAGGGATAAATATACATATTCAATTCTGAGAATAATAATATTTTATCATTCTTTTTAGGCGCATAAATTTTTGCATATAAAGCAATTTCTTTGGCAACTTTCTTCAAATTTGCAGCTGAGCCATTACTAGCATATGCATCAGCAATAATCACAAAATATGAACAAAAAATTCTCGAGGTTAGAATCGTCATAATCACGATTAAAATTGGCGAAAATTTTTTGAAGAATTTTTTGTTAATCTTTTCAAAAAAATACACTCCGATAAAAAAAGATATGAAATTTATAATAGTGTAAAAGCTTAATAAGGCAGTCAGTTTTTTATTGGATTCAACATAATTAGTTGCAAGATCAGAGCCATATGGTACACTAAATATTAGGCAAAGTGCTATTGTGGCTAGAAATGCTAATAAAATTATTACTGCAATAAAATTGCTGATTTTAATGCTTTTGACCAGATCTGGCCAAGAGAAATTATTGGCAATTTTAATTTTATAAAATAACCACAAGAAACATATCGGCAATACTATCCACCAGATATTTACAATACCAAATATTGATACGAAAAAATTATTAAGATCAAATAGTGGCAATAACGCACATAATAAAACAATAAATTTATTATCAAAAAAAGAAAATCTCGGTGAGGAGAAAAAATCATAACAAAATTTGAGCAATACTATAATTGCAACGCCATTATAGGTTGAAATTTGGTCATCAGAACTACCGGTTTCCAGGATCAAAGTTAGATATGATCCCAAAAATATCGCGATCAAAATCTTGTCATTTTTAGAAATTTTTTGATATAAAAATACCAATAAAGTAAATAATGGAAATATTGCCCTGACTACAAAATAATTTAATGTTTTGGAAAAAAAATTATAGAGATTTTTATAAGGAGGATAATTTTTTGACCACATCGGCACCATATATGTCAAGAATTCCGGCATCAATAAAACAATCATCAATAAATAGCTAACACCAACCACCATGGCAATTATTTTATCTAATTCAAAAAAGAATTTTAATTTTTTTACTTGTAAAAAATGATAGATTTCTACAACCGCTACCAAAGCAATATAGCATGGTTTGACACAAGGAATTAAACCCATTAGGAGACCACGCAGTAACAAATCTTTTTTACTAAAAGCTAATTTTCGTTCAAAAGAATAAGCAATATAAGGATAGACCAGAATTAAAAATATACTGGTTTTAGTACCAAATTCTCCAATCAATATTGCCGGATTGCGTATGAAAAATCCCAAAAAACAGCCAATAATTATCAGATTATAATATGCTTTATTGTCGTAAATAGTAGTCTTTTTGAGAATTCTGGCCGATAGTAGAATTGATGCTAGGGCAAAAACATTGATAAAAATTTCTGAAGTAATTACCGGGTGAATGCCAGTAGCATAAGAAAAATAATATTGCCAAACATAGAAATAAAATGATAAGGGAAAATTACTTTCATAAAAATCATAATAATATCTTTTACCATTAATTATTTTTTCAGCCAGGCTGATATAGATTCCGGTATCGGGCCCGATATTGATTCTTGATCTGATAAAAATACTGGTCAGAAAAATTAACAGGCAGGAGAAATAGAGAAAATTTGCTGATGAAGCCAGATTAGTGAAGGAAGATTTATCGCTAATAAAATTATTAATTTTGGCAATGATTTTACTTGGCGATAAATAATGATTATTTTGCAACATTTATTAAATCCACTCTTACAAAGTTAAAACTATAGAACCGGTGCTAGTTCTATTTTCTAGGGCTTGATGGGCTTTAGCGACATCCTCAAATTTAAAACTGGTAATTTGGGGCTTGAAAACACCAGCAGTAATTTTAGCAAATATTTCATTAGCTGATAGGACAAGTTCGATTTTATTGGCCTTATATAAAGCCAAAGTCGGGCGGGTTACATAAAGAGAATTGGCAATTAAAGCATTTAAATCCAGATTATTATAGCTGCCAGAGGATTCGCCATAGCTAACACAAATTCCCATTGGCCATAAGCAATCAATCGATTTATCCATGGTATTGTTACCAACCCCGTCAAAAACCACGCCAACCCCTTCATTATTGGTAATTCTTGCCACTTCTTGTAAAAAATCCTGCTTGCTATAATTAATCACATGCTTACATCCAAGAGCGGTAGCAATGCTAATTTTACTATCACTGCCAACAGTACCGATGACTTCGATTCCGATACTGCTAGCAAGTGAACATAAAAATTGCCCTACCCCACCGGCAGCAGCATGCACTAAAATTCTTTTGGCTTTTCTGATATTACAAGCCCTATAGATCAAAGTATGAGCCATCATCGCTTTTAGTAAAGAGCCCGCCACCATTATATCACTTAATTCTTTGGGCGGCACTACCAAATGATGCTGATTAATCACTCTTTTTTGCGCATAAGCACCAATACCGCCAGTGGCGTAAGCTACCCGATCTCCAACCTTAAAATCAATTACTTCTGGCCCTATTGCCTCAATAATGCCGCAAGCTTCAAGCCCCAAAATCGCCGGCATTTTTGAAATTTTATATTGTCCTCTTCTAAAACAAATATCAAAAAAATTGACCCCAATTGCGGTTTGTTTAATTAAAACCTCCTCGGCTTTCGGCTTTGGATCTTCGATATTTTTCATCTCTAAAACTGAGCTATCGCCAGCTTTAACAATCATAATTGCTTGCATTTAGGTAGATTTTTGAAGTTATAAGATGTTTTTTAAAAAAATTCTTTTATAAATTAGTATAATCAACTTTAATTTAAAAGAATTTAAACAATTGTAATGACCTCACTATTTTACACAAAAATTTTTCAAGACTCAATAGATGAATTAGTTAAACATAATCAATATCGTCAATTTGTTGATATTTCAAGAATTTGTGGCCAATTTCCTTATGCAATTAATAATCAAAACCGACAAAAAATTGTGGTCTGGTGCTCAAATGATTATTTAGCAATGTCACAAAATGAAATTGCAATTAATAAAGCAATTGAGGCAACCAAAGCTTTTGGTCTTGGCTCTGGGGGCACCAGAAATATTTCTGGTACCAGTAGTTTGATTGTTGAACTTGAAAATGAAGTTGCCAATCTTCATGGTAAGGAAGCAGCGTTAGTTTTTAGCTCCGGCTATGTGGCAAATGATGCGTCAATTGTGGCGCTGGCAAAAATCATGCCAAATTTGGTTGTGTTTTCTGATCAAAAAAATCACGCTTCAATAATTTATGGTATCAAAAATAGCCGCTTAGAAAAAAATATTTTTAGACATAATGATATTGGTCATCTTGAAGAATTGCTAAAAAAATACCCCAAAGATCAGCCCAAAATTATTATTTTTGAAGCAGTTTATTCAATGGATGGCGATTTTGGATTAGTTAAAGAAATATGTGATTTAGCGCTAAAATATAATGCTTTAACTTATATTGACGAAGTTCACTCAGTTGGTTTATATGGTAAAAAAGGTGGCGGCCTAAGTGAGGAGTTAAATTTAGAAAATAATTTGGATATAATTCAGGGCACTTTTGCCAAATCTTATGGTTGTATTGGCGGCTATATTGCTGGTAACAAAGCAATGATTGATGCAATTCGCTCTCACGCTTCAGGATTTATTTTTACCACCTCTTTAGCTCCGGCAATTATAGCAGCAAATTTAGCCAATCTTCGCTATTTAAAAAACAGCTCTTTAGAGCGCAATCAGCATCAAATTCAGGTAAAAAAAACCAAGGAAGCACTAAAAAATGCGGCAATTAAAATAATCGATAATCAATCCCACATTATCTCAATTGTGATTGGCAATGCCAAACAGGCAAAAATTATCTCTGATAATTTATTAAATAAATATAATATCTATGTTCAAAGCATCAATTATCCAACAGTTGCAATCAATGATGAGAGGCTAAGAATTACCCCTTCTGCACTTCATAATGATGAGATGATAAAAGACTTGGTTATAGCATTAAAAGAAAATCTTTTTAAATAGTGGTTTTAATAATAATTTATAACTTACAATTAAAGTTATAATATTAGCCAGGAAGCCAGGAATAATCTCATATAAGGAAAATATTCCGCCTAAATGGATTCCAGCGATATGCCACAAAATTGTAACTGTGGCACCAATAATCATTCCAAGAGCAGCGCTAGTAGCATTAATTTTTTTACCATAGAGGCTAAATAAAATTACCGGTCCAAATGAAGCGCCAAAACCAGCCCAGGCATAGCCAACCAGATTTAATAATGAGGTTTTGGGATCTAACGATAATAATAAAGCAATTACCGCTACCAATGTCAGCATTGCTCGATTTAAAAAGATTTTTTTGCCTTCAGAAAATTTTTTGAATTTAAGCATATCAAATAAATCTTCAGTGATTACCGAACAAGAACCGATAAGTTGAGCAGCAATAGTACTCATAATTGCCGATAAAATTGCTGAAAATAACAAGCCGGCAATCCAAGGATTTAATGCGCTATCTATTAATTTTAATAACACAGTTTCAGGATTTTCTAATTTTCCTTTAAAATAAACACAGCCAGCAATGCCAATTAATGAAGTAGCAATCATCGACCAGCTCATCCAGATAGTGCAAATGCGGCGCGATAAAGTAAGTTGATCAGTATGGTTAGCCGCCATAAAACGAGCTAAAATATGAGGCTGACCAAAATAACCAAGTCCCCAGCCTAAAGAAGATATGCAGCCAATTAAACTAACATGATTAAAAATATTAAAATAATTAACATTATGCTCCAAATGATAAGTAATAATGCCGCTAAAACCACCGACTTGATTAGTGATAAGAGCTGCTACAATTGTAAATGAGCTTAGCATCAATAAGCCTTGAAAAATATCAATCCAATTAATTGCCAAAAATCCTCCAATTACTGAATAACTAACAATAATCAAAGCACCAACTAAAAGCGCAAGGCTATAATTCCAGCCAAATGTTGATTTCATCAACATTGCCGCCGAAACAAAACCAGAAGAAATATATAAGGTAAAGAAGATTAAAATTACTATCGCCGCTACAATTTTAATGGCCGGAGATTTTGCACCAAAACGATGATAAAAGAAGCTTGGAATTGTTTGTGAATTGCCATATTTAATTGAACTATCATGCAAACGCTTAGCAATAAAGCGCCAATTAAGCCAAGCACCAACTGATAGGCCAAGCGGCAGCCAGATTTCTTGCAAACCAAAAGCAAAAAATGCCCCAGGTAGCGCCATCACCAACCAACCACTCATATCCGAAGCGCCAGCACCAAGTGCGGTAGCTAGGGCTCCTAATTTACGATCAGCAAGGATAAAACCTGACTTGGTAAAAGTTTTTTTACTAGCAGCAACTGCAATTGCAAAAATTACGATAAGATAGAGACAAAATATAATGATTGGCGCCATAATAGCAGTTTAATATTCTAGGATGATTTTCTATTTTTTTTATAAATTGCATAAACCAATATTATTAAACCACAAAGTATTATGCAGAAAGTGACAATAAAGTTTAAATATTGTTTGATTAATTCCTGATTTTTACCGATATAATAGCCAAGAGTAACTAAGATAGAAGTCCACAAAGCTGATCCTATGGTGGTATAAAAACAAAATAAACTAAAATTCATTTTTGCAGTGCCGGCAGCAAAAGAAATTAGATGGCGAAATCCCGGCAAGAGACGGCTGACAAAGATTGAAATGGTACCGTGATGATAGAAAAAATTTTCCATCTTATTAATTATTTTTTCACTGATAAAAAAATATTTGCCGATTTTAATTAGCATCGCTCTGCCAAATGAGGCTGCAACCATATAAGAAAATATCGCCCCAAATAAATTACCCAACACCCCAAAAATTATCACCAAAATAACATTCATATCGCTAGATTGATGAGCAGCTGCAATACCAACCGGAATCATGATTACTTCACTTGGCAATGGAAATGGCGTGCTTTCAATAAACATCCCCATAAAAACCCCAAGATAGCCGATTTTTTGGATAAAAATAACCAAAAAATTTATAACATTGTCAAAAATATGGGAAAGATTCATATTGATATTTCGTTTGAAAAATAGTTTTTTAAATTGATTTTAGCTAAGACAATGATTGACGTTTATTGTCAATAATTGCAACTATTTTCTTATAGGTCTTGTTTAAATCATCATTAATTAACACATGCTCATATTCCCCAAAGTGACTAATTTCATCCTGAGCTTTAATCATTCTCTTTTTTACTGTTTCATCATCATCCTGAGCCCTATTTTTTAGGCGTCTTTCTAGCTCTGTTAGTGATGGTGGTAAAATAAAAATTGAAACTATTAAATTAGGATCAGATTTGAATTTTTCTTTAATTTGTCTAGCGCCCTGCCAATCAATATCAAATATCACCTCATGGCCTTTAGCTAGCTCTTCTTGCACCATTTGCTTTGGCGTGCCATAATTATTATCAAAAACATTAGCATGTTCAATAAACTGATCATCCTTAACCATTTTAGCAAAATTTTCTTTGGTTAAGAAATAATAATCCTGGCCGTCAATTTCTTGCAATCTTTTGGGTCTAGTGGTCGCAGAAATTGATAATTTAATATTTTTATCATTAGTTAAAATCATGCGGCAAAGCGTTGATTTTCCAGCGCCCGATGGTGAAGATAATATAATTAAAAATGGCTTATGGTTGCTCATAAATATAACTCAGAAGTTAGTTTGGCATATCTTTTTAAGTAACTCAAAAGCTTCGGATTTGGTTTTCTCAACTGCTAGCCAAGCAATTGCCGCACCATCATTTAACTCACCTTCCAGATGAGTTTGATATATTTGGCTGCCATCATGATCAATAATTGCGGTTCTAAGAATTAATTTTGAATTGTCAATATAGCAATTGACTCCAACCGGAGTATTGCATGACGCCCCTAAATTCTGCAAAAATAATCTTTCACATTCAACAGAAATTCTACTGTGATAATTATCAATTTTAGCTATTAAATCTAATATTTCATGATCTTCTTTTTTGGCCTGTATTAATATCGCCCCTTGCCCACCTGATGGCAACATTTCTTCAAAATTAAAAATTCGCTTGATATTATCGGTGTTATTTAGTCTATTTAAACCAGCAACTGCAAGCACTGAGCCCAAAACTTCGTCATTATTAATTTTACTAAGCCTGCTATCAACATTACCGCGAAAATTAACAATTTTTAGATCCGGTCTCATCCTCAGTAAAAATGATTTACGACGCGGTGATGAGGTGCCAATTACAGCGCCCAAAGGCAGGTCGTGAACTGAATTATAATTTTTAGAGATAAAGGCATCATGGGGATTATTTCTTGTGATATAGGCTGCAATTGCAAGATTTTGGTGACAAAAAGGCGGCATATCCTTAGCTGAATGGACAGCTAAATCAACTCTACCATCAATTAGCGCCTCTTCAATTTCTTTAATAAAAAGTCCCTTACCGCCGATTTCTGCCAGGCTACGACCTAAAATCTTATCTCCTGAGGTAGTAATTGCAACAATCTCTATTGCTAAATTAGGATTAGATTCAAGCAGTAAAGATTTTACTTCTAAAGATTGAATTAGGGCAAGCTTACTGGCCCTGCTACCTATTTTAATCTTTTTGACCGCCATATTTTAAAAAATTAACGGCAATTAGCCTTGTCTGGCTTTAAATCGAGGATTTACTTTATTGATAATAAATAATCGACCTTTTCTTCGAACTATTTTGCAATTTTTATCTCTTTTTTTAGCAGATTTAAGTGAATTATAAATTTTCATCGATTTTACCTTTAGTTTAAATTAAGAAAATATGGTTTTACTACATCTCAAGCAGCGCAGGAAAGGGTCGATAGACCCCCCTGATTCTACGCCAAATCATAAGCTACAATCGGATATTTAGAAAATTATGAGCATCCATAGCAAAAACAAGAAGGCAGCTAGGATACAAAATAAAATTAAGAAGTCAATTATCATTCCTCTCTAAATGCTTTATAAAAAGAATCCTGAATTGGAGTCAATAAATAGGAAAGCATCGAACGGGAACCGGTGATTATAAAGACTTGTGCCGGCATACCAGGATGTAAATTGACCTGTTCTTTTAGATTTGCCAATTCTTTTTGATTGATCCTGACTCTGGCTAAGAAATATGATTCTTTGCTTTGCTCATTAACCATAATATCGGCTGAAACATTAATGACCTCACCATCTAATTTTGGCACTTTTTTACCCTTATAAGCGGTAAGACTCACCTTTGCTTTAAGGCCATCATGCACTGAATCTATATCTTGCGGCTTAATTTTTACTTCAATAATTAATTCTTCACTTTGCGGCACAATATCCATAATCTCACTGGCGGGCTGAATTACTGCACCAATAGTGTGATATTTAATATTCATCACCTTACCATCAACTGGCGAAATAATTGCAGTTCTTTTTAAAATATCTTTGGCTTTTGATAATTCGCTGGTGAGGTTGATAATTTCGATCTCAGTTTGCTTGATTTCATCAAAGATTTTTGCCAAATCATCATTTTGATAATTGGCAATTGACAACTCTGCTTCGGCAATTTGCTGCTTAGACTTTGAGGATTCCGCCAGTAATTCGCCGGACCTTCCTTCTAACTCAAAAATTTCTTTTTCAATATCATCTTGTCTTAAAATTGAGAGATTATTTTCAGCAACTAGGGGTTTGATCAAATTCAGTTCTTTTATAAAAATTGCCAATTTTTTATTGGCCGCTTTTCTTTGCGACTCAATTGCAATTAACTGATTTTTGACCTCTTCTGATTTTTTGGTTAAAACATTAATTTCACCTTTTGATTTCGCTTCTTTGGCTTTAAATAATTGTAATTGGGTATCGATGGTTTCATCTAAAAGTTTTTGATCCTCGCCATAAACTTCACCGATTTTTGACATGAATTCTTTGATATCAATCTCTGGATCATCATTTTTTTCAGCAATCAGCCTTTGTTTTTGCAGCATCATGGTCCATAATTTTCTTGCAATAATTTGCTGCTCGGATTTAGCTTTAATATCATGAATAAAAATCAGCGGTTCATTAGCCTTAACTATCTGACCTTCTTGCACTAAAATTTTTTCAATTATTCCACCCTCTAAATGCTGAATAATTTTCTTATTAAAATCTAATACCACTATCCCCTCACCAATTGCCGCTGATTTCATCGGCACAAAAATCGCCCAAAATAAAAATAAAATGAAAAAAACCAATAATGATTTTATGCCGTAATTAATTGATTTAGAGGCCACCTCATCTTGATCCTTAGCCAGAATTTTATAAATAATTTTGATATTTACTCTTAAAAATTTTACCAGATAAATTACATTATCGATGATTAAAATTTTTAACTGCAGATATTGATTCTTAAGTTTTCTAATCATAATTTAAAGTGGATTTGTAAGTAATGTTTTAGTCTCTTCAAAAGCTTTAATTTCACCATCTTGTAACAATAAAATCTTATCACAAAAATTAGCAATTGAAGGTTTGTGAGTAATAATAACGGTGGTAATTTGATTTTCTTTAGCAGCTTTAAGGGCGTTGACCAAAGCAATCTCGCCTTCCTGATCTAAATTAGAATTTGGCTCATCTAAAACTACAAATTTTACTTGGCCAAAAAAAGCCCGAGATAGTGCAATTCTTTGTTTTTGGCCACCAGATAAATTTTTAGCATCTTTTTCAATCAAGGTTTCATAACCCTGTTGCAATCGCAAAATTATTTGATGATTGGAACAAAAATTTGCCGCATCAATTACCTCTTGATCCTTGGCATCTCTACTCATTCTGGCAATATTTTCCTTAATTGACCCTTTAAATAATTCAACCCCTTGCGGTAAATAACCGATAAATTTCCCGATTTCTTCCAGATTTTGATCAGCTAAATTAGCATCATCGATTCTGATATTGCCGGCACTTGGCTTTATAGCTCCAACCAGCAATCTGGCAAGCGTTGTTTTACCGCTGCCACTTTTACCAACTACCGCAATTATTTGCCCCTGACTGATTTTAAAGGACAGGCCTTTGATAATTAATTTATCAGAATTTGGTAATTTATAGGCTAATTTTTCAACCGTAATCTCGCCTTTAATATCCGGTAATTTAATCTTTTCCTGATTGGTTTTATAGGATTTTAACGATTCATTTAAACGGCTGTATGATTTTTTAGCGGTAATAATTGATTTCCATAAACCAACTGCCGAATCAAAAGGAGCCAGCGCTTTTCCGGCCAGAATTGAAGTAGCAATGATGCCACCAGATGACATTTTATTAAAAATCACTAAAGCCGCACTTGCCGCCATAGTGATCATTTGAATCAATAATCTTAATACTTTAGTGGTAGAAGAAATAACATTGGATCTAATTGCCAATTTATTATTTAAATCCTGGAGTTTTAAATTACCTTCCTGCCATTTATTTCTAACATTTTCTTTCATCGCCATTGCTAAAATCACCTCTGAATTAGAAGAAATAATCTCAAAATTTTTCATCACCTCAATTTGCAATTGGTTACTTTTTTCAATTAATTGGTGGGTAGAATTTTCGTTAATAAGAGCCATTTTTAGCAATATCAAAGCGCCAACAATCGTGATAAGGCCGTTAATTGGATGAATAAAGAAAATAAAAATTAAATAAACTAAAGCGAAAGGAGCATCAAAAATTACCGCTAAATTAGGTCCGGAAATAAAGGATTTGATAATTTGCAAATCGCGTAAATTTTGGCTGTTAATATTTTTATTTGCTTCCTGATTTTCAATAATATTGTTAAATAAAGAAGGTGATAATTTTTTATCAAGCCAATTACCGATATGAATAAATATCGCTGATCTGATCGCGGTTAAAACCCCTAAAAAAACAAATAAAATTAGAATTATCAATGATAGAAAAATCAAGGTCTCAATACTGCCACTTGATAAAACCCGATCCAAAACCTGCATTGAATAAATCGGCATTGCGAGCATAAAAATGCTGATAAAAAAACTAAAAATAAAGGCAAAATAAAATGCTTTTTTGCAAGATTGCAAGGCTGATTTAATGATATTTTGGCTATTTACTTTATCTAGCGGCGTCATTAATTTCTCCTAAATAATATTTGATTTTGTAATAAGCTAAATTGAGATCGATCCTAGAATTTAGATAATCAATTTTACGCTCATTGCTTTCAAGCTTTGAGCGTATGAGGTCAATTCGGTCTTCGAAACCAGCAACAAATCTTTTATTAATGATTTCTTTGCGGCTTTGAGCAAAATCAGATAATTTTTTATTAGATTCATTTAATTGCTTAAGAAATTGATATTCTTCGATCGCTTTCGCGGCTTCTTTGAGTAAATTATCTTTACTGATTTCATATTCCTTTAGTGAGGCTAAAGATTGATTTTTAGCCCTAATAATATTGGCATATTCAAGCCCACCAGAAAAAATCGGAATTGCGATATTTAAAGAGATGGTTTTGGCATTTAAATCCTGGCCACGAAGATAGGCGACATTTTTTTCTTTACTAATTGAGGCCGCTAGAGTTACTGATGGCAATAATTTCGATTTCTCAGCTCTATAAGTTAATTTAGAGGCCAGATAATTATAATAATAGGATTGTAAATAGTGATTTTTAGCCAGGATCTCGGCAATTATTTGATCTTGCTTTAAAGGATCGCAATTATGATCAAGATTTGGCGCTTTGAGATCATCATCTAATTTGCCAATAACATTTTTATAATCAAACTGGGCTTTAAGAAATTTATTGATGATATTTAAATATTTTTCCTCAATTGCTGCAGCCTCATAATTAAATTTTATCATCTCACTTTCATCAATGATTCTGACTTCTTTTCTTCTGGTAACCAGACTCAAAATCTTATCAGCAAATTCCTTATTTTCCTTTTGTAATTTTGATATTTCCTGATAGCGCAGTAATTCCAGATAGGCATTTGCGGCATTAAAAGCAATTTCCTGTCTTTTATCCTTATTTTGCGCTATAGCTGATTTTATTTTATAATCCGCCTCCTGATATTTTGATACTGATCTCATTCCATCAAATAAAGACTGCTCTAACCTGATTTCTTCAACTCCCTCATGGTTAAAAGTTCGATCTCTTGGATCGTAATTATCTTTTTTTTGCCCATATCTTAAATTAGCTTTGATATTTGGCAAAAAGGCACTTATCGCCTCAATCTTTAGAGTTTTAGCGGCCTCTAATTTATAATCCTCTAATTTAACGTTATTGTTATTTTTTTGCGCATAGTCAATTGCCTCTTCTAAAGTAGTAGCAAATAGCAATTTTGAATGGAAAATAAATAGAGCTGAGATGAGAATATATAATGTGGTCTTCACTGGTATATTTTTGGTTAATCTTTATTTGTTTGCGGATTTAAAACACGAATCATTATTTAAAAAACGCCCGGGCCCCCTTTAAAGAGAGCCGGGCTTTGACAATTTTTTACAAACTACTTACTATAATGCTACAGTAATAGCCCATTTCTTACCTAAGTAAGCTTCAACCGCTTTTCTTTCTTCGGTTGTTAAAGATTTGCTATAAATGATCACTTCACCGATAGCTCCGGTATAGTTTCCACTAGGACTCGCACCAAGATTACAACCAATAGCACCACCGGCAAAAGAAACTAGTGAATTAGTATCATTAGTTACATTGGCCTGCAATGTACCGTTAAGGAAGTATCTCTTAGCTGTAGCACCAAGACTCACTTTATGTAAAAAGCTATGTATCGTTGGAGCTCCAACTGATGGCGCAGTAACACCAGATAAATAGTTAGTTGCGGTTGCAACTGTCGCAGTTGCATAGCTCCAAACTAAGTTATTAGAAGCAGTTGTGCTATATCCAAGTACCATATTAACCCATGTAGTATTCAAACTCGTTGCGCTACCGCAAAGGAAATAATTCTTGGCAACAGCAGGACCTCTTTCCTCAACTACAAAAATTGAATAATCGCTACCATTTAGCATAGTTAGATCACTAAAGACAAAACCTTGGCTAGCAGCACCGGTAAATGCAAGCGCTGGTAAACCATTGATCAGATTAGACCTGTATACCGCAGCAGGAGTTGCTGGAGTGGCATTATTTTTATTGACCGTCTGAGAACTATTATCATACCATATTGTTGGTATTTGCCCGTCATCAGCTTGAGAATCTATGAAACTAGTATCTGCTGTAGTTTCCCACCAACCAACTAGATTAGCAATTGAATTTACCGGAGAACTTTGAGTTTGACTTTGAGCAGTCTTTAATCTTGACATTTTCACCAATCTGGAGCCTTGGGTTACACCCGCAATCAAGATACCAATTATTAAAACTACAATTGATAGCTCTATTAAAGAAAATGCCGCCTTGGACTTTGACATTTTAGATTTTCTAAAAAGAAATTTAGTCATAATTAATTATTTATTTAAGTTAATTCGGTTACTTTAAAGACCTTTAAAAACAGATCAAGGATGAACCGCCAAACACTCCATTACTGATTTACCAAAAAACCGAGAGACCACAAGGGCTCACGAAATTCAGGCAACCCATCTTTTAAGCGAAGTTAAAATGCCAAATCTTATTTGTCAAAAGGTTTTCTTTAGCAAATTGATAAATAAATTATCTGTCTCAAATGTTTAATAGGATTTTTGCTAAATTCTAGCTTGTTATTGACTACAGCCATCTCCAAAACTACTGCCCAAATCAACAGTAAAATAGCCACTTGCCCTGCTATTTCCAATATATTTACAAGCGCCAAAATTGTTATTTTGTCCACCAATTGATGGTCTATAGAGCTGATTAGATATAACATTGCCATCATGATTAACAAAAAGACCTCTTGCACCATTTAAAACTTCAGTGACTGAATTATTAATTATGATTGATCCGTAAAAATTCTTAACATGGATAGCATTTTTACTGATACCACTTATTGATAGATCATTAATTATTAAATCTTGAGACCCATGGCCATATAATAACCCATCCTCACTACCAGCAATAATTCTACTGTTATTAATTTTTACATCTGCAGAGTAATTAATTGCAACCGCAGTTGAACCAGCGCTATGGGATTTAATGCCATCAACATAAATATTATCCAAAATAACATTTTTGGCATAATTAATAATAATTGCTTTTTGTTCACTATTATTAATATGACTATTAGCAATAGTTAATCCGCTAATAATATTTTCTGCTTCTTTGATCGCTAATCCCCGGTCTTTACCGATCATAATCGCATTTTTATTATCATCGAATTCTGAATTATCAATTTTAATATTATAGGATTTTGAATCTAAATCACCATCGCTAACATTAACAGCAGCAACATGATTTTGCCTAAAATTTAAACCCTCAATATTTAGATCACTAGCACCTAAAATAAGCATGCCATTACCATATCCGGCAATTAAATTTTCTTTTTGATTCTGATCGTTTTTTATTTCAACATGATTTGAATTAGCAATTTCAATTGCTGATAATTTTTCATAGGATTTGTAAATATCTTCATTATTAGTAGCTTTGAGGCTAATATTTTTAATGACAATATTTTCAACATTTTGAATATAAATTACTTTAGTTATTTGCTGCTTTGACTGGCTTTGGCTTTTGGCTTTAGCGCTGATATTAAAATCGAGATTTTCAATCAAACTATCATTATTTAACTTAATTAAATATTCCTCATTTTGATTAGAAATCGCGTTGATCTCTGCTCTAACTTTATTTAGGCCATAACGAAAAGTGGCTTGAGGAAATTTTGCGGTTTGAAAAATAATATCGAAGCCACCACCAATTAATTTTTGGCCTGACTTTAAATTAACTGAGGATTCAAGAATAAAACTACCTTTGGTACCATCAAGAATTATTGCCGAATCTTGACCGGCCTCATTAATTGCCGCTACTAAATCATCGTCAGCACTGATAATGTAAATTTTTCCTAATCGATTTGAGCCATCATAAAGCGCATCATCAAAAAACTGGCGCTTATTAGTGACAATATCAACATCTCTGACCACAAAATCAGTCATGCGATTTTTTAATTGATGATCACTGCGCCAATCGCTCCCAAATTTATAACTAATTTTTGCTAATCCAAATATCTGCTCTTTTCTGGTCTGATCATATTGATATTCAAAACCAAAAGTTAAATTAAGAGCCTTTGGCAGAAACTTTATATTGCCTCGATCAAAATAAATCTCCGATCTTATTTTAGGCCCGGATATTGATGGATAACCATCGCCTTTAAAATAATATCCACCGGCAAATAATTTACTTTGCACAAAATCAAACGGCAATTTATAGCCAAATTCGATATCAGCACCTTTTAGGGGCTTTTCTTTGACATAGGTTACCCCTAATTTGGAACGCTGCAACTCCGGTATATAAGAAAGATCCTCAATGATCATTTCTTTATTTTGCGGCAAATAAATATTAACTCTAAAATCATAATCATCCGATAATAATTCAGCCCCAAACATTGCTTGCAAAAACACATGATGATATTTACTAAGCAGCCGATCTAGCGAGCCATAAAAACCAATTATCCACTGCTTTTGATCAAGAATAATTGTATCATTAATTAATTTTCGATAGCCAATTGCAGCATTATACTGCGACGAACCAAGATTATCAAACCCGCCTCTTAAATCAGTAAATAACAACCAATCACCCTCCTGATTTTGATAAATTGGAATCAATAATTTATGATCCCTGATCTGTCTTTTAATGCTAAATTTATTGTCACTTTCGATGCGAGGAAAATAGCGATAATTTTTTCTATTTAATGCAGAATTTCCTTGGGCAGACGCCAATTTGAAAGCAATGAAAAATGATATGATGGTAATGGTTAAGAATCTAATCCTACAAAATGAGCTTAATATTTTTGGTGCTTTAGTCACAAATATCCCGTGGTAAAAAATTGCTGTGATATAACCTAAAATTTCTTTTTTTAAATAAATTTCAGGCGGAAATATAGAGCCCTAAATCTAAAACCCCTTGATTAAAATATCAACAGATTTGTGTTTGATGTTATACCAAAATCCATATAAAATACTGCTTATAGCTTCATCTTTTTGGTAAAAATTAATGCTTTTAAAGCCCGGTTTATATCAATATACACAGGGCTTTAAAAGCATTAATTTTCCTCAAAAATATTTTACTATATGCAGTATTTTATATGGATTTTGGTATTAGCCCCACTATAACGCTGATTTTTGAATAATGACTCTATTTTAAATGCCGGTTTTGGTTTGTGATTGATAATTTAGTTGAATTTTAACAATTGAAACAGAAACTTATTTTTATCGCTCAGATTCGTGAAAATGGTTAGCTTGGCTGGTTGATAGAAAAAATTTACTAATTCCAATTAAGTTTTTTTATTGGCAGAAATTGTTCGATTTTCTTAGCTAAATCCTCAGGTAGGAATGGCTTGGCCATGTAATTGTCACATTTTGATTCTGCAATGATTCTTGCTTGATCATGCTTGGTTGAAAGGGCGGTAATGATGATCACCGGTATTGCAGAAATTTCTGGATCTGCTTTAATTTGCTTGGTTAGATCGACTCCCGAGACTCCAATTAATTGTACATCCATCAAAACTACCGATGGCTTTTGGGCTTTGATTAACTTAATAACATCTATGTTTGAGCCATCGCCACCATCTATGAATTCATGACCTAAAATAGTGACAATTTTTTGCATTAATTTTTGGTTAACCGGATTGTCTTCGACGATAACAATCTTTTTTACTGTAACTTCATTATTCATAAAATTTCTCCTGGCTTAACTACAAAATTCTAGATTTAGGTAAAATAAATTTTATCTCAAAACCTTGCTCTAATTCATTATTAATTAATATTTTCCCCTGATGTAGATCGGCTATTTTTTTAACTAATGTTAAACCCATACCAGGGCCTTGCCTAACATTAACTCTTGAATAGCCATCAGTCAACCCAATATTAATATCATTATTATTCATTTTAGCACCAACGCCGTAATCTCTGACCGAAATTTCAAGAGCATCATCTTGACGATTTAATCCAACATCAATCTTATCACCGGAATTACTATATTTTATTGCATTTGAAATAACATGTATCAGTAACTCTTTAAGCATTTTTTGATCAGCAAATATCATTTGCGAATTAGAATTATAGATAATACTGATATTTTGATTTTTAGCATCATTAGAAAATAGCCGGATAACCGCCTTAATCTCATGATCAATATCAAATTGCTTTTCTTTTAGCTCAATTTTGCCAAAATTCATATTGGAAAAATCCAGTAAATCATTAATTAAAGAAAGTAGATTTTGTGCCGAAGAAAACATCAGATCCAGAGTTTCTTTTGCTTCTTTTGAGACCGGGCCATACATATCAGCCTTGAGCATTTTACAAAAACCAATAATGCCATTAAGCGGAGTCTTGAGCTCATGGCTCATATTGGCAAAAAATGCCTTCCTGGATTTATCGGCATCTTTTAATCTTTCTTTATAATCATGAATTTGATTAATTTGCTCAATTAGACGATTGAATTCTCTAATTTTACTACTAGGAAAAATAACTTCCTTATCCTCATCTTTAGCTATCGATTCAATAGCGTCGGATAGTTTAATCACTGGGTTAACCAGGATCCTTTTAATTACATAAAAAACTAGTCCAAGCCCAAATAAAATCATCACCATCTCAATGATAGATTTAAAAATCTCCATCATTATTTCGTGTTTTAAATAGTCGCGATTAAATTGTACTACTATCAAATATGGATATGAATCCATGATTTTATAGATAGCGCGAGTATTTTTGCTGTTATTAAAAAAACTAAATCCAACAAGCTGGCCAGATTTTTTTGCAACATTTAAATTTTTTATCTTATTTAGCGCCTCAGCAGTTAGAACAAAATTCTTTGAATTCAAAGCCTGATTAAAATCCTTATCAAAAAACGCAAACTCTACCCCATCAGCAACTAAGGCCTCTAACTTCTGTTCAATTTTTGATATTTCAAATCCAAAAATTATCGATCCGATATATTGACGATTTTTATTAATAACTCCCATCGCAACCGGCATCACCAATTTATTGATTGGCCTTGCATAAACAACCTTACCAAGATAAATTTTTCCAGGATTAAATTTGCTAAGAATAGCATAATCACGATCAGATATATCGATAGGTTTAGTGACCTCAACATGAGCAGCGGCAACCACCTTTAAATCTTCATTTGACCAGGATAACACATCAGAAGATTTGTTACTATTTTTAAAAATAGCTAATAAATTATTTATATGTTTTAAATTTGCAGTATCGGTGCTTTGCAAATAATGGCCTAAGTAAGTTAAAAAAAAGAAATTGCTTTCCATAGTATCGCAAAAATACAGATCAACTCTGTCAATTTGCTCATTCAAAGTACGTAGTAAGTTCTTATTATAAGAATCCCAATTTAAATAGCAGTAGAGCAAAACGGTAATGGTGACTATAAAAGCGGCAATAATGGAGAAATATTTACCAATCGAGAGATTCTTACAAATAATTTTTCGAGATAAAAAATTAGTATTCATTAATTCAAATTCGTTATTAGTGCTAAATTAGCTGTTTGCCCGGTACACAAATCTCATCTATAATTGGCTTTTTTAGCGAAATATTTTTGAGGATAAAATGGCGAAGAAAATCCAACTGTATCACCAATATATACGGGCGGATTTTCTTCGCAATTTTAGAACCAAAAGATGAAGCTAAAAAAAGGTAATTATAGATGAGATTTGTTATTAGAGCTTGTTGAGACAATCTTTTTAATTCCATATTTTGTCCTATCTTTGCTTATTTTTTGATAAAATTACTTAAAATATTTCCAGATATTTATCGTAATTTTCCCAAAAAAGCGCTAAAAATATGCCAAAACTGAAATTAAAAAAGATTGTCAACAAGCTCTTACGGCCAAAACTATATAGGTTTTATTCGCTTAACCGTAAAAGATCAAGTAAATAGTTAATTTATAACAAACGGTATAAGCTGAGACAAGATGATTTTGCATCTTTATTTATCTAAAAAATGATAAATAAAAATGCGAAATCACTAATTAGCCTTAGAGTTGGTATTTAAAAAAAGCAGGCTTTTAAAAAAACTTTTTTTTCTTATCAGAGTCACGATCGTTACGATCATTTCTATCGAAACGCTCTTTTCTAGCACCGCGATCATTGTCTTGACGATCATTATCACGATAATTGCGCTCATCTCTGTTTTCTAGAGTTGGAAAGCGGTCAGAAATATCTTCGCCGGTTTTTTGATCAACGCAGCGATAGCTTAATTTTGGGCGACCCTTTTTATCAAAGCCGATTACTTTTACTTTAACGATATCTGCTTCATTAATAATATCTTCAACAAAGTCAACGCGATATTCTGCAAGCTCAGAAATATGAACAAAACCATCGCGATTATTAGAAATATTAATGAAAGCGCCAGCATCAATAACTTTTACTACCGGACCTTCATAAATATCACCAACTTCAGGCTCAAATATTGCCTCATTAATCATGGCAATCGCTTTTTTAATTGCATCATTATTATTGGCAGAGATTTTAACCGTACCATCATCTTCAATATCAACTATGGCACCGCTTTGATCGCAGATATTTCTGACTACCTTACCTCTGGCGCCAATAACATCTCTGATCTTTTTTTGCGGAATATTCATAACTTCAACCCTTGGAACATTAGGATTAAATTCTGATCTGGTAGCAGGCATAGATTCAATCATAATCTTTAAAATATGCGCTCGGCCGTTTTTTGCCTGATCTAGAGCTTTTTCCATGATATCAGAACTAATACCGTTAATTTTAATATCCATTTGCAAAGCAGTAATACCATTTTTAGTACCAGCTACTTTAAAATCCATATCTCCTAAATGATCTTCATCACCCATAATATCAGAAAGGATAACATAATTATCGCCTTCTTTAATTAATCCCATCGCAATACCAGAAACCGCTTCTTTAATTGGAACTCCGGCATCCATCAATGAAAGTGACGCACCGCAAACGCTGGCCATTGAAGAAGAGCCATTTGATTCGGTGATTTCAGAAACGATTCTGGTAACATAAGAAAAATTTTCCTGATTATGAGGAAAAACCGGATTGATCGCTCTCCAGGCCAATTTACCATGACCAATTTCTCTACGTCCCGGACCACGTGATGGCCCAACTTCACCAACTGAATAAGGAGGAAAATTATAATGCAGCATGAAGGTTTCTTTAGATAGATTAAATTCTAAACCTTCAACCAATTGCTCATCTTTTGAAGAGCCTAAAGTGGTCACTACTAAAGCCTGAGTTTCGCCTCTGGTAAATAAAGCTGAACCATGAACTTGTGGCAATAAACCAACTTCAATATTGATCGGTCTGATTTGATCAACTTTTCTACCATCAATTCGAATTGAATTTTTTAAAATATCATTTCTGACGATTTCTTTTTCTAAATATTTGAAAAGTGCCGAAACTTTATTTGCTGTAACCCCAGCTTCTTCATTAACAAATTTTTCCTTAACAATATTTTTGATCGCTTCTAATTCTAAAGCGCGATCTTGCTTTTGTTGCTTTTTATAAGCCGCAATTAACTGTTCACCAATTAAATCAGAAATTTGTTTTTTTAATTCAGAATTATCTTCATCAACAACTTCCAATTTCTTTTTGCCAGCTACAGATTTCAAATCATTGATTAAATCAATTACTGGCTGAAATTGTTGATGGCCAAAATTAACCGCTGCAAGCATTTGCTCTTCGCTTAATTCTTTTACTTCAGATTCAACCATTAATACTGATGATTTAGTACCGCCAACGATTAAATCTAAACGACTTTTTCTAAGTTCTTCAACACTTGGATTTAATATCATTTGATCATCAATCAAACCAACTCTTGCCCCAGCAATTGCTTCACTGAAAGGAATTTCAGAAATTGCCAAAGCGGCAGAAGCAGCAATAATTGCTACAATATCTGGATTACAGGTTGTATCATAAGAAAGAACTGTGCAAACCACATTAACTTCACGATAAAAATTTTCCGGAAATAATGGCCTGATAATACGATCAATCAATCTTGAAACCAGAGTAGCATTATCACTTGGTTTAGCTTCTCTTTTAAAGAACCCACCTGGAATCTTGCCGGCAGCATAAGATTTTTCAACAAAATTTACGGTTAGCGGGAAAAAACTCACCCCTTCAAGCGCTTTGCTTGCCATCGTCACTGCGCATAATACCACGGTATTACCCATCCTTACAACCACCGAACCGCTAGCTTGGCGAGCAATTTTACCGGTTTCAATAGTGAGAGTCTTGTTATTCCAATTAATCTCTCTTTTTACTTCATTAAACATATTTTTATTATTATTATTTATTATTATCGACCTTCACTAAAGCTATGGCGGACAGGTCCGCCATAAAACAATTATGGCAAGACGGGTACCTTTACTAAAACTCCAGCGGACCTCTCCGCCGTAGCTTTAGCGAAGGAGGATTATTTTCTTAAATCTAATTTCTTAATTAGATTTTCATAGCGCTCTGGGGATTCCTTTTTTAGATAATCAAGCAATCTTCTTCTTCTGCCAACCAAAATCAATAAACCTCTTCTTGACGAAAAGTCGTTTTTATGGATTTTTAGATGCTCAGTAAGATTGTCAATTCTTTTGGATAGAATTGCTGACTGAACTTCAACCGAACCAGTATCTTGTTTATTTCTGGAATATTCCTTTACTATATCTTTCTTTATTAAAATCGACATTTATAAAACCTCATCAAAATTGATCAAAAAACGTTAATTGGCCTTAGCTTATCATGTTGCACATCAGCCAAACCAATTAATTCTGAGTGACTATCAAAAACTCGCATGACTCTTCCATCAAAAAAATCCTTATTAGCAATTTTTTGAGAAAATGAATCCAAAACATTCCCTACGCTTTGATTTAGATAAATTTGATTATCAAAAGATCGCCCTAAAAAGGACTGATTAAAACTTACGATTTGACCATTTTTGAATCTTAAAGCGGTAGAATCATCTAATTTTACTGCAACCATAAAATCTAATATAAGCGATAGAGAAAACAGCGAGCCATCAAGACTATCAGAATTACAGTTATAATTAACTATGTTTTTTAACTTATCAAGAGAAATTGTCTTATTGTATAAAAATCTTCCAACTGATAATCTTCTTAAGGCGCTTAAATAACCACATACTCCAAGCATCTGACAGATATCGCGGCCAAGACTTCTAACATAAGTTCCCTTTAAACATTCGACCTCAAATTCTGCAAAGTCAGAATTATTAGAAATTAATTTTAAGGAATTAATCGTGATTTGTCTTGATTTTACTTCAAAATTAATATTTTTTCTTGCCAATTCGTAAGCCCTGCTACCATTGATTTTAATTGCCGAAAAACGTGATGGAGTTTGCGCAATATTGCCGATAAAATTAATTAATACCGCATTAATTTGGTTATTTGACGGGCGTTTTTTAGAGGTTTGAATTACCTGACCATCAACATCATCAGTATCGCGAAATTCTCCCCATTTAATCTGAAAATAATATTTTTTACTAAAATCAGTCACATATTGGCCGGCCTTGGTTGCTTTATTTAAGCCAATTGGTAAGACGCCATCAGCAAAAGGATCAAGGGTGCCAAAATGACCAACTTTTTTTGCTTTGGTAATTTTTTTTACCATTGCCACCACCTTGGCTGACGTCCAGCCAACTGGTTTATTAATATTAATTAACAGGTTATCGGTAGTAAAATTTAATTCCATAAAATCATACATTTAAATAAATCTCCCATCTGATCTTGGTCAATCAAACGATTGATTGCAGAATTTATTTCTGCTTTTTCTAACTCATTTTTATTGCTTAATAAAGCGCGCCTTCTTTCCTCAACACCAAGAGCGATTAAAAATTCTCTTTGAGTTATTAAGGAAGAATTTAAGCCGCAATTTTTAGCGGTTTTATTAAGCATTGAAAAATTTACTAATGCAGTTACATCAGCTTCTCCAAGCTCTTTAAAAATTCCAGATTGCTGATGATTTTTAACTGCCTGTAATGTGGTAATTAATTTATTTTCAATATAACCATAATCAAAAATTAATGCCAAGCCCGAGTTATTTTTGATATGGCTAGCTAATTTTTTCATAAAATTAACTGCAGCAAAACTATATTCAAAAACCGCCCCTTCTTTAAGGCTTGCATCACGATCTAAGATCTCATCAGCAACCAATTTGGCTACTAATTTATGAATTGCTGGATTAAAATCGGCCCTAAAGAATTTAAAATCCTCTGCTTGATCTTTGCGCTCCAAAGTCACCCTAATTTCATGCCATAGATGCTGATTATCAGGCTCTTTATTTACCATAATAAATTGATTAATCGCAAAACAATCAAATAATTCATTAGCAATAAAATAAATTTCTTGATTATTATTTAGGGCTAAAAACTCTTCAAAATCCTGATACCAATTTATGGTAATATTGGCCCCAAGAGCAACTTTTTGCAAATTCTCTTTTTGTATTTTTTGTAATTTTGGGCTGATTTCAATGATATTAAAACTGACAAATTGTAAAAAATATTTAGCATCAATAACATCATTATCAGCTAATTTTTTTAAAGAAATTAAAATATCTTTAATTAAAGTACCCCGCCCTGCTCCCATCTCAACTAAACTAATATTTAGCTTAGAATTATTTAAATCAGGATTTTTGCTAGTAAAAAAATTCAGCAAATAAGAAGTGATAATTTCACCAAAAACTTGGCTAATTTCAGGAGCGGTAATAAAATCTGCTTTTTTACCAATAGCAAGATTCTTTTGATAATAGCCATATTTAGGATTAAATAAAACCTCATTCATAAAATCAGCAACCGACAATGAGCCAGTATGATTAATCAGGTTTTTTAGATAATTTTCAAATGCCATTTGTAACCTAAGATGAACTAAGGGATGATTTCTTTTTGCATTTCAGAAAATCAAAGTAGGATTTATTGTAACAAACCTTAGGATTAACAATTATGTCGGAAAATTTTGTCAAATCAAAATTCTTATCATTGGTGAGTCCTTCAATAAATCGTGCACAGGCAAGCTCAGAATTATCACTGATAATTGATGAACAAAATTGATAATTTTTCTTTTTTAAAGATAAATCTCGCCAGAAATTAGCATTGATTGCAACTAAAATAGCAAAGCCGATTTGTAAAATAAAAAAATCAATATTTCCTAAAAAATTATTCCAAGATAAATTGGTAAAGAAAATATTAACGATGATTAAAATCAGAAATTCTTTTAACATTTTATGATAGATAAACCAGAAAGGTCCGAAGAAAAAAGCGGGCCAGGAAAAGCCATCTTTTAGGCAGATAACATCCTCAATTTGATCATCTTTATTATTTTTGAGATATATGCTGTAAAGAGACATGGTTTGAAAAATTAAACTTATGTTATTAACCCTTAACTGCTGTAGGAATGATACTGTCTTAAAATTTCTGGATTGCCGCGTCGCTTACGCTCCTGGAAGAGTGATGATTACGCAAATCCGTCACTCTTCCCGCGAGGAGCGAAGCGACGCGGCAATTCATAAAATGAAAATAAGCGTTTGATTTCGCTAATTTATACTAATTACAAACAGGCTTGTGATAAGTAATTATAAAGCAGCTTTGGCTTTTTCGACAACTTGCTTGAAGGCCTCAGGCTGACTTACAGCCAGTTCAGCAAGAACTTTGCGGTCCATATCAATATTTGCAAGCTTTAAGCCATTGATAAATTTTGAATAAATCAAGCCATATTCTCTAACTGCCGCATTGATTCTTTGTATCCATAAACCACGAAAATCTCTTTTTTTGGCTTTGCGATCACGATAAGCATAGCGTAAAGCTTTTTCTACTTTTTCAATTGCAATACGGTAGCAATTTTTAGCGCGGCCTCTATAGCCTTTAGCTAATTTAAGAATTTTTTTATGTCTTGCCTTCTTTGTGGCACCTTTTTTAACGCGACTCATTGTTTAAACTTAAGTTAATTATTAATATTACTTGCGATCATATGGCATTTGAAATCTCAGCAAGCTCTTAGTGTTACCATCAGCTAAGATGGCGGTTTTTCTCAATTGCCTGATTCTTCTATTGCTTTTTTTGCCTAGATTATGTCTTTTACCAGCTTGTTTGTGGGTTAATTTCCCAGTGCCGGTAACTCTAAATCTTTTTTTGGCACTGCTATTTGTTTTTACCTTCGGCATTTTACTTTTAAAAAAATATTATTAAAAAATTTGGTGGGATCGGTAGGGATCGAACCTACGACCAAGACGTTATGAGCGTCCTGCTCTAACCGCTGAGCTACGATCCCAGTTGGCAAAGAAGCTATCTTAGCAGTTATTTTGCACTTAAATTGAGCACCCTTTAAAAAAAATTAAGAGGCTCAACATAAATAGAATAACTTTATTTTGCAAGTAAAAATTAGAAAATTCGTCAATATCCAATCTCCTCTTCTGACTTACCACGAAATACATAATAGCTATAGCCGGTATAGATTAAAATTATCGGTAGAAAAATTATTATGCCGATCAATAAAAGCGATAGAGAACTGCTCGCTGCAGCTACTTGCCAGAGCGACAATTTATATGGTATAGCAAAAGGCCAAATAGTAATTGCCAGCCCTAAATAGCAGCAAAAAAATAGCAAGATCGCAAGCAAGAATGGCATCTTTTCTTTTTGTTTATGGATGGCTATAAATAAAAGTGTGATTATCAATATTGAAGATAATGCGATTGGTAAAAGATAGAAAAAATCAGGAAAACTAAACCAGTGATTAAAAATCTGCTCACTTAAGAATGGTGCCCATAAGGTAACAATGCCGATAAAAAAAGTGACATAAACTAATAAATAAATCGCATATTGGCGGGCCCATTTTTGGGTTACACCGTCAGTTTTCATGATTAACCAAGTGGCACCAAGTAAACAATAGCCAAAGAGTAAAGCAATTGCGGTAGTAATTGAAAAAGCATTGAGCCAGTCAAAGCTACCGCCTGCAAAGGCGTTATTTTCAACCTTGATGCCTTGAATGAAGCTGCCTAAAATTATACCTTGAAAAAAAGCGGCGATAATTGAGCCAAAATGAAAAGAATAATCCCAAATAATACGCGATTTTTTGCTTTTAAACCGAAATTCGAAGGCAACGCCGCGAAGTATCAAACCAAGTAGCATAAAAATAATCGGCAGATAAAAAGCTGGCATAATAATTGAATAGGCAATAGGAAAAGCTGCAAATAAAGCGCCACCGCCAAGCACCAACCAAGTTTCATTACCATCCCAAAAAGGCGCAACCGAACTCATCATTTTATTTTTACAAGACTCAGACGGCGCAAAAGGAAATAAAATCCCAATCCCCAAATCAAAACCATCAAGCAAAACATAGGCAAAAATTGCAAAAGCAATTATCGCGCCCCAGATAAATGGCAAATCAAGAAAATTAGAAAAATTAATCATAATTTAGTTCGAAATTTTATGATCACCATAAATAGGTTCATGATCTTGACTCTTGATACCTTTGATAATCAATTTTAAAATATAATAAATTGCGGCACTAAAAATAAAAATATAAATCGCAATGAAAGCGGTCAGCGAAATTAAAACATTTTGACCAAGAACTGGTGAAACTGCCTCGCTAGTTTTCAATAAACCATAGACAATATATGGTTGACGCCCAAGCTCAGTTACAAACCAGCCGGCAATGATTGCGATAAAGCCAGTTGGAATCGTAAAAATGCACCATAATTGAAACCATTTAGTTACAAAAAGCCGGCGGCGATAATAAAGCCAGGCAGCAATTAAACCGGTGATTAGCATGATTGCGCCAATTCCAGCCATTACTCTAAATGACCAAAATACTGGAAATACTAATGGTCGCTCATTTTTGGCAAAAGATTTAAGGCCAATTATTTCAGCATTACTATCATGCTTGATAATTAAACTCGCAAGTTTTGGGATTTCAATTGCATATTTAGTTTGCTCTTTTTCTTGATTTGGAATACCAAAAATTCTAAGTCCGGCCCCAGTTTCATTTTCCCATATACCTTCAATTGCCGCTAATTTTGCTGGTTGATATTTTGCAGTATTGATGCCGTGTAAATCACCAATAAAAATTTGTAGTGGAATTGCTAAAAAAATCATCAACATCGACATCTTAAACATTATTTTAGCATGATCTGGATAAATATTTTTAAATAAATACCAGGCGGAAACCCCAGCAACTACAAAGGCGGTTGCAAGATAAGCGGCAATTGTCATGTGAAAAAAGCGATAAAGAAATGAGGGGTTAAAAATAATTTTTAGCCAGCTGGTTGGATAAAAAATACCATTATAAATTTCAAAACCTTGTGGGGTTTGCATCCAACTATTAGCAGCAGTGATCCAAAAAGCTGAAATTATGGTGCCAATTGTAACTATTAAAGTTGCTAAAAAATGGATTCGGTTACTGACTTTATTCCAACCAAAAAGCATGATTCCTAGAAATGATGCCTCTAAAAAAAATGCGGTCAAAACTTCAAAACCAAAAAGCGGGCCAATGACATTACTGACTTTAGCAGAAAATACCGACCAATTGGTACCGATTTGATAAGAAAGTGAAACGCCAGATACCACCCCCATACCAAAAGAAATCGCAAAAATTTTAATCCAAAATTGGTAAATATCACGATATAATCGGTTCTTGGTTTTAAGCCATAAAGCTTCATTGATCGCCAGATAGCCGGCAAGACCGATACTAAAAGCCGGAAAAATTATATGAAAAGCAATAGTAAATCCAAATTGGATTCTTGATAATAAGAGCGGATTAAAAATGATAGAATCGAGAGCTAAATTACCTAAATGCATAAATCATAAATATATTGCCGCTACGTTACTGCTGAATCCCGCAGGAATGATACTGTCTTAAAAAATCAAGAGACTTTATTTTCTGGATTGCCGCTTCGCCTGCGGCTCCTCGCAATGACAACTTCAAAGACTTTCGTCACTCTCGAGGAGCGCGTCAAGCGACGCAGCAATCCAGATTACGACCAAGAATCTAAATTCCTAACCCTCTTTGACCGGTTTTTTTACTTCGGCAATTTTAGGGATCAGATTTTCTTGATTAATGATATTTTCATGAATGACTTTTTCTCTAATCTCTTTGCCAGCAATTAAATCTCTAATTTCATCACCGGTTAAAGTTTCATATTCGAGTAAATTTTGTGCTAATTTTTCTAAATCATCTCTTTTGGATTTTAAAATATTCTCAGCTTTTGATTTTGCTTCTTCAATTATTCTTTTAACCTCAGAATCAATTAATCTTGCAATCTCATCAGAAAATTCAGTCTCATGAGCACCGTAATATTTTCCAGAATTATCGCTACCATAACAAACCGGACCTAATTTATCACTTAAGCCCCATTTGGTCACCATATTTTTAGCAATATTAGTGGCCTGCTCAATATCTGAAGAGGCGCCAGTTGTCACTTTATCATAGCCAAAAATTATCTCTTCAGCAACTCTGCCACCCATTGAAACTGCTAAATCATCATGAAGTTTAGCACGGGTAATTGAAAATTGATCTCTTTCTGGCAATCTCATCACCATTCCTAAAGCCCGACCACGAGGAATGATAGTTGCTTTATGAATCGGATCAGAATTAGAACAATTAATAGCAACAATTGCATGTCCAGCCTCATGATAAGCAGTTAATTCTTTTTCTTCGCGCTGCATAACCAGGCTTTTACGCTCTGATCCCATCATGATTTTATCTTTGGCTTTTTCCATATTTTCCATTGTCACCAATTTTTGATTGCTACTAGCAGCAAGCAAAGCGGCTTCATTGATTAAATTGGCTAAATCAGCGCCGGCAAAACCTGGGGTACCACGGGCAATCATCTCAAGATCAACATCGGGAGCAACCATAATTTTTTTAACATGGACTTCTAATATCTGCTTACGGCCCAAAATATCGGGATTTGGTACAAAAATTTGGCGATCAAATCTTCCAGGCCGAAGCAAGGCACGGTCTAAAACATCCGGACGGTTAGTAGCGGCAATAATCACCACCCCTTCATTATCTGAAAAACCATCCATTTCAACTAAAAGCTGATTTAAAGTTTGCTCTCTTTCATCATTACCACCACCAACGCCGCTACCACGATGGCGTCCAACCGCATCAATTTCATCAATAAAAACAATACAAGGAGCGCTTTTTTTAGCTTGCTCAAACATATCCCTGACCCTACTTGCACCAACACCAACAAACATTTCAACAAAATCTGAACCAGAAATTGAAAAAAACGGCACATTAGCTTCACCGGCAATCGCCCTGGCCAATAAAGTTTTACCAGTACCAGGAGAGCCAATCAATAAGCATCCACGCGGAATTCTAGCCCCAAGCCCAGAATATTTATTAGGATTTTTTAAAAAATCAACCACCTCCATTAAATCCTGTTTGGCCTCATCAATGCCGGCAACATTTTTAAAAGTCACTTTATTTCTGGCATCTTGTAATAATTTAGCTTTTGAGCGACCAAATCCCAAAACTTTACCACCACCGCCACCCATACTACGAGCAAAAGACACCCAAAGCACAATCATCAAAATAAACGGTAACCATCCCAAAAATCCGCTAATCATTCTTTCTGATTTACTAATGATGGGAACCGCATTAATTTCTACTCCTTTTGCCTGTAATTTTTCAACTAAAGTAGGATATGGCGGCAAATAGGTCGAAAAATTACCACCATCTTTAAGCTTTCCGGTTAAATCATTACCCTTAATTTCAACCTGAGTTACCTCACCTGATTCAACCTTCTTGATAAATTCACTAAACACCAATTTTTTACCATCCAAAGCAAACGATCCACCAACCACATCTGAAATGATCAAAGCTCCGATAAATACAATTACCCAAATTATTAAATTTCTGTTAGGATTTTTCATTTATTTTAAAATTAAGTTACTATCAAGATTAATAACGCCTTAGAGACAATATAGTAACTGGGGTTTAAATTTTCAAACTATATTATTTAATATTATACCAAAATCCATATAAAATACTACATATAGCAAAATATTTTTAAGAAGAAAATTTAATAAAAAAATCCAATCTATATTCTGATAGATTGACTTTTTTTATTAAATTTTCTTCTTAAAAATATTTTGCTTATATATAACTATCCCAAGATAAGGCTTGGTATTAGAAGGAATAATTTTGAACTCTAAAAGCTTTAGATCAATTTCTGATAGGTTAATGCTCTTGACCTTCTGATTGTAATAGGATTACATTAAATTGGTGCGGTCGAGAAGATTTGAACTTCCACCCTCTTTTAAAGGACAACGACCTCAACGTTGCGCGTATACCAATTCCGCCACGACCGCATTTAAAGTTAAGATTTTAGTTAAATTCAGCTCCTAATTTTTTAAAAATTTTAACAAAATCAGGAAAACTAGTATCAATCATTGAACAATCATCGATTTTTACACCCCCCTCAAGATTCATCCCCATAATTAAAAAAGACATTGCGATTCGATGATCAAGGTTAGTTACAATATCTACTTGTTTTGTAGGTTGCGCGAATCCACCTTTAATTTCTAAATAATCATCGCCGATTTTTACTTCAATGCCACATTTTTGCAGATTTTGCGCAATCATCAATAAGCGATTACTTTCCTTAATTTTTAACTCAGCTAGCCCATTCATTTTAGTCACGCCATCAGCAAAACTAGCGGCAATTGCTAATATCGGGTATTCATCAATCATGATTGGCGCCCTTGAAGCCGGCACTTCAACTGCTTTTAACTTGCTATATTCCACAATAATATCAACAACTTTCTCTCCAGCTAAAATTTGCTCATTTTCTATTGCAATATTGGCTCCCATTTCAATTAAAGTGGTAACGATACCATCTCTTAAATTATTGAGTCCAACATTATTAATTTTAATTTTAGAATCTTTAATCAAAATTGCCGCAACAATTACAAAAGCGGCTGAAGAAATATCTCCAGGGATGGTAAAATCTTTGGCGTCAAATTCCTGCATTCCTTGATAAGAAATTTTGCTGCCCTTGCAGCCGGAAATTTCTATATCCTCAATTGCCAATTTAAGACCAAGATAATTCATCATGATTTCAGTGTGATTGCGGCATTTTTCAGGCTCAATAATTGATGACCGACCGTTAATAGTAAGGCTTGCTAGTAATATTGCGCTTTTTACTTGCGCTGAAGCCATTGTCATTGCATAGCTAATTGGCAGCGGATTTTTAGCGCCAATTATTGCAAAAGGCAGAAAGTTATTTTGCCGACTAACAATTGCAGCGCCAATCATTTTAATTGGCTCAAATATTCTTTGCATCGGCCTTTTTCTTAGAGAATCATCGCCGTTAAAAAAACTGGTAAAATTATAAGGCGCAACTAAGCCAGCTAAAAGGCGAGTTGAAGTACCAGAATTACCCATATCTAAAACATCATCAGCTTCCATTAAGCCAGCAATACCAGAACCATTTATCTGCCACGATCCATCATCCAATTTACTAATCTCAGCCCCCATTTTTGTCAGCGCCTTAGCAGTTTTTAAGACATCCTCACCTTCAAGCAAACCAGAAATTTTACTTCTACCATGACCAAGACAGCCAAATATCAAGGCCCGATGCGAAATTGATTTATCTCCCGGCACCGTAACCTCACCTCTTAAAGGCTGATCATTTTTTACCGAACTAAATGGTATCATTTGATGATTTAAATTCAAATCAGACATTAAATTTTTAAAATATCAGTAATTGTAATTAAAATCTGGTTTAAGAAAACCACAAATAATAAATTAATCATTGCTGAAAAAAATATCACTAACTTGATATTAAAATTAGCAGCCACAATTGACTTGTCGAATTTCGGCTCATCAAAATACATGATTTTAACAATTCTTAAATAATAATAAGCACTAATCACGCTAAATAAAATCGCTATTACCGCTAAAGCTATAAAGCCACGACCAATAAAGGCATTAAATACATAAAATTTGGCAAAGAAGCCAGCTAAAGGCGGAATTCCGGCAGTTGAAAACATCAACAACGCTAAACAAAATGCCATTAAAGGATTGGTTTTGGATAAGCCAGCTAAGGATGAAATCTCAAAAATCACTTTATTTTTTTGATCAAGATCAGTTTTTCCTTCGCCATCATTACTTAAATCTTCAATCAAATTAAGAAAACCAAAAGTGCCAAGCGAGATTAAAACATAGACCAAGATATAAAGAACCGCTGATTTGATGCCATCATAGCTTAGAGTGCCAATTGCAAGCAACACAAAACCGATATGACCAATTGAACTATAAGCGAGTAATCGTTTAAAATTATGCTGTTTAATTGCACCAAAACTTCCAACTGCCAAAGAAAGTAAGGCGCTAAATATCAATATTTGACCAATCCCAGCCCAGTAAATTAAAAGATCAGTAAAGATACGAAGCAAAATTATTACTGCTGAGAATTTAACAATTGAAGCAAAAAATATCGTAACAATTGAGCTTGAACCTTCATAGACATCAACCGCCCACATATGAAAAGGAGCCGCTGAAATCTTAAAAAACATTGCAGTAATTACTAGCACAAAACCAAGCAATATCGTTAATTGGATTAAATCTGGACGATGGGAGTAAAATACTCTTAAGGCCTGGAAATTGGTGCTGCCAGCAAAACCATAAATCATCGAAATACCGAATAGCAAAATCCCCGAAGCAACCGAACCTAAAATAAAATATTTCATTCCGGATTCTGAAGATTTAAGCGAATCTTTTTTAATCGCAGCAAGCAAATAAAGACTAAGCGCCTGTAATTCAATTGCCAAATAAAGAGCCATTAAATCATTAGATGACACTAATAACATTGAGCCGGTGGTTGCAATCATCAATAATGCTAAGAATTCTGCGCTAACTTTCTTTTCTGCCGCTAAAAAATTTCTGGAGATATAAATTATGAGGGTAAGTAAAAACAAAATTACTAATTTTGCATAATTGGTAAGAGAAGTTACCAAAAACATTTTGTTAAAAATTAATTTACCATCAATGTCAATATTCTTAAACAGCAAAAACGCCGCGCTGGCACAAAATATTAGTGAAATCAGATAAGAAATCAGATAAAAATTCCCATCAAAAAGCCGCCTCTTAGCAAAAAAAACATCAGCCATTAAAACCAATATCGCGCCACAAAAAAGCGTAATTTCAGGAGCAATTAAAGTAAGATTCATATTTTATAATTTTTAAATTAAACTCTTATACCCACCTCCCCTATCTAACTTGTTATCTCCACGAAGCATATTTGTTATCCTCTCGGGGATGACAAATATCCGCGGGGATAATTAAGTGAGCGTTATTGGTATAGATATTGTCAGTTTTGATATAAATTAACAATTTTTACCACTGGCGATTCCAGATATATCAAAATTAAATTTGGAAAAATACCAAGAATAATTACTAAAACTGCCATAGTTGCAAGCGATATAAATTCAATAAAATCAAGATCTTTTAATGATTTTACCGCCACATTAGTTATCTCGCCAAAAAACACTCTTTTTACTAGCCATAGCATATAGCAAGCGCCTAAAATCACGCCAATTGCAGCTAAAATTGCAATTATTTTATTTACTTGAAAAGCGCCAATAATTGCCAAAAACTCGCCAATAAACCCGCTAGTGCCAGGTAACCCTACCGACCCTAGCACAAAAATCATCGTCAAAAAAGCAAAATTAGGCATGTTAATGGCAATACCACCAAAATCAGCAATTAATTTAGTATGTAAACGATTATAAATTACCCCAACACATAAGAATAAAGCGGCCGATACCAAACCATGACTAATCATTTGCACAATCGCGCCATCAAGACCTTGAGTGGTAAAACTAAAAATCCCGATTGTGACAAAGCCCATATGAGCAACCGAAGAATAGGCGATCATTTTTTTCATATCCTCCTGCATTAAGGCAACTAAAGAGGCGTAAATAATTGCAATCACACTTAAAATAAATACCGGCAAAGCAAAATAATGACAAGCAAGCGGGAAAAAAGGCAATGAAAATCTGATTAAACCATAAGTGCCAAGCTTAATTAAAATACCGGCTAAAATAATCGAGCCGGCAGTTGGAGCCTGAACGTGAGCATCTGGCAACCAAGTATGAACCGGAAACATCGGGATTTTAATTGCAAAAGAAACAAAAAACGCCAACCACAGCCATTTTTGTTCGCTAAAAGTCAAATTCGGTAATTGCTGTTTAAGCAAAATCAAATCAGTAGTACCAGCCTTTAAATAAATATAAATGATTGCGGTTAAGAAAAATACTGAGCCAAATAAAGTATATAAAAAGAATTTATAAGCCGCGTAAATACGGTCTTTACCACCCCAGATACCAATGATTAAAAACATCGGAATCAACATCGCTTCAAAGAAAATATAAAATAGCAATAAATCAATTGCCCCAAAAGAACCAATCACAAACCCTTCTAAAAGCAAAAAGGCAACTACATATTCTTTTACTCTTTGCTTAACAGGCGTAATACTTACCAGCAAACAAATCGGCACCAAAAAAGTGGTTAGAATAATCATTAAAGCCGAGATACCGTCAATGCCAAGCGCGTATTTTATATCATAGCCAGATAGAAAACTAAATTTTTCTACTAATTGAAAAGAATCACTGGCCAGATCAAGCCCCAGTAATTTGACTGATAAAACAAAATTGATCAGACTTATTAATATGCCAAAATAATAATAATTTTTATCATTTTTACTATTAACAAAACATAAAAAAACGCCACTAACTATCGGCAAGAAAGTGATTAGTGACAAAATCGGAAAATTACTCATGATTAAAATGATAACTTAATTTTGAGAGCTGAAAGCTTTAAAGTGAATAAGGAAGTGAAGTTAGCTTAAAGTAAATTTATAATCAATTCAAAAAATAATGGGTTCGTGTAATTTCTTTTAATGACAGTTTTGCTTAAGAGGCGCTCTGGATTACCGCGTCGCTTACGCTCCTTGAGAATGACATTACATGAGTCCGTCATTTGCCAGGAACGTAAGCGACGCAGCAATCCAGAAAATGAAAAAACAAACCTGTATTTCTTAAGATAAAACCGGACCTAAATTTCTTTTTGAGCACTGAGATTAGCCTCAGGATTAGATACGCTAGCAGATGGCTGCTTTTCTATATTTCGATCAGGATTTTTAAACATATTAGCGGCAAAAATTTGATTAGCAGCTTCAATTGCAGTCAATATTGACTCTGGCCAAGCGGTATTTTCTGGAACTTGTGTTGCTATTTTTTTAGCTAGATCAGGGTTTAGAGCTGCTATTTTTTGTTCATTCATAGCAGAATTATGTTCAACTGAAGTTGAAAGCGATTCGGTTGCAACACGGCAAAGATAAGGATTTGAACTGATTATTTCTTCAGTAGCTGGAAATTCTTTACGCTCCAAAGCTTTATACAATACACCAACCAAATTGTCAGGATTGTTAGCGGAATTAAACAAATCAGAATCTTGAGCCATAAGTAACTCCTAAATAAATTTTAATATTAAATTTTTTAATCCTAAGAATGTTTTATTGAAATTTCTATCTTTAATTTCTGTTAAATTTTCCTGATTAAATCTCGTTTTGACATAATTTATTAATATTGGCAATAAAGATAAATAATTTTCCTTGCCATCCCTAATAGCAAGCCTTGAGAATATGCCAATAATCTTAATATTTCGCTGTAATGACAAAATATTATAATCCAAAGTAAACTGTTCTTTGTTAAATTGCAATAATTCTTTATTTATTTTATTTGAATCATTTATGAAATTTTGTTTATTTACGTCATTTTGACACATATTATTATTTATTCTTTCTTCTATTTTAGCTAAATAATAAAAAAACAACTTTTGGCGAGTTTGATTGCTAATATCATATCTGGAATCCTCAAGAAGAGAAACTAAATCATAAGCAGGTGAGCCAATTAGCGCATCCTGAAAATCTAATAATCCTACTTTAATTTTTGATAGGTTTAATTGTTGATGGGATTGGCTAGTTTGCGGATCTATTGCCTGATCATCAGTTAAAATCATCAAATTATCAACATGGTAATCT